>ERZ1673695.352-NODE-352-length-76133-cov-13.488486_pt1 | contig 76133 bp, 81 predicted proteins | sample MGYA00580225_ERZ1673695 | MGnify/ENA primary metagenome ERZ1673695 (study PRJEB41218, sample SAMN15661739) | gut metagenome | host: Homo sapiens | place: Canada: London | collected 2015-08-20/2019-03-30 | study: EMG produced TPA metagenomics assembly of... | reverse complement strand
TTTAACGGCGGTATTGATTTGCCGACGTAAAAAAACCTTCCTCAAAACGCTTGACACCGGCAGGGGGGGGGGGTGCTATAATTTGAGTACAATCTTTAAAAGAATCAAGAGGTGTCAAAATGAAATACTGTAAGTTTTGCGGAAAACAAATTTCTGATTACGCCGATATTTGCATGCATTGCGGCAGATATCAGAATAAAAAGGAAATTCCGGACGACGCTCCAAGCACGGGAATTGCAATTTTAAGTTTTATTTTTCCTGTTCTGGGTTTTATATTGTGGCTTGTCTGGAAACCGACTTTGCCGCTTAGAGCAAAGAGCGCGGGAAAGGCGGCTTTAATAGGGATAATATTGGTGTTAGTATTATGGCTGCTGATAAGTTGCACTATTTTTGGATTGTTTGCTGTTTCAGGTTATTAACAAATTTTGCCCAAAGCCGGGTTTAAAGCCCGGCTTTGTTTACTTTTCTTTAAAGCAATCAGGTGGATTCCTTCAACTGAATTACAAGCTCGTTGAGTTTTTCTCTCTGAGCGGGACTCAGCATGGGCGACACCGTTTTGGCAAATTGTTCTATCTGCGCGTTTGTCAGCTTTCCGCTTTCTTTCTGTGCTTTTACGTTGTTGTAGATGTCCTTGATTAACTGCTCCTCGCCCTTGCCCTCATAGTATTTGGCAAGATTTTTTATGTAATTGATTTGCTGCGCCGTAGGCGGCACCGCGTTGTTTTCCGTTTTTTCTTTGTTGTCCGTCGTTTTGGCGTTTTTTTGAGCGCCTGCCCCGTTGGGATTGAAATCTCTGCGCTGGTCGAAAAACATATTTCTCGGGTCGTTGTTGTTGCGTGCGTCCATATAAACCTCCTAAAAATTAGTACACTAACATTTATATGCTTGCATACAATATATTGACCACAAAAAAGAAGCGAAAGGGAGGGGTGAAGGTGAACTTTTTACCCGTAATTATAGGAGTCCTGCTGTTTTCCATGTTTTCCGACAAGGGCGGCGGAAAACAGAGCGGCGGCTCGGGCAACGCCATAGACATGGAAAATATACAGAACACCGTAGGCGCAATCAACTCGTTCAACAAGCTGGGCGGAAAGGATACGGACAAAATGAGCGTCGTGATGGAGCTTATGTCCAATCCCGTCGTGGCGGAGCTGGTTGGCAAGTTTTTAGGCAATCAGCCGACGAGCGGAGCAGGCGAAGAAATACATAACGACGGCGCGACGGAAACGGAACAGGATTATACCGCTTCTTCGGAACAGGATTTCAATGCCCGTGACACGTCCGCGTCGGAGGCAACGGAGGAGTCGGAGGAGTTTTTCAGACCGGTGGAAAATATCGCGGGCGTGGAGGTGTCGGAAAAGCTGAGGCACCTTTACGACAACTGGTACACCAAAAAATGAAGCGCAAAGGCAAACAGAAAACGAGGTCTATTCAACCTCGTTTTTTTTGAAACTTTTATCGGCTCCGCAGATTTTTTGCGATATGCTCGATTGCGTTGAGAAAAATATAAGCCTCTTTGAGAGTGTTCTGTCCGCTGACGCTCACGCGCACAAGACCCGTTTTTTCCGTGCCGAGAAGCTTGTGGCACAAAGGCGCGCAATGCAGTCCGCTTCTTACGGCGATTCCGTATTGCTCGCTCAAAATATCGCTTATTTCGTCGCTGGAGCTGTCTCCGATTCTGAAACTTACTATGCCGCTGGGATTTTTCAGGCTCATGATATGTACGTCGGGGATTTCCTTCAAGCCTTCTTTTACGGTGTTTGCGACAAGCTCTATTTGCGCATGATTGTTTTTTTCGTTTTCCGCGTGCCAGTCTATCGCCGCACCGAGAGCGAGTATGGCGGGGGTGTTGAGCGTGCCCGCCTCGAAGCATTCGGGACTGTCCTTTGGCTGAAGCAGCAGATTGCTTTGCGTTCCTGTGCCGCCGAAAATTATCGGCTTGGGCTTGCTTTCCTCGTTGAAGCACAGGCAGCCGCAGCCCTGAATTCCGTGCAGTCCCTTGTGCGCGGGAAACGCCAACAGGTCTATGTTCATTGCCTGCATGTCAATGTCGGTGTAGCCTGCCGACTGCGCCGCGTCCACAATCAGCTTTACGCCCGCCCGTCTGCACATAGCGCCTATAGAGGCAACGTCGTTTACAAAGCCCGCCACGTTGCTGACGTGACTCAAAACCACAAGCCTGGTGTCCTTGTTGAACGCGCTTTGCACGGCTTGCGCGGTAAGCTTGTTTTCTCTGTCGGGAGCCAGCACCGAAAGGGAAATTATGCCGCGCTGTCTTAGCTCGAAAAGGGGACGAAGCACGGAATTGTGCTCGTGAACGCTTGTCACGACGTGAAACCCGCGCCTTTTCACGCTCCCCAAAATCGCCAGATTCAAGGCTGAAGTGCAGTTCTGGCTGAACGCGACGTTCAGCGGGTCCGAAAGGTTGACCATGCGCGCGACCTTGTTGCGCACTTCGGTTATCTGCGCGGTTGCCGCGACCGAAAGACTGTGGCTTCCTCTGTTTGCGTTTGCGGGATTGTTCAGGCTTTTTAAAACGCAGTCTATGACCTGCGGCGGCTTGTAGAAGGTTGTTGCGGCGTTGTCGAAATAAATCATGCCAAAAAGCTCCTTTCACATTTTCGGCGGCGGAAAAGTATATTATTATACGGATGTTTTTTCCGCCCGACCGCTATAAGAAATTATATTAAGCGCGATTTGAATTTAATCCTTACATAATGAAAAAGGAGAGGTTTTTATGACATACTTGATAGCAACCTTCAGGTCGCGCAGCGCAACGACGAGCGCATATAACAGACTAATCGAAAGAGGAGTAAACTGCGCCATAACAAGCACGCCTCAGGCGGCAAACGTGGGCTGCGGTCTGAGTATAAAATTTTTGCCGCAGGATAAAAATATCGTTGCGGCAACGGCTAAAAGCTACTCAAGCTTTTCGGGTTTTTTCGCGGTGACGGAAATAAACGGAAGAACGGTGGTCGTGCGCGCCTGAATGCTTCGAAAGCGGCGCGCGCCGTCTGAGTCGGGCAGTGAAAGTCAAAAACGCTTGTTAAATACGACGCTTTGATATATAATTGTCGTATGGAACAGAAAACCAAAGAAATTCTCGATATACTTGCGGAAGAATTTCCTTCGCCCAAAAGCGAACTCGTATTCAAAAATCAGTATCAGCTGCTGGTGGCTGTGATTTTGTCTGCACAATGCACCGACAAAAGAGTCAATCAGGTGACGCCTTTGTTGTTCGCCGAAGCGGATACGCCTCAAAAAATGGCAGATTTGCCCGACGAAAAGCTTGAAAAACTTATATATTCCTGCGGATTTTACAAAAACAAAGCAAGATTTATCAAGGAAATGTCGCGGGATTTGATTGAAAGATTCGGCGGACAGGTGCCCGACAATCTCGAACAATTGAGGACTCTTTCGGGCGTCGGGCGCAAGACCGCCAACGTAGTTTATGCCGTAGGCTTCGGCGGACAAGCCATAGCGGTGGACACGCACGTTTTCAGAGTTGCCAACAGGCTCGGGCTGGCTCATGCCAAAAACGTGCTCGACACCGAAAAACAGCTTTGCCAAGCAATAGACAAAGAGCTGTGGTCGGACAGTCACCATTACTTGCTTTTGCACGGAAGATATGTATGCAAGTCGCAGCGTCCCGACTGCGCCCGTTGCAGGCTGAAAGCTCTGTGCGAATATTTTCAATCGGGCGGTTTAGAAAAATCCAAGGAGAAAAATTGAATTGTTTGCGGATAAGGTAAGGATATTCATAAAATCCGGCGACGGCGGCAACGGCGCCGTGTCTTTTCACACCGAAAAATACGTGCCAAACGGCGGTCCCGACGGCGGCGACGGCGGCAAGGGCGGCGACGTGGTTTTTGTGGCGAGTTCAAGCGTAAACACGCTGAGCGAATTTTATTACAAAAAACATTACCGCGCGCAGAACGGCGAAAACGGCGCGGGGCAGAACTGCTATGGCAAGCAGGGGCAGGACCTTAAAATTTTCGTGCCCGTGGGCACGGTTGTGCGCGACAGGGAAACGGGCAGAATCATGGCGGATATGTTCGAGGACGGACAGACTTTCGTCGTTATGCGCGGGGGCGAAGGCGGCAGGGGAAACAGAAAATTTGCGACAAGCCGCCGTCAGGCGCCGTCATTTAGTCAACACGGGGTCAAAACGGAGGAAAAGGAAATCGAGCTGGAGCTTAAAACCATTGCCGACGTGGGACTGGTGGGCTTCCCGAATGTGGGAAAAAGCACCTTGCTGTCGGTGATTTCGGCGGCACGTCCGAAAATTGCCAATTATCATTTCACGACGTTAAACCCCAATCTCGGCGTGGTCAACGTGTTTGAGGACAGCTTTGTGGTTGCCGACATACCCGGACTGATTGAGGGCGCGGGCAGCGGAGCGGGACTGGGCTTCGAGTTTTTGAGACACATAGAACGCACCCGAATGCTTGTGCACGTCGTCGATATGAGCGGAAGCGAGGGCAGAAATCCCGAGGAGGATTTTTTGCGTATAAACAAGGAGCTTGAAATTTACAGCAAGGATTTGACCAAGCTTAAACAGGTTGTTGCGGCAAACAAAATGGATTTGCCCTGCGCGGAAGAAAATTTGCAGTCTTTCAAACGGAGATTCAAGGACGTTTGCGAGGTTTTTCCCGTTTCGGCAATGAGTCGGGAGGGCGTCAGGTCGCTTCTCGAATACGTTTCGCGCGCCCTGAAAGAAATTCCTCCCGTCGCTCCGTTGGAATTCGAGCCTTTTGTATATGAAAGAAACGACGGGGACAGCTTCGAGATTGTTGTCAACGACGACGGAAGCTTCGAGGTTGTCGGAGCTCTTGTTGACAGTCTCGCCCGCAAGGTGCTGCTCGACGACTACGACAGTTTGCGTTATATGCAGAAAACTTTGAAGAACAAAGGGGTTTTCGCCGCACTCAAAAAGGCGGGAATGAAGGACGGCGACACCGTCGTCATCGGCGGAGTGGAGTTTGACAACGTGGAGTGACAACCGCATCGAGCTTGCGGCGTAAAAAGCGTTCGCGATTCAAATCAAAAAAAGTTATTTAGAATTATTTCAATTGCTGTTTTAAATTGATTTCAAATGTAAAAAAATGCAGAAAAACATAAATGTCTGTCGAATAATGTCCGACAGACATTTGTTGTTTTGGGGAAAGTATTGTGGGTGAAAACTTGACTTTTAAGCTTTAAAATGGGATAATAGTTCTAATTTAATTTTAAAAAATATTTTGCGCAAATAAAAAACTCTTTCATAAAGAAAGAGTCGAACGCACCTCGTGCGTAACCGTAAAAACGGCGTCTTGGAAAAACTTTATTTGAACTAATGGTGCAACTTCAAAGGGTAGTCAAGCCTTTGATTGATATTATTATATACCAAAAGACAAGGAGTGTCAAGCAATATGAAACAAGATTATTACATAGGTTTGGATATGGGAACGGAATCTGTAGGTTGGGCGGTTACCGACGTCGACTACAATCTCGTTAAAAAACGCGGACAGGATTATTGGGGCGTTTATTTATTCGACGAAGCGAAAACCGCGCAAGGTCGCCGCGCTTTTAGAACGAATCGCAGACGCCTTGCAAGGGTAAGGCACCGTCTTAACCTTTTGCAGGAATTGTTTGACAGCGAAATAAGCGCAAAGGATTTCGGATTTTTTTACAGACTTGAAAACAGCAAATATTTTGATGAGGACAAGCCTGAAATTGCGCGGGGAAAATTTCTTTTGTTCAATGACAAGGACTTCGGAGACAAGGAGTACTATAAAAATTATCCTACGATTTTTCATTTGAGAAACGCTTTGAGAACGCAGGAAATAAAAGACGTACGCCTGCTTTATCTTGCCGTGCATCACATTTTGAAAAACAGAGGTCATTTTTTATTCGGGGAACAGGATTTTAATGTCAACGACGCGTCGGACGTCAGCGGCGAATTTGAAAAAATAAACCGTTTTCTGAGAGAGAACGACGGAACGGAATTGGATAGAGAAAAGATACCCGAAATATTCGAGACGCTTTGCAATGTTGATTTGGCAAAAAGAGAAAGAAAAGAAAAAATACTCAAATTGTCGGGGAATTCAAAAAACAAGTTGCTTGGCGAAGCCTTAAACGCCGTTGTCGGGCTTGAATTTTCGCTGTCAAAGATGTTTGGAGAAGACAGAGACTTTCAGGATATTAAAAAAATGTCGTTAGCAAACAGTTCTTTTGAAGAAGATTTTGCAAAGGCGAAAATGGCGCTAGACGACGACGAAGCGGATTTTTTGGAGACTCTTAAAAAAGTACAGTCAATTGCAAGCCTGCACAATATCCTGCACGGAAAGGAGTTTATTTCCCAAGCAAAAACGGAAGCTTACGAAACCCACCGCAGAGATTTGTCCGAGCTGAAAAAATATGTCCGTGAAAATTGTCCGGAAAAGTACGCGCTTGTTTTTCGCCGTCAGGCAAAAAAGGTCAATAAAAATACGTCGGGCGCGGACGAGAATGAAAAAGACGACAAAAAAGTCAACAATTATGCCGCTTACATAGGCATGGACAAGGGAAAAGGGTTTGCAAAATGCAAAAAAGAAGAATTTTACGCTTTTCTTAAAAAAGAGATTGGTATTAATGACGAAAGTTTACTCGCAAAGATAGACGAGGGAATATTTTTGCCCAAACAGATTTCTGCGGAAAACTGCGACATACCTTATCAGGTGCATCTGGCGGAGTTGAAAGCGATACTTGCCAACGCCGAAAATTATTTTCCTTTTTTAAAACAAAAGGACGAAAACTGCGAGATGACGGTGAGCGAAAAAATAATTTCGCTCATGAAATTCCGCGTGCCTTATTATGTGGGACCGTTCACCGACAAAGAAACCCGTTTCAGCTGGATGATAAAAAAGGAGGGGTTAAGTACGCAAAAAATTACGCCTTGGAACTTTGACGACGTCGTGGACAGGGACGCCTCCGAACAGAAATTTATCGAGCGTATGACAAATTTCTGCACGTACCTGACCGGTGAAAAGGTGCTGCCCGCGTCGTCTTTTTTGTACAGCGAATATGCGTTTCTGAATGAATTGAACAATCTGAAAGTCAACGGAACAAAGGATTTGCGCGTAAAAAATATTCTTTTTGATTTTGCAAAAACAAACAAAAAGCTTACGCTCAAAAAGTGCTGCGAGCAGCTTGTAAAAAATGGTTTGTTGCCCGAGGGCAGCAAGGCTCGGGACGTTTTTTCCGGTACGGACGGAGATTTCAAAAACTCTTTGTCTTCTTACATAGATTTCAAAAGGATTATCGGAGACAAAGCCGACCTTTATAGGGATATGTGCGAGGAAATCATTTTATGGATAACCATAATATCCGATAAAGAAAGATTGGTAAAAATAATCAAAGACAAATACGGAACCGTTTTGAGCGACGAGGAAATCAAAGGTTTAAAGGCGCTCAATTATACGAAATGGGGCAGGCTTTCCGCAAAACTGCTTGACGGAATATTTGAAACCGACTCCGAAGGCGAGGTCGGAAACGTATCTATTATCGAAAAAATGCGGACGGATACGGAAAACTTTATGGAGCTGCTTTCAAATAAACACAATTACAAAAGAGCGATAGAACTTGCAAATTCCGAAAGTATTGTAGATGAAAAGGTGACTTACCGCGCGGTGGAGGAGCTGTATTGTTCGCCCGCAGTCAAGCGGTCGATTTGGAGCGCGTTGAAAATCGTCCGTGAAATTGTGAAAGTGCAGGGGCATTCTCCCAAAAAGATATTTGTAGAAACAACGCGCGAAAAGCCCGACGGAGCGCGCAAGGGGCAACGCACGGAATCTCGAAAACAGAGGTTGCTGGATAAGTATAGAGAAAATCTGCGCAACGAAAAAGAGTTGATTAAAAAAATTGAGGGAACAGAGGATTCAAAGTTCAACAGCGACAAATTGTTTTTCTATTTCACGCAAATGGGCTTAGACGCATATACGGGTGAAAAAATAGAATTCGACGATGTGTTCAAGACAGAAAAATATGATATAGACCATATTTATCCGCGCTCCAAAATCAAAGACGACAGCTTGGACAATCGCGTCCTCACAGGAAAGAAAATCAATCAAGGAGTGAAACAGGACATATATCCTTTGCCTGCCGAAATCAGGAACAGGATGGAGGGTTTATGGCGTCAACTTAAAGATAAGAAGCTTATCAGCGAAGAGAAATTTTACAGACTTACGCGAAGCACGCCTTTGACGGAAAAAGAATGCGGCGATTTTATCAACGCTCAGCTTGTCGCCACAAGTCAAAGCGCCAAAGCCGCAATTCAGCTTTTGAAAAGGATGCTGCCCGAATCGGAAATAGTTTATTCCAAAGCCGGCAATGTAAACGAATTCAAAAAAAGGCTAGAATTCGTGAAGATAAGAGAACTGAACGATTTGCATCACGCAAAGGACGCTTATTTCAATATCGTGGTGGGCAATGTGTTCAATACCAAATTCAACCATAATGCCGCAGTTTTTTTACGGAATAACGGTACAGGCAATTATGATTTTGAACGCCTTTATGATTTTGATATCACAAATGCCTGGAAAAAGGGAGACGAAAACAGAATAAGTTCTGTTGCCGAGAAAAACACTTGCCGTGTAGTAAGATTTTCCAAAACGGAAAAAGGGCAGTTTTACGACGCTACCATTTATCCCGCAGGAAAAAACGACAAGCTTGCGCCCGTAAAGGGGAAGGGGCCGCTCAATGACACGTCGAAATACGGCGGATACGACAAAGAGACAACAGCCTATTTTATGCTGGTAAAGAGCAAGGACAAAAAGAAAAAGGACAAGATTTTGCTTTCTCTGGAATGCGTGACTGTGCTTGCGGATAAAAATTTCCGCACTGCGGAAGATAAGTTGAAGTATTGCGAAAAAGAGTTGGGACTCAAAGAGCCTGAAATACTCATAGAAAAAATAAAAGTGAACACGTTATTCAAAATTAACGGCTCTTACGCCTGGATTCGCGGAAGAACAAACGACAGATTGGTACTTTGCAATGCCAATCAGCTTTGGCTGGACAACGGGAGCGCAAAGGAGCTCAAAAAAATCTCAAATCATTTTCGGGACGTTAAAAAATACAATAATAAAGATTTACCCGTCAGAGAAGAAGAATTCAGCAAAGAGCAAAATCTTGCTTTGTACGATTTGTTTACTGAAAAGTTGGGCGGAAAAATATATGCGGGACTGCCTGTACAGGGACAGATAAAAAATCTTGAAAAAGGCAGAGACAAATTCGAGGCTTTGGAATTGAAAGACCAATTGTTTGTGTTGATGGAAATATTGAAATTTATGCGGTGCAACAGTATGACGAGCAATATCAAGCTTATCGGCGGCGCTGAAAATGCCGGGAAGAATCGTATCAGTAAATTAATACAAGACTCCGACGTTAAAATGATATCCTGTTCGCCTACCGGCTATTTTTGCAAAGTCGTGGACTTCAAGCGGTTCCTATGAGCTGGCGGGTTGTAGTGGTAAGGGGACGTTGCAAGCTGGAATACAAGCTGGGATATCTCGTCTGTCGCGGCGAAGAAGTCAAAAAGTTGTTTCTTAACGAGATATCCTCGCTTGTGGTGGAGTCTACCGCGGTTTCTTTGACGGCAGCTTTGTTGAGCGAGTTAATCAAAAACAAAGTCAACATTGTGTTTTGCGACGAAAATCACAATCCGGTTTCACAGCTGTTGCCGCTTTACGGAAGACACGATTGCAGCGGAGTTTTGCGGCGGCAGCTCAATTGGAAAGAAGAACACAAAAGCGCGGTGTGGACGGCGATTGTACGTATGAAAATAAAAAAGCAGATGGAATTTCTTTCCGAACTTTGCTGCCCTCAGAGCGAACTTTTGAAAAGTTATGTCGACGGTACCGAATTGAATGACAGAACAAACCGTGAAGGACACGCGGCAAAGGTATACTTCGACGCATTGTTCGGTCTGAGTTTTAAAAGAGGAGACAAAACCTTTCTGAACGGGGCGTTGAACTATGGATATACCATTTTGCTGTCTGCGTTCAACAGGGAAATCGCGGGATTGGGTTTCAATACGCAGCTCGGATTGGCGCACAAAAGCGAGTTCAATCAATTCAATCTAAGCTGCGATTTGGTGGAGCCTTTCAGGGTGATTGTGGACAAAGCGGTGTTCGGAAAGGATAATTGCCAACTTACGCCGGATTTCAAACGATACCTTTGCGATATTCTCAACAGAGAAATAAAGATAGACGACAAATATTTTGTTGTGAACGATGCAATCGGTATATACGCCAAGAGCGTTTTCAACGCGTTGGAAGACGGGGATACGTCAAAAATAAAGGAATATGAGTTTTAGGTTTATGCGGGTAGTGGTTTTTTTTGATTTGCCTACGGAAACGGCGGAGGAACGACGCGATTACAGAAGGTTTCGCGCCGCACTTTTGAAAAACGGTTTTTTCATGATGCAGGAATCCGTTTATTCCAAAATAATACTGAACAACACCGCCGCAAACGTGATAAAAGAAACAGTAAGAAAACTCAAAACGGGCAAAGGGCTGATTCAGATGCTTACCGTTACCGAAAGACAATTTGAAAATATGGAATTTGTTCTCGGAAAAAAACAATCGACGGTTGTAGACACCGCCGAAAGGTTGGTGGTTCTGTGATTCTGTCTCATTTTGACTTGGAAAAGCCGTTGGAGCTGACGCCTGCCGTAGTAAATGTCCTTGTAGTGGAAAACGAAAACAAGTTTTTCGATTTTTGCAAAGAATTTGCATTGCAATCCAAAGGCAATTCGGGGAACTTTGTTCTTTTTGACGGCGATACCAAACTATCCTTAGTCAAGGACGTAAAATTGCTGTATGATTTTTTCAATTTTGATTTGGGAGACAAACGCGCGCGGGACGGATTGTTAAATTGTTTGGTGCAAATTGCCGAAAACAACTTTGCCGTCGAGTATTCGGAACTTGTTGAGAAGATTTATGCTTTTTTTGAAAAACTGAACGGAGAAACGGATTTTCCGATAGATTTTGATACGGAAAGCAGTTTGACTCAGCTTTTAAAAGCATACGGAGTGCGCTGGAAGGATGAAAAGGACTGTTTGTTGGAGTCTATAGTTTCTTTTATTCATTTTAATGCGCGGATTTTGGGGATAAAATGTTTTGCGTTCTTCAATCTAAAAAACTTTTTAAACGAAAAGGATTTGAAAAGTCTTTACTATGAGGCGCAGCTGGAGGATGTTTGTCTCTTTCTTTTGGAAAATACTTTGAAAAATAAAACAGACGAAGAATTTGTCACTTTGATTGACAAAGATTTGTGCGAAATCATTGTCTGAATAAGATTTTATGCTATAATATAAAAATAATTGCATTCTGTCCTTTGAATTGATGCGTGTGGTGCGTAAAAATACTCTGATTTGAGGTTTGAGTATGGTGCAATTTTAAAGGGTAGTCAAACCCTCCGAGACTGTTTTTTTCGTTGTTCTTGGTTTGAGTATGGTGCAATTTTAAAGGGTAGTCAAACAACGGCTCAAAAAGTTATTCGGCGTGACGGGTTTGAGTATGGTGCAATTTTAAAGGGTAGTCAAACACTCTTTATCATGGCTTTCGCCTCTTCCATGTTTGAGTATGGTGCAATTTTAAAGGGTAGTCAAACCGCGCAGCTCGTCAAGGGTTTCAAAATCGGGTTTGAGTATGGTGCAATTTTAAAGGGTAGTCAAACCTTTTTATTCTTTTTGCGGCAGGGAAGAAAGTTTGAGTATGGTGCAATTTTAAAGGGTAGTCAAACTCTTCCGCCTCCCATTGAGAAAAGGTGTAAGTTTGAGTATGGTGCAATTTTAAAGGGTAGTCAAACTTTTACGCTGCGCCGTTTCGAGGTCTTCGCGTTTGAGTATGGTGCAATTTTAAAGGGTAGTCAAACCTATTACGCCTATTAAAACAAGTAATACGTGTTTGAGTATGGTGCAATTTTAAAGGGTAGTCAAACTATATCGCTGATTAACTTCGCATAATTCAGGTTTGAGTATGGTGCAATTTTAAAGGGTAGTCAAACCATTTCTGCCGCGCAAAAACTATTCGATAGGTTTGAGTATGGTGCAATTTTAAAGGGTAGTCAAACGGGGCGAGGGTGAAAAATGGGTGCGCGACAGTTTGAGTATGGTGCAATTTTAAAGGGTAGTCAAACAGGGCATTTTAATCACAAGCGGCGACGACTGTTTGAGTATGGTGCAATTTTAAAGGGTAGTCAAACAAGACGCATTGAGTTATGCCGATTTTACGGGTTTGAGTATGGTGCAATTTTAAAGGGTAGTCAAACTTTTTTATTTGAAGCACAAGGTTTTGATTGGTTTGAGTATGGTGCAATTTTAAAGGGTAGTCAAACGCGAACAAAATGGCGGGAAAATCAGCTATCGTTTGAGTATGGTGCAATTTTAAAGGGTAGTCAAACCATTGATATGGAATTGCCGCAAATGGGGCGGTTTGAGTATGGTGCAATTTTAAAGGGTAGTCAAACGCGGTTGTCTGCCTGTGTCGGTGATTGATAGTTTGAGTATGGTGCAATTTTAAAGGGTAGTCAAACAAGCAAAATTTGCATAAAACCTACGCCCTTGTTTGAGTATGGTGCAATTTTAAAGGGTAGTCAAACTTACGGAGGTATTTTTAAAATGAGTTGCAAGTTTGAGTATGGTGCAATTTTAAAGGGTAGTCAAACACGTCGATGACGACGAAGAATAAGGAGATTGTTTGAGTATGGTGCAATTTTAAAGGGTAGTCAAACTCCCAATAATTATAAGTGCTTTTTGATACTGTTTGAGTATGGTGCAATTTTAAAGGGTAGTCAAACGCGTCAGCAAACGAACTTCGCCATATCGGGGTTTGAGTATGGTGCAATTTTAAAGGGTAGTCAAACTTGTTTAGATGCTGCTTTATATCTCGCTTTGTTTGAGTATGGTGCAATTTTAAAGGGTAGTCAAACTTTTTAATTATGAATAATCGACTTAGACAATGTTTGAGTATGGTGCAATTTTAAAGGGTAGTCAAACTTGTAATGCTAGTAGTATTCGCCTTGCCCCGGTTTGAGTATGGTGCAATTTTAAAGGGTAGTCAAACAATCGGCAGCGGTAGGTGTATAATCGCTCGGAAGAGCGAATTTTCTGCCTTTTTGCGATTCAGGGTTGAAATTTTCCTCGTTTTGGTGTATATTATTAGTGGAATCTGTACCACGATCCGCATTGGGCGTTTGTTGGGGAGTTTTACTATCCAACGGCGTGGCAAGGGTTCCTTTTTATTTGGATATTCTTGTTTGAGAGCGTCTGCTCTGCAAAATGCGCGTTAATCTCGTCGCTGACCTGCAACGCGCTACCCTGTCCAACTTCCGAATAGCGTTTGCGTATGTTCTCCTTTCGGCGTCGGTCATTGTCTCTGACCCCTCTGCAACTGTCAAGGAACCGTCTGTATCGTGTTTGAGTATGGTACAATTTAAAGGATAAAAAAATTTGGATTGACATTTTAGACTTAAAAGAATTGACAGATTGCCGGTGATGTGTTAAAAATATAAAGCTGATATTGATACTTTTTAATATAATTGAAGAAGGTCGTTTATTCAATGCGACTTTTATTTGTGCTTCCGTAGTTAAATGGATATAACAAACCCCTCCTAAGGGGTTGCTCTATCCAAACAATTCGGAACAAAACGGCTGTAAAAAGGCTGTTTCGGGCGGTTTTTTATAGACAAACCGATTGACCGCCGACGAAATTACATCTTTTTTACACCCGCAAGGATATTTCTCGATTTTAGACAGTTGAGAAGTATCTGAAAAATTGAATATGCTTCCGTAGTTAAATGGAGATAACAAACCCCTCCTAAGGGTTAATTGTGGGTTCGATTCCCGCCGGGAGTACCAAAAAACCGCTTGATTGAAAGTTAAAATCAAGCGGTTTTTCCATGCCGTTTTACATTTCAAAATCTCTTTTCTTTATCCGTTTCATCTCCAAGAAATCGAGATACTCTTCGTACTCTTCCAAAGTTTCAAAGCCGAGCCTTTGCATTTCGGCTTTTATATGCTTGAATTCAGCCACGGCGTCGGTTTCGTCCGTGTCAGATACGGTTTCTTGATCAGACAATTTAAGGGTTTCTGCGAGCTTTTCTTGGGCTGAAAAGATACTGCCGAGTTTGTCCGCCGCCATCTTGTCCGTGCTGCGCAGAGCATAGGCGTAAATATCGCTGGTTGTACTTGCGCGGGCGTGTCCCGCTCTCGCTGCGACGGTCACAATGGGAACGCCTGCGGCGATCTGCAAAGTGATGTTCGTATGGCGCAAACTATGCAGGGAATAATGGTCGATATTCGCTTCCCGCAGCATTTTGTTCAGCCACCCCGTGAATGTGCTTGGATAAAGCCGCTTTCCGTTCTCCTGCGTGAAAAGGTAATCATTCTCTTCCATATAATCACCGAGTTCCGCGCGGCGTTTTGTTTGCCATTCTTTGTACTCTTTCAGCGTTTCAAGCAAGACTTCGGGAATTGCAAGAGTCCGTTTGGACATTTCCGTTTTAGGTTCTTTTTCTATCATTCCAAATCCCGTTACGGTCGTTACCGAACGGCTTACTGTAATCTCTCCCTTGTCAAAATCAATATCTTTCCATTCAAGTCCCGCCACTTCGCCGCGGCGAAAGCCTGCAAGAAGAAACAAAAGCATTGCAGATTTATAGCGAATATCGGGGTAGTCCAAAATGAATTTGTAAAAGCGTTTGGCATCCTCGTCGGACATACATTCGATTTTATGCGGCGGGCGCTTTGGGAAATTGATATAATCCGCCGACGCATAGTTATCCGTAATCAAACGGTTTTTCTTTGCGAGGGATAGGACGGCGCGAATGATACGCTTTAATTTATGTATCGTTTCGTAGGCGTAAGGTTCTTCCGTTATTTTCTCGTCAAAGAGTTCATGGAAAGGAATACCCGTGCGTTCGGCAAAGTCGCTGCTCCAATTTTTACTGACGGCTTTTCCCGCAAAAGCATTTGCGAGGGTACAACTCTGTATATTTACCTCATACCGCAATTTCATGTAATTAAAGCCGTATTTTTCCAATGTCGAGCGAAACTCGGGTTTTGGAAAGACCCTTGAAATTTTCTTTTTCATAGCATCGAGTTTATCGTAAAAATTCTGAATGATAGCAGGAGTAAGTTCTCTCAATTTATATCCGCCGATATACTCATTCGCAAGCGCAATACTGTCGCGCGCTTTTACATAATAGTTCAAAGAACAATCGCGTTTGATTTTTTCCAACCATTGTGCGGCGAATTCCCTGAATGTAATATTCGGTGTATCGACGGTCGCCGTGGCTCCGTTTACGGTTGCTTTGATTTGGCGTTCAAATTCTTCCGCAAAAGTCTGGACGGCGCGTTCTTCTTGCTTTGCGGTCATCTTCCCGTCGGGACGCCAAGTCGTTGTTTCGAGTATAGTTTTTCCGCTGCCTTTATCTTTGAATTTGACCTGTACTGTATAAGCGTTCCCGCCGTTCATTAATTGTCGTTTTCGTATCGTCGCCATATCAACAAGCCTCGTCAATGTCCAAGTTCAGATAGGCAAGCAGTTCGTCGTAGTTGATTAGAATTTTCTTTCCGGCACGGATAGACTTGATACAACCGCTGTCGCATAATTTACGGATAAAATGATAGGTAACAGCCGTTTGGCTATCCGCTTGTTTCAAAAGCGCAATTACTTCTCTGATAGTACGAATTCTTGCTTTTCTTCTCGGTGTATTCTGCATCCACATCTCCTTGAAATTTTAGAAAGAAAGGCAAGCGAATTTGCACCCCACTTGCCCAAAGAAATCGGGTATCCCGATTGTCTTAGAATGTAAGTGTGACTCAGTTTGAGTCTCACTTCTTATCCTGTTCCACAAAACAGGTCTTTTTGCTTCATTTTCGTTCGGTTTGACTTCACCCCTCAACAAGTTCAAATTATCCGTCGTCCGATTTATGAGATTGCCGCTTGCGGCTGCCCGTATAGACGATAATATTTCCGTTTTGTCGGTGCAGCGAATTATAACTCGGCGTCCGCCTGATCTGCCCGAATACTTCCAAAACGGAGAGGTCGCTCTGTATTGTCCGCTCGCTCACGCCGAACTCTCTCACCATGACCGCCACAAGAAATCTTCGCCCGCTTCGTCGCCGTATAAACTGTAAAAGTTCTTCCCGTCGCTTATTTTTATTGTTCATAAAATCCTACTTATCGTGATAATGAAATCCCGCTTGCTTATACATGCCAGAGAGCGGATATTCTTCAAAACTTCTTTCTATATATCCATGGACAAAACAAAGGGGAAATCGGCTATTTTTTTGAAATTTTTTTATTTTTAATAATGAAGTAAAAACCCTCTCATATATCCATGGACAATTTGAAACTAAAATCGGGGGTATTTTAAAAAAATGTTGCTTTTATTTTTCTTTTATTATTGCGAACGTTATGTAGTTTGAATTTTCAATGAATGAGAATGCATTCGAAAGTTCAATATGGTAATGAAAAAATATAAAATAAGTTAAAAATGCATTTTTGAGAAAAATAAAAAGGCGCTCATGCTTATTTGCCTGAACGCCTGCAAACCGATATATACCCTTCGTTTTTATCTGATCCGTTCCTTGTTTCGGTGCTTAAAATCCGAGAAAGAGTAGTATAAAAAGGCTCTCCAGAATCAACATACTCGCTCAAAGGCTTTGTATCTCCGTCGATGTAAAAACTGTTCAAAACCTCGGTTTGCTCCGTCGTAGGAGTTCCCTCAAATATGGACGTATAAAAATGAATCGCAATTTTCTGTTCTTCCGCTTGATAGGTAAGATTTATATTTTCAGAAATATTTTCAAGCATAAAGGTACCGATCTGTCTATAAGTTACGTTATCAATATAATCATTAGAAAGATCTGCGTTTAGTTGCAAGGCTGTTTCCTTGCCGTTTGAGAAAATTTTCAAGGTGGACGGGTCGTAGTCGTTTCTCAATTCAACAGAAAATGTAATACTCGATCCCTTTTCAATTGCATTCCAATCGTAATTGCCTGTTGTATTGATTTTGACAAGAGGCGTTTCCGTATCGTCGTGGGATAAAGTTATACTATAGGTATCTTTTTGAGTGGCGTTTCCGTTGTTACACGCAACAAAAAGCACTGCACCTAAGATTGAAATTGTTGCGAGGAGTAATATTGTCAATAATTTTTTCTTCACATGTTATTCTACAATAGGTTTGCGAGTTGAGGCAAGCCTATTTTTTATCCCTCATAAAACGGCTTGATAGTAGGTCTGCCTTAACTTGGCAGACCTATTTTTTGTTTTACGGAGGTATTGCTTATGGGCAAGAAGAAAGACGTGGTTTATCTCGGAGTGTGTCTTTCGCCTGCTACCCACGAGGAACTGAAAAAGCTCGCCGCAGAGAAAGAGCTTTCGATGAGCACCCTCGTAAGGCAGCTTATCAGAGATTATCTCGCAAATGCGCAGAAATCGGCGTAAAGGAGGCACGGCATGAAACGCTTGAAAAGGTTGGAATCAATCGTCCGCGCGGAGCTCACGGAGAACGAGGCGGCAAGAAAGAGCGACACGGCTCTCCTCATGGGCTGTTTCGAGCGCATGGGGACGACACATCAAGGTCGTTTGCGGAGCTTGCGGCAGACGGAAGCCTGCGGCAAATGGAGAGCATTACAAGGGCTCGCCGCAAGGTGCAGGCAGACTCTCCCGAGCTGAAAGACGGCACCGTTATGGAGCTGCGCGCAGCCCGCGAGGAAGAGTTCAGAGAATACGCGAAAGCAAAATAAGGAGGACATACAAATGGCAAGCGAAAAAGGGTTTGGCACACCGTCGGAGATCATTATCGACGGGCGCAGAATGAGCCGCGAGGAGTTCGAGACGCATATTGCGGAGTCGGGCGTCCCGCAGGTTGACGTCAAGAGGTTTGCGCTTACGCGCATAAACGGCGTCGTGAAGCTGTACATCGCTACGGTCTGACAGGAGGTCGTCATGGAACAGTTGATGATGAATGCGATCAGACAGTTCAGGCGCGAACACAAGTTCTCGGAGATACGCTCCGTATCTGTTCAGGAATGGAGCGGCAAGTTCGGTCAAGCCGTGGACGCGGCTTTCAAGATCGAGTATGTCGATGAGGCGGGCGGCGAGTATCAGACGGCTTATTACTTTGCCGCTAACAAGTCAAGGCTTTGAGGAGGGAACACAAATGAAAACAATCTCGTTTAAGCAGGTGGAAAGCGCACTTTTCAATCTCGACAGCATGAGGACGAAGCTCATGAACGAGCGCGACGAGGCTTATGAGTGTGCTTGTGAGGCGTTCGCCAAGAAAGACCGAGAGTTGAGCCGAAAGCTCGGAGATGAAGCCGATGAGATAGAGGCAAGAATCGACGAGGTGGAGGAGCTGCTCGGGAAAATGCGGAGCGGGCGCGTAACCCGCAAAGAGTGGGATAGAGTACAGGAGCTTGTTGCCGAAAGGCAAATGCAGAGGTATGTAACCTGCCTCAACAGCGGCATAGACGAACGCACCGCCGCGGGCGCATTTGACGATTGACGGCGAACACAACAAACAAAAGGAGACAGAGATCATGAGAAACTTCAAACGTACAAAGAGCTTATCTGTGGCGAATATCTTTGCGCCCGCGCCCGTCGGAAACGGCGGGACGGAGCGCAGGCTTTCCGCCGTTCGGGTAGGCTCTTTCTCTTGTCTCGGGAGGGCTGTATGTCACTTGAAAAGATCAGACTGAAACACGGCTCTCCCGAGTGGCTCGCGTTCAGGCGAACGGGAATAGGCGGCTCGGACGCGGCGGCGATCCTCGGGCTGTCCCCGTTCAAGTCAAACATTGAGGTTTGGGAGGAGAAAGTGGGGCTCCGCGAGCCCGAGGACATCTCCGACAAACCGCAGGTGCAGTACGGAACAAGGGCGGAGGATATGCTCGTCAAGCTGTTTGCGCTCGACTATCCGCAGTACAAGGTGCGTCAGGATAAGCAGACGGTGTACCGCAGAGGGTTTATGTTCGCCTCGCTTGACGGAGAGCTTACGGAAATCGAGACAAAGGCGCGCGGGTTTATCGAGATAAAGACCACGGAGATACACTCCGCCGCCGCGTTGCAAAAGTGGGACGGGCACGTTCCCGAGTATTACTACGCGCAGGTGTTACACTACTTCGTTACGCTCGGTTGGACGTTCGCGTGGCTGAAAGTACAAATCAAGCAGACAGGCAGGAACGAGCAGACAGAGTTTATCACGAGGCATTACCCGTTCCTGCGCAGGGCTCTTATGGAGGACATGAAATTCCTCTACACGAGAGAAAAAGAGTTTTGGGGCTATGTTGAGCGGAAACAAAGACCGCCGCTGCTCCTGCCCCCGATTTACAAAGAGTAACAAAAATCAAAATTTTTGGAGGACAAACTTATGGCAAACGAATTGGCACTCATTCTGAAAAGCCCCGTCGAGGAGCTTATTCCGAAGATGATCGCGTGGAACAACGCGGAGCTGCTCGCAAGGGTGGAGGCAACGCTCGAACAGTATAAGGGCGTAACCTACGACGATTCTCAAATCGCCACGGCGAAAGCGGACAGGGCGCAGCTCAACGCATTCTGCAAGGCTCTCAACGACGAGCGTATCAGGATCGGCAAGGTCTATAACGCACCGTATGAGAAGTTCAAGGGTGAGGTGGACGAGGTGCTGCAAAAGGTCAAGGGCACCGTCGCGGAAATCGACGCGCAGGTCAAGGCGTTCGAGGAACGTAAGCAGCAGGAAAAGCAGAACGAGATCATCGAATACTTCAAGGCGACCGTCGGAGACTTTTCGGGGCTCATTCCTTACGAGCGCATACACAACCCGAAGTGGCTGAACGCCTCCGCGACGATGAAATCTGTCAGGGCGGACATCGACGCCGTATTCGAGAACGCCCGCAACGCTCTCGTGGCAATCGAGGCGTTACAGTCGGAGGACGAGGAGCTCGTCAAAGCGTTCTACTTCCGCACCCTCGACCTCTCCGCCGCGCTCATGGAGGACGCGAGGCTCAAAGCAGAGCGCGTCCGCGTTGCGGAGATGAAAGCAAGGCAGGAACAGGCGGCGGCAGAGGCGTCGGCAAAAGCCGCGCAGGAAACGCCGCAGGAGCAGGCAGAAGTTGCCGCACCCGCGCCCAAAATGCAGGTCGTGCGGTTTCAGGTGGAGGGCACCGTTGAGCAGCTCAAAGCGTTGCAGCGGTTCCTCAAAGAGAACAAGATCAAATTTTCGGCAATTTAAGGAGGTTATATCATGAGCAACGCAGTAGCAACGACAAATCAGAGGCAGCTTTCGAGCAATCAACCGAAGTTCTCGGTTTTCATGAATCAGGAGCAGATCAAGGGGCTCGTTTCGCAGGCGGTCGGAAAGAACGCGCAGCGGTTTACCGCGAGTATCATCTCGGCGGTCAGCACAAACCCCGCGTTGGAGAAGTGCACGCAGAGGTCTATCCTTTCGGGCGCGCTTTTGGGCGAAAGCCTCGGGCTTTCCCCGTCGCCGCAGCTCGGGCAGTATTACCTTGTCCCGTTCGATAAGCGCGACAGGCAGGGCAACATTATCGAGACAAATGCGCAGTTTGTGCTTGGCGCAAAGGGCTACAAACAGCTCGCCATGCGTTCGGGGCAGTATCTCGACATCGACGTGCTCGAAATCAAAGAGGGCGAGTACAAAGGCAGGGACAAGCTCACGGGCAAGCAGATGTTTGAGTTCATCGAGAACGACGATGAGCGCGACGCGCTGCCGACGGTGGGCTACATGGCGTACTTTGAGCTGCTCAACGGCTTCCGTAAGCAGGTCTATTGGACGAAAGCGAAGATGATCAAGCACGCCGATACATACTCTCCCGCGTTCCATGCAGACAAGTACGACGATTACGTCAACGGCAAAATTCCGAAGAATGAGCTCTACAAATACAGCTCGTTTTGGTACAAGAACTTTGACGAAATGGCGTTCAAGACGCTGCTCCGTCATCTGATCTCTCAATGGGGCGTCATGTCTATCGAAATGCAGGACGCATTTGTCCGCGACAATGCCGTCATCAAAGAGGGCGGCGTGCCCGAGTACGTCGAGTACGACGAGGCAGCGTTCGCAGAGCCCACGCAGGCGGCGGAAACGGGGGCTCCTGCGGCAGAACAGCCGACGCCCGAGGAACAAGGCGAGTTTGACTTCTTCGGCGATACAGACGGCGCAGAGGGCTGACAATGGAGTTTGAGATAGCGGGTGCGCCCGTCGGCAAAAGGAGACCGAGGTTTTCGACAATCAACGGCTTTGCGCAGGCGATAAAGGTTGACGCGGACGTCGAGTACGAAAACATGGTGCGGCTGATGTTCAGGCTGAATAAGCCGACGAACTACGACCTGTTCGACAAGCCCGTGAGAGTTCGGATAGAGGCTCATTTTCCTATCCCGAAGTCGTTTTCAAAGAAACGGGCAGAGGAGGCGGCTGCGGGTGCCATACACCCGCAGAAAAAGCCTGACGCAGACAACATAGCAAAAATCATCTGCGACGCGCTCAACAATATCGCCTATGGCGACGATACGCAGGTGATTGAGCTCACCGTCGTAAAAAAGTACGCAAGGGAGCCGAAAGTCAAGGTATCAATCTCCGCGTACTGATAGGGAGGTACACAATGTCAAAAGAATATTTCCCACACGATTACGGTGCGAGGTTGAGCTTACGAGGCATACGCAAGGACTTCGGCTTGCAAGGGCTTGGCTTCTATTGGTGTTTTGTCGAGATTTTGCACGAGGAGGGCGGCTACATCATGGAGAAAGACCTCGACAACATCGCCTACGATCTGCAAGTTGAGCCCGAACTGTGCTACGCAATAACGCATAACTACGATCTGTTCACCGTGAAAAAAGGGAAAATCCGTTCGGAGCGGGTTTTGCGTAACATCAAAAAGCGCGCAGAGATTTCCGCCGCCCGACAAAAAGCGGCGAGAGACAGGTGGGACAACAGCCCGCTGCCCGAGGAGCAAAAACCCGAGCCGCCGCCCGTTCCCGTTCTTCCCGACGACGAAGCAGAGGAGAGGTCGCGTGCGGCAGACGAGAACTTTGAGAGCGGCGTCGAGTTCTACACGGATCAGATAACTATGCGCTGCGATATGTGGGAGGAAGAACTCAAAGCAAATGGAACAAGCGTTCTTGATCTCTTTTCCTCGCCGCCCGCAATCATCAAACCGAGGCTTACAAGCCTGTTTGAGCTCATCAAGGGAAAACGTCAGCAAAAAATCAACGGGCAGACCGTCGGGACGTTGGAGGTCATGCAGGCAGTAGTTGACTTTTTCACAAGCGACGAGAAGCGGTGGGCTCTCTATAACCTGATAATCGAAGTGGACGACAAAGCCGCAAGCGGCGAAATAAAAAACAAGCAAAATTACCTCGTGTCTGCGCTGTATAACGCGGCAAAGATGAACGGGGCATAACGGAGGAAACATGAAAAACGAAAACAATGCCGCAACGGTTGCGGGCATGGTTGCAACGGAGCCGAAAAGGTACGACTGCTGCGGGGAATTGTTCTATGCGTTCGATTTGTCTGTGAGGCGAATGAGCGGCGCGGAGGACTTGATACCCGTCAATATGCCCGTCGTCCTTTGCGACGAGGTGAACGTCGGGGACGAGCTCTGCCTTGTCGGGCAGGTGCGCACCTACAACAAAATGGTGGACGGCAAAAGCAGGCTCATCGTCGTGTTTTTCGCGTTGGAAGTGGCGGAGTACAAAGGGAACGAAAACGAGGTCGAGCTCACGGGCTTTTTCTGCAAACCTCCCGTGCGCCGCACAACACCGCTCGGACGAGACATCTGCGACGTGTTGCTCGCGGTCAACAGGGATCGGCAGCGGTCGGACTATGTTCCGCTCATTGTATGGGGCAGAACGGCGCGGTACATCGCACGTCTTGACGTCGGCGCGCGCGTCAGAATCAAAGGACGGCTGCAATCGCGTGTGTATCAGAAGCAGACCGAACAAGGCGTCGTCGAAAAGACGGCGTATGAGGTGTCGGTCAACAGGATCGAGGAGGTAACGGACGATGAATAAGGTTATCCTTATCGGCAATCTGACGCGCGATCCCGAACTCTCGGAGACGAACAGCGGAATAGCTGTGTGCCGATTCGGGCTCGCCGTAAACAGACAGTATTCCTCGTCGGACGGGGAACGGGAGACGGACTTTTTCCAAGTAACCGCATGGCGCGGCACGGGCGAGAACGTCGCAAGGTACTGTAAGAAAGGGCACAAGGTCGCGGTGGTCGGAAGTATTCAAATGCGCAACTACGAGGACAGGGAGGGCATAAAGCGCACCGCCGTTGACATCGTGGCGCAGGACGTCGAGTTCCTGACGCAGAGAGCCCGCGACGATGACGGGCAGTATGATGAGTCGTCGCCGAGGAGACGGGGCAGCAAGCCTCAATTAGAGGCGTTTGACGACGGAGATATTCCGTTCTGATGAGGTTAGGCATTATGAAAATCAGCAAAAGAAAACTTACGCGAGAGCTTTTAGAAAGCTATGTGGGAAAGGACGTAAGAATTACATTCTTTGACGGCGATGTACGAGAGGGTGTCTTGGAACTTGGGAACGGTTTTTTCTATGAGCCTAAAAAGTATATGGTGGGCAATCTTTGCTTTCGCCTGTCCCACATAAAAACTTTGGAGGTTGAGGAAGCATGAAATGCTTGATCCCGAACTCATGCGAGGACAGAGAGCTCTGCTGTGCGTTTTGTAAGAAAAAGAGGTGCCCCGAACGGTGCCGAGACGACCACGAGGGTTGCAGATACTTCGACGCCGAGAAATACGAGCGCGAGGAGAAAACGGAGGGCAAGCACGATGAGTAAAGATTGGAGCGGCAACGGAAATTCGATTTGGAAAACTCTCGGGGCGAGCAATCACACGGAGAACGAGAGGGAGGCGGACGACTACTATGCCACCGATCCGATAGCGATTGACAAGCTCTTGGAGGTCGAAAAACCGCGCCGTTTTATTTGGGAGTGCGCCTGCGGCGGCGGACATCTTTCCGAGAGGCTCACGGAGCGCGGCTACGACGTTTTCAACAGCGACATCAAAAACAGGGGCTACGCAAAGCAGCATTTAGTCTTGGACTTCCTCAAACAAGAGGGTAGGCTGTTCTCGTTCGAGCATGATATTCTGACAAACCCGCCGTACAAGTACGCGACGGAATTTGTGCTCAAAGCGTTGGAACTTCTGCACGAGGGCTGCAAGTGCTATATGTTTCTCAAACTCACATTCTTGGAGGGGAAACGACGTTACATAGAGCTGTTTAGGGACACCCCCCCCCGCAGCGTTTACGTCTTTTCCGAGCGCGTTCTATGCGCCAAAAACGCAGAGCTTGACCGTATGCGGGAGGGCGGCGGCTCCGCCGTCGCGTATGCGTGGTTTGTTTGGCAGAAAGGCTATGCGGGTGTAACAGAGGTGCGGTGGATATAGGAGGGCGACATGAAAGTCATTATTTACAGGGACAAAGAGACAAAGAAGATCGTGAGAGACGGCGGCGATGACTATGAACGGCTCAAAGCGCGCGGAAAGACCGATGAGGACATCGCCGCGCTTGTGGAGGAGTTCAACGGTCGTGAAAACTGCCCTCAAACGGTTGAAATTGTGGAGCTTGACGAGGTTGCGGAGTATTACAGGACAAAGAAATTGAACTCCTACAAAGAACAGCTCAACGATTTTGCGTTCATGGAGGACAGGCTCGACGAATTGTCGAGAATGATAGAGAACTACATCGACGAGGTAAAGCAAGCCTACAAGGAGGACGAAGAATGAACGTATTTAGTCTTTCATTTGGGAAAGATAGCATGGCGACGCTTATTCTTGCCGCCGAAATGGGAATACCAATAGACCGCGTTATGTATTGCGATATTATGTTTGATAACAATATAAGCGGTGAACACCCTATTATGGCGGCATGGATTCCGACGGCGGAAAAACGGCTTAAAGACCTTTTTGGCATAACAGTAGACCACGCATATAGCGGAGTGACGTTTTGGCAGCAGTTTTTCAAAGAAAAAGAGAAAGGCAAACACGTCGGAGATATAAACGGCTTTCCGCACGTGTGTGCGCCGTGGTGCAATTCACGCTTAAAGCTGCGAGCTATAAGCCGTTACTACAAGCAGATTCGTGAATCCGTAACGCAATTTGTCGGCATAGCCTATGACGAACCCGTTCGTTGGGAAAGAATGGTCAAAAAAGACACAGTCCGCGTAAAAAGCCGTTCGCTGTTGTTCGAGCAAAAATTGACCGAGCAGGACGCATTCGAGATATGCAACCGATACGGCTTATTGTCCCCAATGTACGGGGTAGACGGCATATACCGTGGCGGGTGTTGGTTTTGCCCGAAGCAATGTCTTGCCGCTTTACATAGCTTGTGGAAAAACTATCCTAAGTTATGGCGCGAGCTTGAAGTTATAGAACCGTTTAGCTACAATACGTTTAAGCCTCGTACAACTCTTGCGGAACTTGCTAAACGCTTTGAACAGGGCTATGTACCCAAACGCAAAAAAAAGGAGCAACGCGGTACAGCTTGATATGTTTGACAAGTTATAAGGAGAATAAGAAATGAGCGAACAAGAAACGAGAGAAAAGATAATAAAAATCATAGCCCCGTATGTATCGGCATATGGAGATGACGAGCGTATCGCTAACGCGCTTATAGCGGTGGGAATTGGAGATGTGGAATCTTTGGAAATTTCTGACGCAGACAAAGAACAAAGCAGTGTAAATTATTACTGCGAAATGCGTGAATGGAAAGATAAATGCAAAGAAGCCGAACACCGCGCGGAAGTTACGGAAAGAATATTAAAAACTACCGAAAAACTTGCGGACGAAGCAGTGAAAATTATGAAAGAACGCGTAAAAAAGCTCAAAGCCGAAAACGCCACCCTGCGCGAAAAGTTACGAAAGGCAATGTCGTGTCCTCGTAGGTTCGGCATTGTGTTTAAGGGGGGCGATGATGACTAACGACGAGCTGAAAAAGAAGATTGCGCAAATTATAGCAGATTATTTTTGCCCGCAAAGGAATGAACACAAAAATTTGTGGGGCGATGATAGGCTGTGCTATTCAAAAATGAACTTTGCGGAGTGTGAACGGGTTACGGAATGTACCGACGCCCTCATCGCGGTGGGGCTTGGCGACGTGAAAGAGGCAGGGTTAGAGAGAAAAGCCTTCGAGGTTGCTTCAAATCAATATAGGATATGGTTTGAAGAGCAGAAAGACCGCGCCGAGAGGGCGGAACGGGCGTTGATGACTGTTTGTACAAACGTCATAAAAGACGAAGAAGATGACCTTGCCATTGAACCGCGCGCCCGTGTGCTGTACAAGGCGTACTTGAAGCAAGCCGAAAAAGAACTTGCGGAGGAGGCAGATGATGAATAAATGCGGTAAAGGCTGTATGCCTGAATGTGAGTACTTTACAACAGGCGGCTGCATATCGCCGTTTAATTGTATGTACAAGATAGAAACGGGCTATATCAATTCTGCAACGAGTACACCAGATAGTCTAACAGATTTATTGATTGAGTTCGACGAAATGGGCTTTGCTCCGACTACGGTATGTGAGGACGCGGAGGGGCTTGCTGTAAAGTGGAAAGAGCAGGTAGTGAATGAGATAGGACGGCTTGAAGCCAAAATCACTACCCTTTGGCATAAAGCTGATGAAACTAAAACTGACGCTATAATGCAAAAAAATCGGGCTGATATGCTCAAAGAGAAAAATACAAACCTGCAAGAGGGGCTGAAAAAAATTGTCGAGGACGTTGCAGAGCGTATCAAAATGGCGTTCTACTACGAGTTCGACGAGCTTATCCCGTCCACAATGGCGGACAAGATAGACGGAATCGTCAAAGAGGTACTCAAAATCAGTTATTAAAAAGCCGAAAGGCAAAGGAGATATTATCATGAAAGAACTCAACAACAACCCCGAAGTCGCCGCTGTGTGCGACAACAACCTGAAAGACTGCTGCAAGAGCAGCGAAAGCACGCCGTTCTCCCGTCTTGTGGAGGAAAAGCGCGCCCTCGATGAGAAAATCGTCAAGCTCAACGCCTTTCTCGAAGATGAGGAAAAGGCTGCCAAAATCGCGGGTTATTGGCAGCTCGGGCAAATGCGCGAGCAGCTCGACGTCATGCTGCGTTATTCGGGCATTCTGAATACAAGGATTTTGACGTGGAGGCACAACTGATATGAGCGACAAGGAATTTCAGGCTCTCGTCAAAAAGGTTGTCTGCGAGTACGCGAATGCGCACCTTGATGTTTCGGACGTCATTCAGATCAGCGAGGACGACGTGTACATCGTGTGGCAGGTCAAGGTTTTGCAGAACAACAAGGCTCTCGCAAGCACGACGCTCAAAGACGGTATGTACTATGAGCTCACATACGACGGCGACAAAAAGCGGTGCTATGTGGACGCCTATAAGAAGTGGGAAAACTTCTGCGTGAACGGAGCGGGTGAGAGGCAATGAGCGATGAGGTCAAGACCTGCAAGGACTGCAAACACTATATCGCCGACGGAGCCTCCCGCCGCGGTCAATGCGAGCTGAAAAGGAGCCGCATTGATAAGTGGGGACAGGAAGTACCTATCAGACGCATGGCGTCGGGCAAAGCCTGCAAAAAGGCAGAGCCTGCGGCAAGTCAGAGCGTGAACGACGCGCCGCTCCGTGAGCTCGAAACCTACAAGCAGGAATACCGCCTCGCGGCAGCGGCGAACAGGCAGCTTGCGGACGCGCTCGACAAGGCGCGCGAGGAGAACAAAATGCTCCGCCTGCAAATATTCGCGTTCGTCCGTAATTCCGCTGTTCTGCCTGTCGGCAGGAATTTGCATAAGAGCGAGCAGGAAATCACCGACAAGACGTTTGAGACCATAGAGGCGGCAAAGGCTATGCTTGACGTGGAGGCAGTCAAAGCAGCTATGAATTTGGCTACCAACAAGGGAAACAGATTCGACAACGCCGATTGAGTTATCGGCATAGGGGAGGAAACAGGCTTATGCCAAAACCGAAAATGTATTTTCAATTCGAGTTGCCGTCATCGGTCGTCGAGATCGTAAAGACGATATGTGCCGACTACGCCCGCCGTGAACGGGCGATAAAGTACGGCAATGTTACGGGTGCGGTTTTGGCGCGATATGTGGAGCTCAACGCAATCATAGACGCCGCATTGGAGGACATAGAGATCGGCGTCAGAGAGGATATGCTGCGAGACATTCAGAACAGGCGCGGCTACGATTTTTCGCCCGCGTCCTACTGCATATCAAAGAATACATACTACAAGCGAAAAAAGAAACTTATCTACGACATCGCAAAAAACCTCGCGCTCGTATAGCTTATATATAGACTCAGTATATAATACTCTGTGTATATGAGTGTAAATAATTATATACAAGTATATAGGCTATCGAGCCGAGGTGAGCCAAAAGAAAAATAAATTGCGACTAAAAGCGCAAAAGTTTGTGGTAATATAGTAAGTAGATAATGTGCCGAATACCCTTTGAGGTTAGAGCCCTTTTATTCCGAAACGGAGTAACAGGGCTCATTTTGTTTTTTATCGGAGGATAGACAGAATGAGTCAGACAAAAAAGCCCGCAGGGACGAAAAAGAGAAATGCCAAAGGTCAATTCGTCAAGGGCAATAAAATCGGAGAGGAAACGCGCTTTCAGAAAGAGAACGAGGCGGCTTGCAAGTACAAAGAGGAATACTGCGACAAGCTCATGGAGTTCTTTAATCAGCCCGACGTCGATATTCAGTACAAAGAGGTCTTTGACAAGCAGGGCAACGTCGTTGCAAGGACGCCGATCATGCTGCCTGCTGCATATCCGACTTTCGAGCTGTTTGCGGCGAGCATAGGCGTAACGACGGGGACGCTGAAAAATTGGTGTGAACAGCACCCCCGATTTAAGGACTGCTATGCACGTGCGAAAGAAATACAGCTCGGAAAGCTCACGTCAAACGCTCTGCGCGGGCTGTATAACCCGATATATGCGAAGTTCGAGGCGGTGAACAATCACAATCAGAAAGACAAGCAGGAGGTCGAGACGAGCGTCTCGGGCGTCGGCTTGGACGATAAGACGCGCGCACTCATAGAACGGGTGGAAAGGCGGCTCCATGACGGGGAAAAGAAAGAGTAAAGCCGCCGCCGTCGATTACAACGACTATATACGGGACATCATGCGCGCAGAGTTTGAGTATTGCCGTAACGACGTCGTTTATTGGGCGAATAATTACTGCGTCATCGAGGACAAGGACTCTCCCGAGATTATCATTCCTTTCAAGGGGTGGGAGGCGCAGAATCAGACGCTCCGCGACTTCGATACGCACCGCCTCAACCTGATACTCAAAGCCCGACAAATGGGTATAACGTGGATCGCGCTTTACTACTGCACGCATGACCTCGTGTTCAACCTCGGGCATACGGTCGTTGCTCTCTCAAAGACAGAGGACGACGCAAAAGAGCTTGTACGCCGTATGAGCGTCATTCTCGACAATCAGCCCGAGATTTTGAAAGCAGGCGGCTTGGTGTGGCGCGCGACGGCTACATCGGTGCTCATAACAGATACGAGCGGCAAGCTCGTTTCTACGTTCAAGGCGTTTCCATCGTCGCCGTCGGCAGGTCGTTCCTTTACGGGCAATATCCTGCTGCTCGACGAGTGGGCGTTTCAGGAGTATGCAGAGGAGATTTGGACTTCCGCGTACCCGACTATCAACCGACCGACGGGCGGCAAAGTCATCGGCTTATCCACAATCAAAAAGGGCACGCTATTTGAGAGCTTGTGGATAGAGGACAACGCCTTTCACAAGATATTCCTCTCTGTGTTTTCTGATCCTCGCAGAACGCAGGAGTGGTACGAAAGAACAGCCAAAGATTTGGGCGTCATGGTTAAGCAGGAGTACCCGCGCACGGCGGAGGAGGCTCTCTCCAACCTCGGAGGCAGCTACTTTCCCGAGTTCGATTACAGCAAGCACACCTGCGAGCCGTTCCGAATCCCCGAAGATTGGACGATTTACAACACGTTGGACTACGGGCTCGATATGTTCGCGCATTACAAGGTGGCAATCAGCAACGACAATATCGCCTATGTATTCCATGAGATTTACCAAAGCGGGCTCATCATCTCGGACGCGGCGGCAAAGGTCAAGGTTGCAGAGCTGCGGGAGAATGAGGACGGGAGCGTGGAGAATTGGTATAAGCCGAAGCTGCGGCTCGCACCTCCTGACCTATGGAATCGCTCGCAGGAGACGGGCAAAAGCAGGGCTCTGCTGTTCTATGAGAATGGGCTCGAACTTGTGAAGTCGAACAACGATCGTCATGCAGGTTGGCTCGCTATCAAAGAGTTGCTCAAAGAGCGCGTTGCTCCGAACGGAGAGACCTACACGCGGTTAAAGATATTCCGCACCTGTACAAACCTCATACGCACGTTGCCGCAGCTCCTCATCGACGAAAAGGATCCCGAGGACGCGGCAAAAGAGCCGCACGAACTCACGCACGCGCCCGACGCCCTGCGATACTTTGCAATCTATTGGACGCAGCCGCCGCAGCCGAAAGCTCCGAAAAAGGTCAAGTACCGTCCCGACATCTTGGAGGACTACCTGAACGCGAGCGAGGAGGAGCGGCAGATTATTATTAAACGGTATGGAGTGCCATTGCTATGAAAATTGATCTGAACGGAAACACGAAATTGTCCTTTTTCAAGGACTTGTACGAGGACGCGCGCGCAAATGCGGACGTGTTCTATGAAAAGCTCAAACAGCACCTCGAACAGTACAAAGGCAGCCCTAAAATCGACGGCTCCGATGTGGACGCTTCGCAGGTGCGCAACGTAACCTACGAGCTTGTGGAAAGTCAGGTAACAAGCTATCTGCCTAACCCGTCCGTATCGCCGAAAATGTGGAGCGAACAGAACGAACGGAACGCAAAGAGTGTTGAAACCTTGCTCCGAAACAAGCGCGACGAGCTGCCGTTTGAAAAGCTCAACGACATGGACGAGCGTTTCAACCCGATTTACGGCGGCTCCGTGTGGCTCATCGAGTGGGACAATTCGATTACCACGCACAACACGGTCGGCGACGTGCGCGTAAGCTGCCTTTCTCCGCAGAGGTTTACGGGGCAGCCGAGCGTATATGACGTCAAGGACATGGAATACTGCTTCATTCAGTTCGAGACGACGAAAGAGGAGATCGTGCGCAAGTATGGTGTTGCTTTCGACGTGGCGGACGAGGGCGAGAACGACGACAACGCGGACGATAAGACCGCGACGCTTTATATCTGTTATTACAAGAACGACGCGGACAAGGTATGTCAGTATATTTGGTCGGGCGATACGGAGATTTCAGACATCGAGGACTATTTCGCCCGCAAGCGGTACATCTGTAAGAAGTGCGGGAAGCGCAAAGAGCTCTGCACCTGCGAAAAGCCCGATTATGAGCTGCAAGACGAGGACTACGAGGAGGTCGTGCGCGATATTCAGCGTTCGGACGGCTCCGTCATTCCTGCGGAGTGCGAAGTCATCAAGGACGGGCAAATCGTCATGGAGACCGTCAAGCAGCAGGCGGTGGACGAGACAGGACAGCCGATTTTCGATGATTCGAGCGGTATGCTTCTGCCTTTGCTTGTGGACGTGCAGGTGCCGAAAATGCAGCCGACAAAGCTGCCTTTCTATACGCCGAATATCCTGCCTATCGTCATTCGCAAGAACACCTCGGAGGAGGACAGCCTGCTCGGGCAATCGGACTGTGAGTTCATTCGCCCGCAACAGCAGGCTATCAATAAGATTGAGAGCCGTATCAACGAGAAGCTGCTCGGCGCGGGCGTTTATCCTATTGCGCCCGAGGACGCTACAATCGAGTACGACAACTCCATTTTCAAAAAGGTTTTCCGCGCAAATCAGAGCAATTTCCAACTGTTCGGCAAGCTCGATTTGCAGGTCGATATTTCCCGCGACATCGCGCAGGCTGAACGGCTCTACGATCAGGCAAAGCGTATTCTCGGCATTACGGACAGCTTTCAGGGGCAGTACGATTCAAGCGCGCAGAGCGGCAAGGCAAAGCAGATTCAGGTGCAGCAGGCGGCGGGGCGTCTCGACAGCAAGCGGCAGATGAAAAACGCCGCGTATGCCGAGATAGATCAGATTATCTTTCAGTATTATCTCGCATACGCCGATGAGCCGCGTCCTGCAACGTATAAGGACGCGCAGGGGCGTATGCAAAACCGCCTTTTCAACCGCTATGACTTCATCGAACGCGACGAGGCGGGCGAGTGGTACTACAACGACGAGTATCTGTTCTCCGCGGACGCTTCAATCGACGTTGACAAGCAACGCGAGCTTTTATGGGAGGAGAACAGAAAGAACTTTCAGCAGGGCGCATATGGTAACCCGCAGCTCCCGCAGACGCTTCTCATCTTTTGGCAGAACATGGAGCAGGCGCATTATCCGTGGGCGCATGAGAACGTCGAACGTATCAGAGACGAGATCGCGCGGCAGCAAGAGCTTCTGCTCGCACAACAGCAGGCGGCGGCTGCGCAGCAAGACCTCGAAACGGAAAAACAAAACAGGACGGCTTATGAGGCATATCTCATCTCTAAAATAAATAACGGAGGGCAGGCAAATGGCGGTCAGCAGTAAATTCACGCAAAAATCACTTGTCGGAGGTGGTTCAACGAAAAGTATGATTCCAAATATCGACACTTCGTATGGCGCAAATCTTGGCATTGGGCAACAGCAAAACAATATTGTGAAACTTCCGACTTTGTTGGAAGACAATAATAACAGTGATTTTGCCGTTACGAATAAAAATACTACTCAAAATTTGATCGGAGAAACGCTGAAAGTAACAATTCCTAAATACCTAACTTATCAAAACAATCTTGATAATGTAGCAAATTTCATAGGTCAAGGCGGCTCAAACAAAGGAATTACGGACGAGGGTGTTATTATCGGCAACCCGAATGTTGAAAATATGCCAACAATAAACCGCGGAGAGGTTACATCAAAACCTTTGGTAAGTTATAAAGATCAGTTACTTGCTGCCGCAGGAAACATAGAATTACCTGTTTCTGTTCAACAGACGCCCTCATTAAATTCCAATAGTGGGTTTCCTACGGAAGTAATAGGAGGAACGAGTCAAGATGAGGCTTTTAGTATACCAATAATAGGAAATAATCATATAGAAACAGGTTCAGTTACGGATTCAACGGATATAACTGGTAACTCTGGATTAGGTGGAACTACGACGAGTGGTAATAAAGTAGATACATACGAGGAGTTCTTGCTCAAACAGGAGGGCTTTTACAAGGAGCAGCTCGACAAGCTCAATGCGCAGATTGAGCAGAACAAGCAGAATGCTTTGCAACAGGCAGAATCGGAGCGCGAGCGCGCTGTCATTGACGCAAGGTCAAGCTACGAGCAAAACAAGGCTACTTACGGCGCAAATGCGGAGCAACTCGCTGCTATGGGGCTTTCGGGCAGCGGGTACAGCGATTATCTCAATCAGCAGGCTTACGCCACACAGAGAGCGGAAACACAAAACGCCAACGCGCAGGCAGAGGCAACAAAGCTCACGGCGGAACAGCAGGCGAACGCTGATAAGCTCAATGCAGAGCTCTCTTACGCCGAGAATATGCAGGGCAACGCCGAAAAGCTCGCGCAGTATCATCAACAGAAAACAGAGGAGGCAAAAGCCGAGGAGGAGCAGAAAAAGCAGTATTACGCCACGTTGCTTACTTCGGCAAATACGGGCGAGTACACCTCCGAACAGATCGCCTCTCTCGGCGCGCAGTACGGGCTCGATGAGGCGCAGATTTCGCAGTTGCAGGCGGCGGCGGACAAGTACAAGTCTGATCAGCAGTCTCTGTCTTACACGGAGGCATTGCAGATGATTTCCGATTATGGCGCAGACCTCGATGTCTCGTATTTGGAAACGCTACTCAATACGGGCTCTGTTTCGCAGGAACAGTACGATCAGCTTATGGCGCAGTACAGTAAAGAGCTTATCGAGAGCGGAGATTTGGCGAACGAAGATACGGACAAAATCGACGACCTGCACCAAAGCGGGCAAATCAGCGAGGAGGACTACAACAAGCAAAAAGAGCAATGGAACTCTCAAATCGACACCTCCGACGCATTTTTCAATTCGGGCTCCATGTCCGCGTCCGAAGCGAAAAAGCAGCTTGATAAAATTCTCAATAACGAGTGGACGAGCGAGGAGAACAAAAAGGCGTTGCAGGAAACCTACGACAACCTTTACAAAGTGGTTACAAATGATGTCAGATTCAATAATGACGGCGGTTGGTGGATATTCGGCTCTACCGATATGGACGATGTTGGCAACAACTTCTCTCTGATCGACAATAGCGGCTTCAAGTACCGTATCGAGTCGGGAGGCAAGGTAACAGATTCGGCGATAACAAGCATTGCGCGCGATGTTGCCGACGGATCTATTTTCGGTTTGCGCGGTCAGATTTACTACAAAAAGGACGGCAATGTTTATCTTGTGCGCAAGCGTGAAAACTACGGAGACCACTACACGAAGCTCTACAACAAGTTCTTCGGATAACAGATTTCGAGGTGTATTTATATGGCAGATACGACGAAAAGACTCTCTACGTCCCTTGCGGAGTTCTATTCGCAGCGCGCGGCTGAAAAGCGGTATGAACGCGAGCAGGAAGAACAGCAAAGGGAGTATGAACGGGCATTGGCAGAACAAGCCGCTGCGCAGGCGGCGGCACAAGCTGCCGCACAGCGTGAGCAGAATCAGGGTGGCTTTCTCGGTGGTATCGGATATTCGCTCGAAAAGGTCGGTTTAGGCTTTTTGAGCGGTATCGAGGGCATTTGGGACTATGCCGCAGGCGGGCTTGCAAAGCTGTTTGGTGCCGATGATTGGGCGGAACAGCAGATAGCCAACGATTGGGTAAATTATAATCATGCGGACGAATGGTTTAACCCCTCGGAGGGGTGGCAGTTCGTCGGAGATGTTGCGGGCGGTATCGGTACGAGCTTGCCTGCAATCGCAGGTGTCGCCGCAGGCGCGGCTATTGCATATTTTTCAGGCGGAACACTTACGCCCGTTGCCGCTTCTTTGATTGCAGGTAGCATTGCAGGCTTGGGCGCGGCAGGGCGTGCGACGAAAGAAGCATACGACCAAACGGGCGAGCTCGGGGGCAAAGAATTTGGCTACGGTGCGCTTGTCGGCGTTACCGAGGGAGCCATTGAGGGCGTTTCGTCTGCCATTGGCGCAGGTACGGGTGCAGTCGTTAAAAGCATTTCAAAGTCTTTTGGCAAGGAAGTTGCGAAGTCTGCTACGCGCAACACCTTACTCAAAGGCGTTGTAAAAGGTTTTGCGGGCGAGGCTTTTGAGGAGGGCGTTCAGGCAATTCTCGATCCCGTATATAAGCGTATGACCTATGATCCGAACGCGAAAAACGCAACTTTTCAGGAGGTTGCGTATGCGGCTCTTGTCGGCGGTTTGAGCGGTGCTATTATGGGCGGCGGAGACGTCGCCGTTAGGAATATCCGCGGGACGACGCGGGGAAACACGCTTGTCAACGAGGGCAAGGCGGGCGACGTCATCACCACGGCAGAGCAGATTTCGTCTTATCAGACGGAAAATCAGACCGATTACGAGACGTTTCAGGTCGTGCAGAACACGCTTGATGAGCTGAAAACGAGCCTGCAAAAGACGGGCGGCGAAGTGCGCACGGTACGGCAGAAAATGCTGCTCGGCGTGCTTGAACAGGCGAATACCTCCGCCGCCTTTGAGCCGATTGTTACGGCGAGCGCGGAGAATATCTACAACAACGCCGAAACGGTTGCGGCGCGTCTCAATGAGCTTGGATATCAGGATCAGAACGGCAAGCCGATTCAGGTTACGGCAGAGCAGATAAGAGAGGGTATCGACACGACGGACGCAAAGAAGTTCAGGAAAACGATGTCGAGAGCTCTCAAAACGAACTCCGTACTGCGGACGCTTGCGGTGGCTGATACCGTCGGTCAAATTTCAATGGACACGGCGCGTTTCAGGGACGCAACGCTTGCAGGGCAGCAGCTCTCTACGCAGGCAGACCTCAACAGGTTTGTTGAACAGGCAACGGACGCGGAGCGTCAGGCGGTCGCCGACAGGCTCGGTATCGAAAATTGGGAAACGCTCACAAATGAGCAATTCCACGATAAAATCACCGAATTTGTGGCGAACGGCGGCGTGCAGGAGTATCAGCAGGAGCGCGTCTATGTGAAAGAGGCGCAGGCGGTCGCTCCCGAAGCCGCGAAAAAACACCTGCCGCGCATGGTAAACCTGCGCAACGACGGCACATATCGTTATACGCAGGGCGGTACAGATATTGCCATTACAAAGCGCGGGGACAGCTACTATGTATATGACTACGAAAGCGGGCTCATGTCAAAGGCTCTTTCTCGGACGGAAACAAACCGCGTGCTGCGCGAGATACATACGAACGAGCAGAACTATCAGAACGGCGTCAGACAGCATACGGAGGCGCAGAACAGGCTCCGTGAGCAGGCGGCGGAGATTGATACATACGCCCGAGAGAACATCTCCGAATACAAGAATTTGAGCGCGGCGGGGCAGGCTGCAATCAGGGCGACCATTCGTCAGGGCAGAGCTGCGGGCGTACAGGAGGACTTTGTGCTTTCTTGCGCCCGTGTTTCCGCGCGCTCTGGACTTCGCGTCGTGTTCAGTAAGGAAGCGTCTTTCGTGGCGGCAAACGGCTCTTATGCGGACGGCGCAATCGACCTGAAAAACAACCGTATCATCATCAACCCCGAGGCAAAGAGCAGGTCGGGCGAGAGCATTCTCATTCACGAGCTTACACACGCCATTTACAACGATACGGACGGCTCTCTGACTGTTGCAGAGGGTTTGGAGACCATGACCGACGCCGAAAAGGAGAAAATTCGCAAGCGGTACGCGGCGGTCGGGCAGGGTAGCGCATTGCAGGTCAGCGATGAGATCAACGCGCATTTTGCCGAGCAGACGCTCTCAAACAAGAATATCCTCGAACGCCTTGTGCAAAAGGAGCAGACGCTCAAAGAGAAGATACTCGGCTTTTTCAAAAAGGCTCGGACGGACTATCAAGGCGACGAAAAGCTCACAGGGGCGGCGGCTCGGCTTTATCGGCAGTACAAAAAGCTGTTCGATGAGTTTTCCGCGCGCAATCAACGGTATTTGGGGACAGAAAACGCCTCTACGGAAGCACGGAAGTACGTCGGTGATAAACATTTTGCCTTAAAGCCTTATAGTGAAAAGCAGAAAGAAAATTGGAAGAATAGTAAAAATATTGTTATCTACGAGAGCTCGGAGCAGTTGCAGGAATTTGTACGTCAGAGCAGATCAGATAATCAGTATAGTAAAAAAATGTACTTTGGAGCGATTGGCTCTGAATTGGCGGCGCGTATAGAAGAGCAAACGGGCTTAAATCTTGAAAATTACAACTATGCTTTGCGCTCTGATGAAGTGCGAAAAATTTTCAAGGATCACGGCACTGTGGGAACAGAAGCTCCGAGGGGGCAGCGTCCTGTTACCGAGGCTGACTTTTTGGCGATCCCCGATATTTTAGACGGTGCAACTTCTATTACGCTTTCCGAGAAGAAATATAACGGTCAACCCGCTATTGCATTTTCAAAGGTGAGCGGAAATGAAAGAACGACGGTTGTTGCCGTCGTTTCGGGAAAACATTTAGACTTGCGCGTGCAGACTGAATATATAGGCATAAAAAAAGGAACCCTTGCCACGCTATCGGGTGAACAAGCCCCCAACAATACGCCCAAAGCGAGCCGTGGTACAGATTCCACTAATAGTATATCGCAAAATGCGGAAAATGTCAACTCTTCTCCGCAAAATAGTGGCGAAACCGATACTAACAGGCGGTATGCACTCTCTGACAGTCAGGTAGAGGCTCTTAAAAAACGCAGGGTGACAGGGAATAGACTGCTTGACGTAAGCGATTTAGCTGATACAATTACGGAAGTCGGCGGGAAAATCACCGCAGACGGAAAAGCTGTGTTGTATCATGCCACGAATGCAGAGGCGGCTGAAAATATCCGTAAAACAGGCAAGATGATAGGCAAAGAGGATAATCTCTACTTTGCCACGAAAAAGGACGGTGAGATTTTAGGCTATGGCGACCACGTTGTACGCGTACAGATTCCTCTTGAAAGACTTGAACTAAACGATATATTCGACAATGAGGCGCATTTGACGATGAGAACACGCCCGAACACGCCTACAAACATCAGATTTGCCCTGCCTGAATTGGAGCAAGAGGCAGTCAAACACTTCGGGCATACTTATAGTTGGGCTGAAACGGGTTATGTGCTGACGGACGGCTCTCGCCTCGATTTCTCGGGCAGACATGAGGGCTCGGGCGGCGGCGGGAGATATGAGGATCACCGCGATATAGCACAGCTTGACGCTTACAGCGATTTTCAAGGCACCGACGCCATGATTGACTTCATGAAACGCGGAAACATTCGCATTGTGCCCGAGGTTGACGGTATAAATCTGTCTGTGCGCCCTACGAGAGCGCAGGAAAATACTCTTTCCGACTTTATTTCAAGGCGTCGCGGTGAAGTAACTCTCGATATTGACAATGAGCGCGGGGAGACCGTCGTCAGCGTGGAATATCCTCGTGGAACGCACTCCAACAAGGTTTTGCAAGACATTCGCAATTACTTTGAGAACGGAACTACACCGACTGTTTCCGAGGTGCAGCGTTTTAGGTATGCACTTCCCGAGGCTGACAGTACGGGCGCAATCCTTTCGCAAGAGCAGCGTGAGTTCTTTAAGGACAGCAAGGTGGTTGACGGTGAGGGGCGGCTACTGAAAGTTTATCATGGGACGCCGCGTGGAGAGTTCACGGTTTTTAACGCACAGAATGGGGCTTATTTTACCGAGAATGAAGCCTATGCAAGACGCTATATGCAGGCGCATAATTCCCCGACGGCGCGGCTCATCGAGGCGTATCTGAACATTACAAAGCCGTTTGATACGCGACAAGAGGCGGAGCGCAGAATATTTGAGCGTGAGTTCTATCGAAAGTGGGGCAACGGTACGCCGCTGTCCGATATTGGTTTGCCCGATTGGACGGACGCGGACGATCTCATCGACTTCATCAATGAGAAAGGCTATGATTACGACGGTCTCATCTTGGACGAGGGAGGCGACGGCGGTTATGGCGAAGCCGTAACGCGCCGAGGCGTAAGTTATGTCGCATTCTCTCCCGAGCAGATAAAGCTCACGACGAACAAGCAGCCCACAAAGGACGCCGATATTCGTTTCGCTCTCTCTGACAGCGTGGTAAACGTCGATAGCGCAAACGAAACGGCGGCGTGGACATCGGAGCGCGTAACAGACCTCATAGAACGCTATGGGGCGACAAACCCGCGCTATACGCAGGCATATGCGACGTGGATCAACCCCGCAGACTTCGTAAAAGCTACGACGGTCAATCAGACGCGACGCAATCAGATTTACGATGAGGCGGGCAATCTTGATATTGACGCGCTCTCGCGTGAAACGCAGACGCCGTATCTCACCGTGGACTATGAGACCATGCGTATTGTCGGGCACGAGGGCAGACACCGTATGGCTGCGCTTGCGAAAGCGGGCGTAAAGCGTGTTGCGGTGGCGATTCGCTTTACGGAAAATTCTTTGAGCAGGTACGACGCGCGCATTATGGACGGCGAGCACAAGCTCAAAGGGCAGACATTCTCATCGTGGGACGCTGACGCGCAGCGCGTGAGAACGCGCACGAGCCATAATTCCGCTGCCGTCGGAACGCTTGTACCTATCAACGCGGCGTATTCGGCGCAGCTCTCCGAGTTCACGAGCGAACGCGGGGTGCGTTTCGCCCTTGACAGTTCCGAGGACGGGAACGCACAGCCGCGCGGCAATTATTCCGTCGGGCAGAGAGCCCGCTTTGCCGCGAACAATACGGGTATGCGCATATATACCAAAGCGGAGGCGGCGGAGGTCATCAACTCCATTATTGAGGAACGGCTTGTATTCGAGGAAATCGGAATGCAGGGCGAGCTGCGCGGGAAAGACAGGCAGGCGGTCATTGACTATCTGTTCCAAAAACTCAACACGGTAAAGGAGGGCTATCGCGGCGGTGTTGCGCTGCGTATCGCCGATTACATGATTGAGCATACCGTCCTTACGGATATGTATGCGGAGAGCAGCGGAGAAGTCTCCGAGGCAATGCGCAAGCTGTCTGTTCTGCGCGGATATATGCACAAGATTGACTTGCGATATATTCAGGACGAGATACAGTACAGATTTGACAAGAAAAACAGTATTAACCTCGTGTGGGGCGCGAAAGAGGGCGGCATTGCTCCCGATACGCTCCCGCAGCTTTTGGCGGAGGAGGGAATCTTCCTTGACGCGATCAACGAGGCTGACTGTTTCCTGCAAATGGTCGATATGTACGAGGACGCACGGGCGGCGGTCAACAACGCAACCGAACAGGTCATGCTCTCAACATACGGCGACGCTCGGACTATCAAAAACCTGCGGCAGCAGATTGCACGCGATGTTCTGAACGCTTACGAGCAGAAAGGCAGAAAGTCGAAGTACGCAAAGCTCGTCGAGAAGTACACGAAACAGATCGCCGAGCTTAAACAGCGGCTGCGTGAATCGAACGCCAACAACAGGCTCATCAATAGCATTGTGGATCAGGCGCAGAAAATGCGCGACCTCAAACTCGGCACATTCCAAAACGCAACGCAGTACGATACAGAGATTTTCAGGAGCTCGATTGAAAAGCTCGGAAAAATCAAGTTCAGGGGCAACTTCAATATCGCGGGGACGCGCAAAATTATGGCTGACCTGCGGACGTGGTACACAAAGGACAACCCGCTGCTTGCCGATACCTATGAACAGGGCATAGCTGATATGCTTGACGAGGTGGCGAACGGTAAAACAAACAACTACACGAAACGCGAATTGCAATCTATTCGCAATATCATGGCATACTTTACGAACTACGTCGAGCACTTCAACAAAGTATATCGTCAGGGCAGGTGGGTTGACGCTGTACCCGAGGCAACGCGGTATATCGACATTCTGCGCAGGAACGAGGAGCTCAAATCGAGTTGGTTTATGCGCAAGGTGGGTACCTCGTACTTACAGACTTTCGGCGATCCCATGTCAGTTATGCGCCGCATGGATAGGTACGAGAGCGGTTTCTATACCGAGATTTTCACCGAGCTGCGCGATTCCAAAATTGACGCAGAAATTGCCAAAATGCAGCTCATGGAGGAATACGAGGCGTTCCTGAAAAAGAACAAGAAGTATCTCGCGCAGGCTACCAAAGAAACAGTACAATACCGTGGCGTGGAAATTCCGAGAATGCAGCTCATCAGCCTGTACATGACGCTCAAACGTCAGCACGCACAGGCGGGGCTTGCAGAAAACGGCTTCGGCTTTTGGAACGCACAAGATCAGCGCGTGCGCGTGGACGGTTTTGCAAAAGGTATTACGGAGGAAAGCGAACTCCGCGCCGCCGCCGTGGACGAACAGGCGAGAATCGCAGAGCTTTTGACGGAAACGGACAAAGAGTACATAGCGATTTTAGAGAAAGGGTATCAGGAGGCAGGGCGGCTCAAAGCGGAACGAGATATACAGCGTCTTGGCTTTACCAACGCCACGGAGGACTATTACTACCCGATCAGACGCGGGAATATCGCAAAGAACGTCGATAGCGCGGAAATGCAGGCAGAGCTCGACAGAATCAGCAATGCCTCGTTTAACAAGGACACGGTGCGCGGAGCAAAGCAGGAGCTCTTCATAGAATCTGCTGACGCGGTGTTTAACCGTCATGTGCGCGGCGTCGTGCAGTATGCGTATATCTCGCCCGCCATTGAGACCTACAATAAGCTCTACAACTTGGATATTGCGGGCACTCCGAATAAGCCCGTGAGTGTATCGACGGAGAGCGCGAACGTGTGGAAACAGGGCAACGACTATTTCAAAAAGCTCATCACCGATATTCAGGGTATTTCTCCTGTTTCATCGGAGGGGAGAGCGGTGTTGTCCTTTATTCGCGGAAGCTACGCGAAGTTTCAGCTCGGAGCAAACCCGAAAGTATGGGTTACGCAGCTTTCGTCTCTGTTCGCCTCGTCGAGCCTGCTTGACGCAAGTAGCATTACGCGCGGTATGACCGTATCGGCGAAAGACGTTGATACCTATTGCCCGCTTGCAAAGCTACGCGCGCAGGACAATACGGCTGCTATGGCGCAGGGCGTTCTCGACAAGGTAGGCAGAATTTCAAACGTGCTCATGGCTCCTATCGGAAAAATGGATAGGTTTGTTGTCCGCCGCCTGTTCGGTGCTTGTCAGGTACAGGTGCAAAAGGACGGCGGGGCAAAAATCGGCACCGAGGCGAATAAGATAGAGGCGGGTAAGCTGCTGAAACGGGTTATCCTTGAAACGCAGCAGAACTCCCTCGCAACGGAACGCTCGGCGGCAATGCGTTCGGGCAATGAGATCATGCGCACGCTGACGATGTTCTCGGCAGACAGCATGAAAGTTATCGGGCGCGTCATTGACTCGGTGGGCGAGCTTTCCGCTTTGAAAGCAAGATTGCGCACAACGACAGACGCGGAAAGCCGTGCTACTTTGCAGACGCAGATTAAGGCGGCGCGCAGAAATGTACGCAAGTCTTTGACCGCGCTTGCAACCTCTGCGCTGTTCATGGCGGCTATCGCGCAGCTCTTTAATTGGCTGTACAATAAGGACAAGGACGACGACGAAACGGCGGCGCAGCAGGTGCTTGTGGACTTTGCAGGCAATCTGCTCGGCGGGCTCCCGCTTGTGCGTGATATATACTCGCGCATTGTGGAGGGCTATTCTGTTGATAACTACGCCTACTCTGCCCTTAATGACCTGCTCGACAGCGCAGTCAATCTGTTCGATACCGTCGGTAGCCTTGTTTCGGGCGATGAGAGCAATTCAAAGCTGACCGCCCGCACGAAAAACCTGCTATATTCGCTTGGGCAGTTGACGGGCATTCCGACGCGGAATATCTACAACGTGTTCTACGGGCTCACAAAGCGGATCAGTCCGACAACGGCGTACAAAATCGACGAATGGTTTTATGCGAAAAACTATGTAACCGACCTCAACAAGGCGATTGAGAGCGACGATACGGACATGATCGCTATGCTTACGAGCATGATTTTCGGCGAGAGAATGGGAAATACGACCATGAGCGACGCCGTGCGCAACAAGTTCGTTGACCTGTACTCGAAAGGCTATTCTGTGCTGCCTCGCAGCATAGGCGACACAATCACCTATGGAGGGGTGGAAATTCCGCTTACAGAGCAGGAATACAGTCGTTTCAGGTCTATCTATGCGCAGTCCATGAAAGACCTCGAAAAGATGATAAATAGCGGCACGTTCAGCGTCCTCTCGGAGGAAATGCAGGCAAAAGCCATAAAGCAGGTGTACGACGCATATTATTACGACGCGCTCTCCGATTTGGTGGGAGTGGACGAACGCACGACGGTAGGCGAGCTATCAAAATGGATAGACATGAGCAGGCTTTCGGTGGCGTTTGCGGGGCTTTCCGATATTGAGTCCGAAAAGAACTCAAAAGGCGAGACGATTGCGGGCTCAAAGAAAAAGAACACGGTCAAGTACCTGCTCAAACAAAACCTTTCAGACGGTGAGCGGCTGCTGATCCTTTGCTTCCGCGGATATACCATTCAGGACGGCGACTATAAAGGGTACACGGCAAAACGCGCAAAGCGTATTCTATTGCAGTACATCTTAAAGCTGAAAGGTACGCAGGCGGAAAAGGCTGTGCTCGCTGAAAAATGCGGGTTTACCGTCCGAAATGGCAGAATTATCAGAGATTTTTAGGAGTTCTTTTGGTACTATGCCAAAACTATTGCCATTCTTCGATGAATATGCTATACTAATAATGCCACACAACGAAATAGAGTTACAGGGCTACATCTCGGCATAGGTGTATCCTTTATTCCCTGTAACTCGCAGGTTGTGTGGCAACAATTAAGGGGTACATTCCAAACTATGCAGGGCGGCTCCTTAATCGGTGCCGCCCTTAATTTTTTATCGGAGGATATGCCATGCAAAGATTTTACGGATCACTGATTCGGGACGGGAGCCCGATTTCGGGTATTTGGTTTACGGACGGTGTAAATCTTACTTTCAACAAACGCAGCACGGGTTTTGTCGCAATGTTTGGCTTGCTTTCAGATACGTTAAGTCTCGGAAAACAGGTGATGACTATGCCTATTGCGAGCGTAAAAGAGGTGGAATATTTCAAGTTCCGTCTCAACAAAAAGGCTCTGCGCCTGCATACCGACAACGGAGTTGTAGAGTTGGTTGTCAACAAACCCGAATATGTGTACAATCTTATAAGTGAAAAAAGCAGATAGACGGAGGCGATTATGTATTATGAGTTCTCCGTTACTCCTCCGACCAATATAAAATCGGTAGCGTCATACAGGCGGCGTATGTGCGAGATAATTTGTGGGCAAATGCGGAATGTTTTTGCAAAGGGCAGATTCATGAGCGTATTTTTTTGGCTACTTGCTGTATTTTTTATTCCGATGTCAGTCATATATTTGTTCGGCTGCGTTGTTGAGATAGTGTTTGATACGATTTTATTCCCGCTTTCTTTGGTGCCTGTCGTAAGAATAATTCCTACTGCGGTGAGGATTGCTATATGGTCGTTGACTGTGGCTATCGGGTGCTTTTCTTGCATTGACATGGTTTATGATATTGATTGAGTACAAGGCTGCGCGAAACCGTGCAGCCTTTTTTCTGCCGTTCGATTGCGTTACGTCCCCCGTTTTTGAAAATAAATTGCGACCAAACGGCGTTTAATCTATGTTATCATAGATAATAGGAGGTGCACAAACAGATGTTGAGCATAACGCCTGCTGTGAAATCTGATATTACGCATATCGTTTGTCCTCATTGCAAAGAAAAGCTCGCCCGCGTCGGTTTGCATAAAAGCAGCAAGATTGACGGGTTGACGTTCAAGTGCAGGAAGTGCGGCAAGCTGTGGAACGTGAAAACTGAATAGCTTGTGCATAAGCACAGTAAACATTATTTTGTGCCAAAGTCCCGAGAGACAGAGCCCTAATCGCCAAAGGTGGCGGTGGGGCTTTTTGTTTCTCAAAAATTCTTAAAAGGAGGAGACAGCTTTTATGAAACCGAGCAGAGATAACAGGTTTGCAACGAACAAGGGCGGCATTATCAAGGCACCCAAGTCCGTGGGCTCCGATTCGCCAAAGGCTACGGTCGTAAAGGGCAATGACCTTCGGAGCGGAAAAAGCGGCAAGAAGTAATCTATCTCAAAAAATTTGAAAGGAGGATCAGACGATTATGGAAAAAGAGAAGAATATCGACCTCGACGAAGAAGAAAAGGGCGGCGTTCAGGGCGAAGAAGCTGACGACGATACCGAAAAGGACGACGAGTTCGAGTATGATGACGACGGGAATATCATTATCCCCGACGTAATCGAGGACGAAGATCAGGACGAGGACGGCGACGATGACGCCGCCGATACCGATGACGACACGGACGACGAGGACGAGGGCAATGACGGCGACGATGACGAGGACAAAGAGCCGAAAGAGCCCGAAGCCAAACCCGAGGGCAAGGACGAGAAAGACGCGCAGATCGAGGCTCTCCAAAAGAAGCTCGAAGCGCAGGGCAAGGAGTACGAAGCCCTGAAAGCTCAAAGCGCGGACACGCTCGCCAAGCTGGGCGTAAAGTCGGACAATGTGTTGGAGGGGCTCGAAAAGGTGGCTGCCGAATCGGACGATATGTCGCTTGACGATTATCGGAAGAAAAAGGCAGAGAGTCAACGTGAGGACGCTGCGAGAAAACTCTATCAGCAGGCTGAATTTGAAAAGAAAATGCAGTCTGACTTTGCAGAGATACAGCGCGAGTTCCCCGAAACCCGAGGTCTGAAATCTCTCCGCGAGATCGAAAATCTTGCGAAATTCGGGAGATTCAGGGACTTAGGGCTGTCCCCGAAAGAGGCGTATGCTGCGGCAAACCCCGACAGCGTGCGCAAAAGCGTCGCGGCAGCGACGAAACAGCAGTCGTTAAACGAAACGAAAGCTCATCTCAAATCTGCCGTGCCTGCGGGCTCCAAAGATGACGGTATCGCTATCTCGAAAAAGGAGCTCCGCGAGTGGAGAGACCTGTTTCCGAATCTGTCGGATAAGGAGATCAGCAAACTCTACAAAGAATCAGCAAAAAAATAAAAAGGAGATTTTTCTATGTTCAAACTCATCAAGATAGAGAACGCGAGAATGAACGTGCCCGAGCCCGTTTTCCACGAAGTAACGGAGGACGAGGCGGTGGTTATGGGCGAGGCTCTCGTTCTTACGAGTGGTAAGCTCACGAAATGCGGAGCTACGGCAAAGCCCGAGTTTATCGCTATGGCAGACTGCGCGGCGGACGCGACAAAGCGTCTCATTCCCGCTGCGCGCGTGGAGCCGAATCAGCTCTACGAGGTGCCCGTACAGGCGGCTCCTACGAGCCTCGTTGAGGGCAGCAAAGTAACCCTGCACACGGACGGTTTGCAGGTAACGGCGACGACCACGAGCGGCGTTGTAACGGTTGAAAGTCTCAACGGTGCAGCGGCTGCGGGCGATGTTATCGTCGTCAGGATCGTATAAAGGGAGGTACAGACAACAATGTCGAATTTCATTTACAGCGCAATGTCGGGCAAGAACGATCCCATGTTTGGGAAGTTCGAGCACCCGATTAAAGCACTCATCGAGAACGAGTCCAACATCTGCGAGAAGCGCAAGACTATTCTCGATACCCTTTTCAACGTGGAGAAGTCCAACAGATACGCCGAGACGATCATGGGTGAGTCTGATTTCTCGACGTTCATGAGCAAGCAGGAAGGTCAGGGCGCAGAGAATGACAACGTGGAGCCCACGTTCAAAAAGACGATCGAGCACATCGAGTTCGCCAAAGAGTTCACCATTACCCGTAAAATGGCGGACGACGCGAAGTTCGGTATCGGTGCCGACATGAAGAACAAGCCCCGCAAGTTCGTCCGCGCCTACTACAACACGCGCGTCAAGATCGCGGCGCAGGCACTCATCAACGGCACGAGCAAGACGATGACGTTCAACAGAGCAAAGGTCGATCTGACTTGTGCAGACGACCTCTCCTTGTTCAACAAGGCACACCCGTATTTCACCGACAAGATGAAAGGCAAGACGCAGAGCAATTACTTCTATGGGCAGATCACGGAATCCGCCTCCGCGCTCGAAGAAGCCCTCGGCGTCCTCGCCAACAAGGTGCGCAACTTCAAGGACGAGAACGGCGAGGTCATGGAGTACGTCGCCGACATCGTGGTCGTTCCCTGCAATCGCCCGAAGCTCGAAAACATGATGAAGAAAGTCATCGGTTCCGAGCGCACGGTCGGCAGCGACTATAACGACATCAACACGCAGTACGGCAACTGGACGCTCGTCGTGCTCGACGGGTGGGAGACGACCGATGACAGGTTCATGGTTATGTCGAAAGAGGCAAACGAAAACCTGCTCGGCAATATGTTCTACAACCGAGTCCCGCTCGACATCACGAGCGACATCGACAAGCACACCCGCAACTACTTCTGGAACGGGTACTGCCGTTTCGGTGTCGGCTTCAACACATGGAAGCACATCGCCCTCGCCGTGAACGCAACGTCCCTTTCCGACGCAACCGCGCTTTGAGACAGGTGCCGCGGGAGGTAGGTCATGAACGTAGCTGAACTCTATTTACAGACTGCGCAGCTCGGGTTTGAGACCACTCTCGAAGATAGCGACAGGTTTTACTTCGCGGCAAATCGTGCGCTTTTGCAGGTCTGCAAGGTCAGACCTGCAATAAGGCATTGCCTCATCAATCATAAACCGCTTGCAAACCTGATAAGGCAGGACACCTTTTTGCCGATTGAGAAAATCGAGGATATTACTTATGAGGCGGAGGGGGCAAAAGCGTATTACTTCGAGGCGGACGGCAACGGCGTTCTGTACCTCGAAGAATACATTGCGGGCGCGGGGGAATGGCGCATTTTCGGCGAGATTCCGCTGCAATCAAAGCAGATTTTCGTGCCGTATAGGGGCTTTATCAAAAAGCAGGGCGCGTTTGTAAGCGGTCGTATTCGGTTGCGTTTTGCGGGAGAGTATCTGTATTCCGTGAAAAACGTCGCGCTGTATCAGTATCTGTACGGTGGCGAAGTGGCAGACATTCCCGCATACGAGGCTTATACGCGGTATGACGTGAAAAAACTTGTTTCCGACTTCATGGCTCTGTGTAGTCCGCCTATCAGAGAGGAGGAGGAAAACACCCTGCTCAATCAAAATTACGAGCAGGAGGGCGACAGTATCATTCTGCTGCCCTATGACAAGCGCGGAGTGTACAAGGTGCTTTACGAGCACCGACCGACCGCGATTGAAAATACGGGCGCAACGACGGAGGACACGCAGGAGCTCGATCTTGATGATGAGCTCTGCTCGCTTATGCCGATACTTGTTGCTGCGTATGTTTGGATCGAGGACGAGCCCGAGAAGTCCGAATACTACATGAGCCTTTACAGGGAACGTGTACAGGAGATCGTGCTCTCTCACAAAGATACCTCGCCCGTTTTGATTAAAAACGTGAACGGGTGGTAAGCAACATGGCATACAAAACGAGTAAAAACCTATTGACCGAAAAGGACGTCTATAATCGTTATTACGGCGATTTCCGCGGCGTGGACTTTTCAAGCGATCACACGCAGGTACACGAGCGGCGTCTTGCTTACATGGTCAATATGTTCAAGGACTATCAATCGGGGCAGGGGCAGGCAATCGAGACTATCGCGGGTTTCAGGCGGCGCGTTGTGCTGCCCGAGGCGAGCGAGATTTACGGTATTTTCAATTTTGCGCACAAAGACGCGGAGGGGAATACCGTTACAGACGTGCTCATTCACGCGGGCAACAAGCTGTATCTGTGGGCGAATTACCCGAACACGGTAAACGTCGTTCTTACAGACACAATCGAGGTGCCTGCTCCGACTTCGACAACAAACGGCACCCATACGTTTAAACAGACGCTTTCGGAAAACATCGTCGAGGTCGTCTCCCTCGCTACTATCAGCGGCGACGATCTGACGCCTACGATGAGCTACGATCCCGAAACGCGCGAGCTCACCTATGCAAGCAGCGTGCTTGCCGAGGGCGAGCGTCTCACGATGACGTATAAAGAGGGTGTCATCAAGACGCAGGACGCCCTTTACAGCGATATGAACAATCGCAGAAGTGCGTCCTTTATTTTCAACAACAGACTGTACATCATCGACGGGAAAAATTACCTTTTCTACGACGGTGAGGCGGTCAACAAGGTAGTGGATAGCGCGTATATCCCGACGACGTACATCAACATCGTTCCGAGCGGTACAAATGCCGACAACGGCACGGAGTACGAGCAGAGGAATATGTTGCAGCCGAAGTTCAAGCATACGTTTATTGCCGACGGGACGACGACGGACTTCTACCTGAACGAAAACCTGCTCGACGAGGTGTTCGAGGTCAAGGTGTACGGCGTCGTCAAGTCTGCGGGGACAGATTACACGGCAGATCTTGCGAACGGCGTCATCAAGTTTACAACGGCTCCCTCAAAGCCGCAGGACGTCGTGCAGGTGGCGGGGGCGGACGGCGCGGAGAATGTCATGTACCCCGAATTTTACGCGGGTATAGAAGTAACAGCGAAAAAGACATACACGAGCGTTTCGGGCGTAACAGAGGAGACGGACAACATCGCAACGCTCATCACCGACTGCACGCTTGCTGCTATCTACGATAACCGTGTCTTTCTTTCGGGAAACCCGAGCTATCCGAATCACGTTTTTTACTGCGGACGGAACAGCACGGGCTTTGCCGATCCGTCGTACTTCGGCGTTCTGAACTATATGCAGGACGGCGTAGGAATATCGCCTATCACGGGCATGGTGGTCGTTGCAGATACGCTCATGGTGCTCAAAGGCGATACGCAGCAGGACGGCTTGACGTACTTCCACACGGCGACCGATTCGGGCAATGACATACAGCCGCGCATTTACCCCGCACAGCAGGGGTTGAGCGGCTCGGGCTGCCTCGGGGCGTGTATCAACTTCTTGGACGATCCCGTGTTTGTTTCCCGCCTCGGCGTCGAGGGCGTCGGACAGCTCTCCGTACGATATGAGCGTGCGGTTGAGCACAGGTCGAGCCTGATTGACGCAAAGCTCGTCAACATGAATTTGGAGACGGCAGTCTTGGAGGAGTGGAACGGCTATTTGCTGCTGCTCGTGGACGGCAACATCTTCATGGCTGACAGCAGGCAGCGGTACACGCACGACATCGGCGTGCCACAGTACGAATGGTACTACATCGAGGGCGTCGGTGTGTACGACGGGCAATATCCCGAGTACACCTATTCGAGCTCTATTTTTGACGAGCTGCAAGGAGCGACCGTGCATTATTGCACGAAGTGCAAAAAGGGCGCAAAATACTGCACCTGCGGGAACGACGACAACATCGTCGAGCTTCCGATAAAACTTGCAAACGCCGTCTATTACGCCGACACGAACGAGACGAAAGACCTCACGGGAACTGTCGTGAACGCGCCCGATGACAGCGGGAACGCGACGACGGAGGTTTTCGATGAGGGCGTTACCGTTCAGATCGGAGAGGAAAACTACACCCTCGGCGTGTATTTTACCGTGCATGAGGTGTACGACTTTTTCACGGGTGATTTGACGGGATATGAGGCGTACCTGTGCGAGGGGGAAGGCAATCATATCGGCGGCGTATTCCGTAAGGCGACGACCGTCAAGAGTATGTTTGACAATATCTTTTTCGGCACGGAGAACGGCGTCGTCTGCTCGTTCAACTTCGATATGCGGAACAGTCAGGGCGAGATTCCGAGGCAGTATTACACATTTGACGAGCGGACGATTTACAGCGGGTGTGCCACAAAAATGGACTGCTGCGACATTCCGCACCTGACGAAAAGCACGATAAAGAAATCGACGGTCATCAAGACAAAATCGTTAAGCTCGTCCGCGGCAAAAATCAAGGTCAGGACAAACCGAAAGGCTTACGAACAGATCGCGCGTATCAACAGCAGCCTGTTCTCGTTCGACGACATGGACTTCACGGACTTTACGTTCAATACGACGGAGCAAAGCCTGTTCGCAATCAAGGAAAAGGAGAAAAAGTGGGTTGAAAAGCAGTATTACATCTATTCCGATGAGTACATGAAGCCTTTTTCTCTGTATTACGTTTCGTTCCGCTATCGTGTTGTCGGACGGCTCAAAAATTAAAGGGAGGCTACACTCATGAGTCTGAAAAAACTCTCGAATATAACACCTGCCGAGCTGAAATCGAAAGGCGTTGTATCTCTCGCCGATAAACCGAACGCTGCGGCGTCCTATGGCGTCGGCGGGCTGTCTCCGACCGCGCTCAAACTGTGGTTCGATCAGTTGAGCAAGCTGCTCGCCGACAAAATCAACGCCATTCAGGACGCATTGAGCGGGGATCAGGCGGCGGAGTATATCAAGCTCATACTTACGGGACTTGACGATAGCAACGAGTCGGGCGAGTATAGCCTGCAAGACCTCTGCGACGCTTTCAAAGACGGCAAGTTCGCGGAGTATTTGCAGCTTTACGGCTCCGCCGCTGCGGAGAATTTGAGCTCATTGCAAGCAATCGTCAATGCCTTTGCGTTGGATATAAGCGAAACAAAAGAAACCGCAGGCGCAGCGAAAGAAGCGGCGGAGACCGCCGAAAACAACAGGATCACCGAAACAGCGGTTGAGTATCAGGAGGGAACGAGCGGGACGTCCGCGCCGACGGGCGCGTGGTCGTCGGCAATTCCTGCCGTGCAAGAGGGGCGTTACTTGTGGACGAGGGTTACACTCACTTTTGCAAGCGGTAGTACGGCTGTGTTCTATTCTGTCGGCAAAATCGGTGCGAGGGGCGACGACGTTTATAGTTTTGTCATCAGGGACGGCAATCTGATTCAGGTCAAAGCCTCGGCTGCGGACGATAATGTACAGTACGGCATTGATGAGTTCGGCTATTTGAGCGTAAAAATCAATTTTTAAGGAGGGCACAAAATGCCAAGCACAACTCTTAACTTGGGACGAGTAAAAGGCTCCATGTGGTACACGGGAACGGCGGACAGCAATGTTGACATCGCCTCCGCGCTGACCTCCGCGGGCTATACACCTATCAAGCTCGATATGTACCTGAATACGAGCAACGGCAACGTCTATCAGTATGCGCCCGTGGACGACGGGCTGCAATGGACGCTGAAAGGAAACTTGCGCGGCGCAAAAGGCGAGGGCTTTCAGATCAAAAAGACCTACGCAAGCGTATCTGCAATGAATGCGGGATATGCAACCGACGGGCTTCCTGTCGGCAGCTTCGTCATGATTTCAAGCAACGTCGAGGATCCCGACAACGCAAAACTCTACGTCAAAGGCGAGACCGCCTATTCGTTCGTTACGGACTTTTCGGGCGCGCAGGGCGTCAAGGGTGAAACGGGCGATAAGGGCGACAAGGGCGACGCAGGAACTGCCGCAACAGTTCAGGTCGGCACGGTAACGACGGGAGCCGCAGGCTCGCAGGCGTCCGTTACGAACGCGGGCAGCGCGAACGCCGCCGTCCTGAACTTCTCTATCCCCAAAGGCGACAAGGGCGACAAAGGGGACAAGGGCGATACGGGCGACGCTGCAACGATTCAGGTCGGAACGGTTACATCGGGTGCGGCAGGAAGTCAGCCGCAGGTAACGAACGGTGGTACGGCACAGGCGGTCGTCCTCAACTTTGTTATTCCGAAAGGGGACAAAGGAGACAAGGGCGATACGGGAGACAAAGGAGATGACGGCAAAACTCCGTCGTTCTCTGTGAATGCGAACGGCGAGCTCATCGCTACGTTCGAGTAAGGAGGTACAACTATGTCAGAGGTAAATCTTGGGCGCGTGCAGGGTGGCGGGATATTCTATTCCACGGCGAGCTCGGGCACGAGCATTGCAAAATCGACGCTTACACCGACGGGGCTTGCGCCGCTTGTCGGAGATTGCGTCGTGTTCCCAAACGGAGACCTGCGCAAAATCACCGCGGTAAGCGGCACGAACGTAACGTGTGGGAGCGTTTCCGCGAACTTCAAGGGCGACAAGGGCGATACGGGCACGACAAGCTCGATTGTCAAAACCGCCGCGGAATGGGAGAGCCAAAACCCCGTTCTCGGCGCGGGTGTGTTCGGGTACGATTCCACAAATAAAATAATCAAAGCGGGTGACGGAACAACGGCGTGGAAAACATTGCCTATATTGCTTTCGACCGATTTCAGCTTTGAAAAAGCAAGCTGGTCGGATATTGCTGCGCTGTCAGAGAGCGGCAGCGCAGATAAATATTTCTCTGTTGGCGACGAAAAGACGATCTCTCTTACGACGGGCGAGCAGGTTACGCTTGTCATTCTCGGCTTCGACCACGACGACCTCACGGGCGGCGGCAAAGCGGGTATGACTATCGGTATGAAAAACCTGCTTGCAACGACCTACCGCATGAATGCGACGGCTACAAACGAGGGTGGTTGGGGCGAGAGCGAAATGCGCACCTCCACAATGGCAACTCTGCTCTCGCAGCTTCCGTCCGACTTGCAGGGCGTGATTAAGCAGGTCAATAAGAAAGCGACGGCAGGAGGTGCGAGCACGAGCATTACAACGTCTGCCGACAAACTTTGGTTGCTTGCAGAAGTCGAGGTTGACGGTACGACATCGGCAGGATATGCAGACGAGGGAGAACAGTACGAATATTGGAAAACAGTTAAAGACGGTACAGTCGCTGCCGACAGGATAAAGTATTTATCTAACGGCAGCGGTTCCGCGAACATCTGGTGGCTGCGTTCCCCGAGTGTCAGCAACTCTACGGGCTTTCGCGCCTTCAACTCGACAGGCGGCGTCAACGCCAGCCTCGGCGCGAGCAGCACGCGCGGCGTGTCTTTCGGCTTTTGCGTTTAATCTATTATCGCGCATGTCCGCGCCCTTGTATGGGCGCGGAAAGAATAACAAGGAGGTAACTCATGACATACGGATTCAAAAACACGCCGATCATGCCGCGGTCAAGCGGGGACGGGCTCATCGCAACTGCGCTTGACGGCGTGGTCTATACCGAAAACAGCCGTCTGCACATCAAGGGGAACACGGCGCACTACGTCTATAAACCCGACGGCTCACCCGCAGGGTGGTATGCGCGTAACATCAAGACCTGCGATGACATTTATCTCGGCGTCGGCGCAAGCCCCACGATTGAGCTTGAAAACATCGTGATTCAAAACACGAGCGTATGGAGCGCAATCAAACAGGAGGAGCCCGAGGAAACCGAGGAGGAGTAAAGCAGAATGTCGGTACTTAAATCAAAGCGCGGGGAAAGCGCAATGCAATTTCTTGAAACCGCAAGGGAGCTTGAAGTGTACACCATACGTCAATGTGCGCGCTTCCCAAAACGGTTTATGTTCCTTATCACAAAGGACATCGTTGTGCTCTCAAAGGCTGTGTATAACAACGTCAAAGCCGCAAACAGCGTCTATCCGACAAATGCGGCAGAGGTGCAGGTGCGGCGCAATTACCTTATCGCGGCAAATTGTGAGCTGCAATGCCTCATCTCGCAGCTTGACATCGCCCGCGAATTTGTGCGAAGTACCGCAGACAACAAAGCGATTCAAAGCGGAGTGTGGCAGAAGTGGATAGACCTTATAACGTCCGAGGCAAAGCTGATTTCGGCGTTGAGAAACAAGGACAAAGAACGCTTCAAAGCTCTGCTATGAATGCAGGTCATGCGCCGTAAATATTGTCGTGCGGTTCCGCGAACAACTGGTGGCTGCGTTCCCCGAATGTCAGCAACTCTACGAACTTTCGCAACTTCAACTCGACAGGCAACGTCAACAACAACAACGCGAACAACACGCGCGGCGTGTCTTTCGGCTTTTGCAACACGATATACTCGACAAAGTAACCTCTACGGTGAAATCAATGTATTTGCAAAAGGGGCGCATGACCTTTCCGTAAGGATAAATAAATACCCCGATGTAGTCGATCGGAGCTTCTTGCATTGCCGCTTATCGTGGTACGGCGGTTTAATGGTCGGTACTACGGGCAATCGGAACTCCACGACGATAAACAGGTTGTACGGGGTAATACGTCAAATGAACAGCAAAGAACGGCATGAGGCGCGGTATCAGCGCAGGAAAATGAAACGCCTGCTGCGCAAGCGGCAGAAAGAGGCGAAAAACGGAGACTTTGGCAAGGTGTTTACTTTCGATAATCTCTACACGGCATTCAGAAAGTGCTGCCTCGGCGTCGGTTGGAAAGCGAGCACGCAACGATTCAAGGCGAACGCGCTGCAAAACGTCAACGACATCTACCGCTCTTTGCATAACGGTACATATAAGAGCCGCGGTTTCTATGAGTTCGACATCGTGGAACGCGGCAAGGAACGGCACATAAAAAGCGTGCATATCTCCGAACGAGTCGTGCAGCGGTGTTTGTGCGACAATGCGCTTGTCCCCATGTTCAGCAGGTCGTTTATTTACGACAACGGGGCGTGCATGGCAAATAAGGGAATAGATTTTGCGGTGAGGAGGCTTACTTGTCATTTGCAAAGATATTTCCGAAAACACGGTACGGACGGTTATGCGTTGGTGTTCGATTTCTCAAAGTATTTCGACAACATCGCGCACGAGCCGTTAAAGGCGACGGTCAGCAAGACGTTTTCCGATCCACGCATAGTGCAGCTCGTGAACGGCTTTATAGACGATTTCGGCAAGGTGGGGCTCGGGCTTGGCAGTCAGATTTCGCAGGTGTCCGCGCTTATGTACCCAAACAAGCTCGACCACTACATCAAGGAGGAGCTGCGCATAAAGGCATACGGTCGGTACATGGACGACGGGTATCTTGTTCATGAGAGCAAAGAACATCTGCAATATTGTCTGCAAGAGTCCGCCGCCTTTGCGCCGAATTGGGGATAAAGCTCAACGAAAAGAAAACGCAGATCGTCAAGCTGTCCCGCGGGCTGAACTTTTTGAAACGTCGCTTTATTCTGACTGAAACGGGGAAAGTGATCGTTAAGCCCGCCCGCAAAGGCATAACGAAAATGAGGCGAAAACTACGGACTTTCAAGCGGTGGCTCGTTGCAGGCAAGATGAAAATGGAGGATATACGGACATCGTACACCTCTTGGAAAGGACACATGAAGCAATGTAACGCCTATCGGACGATTTTAAGCACGGACGCATTGTTTGACAGCTTATTCGCGGGTAGGGCGGCGGCATTTGACGGTTAAGGAGGTATGCAATGAATGCGTCAATCGCAAAGGCGCGAGCACTTGTTTGTGCCTGCGCGGAAAAACAAAAAGAGAACGGGATCGTCGTCGGCACCGTGGTAGAGATTTACAAAAATCTTGTCAGAGCCGATGAGTGCAAGTTGTCGGACGCCGCCGAACGCGAGGAGCGGCAACGCTTTCAGCGCGAGGCAATCGTCGGCTGCCGCGTCCTTGCGGGGCTGCTTGATAGTCTGTGCGACGAAGAAGCAAAGAAAAGCCTTTGCGAGCGAACAGCCGAAGTTCGCCGCTTGTCCGCAGCATGGCTGAATGCTGAAAAACGACAAACAGTTCAAAAAGGAGCAGGGAGATGAAAATGGAATACAAACTACTCAACAGCAACAACGGGGTGATTATGACAAGAACTCCCGAGTTCATCGGCGATATGCTGTACATCTCTTTCACGGGCGCGCCCGATAAGGCAACGGCTATCTTTGAACGCAGCGACGGCGAGAGCGCGTACAGGGCTCTTTCTGACGGTCTGTGCGGCATTGAGAGCGATTGGCTGGACGGTTCGATGAAAGTTACGGTCGCCGTGCTTGACGGCTCCGTGCGGGCGCAGAGGTGGTTCTGCGAGGGCTTTTACGCACGGCATATCAAAGAGTGCGGAGGTGTGCTCGTTTATCCCGACGACATGGATATGCAAAAGAAAATCGCAGAGCTGCAAGCGGACGTTTCAGACCTTGTGGCGGCGAACAGAGAACTCTCGGACAAATACGCGGAGCTTGAAACAAAACTCAACAAGCTGCTTGAAGGGTACGACATCATATAGGAGGTATCAGCAATGATTAAGTCGAAAAAGCTGCTTTTCCGCTGCGTGCTTTGCGCTGTTCTCGTGTTCGTTTTGTGCGTTACCGTGTGCCTTATTGCGGCGGGATCGCCCGCGGTTGCTCATGCGGAAGAACTGCCGCAAGAGGAAACGGAAATCGTGCAGGAAGTCACCGAGGGAGACAATGTTCCCGAGGGTGAGCCTACATTCTTTGGTAGGATATGGGAATGGGTGCAGGCGAACGTCGCAGAAATTTTGACCGTCGTCGGCGACATCGTTCTCGTCGGTTTCCTGATCGCGCAAAAGGTGAAGCAGAAAAAGAAGCTCGCCGCTATCGGAGCGGACGTTCTGACGGTCAAGGACGGCGTAACGAACACGGAAACGTCGCAGAGGAATGTTGTCAGCGTAACGAACGAGCTCATTGAGGGATATAACCGCTTTGAGAAAGCCCTCAATAACTTCGACGCGACGGAGCAGGAGCGGTACAAGACCATGATTGCCGCATTTGCGCAAACAAAGGCGATTCTCGAAATCATGACAACGGTCTATGCGAACTCGAAAAATATTCCGCAGGGCGTAAAAGACCTTGTTAATCTGAAATACGCGGACGTTCTGAAACTTGTCGGGGACGAGGACAAGCTCAAAGAGATTGTCGAGCCCGCCGAGACGGAGCCTGCGGCAGAGGAGAGCGGCGACGCGGAGGAGTAAGGCTATGCAAAGAACAACGAAAGGGAAGATATGCAAAATCTCCGCGCTTGTTCTCGATGTAGGAGCTCCGCTTGCAGCAACAATATCGCAATTCCCCGTATGGGTAGATAGGAGCGCAGAAGCGACAATCTCGGGCTTATTTGTGCTGTTTGCGTTCTTGTCCCTTATACCGTTCTTTAAGCAGATCAAGGCGTATTTCAAGTCTCCGTCCGCGTGGGTGATGTGGTGTATCATTCTCGTTGCACTCATTGCGCTGCGGGCAATTATAGACGAGATTATTGTGATTTGCATAATCGGAGCGTTGGCAAACGTCATAGGGGCGGGGCTGTATAAGCTCGGAGATCATTTCGATCCGCCGAAAAACAACGGCGGCGGAAACGGAAACGCAGGAGGTAGTCCTTAATGGAGCCTATTAAACAAAATGAGTCTGTGCGCGACAGGGAAGAAAGATCGCGCAGCCTCGGAGAGGTTATCGAGCAAACGACGGCAAAGAAAAAGCGAATCGTTCGCGGCGTCATGAACTACTTTGGCACCGCCGTTGGCACGTTCATTATCTTCGTTGCAATCGTCGTCTCCACGACAGATATTACGGTCATGACCGCGCTCGATTGGACGGTGCTCGGCTTGGTTTTCTTCGTGTTCATGTTTTGCGCGTATGCGATGTACATCAACGGATCGGGAAACGGCATTCGCGCGGGACGGAAAAGCGAAACATATTTGTCTGCAAAGAAGCTGTACGATGATTTGAAAGATGAGATCATCGAGAAGAAAATGCAAGGCAGGCTGCCTGAATTTTGCCGTTACTACGTCGAGGAGGAACTTCGGAACACGCGCAATTCCATTCTGACGGAGGTCGGCATAGACTTTTCTGTTTATCAGGAGAGATATGTCGGAAAGGACAAGGCGGAGTTGGAGCAGATTACGATTCTTTCAAAATCGCAGGTGGAGGCGATTGTTTGCACGAACAACATCAAGCCGATCAAGCTCACCCCCGAGATGATTTTGAAGCGCGGCAGAGGCACGCTGCACAGGAGCCCCCTCGGAATGGAGCCCTCAAAGAAACGCAGAATCGGCTATGTGTGGAAGTTCGTTTCCACGTTCGCCGTCGCCGTTTTAATGGTCGGCATAACCCTGAATCCGAAATCTGACCTCACATGGGGGACTTTCGCGGAGTGCATATTAAAGCTGTTTCCGATTGTCCTGAACGGCTTTACGGGGTATCAGAGCGGCTATAACAACATCGTCGTCGATACCGTAAACTACATGAACGACCAAGCCGATCTCATGCGGCAGTTCATTCACTACGTCGAGGAAAACCCGATTAAAAAGCCCCTCGTGCTTGCCTCGGAGGTTATCGACAAAAGGGAGTTCGCCGTTCAGAACGTGGAGGAAACTGCCGCCAAAAAGGAGTAAAACATGGGTATAAAAAACCGCTCGGAAAGGGCGGTTTTTTCCTTATGCAAACAGTATGCAAATGCAATGCAAGTGCATAGCAAATGCAAAGCTCGTGCATACGGTTTGCTATGCAAATGCAATGCAAAATTATGCAAATAAAAATAAAATAAAATCAAATACAAATAGAAAGAGAAATATAAAAGAAAGAATCATACTGACTGACAGACTACTATAAACTATGAGGGGGTTATAGGGGGAGAATGTCGGTCAGTCGGTCAGTTTTCTTTTTTTGAAAAATTTTTTTCTCGGTTTTAGCGAGAACGAGCTTGCACGCATTGAGGACTTTCGATAAACGCTTGAAATCGGCTGAAAAGTGTGCTATAACAGAAAGACACTTTACACGAGAGGAGGAACGAAAGATGAGCAGGGGAGTAAGATTCACCATACGAGAAAAAGAGCGAGCTCTCAAAATGTGGCTCGGAGACCACGAGGACGTTCTCTGCGTGGCAAGGAAAGTGAAATGCACGGAGCAGACGCTGTATCGCTGGAAAAAGCGGTACGACGGCACGCGGGAGAGCTTGCAGAACAAGTCAAGCCGTCCGCATACTCCACACCCGAACGCACACACCAAAGAGGAACAGGAGTACATACGAAAGCTCTTTGAGGAACAGCCGAACATCAGTTACGCGGAGGCTCTCGGCATTTTGCGGCAAAAGTACGCCTATTCGAGGACGTACTACGGCTTTTACCGATATGTCGTCAAGAGCGGTATTCGACCGAAAGAGCAGCTCGAAAAGTACGAGCCGCAACCGTATGAAACGCCTGAAATGTTCGGTATCAAAATGCAAATGGACGTGAAATATGTCCCCAAAGAGTGTTTCAGGGGTGCCGCGCAAGAACGCTATGAGGCAAGCGGCGCGAGATTCTATCAGTACACAATGATTGACGAAACGACGCGCGAGCGGTTTTTATACCCTTATACCGAGGTGTCGGCGCGGGCGACGGCGGACTTCGTGAAACGTGCGATAGTGTACTTCGGGTATCTTCCGCACATCATTCAGACGGACAACGGCGGCGAGTTTACGAACAGCAAGGGGTGCAAAAAAGTACACATCTTGGATGAGCTTCTCGGCAAGCTGCGGATCAAACATCAGCTTATCCGCCCTTATACGCCCCGCCACAACGGAAAAGTGGAGAGATCACACCGCACCGACGGAGAGAACTTTTACAGGACTTTAACCTTTGAGACCTATGACGAGCTCAAAGAAAAAATGCAGGAATGGAACATCAGGTACAACAACCGCCCGCACTCCTCATTGCGGAACATAGAGGGGAAAAGAGTGTGGTTTACGCCGCTGCAAAAGAGAGCAGAGCTTATGACTGTTCTAAAAGCGGGGCAAACCGACAGCCCGCGGGTACGGTTCATCAGACGGAAAGCTGCATAACTGCCGATAACGGCATGAAACCTCTGCTCATTGCAGGCAGGGGAGCTTTTTGTTGCCCGCAATCATGCACGGGCGAGGGGACAAGGGCACATCAATGTCATTTTCAAGGTCAGGCTCCCGACAGAGGGGGCTTTTTCTCTGTTCTGAATGGTTGTAACAAAAAATTTTTTAGAAAATTTGGAAAAGTTACTAAAAAACGATTGACAAATCACAAATTTTTTCTTCACAGATATTGCTCCTTTTCAAATCATTTATTTTTTCCGAATACTGATCAAAATTTTCAGAATCAGTTGAATAATGCGTAAAATAGCAATGATGAACTGTAATACGTATTCGACCAGATAACTGCGGAAGATTTTTTTAACAGTGACCATTTCCTCGCCGGTCAATTCGTTTTCCAGTATAACTTGCGCGCGTTCCATTGCTTTCTTTTCCACGGGAATATTTAAAAGAGTTACAATAAATCCGAACAGAATAAACAGCAGCCCGATTCCCGCCGTAACCAAAGAAAACAGAAGTGTTTCCAAAACAAAGATATCAACCAGAAATCCGATAAGGACCAAGGGGACAAATAAAATCGGCGCAAATACACCAAGCCCCTGTAAACGGCTGCGGACAATCATTTTTGCATCGCCATCCCTATGTTGTTCGGCAAGCGCAACTTTTTGCGCAGCCATCGCCACAGCTGTAAGACTGGGTTTATTGATCGTGCGCATACGAAGATAAACCGTTCTTTTGGTGATACTATAATGGTTTCCGAATAAAATGGTTCGTATAATACCGCATTTTTTTACCTGCACATCCGGCATTCCGTTCTGATCGAGAAGTTTGCGCGCATACTCTCCGCCCGAAAGTCCCAACGAATTGTTGGTGCGGTTTCCGCGCCAATATCCGATCGCAATCACGATTTGAGCGATAAACGCCGCAATAATCGCGATACCAAGCAAAATGCCCACTGCTATGTAAGCAATTTCCAATCCGTCAATATTTGCAGCCAATAAATTTAACATTTTCTCATCCTCCCTTGCTTAAATGATTATAAAACAAACTGCAACAATAACAGCAACCCGCATCAGCCAAGAAACAAGTTTGTAAACCTTCCTCCGTCTGCACGAAGTCTTGTCATAAACGTATGCGGCGTTTTCCAATGTTGCAACCGTTCCTTCAGGCACCGTTACCGCGGCTACGGGAATACTTGACTTTTTGTTGACAAAGTGGTTAAACCGAAGCCAAATATCCTGCGTTTGCCCGCTGTCCAAAATGACATTGCAATCCAACGCATAATCAAAGCGGGAATATCTGGGAGTAAACAAGCCCAATATTCCGATAATCCAGAAGAATGCAGAATAAAGCCACCAATTTGAATGGGAGAGTTCGGGTTTACGAATTGCCCGCAAAACAATTCTTCCATCCGCCAAAACAGGGGCGTCAATAAACTCTCTGCCGTTTTCTTTCCTCACTTTTAACTTTTTGTCATCTGAAAAAAGTAAAACATCCGATCTGTTTATCAAAAAAATTTTCATAGTTACCCCCTTAAATCAGTTTCATATAATATACGAGGTTAGCAATCAGAACGATAAGGACTACTAATGATACAGAAACAATTTTTCTTGTTTTATGCGTTTCGTCCTGATTCCGAACGATTACGATAAGCACAATTGCAGATAGGAACGCGCATATCCCTGCAAGAACGGGTTGAGCAATCCGATATACTTGAATGACTTGGTTCGAAAGTTCTTGTAAACCATCTAAGTTGATTTTATATAACGCTCTGAAAGAATCATTCAGCAAAAAAAGACCTAATGTTATGATTGTGACTGCTATTAAAATCAAATAATAGAAAGCCATGCCGATAGCCGCCACGCCTATGAATATTTTTGACAAAACAGGCAAAATTGCAGCAATTGCGATCAACCAATTGATACGAAGCAATGTTCGGCAAAGCCTGTCTTTGAATTGCATTTGCTGCAAAGTCTTTTCCACCATCCTCACCACGCTTTTAACTTTTGTTATATTATATCAAAAAAAGCCTTTGTTGTCAATATGGGTAAACAAGCGCATATTTTGTTAAAACTTTTATAAAATGTATGTATAGAACGCAATGATTTTGCCTTTATCGGAAGATTTTTACACCTTTTATTTACACCCAAATTACACCCATACAGAAACACATAAGATGAAAGCTACCGCGTATAACGCAAAAAAGAAAAAAAATAAGCGTTCATAGTGGACAAAACGTCTTAAAAAGGCTATAATGCACACTATAACGCTTAATTCTTATTGCTCCTAAGGGTTAATTGTGGGTTCGATTCCCGCCGGGAGTACCAAAAGAAATATCACTCGGAAAATCGCCTGTATGGGCGATTTTTTCTTTTCGTCCGCTTCCGGCAATCCGTAAGTCGACAAGTACCCGTTCTTGATTGACATTTCGGCGTCATAATACGGCAGATTAAATTCAATACGGGTTTTGTGAAAGACTCGACAATGAGTTAATTTAGTCACATTGAAATAATCTGTATAAACTTTTAATTTGTTTTGTGCCGTTTGATAAGTATCGCGCAGATAGCAGCGTTCGTTTTTTTAATATTTATATTGTTATTTCAATTTCAATGGGTCGATATATTAGGCGTATTCTACAAAAATCCAAAACCGAGCCGTTGCATTTCGGCGTTCATGTATCTAATCTATATTTGTTTCGCACGGTGTTTTGGTTGTCAAACAGCCGCCGATATGATTTTCAGACGGAGAGGGTGACTGTTACGTTGCCGCTGCCGAGAATCGAACGCAACTCGGAAGCAGTTATATTTTCGATTTTGCCGAGTCGGGTAAAATTCCAACTGTTTGTGTCGTAATAAATTACGAATTGATTGCCCTGATATAGGATAAGGTCGCCTGCTTCCGTAGTAAAATATTCGTCGCTGCGCGGCAGTGAAAAACCGAGCGTGCCGACCTTTTCAAAATTGCCGTAATCTTGCATTTCTATGGTAAGGGACGATTTTTTCAAAGCCTCAAAGAGCGCAGCAGCGCTTGCATTGTCTGTCAAGCTTGCCGTAAGCGTTGTGTTTCCGACAGAAATTTTCAGCATATTTGTATCCGTTTTCAAATCAAGATTGAGCTGTTCGACAAAAGCTTTTATTTCGCTTTCTGTCGTATTTGATGAGAATCTCGTTCCGTTTTTCCAATCGGCGTTTTGTGCAAGCGGGCGGAGATTGTCCGCGCTCGAGCCGACTCCGCTGGAACCAGATGTGCAGAAGGGAACGATGGTTTTGCCCGCGAAATCATAGCTTTCCAAAAAGGTGTAGATGATTTTCGGCGCCTGTCCGTGCCAAATAGGGTAACCGAGAAAAATCACATCGTAGTCCGGCATATTTTCCACGCTGTTTGCGATTGCGGGGCGGGCGGCAGGATCGGCCTGTTCCCTGTCGGCTCTGCCGCCGCTGTAATAGTCCAAATCCGCCTCCGTGTAAGGTATTTGTGGCTGAATTTCGTGCAATGCGCCGCCCGTTTCACGGGCAATCATTTCTGCAATCTTTTCCGTATTGCCCGTACAGGAGAAATACGTCACAAGTATATTTGCCGCAGTTGTCGGAGAGGAATTTTCGTTGCCGCCGTCGCCGTCGTTATCGTCGTTGTTGTCTTTCAGGTCTGTACAAGCGCTCAGCCCGAAACACAAAAGTAAAAAAGCAAGAATGAGTGTAATTGTCTTTTTCATTTTTTTTTACTCCTGATTTGTTTTTTTTGGTAGTTGCACATGGTTTTGAAATAAATCGCATCGGTTTTTTCTCTTTTGTTACAGATTTATTTTGAAAAAGCTTTCGATTTTGTCAAAAGGAATTTTTGTTGCGTCGTCGTAAAGGTCTACATGGTTGCTGTCGGGGACGACGAGCATTTCCTTCGGCTCGGCTGCTTTTGCATAGGCGACGTCGCTGAAAAATCTGCTCTCCGCCTGTTCGCCTACAATAAAGAGGACGGGGCGGGGCGAGATTTCGTCGATATAGTGCAGCAGCGGATAGTTGATAAAAGACAAATCGCTGGTGGTTGTGAATCCGCCTCGCGCGTTTGGATGGTGACCGCGCTTTGTGGCGTAAAATTCGTAAAATTCTCGCCATATGCCCTGCATTTCGTCGGGAATGTTTTGCGTCGGTTCTTCGGGAAAAGAGGGGATATATTCGGGATAACCGTTTTCCGCGTCTTTCCAACGTTGCAAAGAAAGCCGTTCTTTGGTTGCGGCGAGCTGCTCGGGTGTTTGCCCCGCGCGCGCAGCATAACTCATGTCGTACATACTTGCCGTTACAACCGCCTTAATGCGCGTGTCCACAGCGGCCGCCGAGAGCGCAAAGCCGCCGCTGCCGCATATTCCGAGCGCGCCGATTTTGTTTCTGTCCGCATAGGGCAAAAGCCCCAAAAAGTCCACGCCCGCGGAAAAATTCTCGCTGAACATATCGGGAGAGGACACACGGCGGGGTTCTCCCGCGCTCTCTCCCATATAACAGGGGTCGAATGTCAGCGCGACGAAGCCTCGCTGCGCAAGTTGGTTTGCATACACGCAGGCTCCCTGCTCCTTTACGCCGCCGTAAGGCGCGCCTATGACTATGGCGGGATGTTTTTTTGTGTGATTTAATCCCTTCGCTTGGTATAGGTCGCCCGCAAGCGCAATTCCGTAGCGGTTGTTGTACCGCACGTGTCTTCTTTCGACTTTTTCATCGAGTTTGCAAATATAACCGCTCATACAAAATCTCCTTTTTTAAACGGATTTGACTGTTTTTGCCGGTATTCCCGCAACTACCGTCATGGGAGGCACGTCCTTTGTTACCACTGCGCCTGCGGCGATTACCGCGTTGTCGCCAATGCTAACGCCCGCCAGCACGGTGGCGTGCGCGCCTATCCACACGTTTTTTCCTATCACGATGGGCGCCGCCTTCATACTTTTCCGACGCTCGGGATTCAGGTCGTGATTGAGTGTTGCAAGCACAACCTGATGACCGATCAGAGCGCCGTCGCCTATGGTTATGCCGCCTTGGTCCTGAAAACAGCATCCGGAATTTATGAACACGTTTTTCCTACCGTTATGTTTTTGCCGCAGTCGGTGTAAAAGGGCGGAAACAACAAAAACGATTCGTCTGTTTTTTTGCCAATCAGCCTGAAAAACAATTTGCGTATTTTTTCGGGCGAAAGATATTTTCCGTTTATTTTCGCCGTAATTTTCTGCGCGTTGCGAGCCAAAATATGCATACATCGGTGCGCGTCGGAGTCTGCGGCGATATAAGAATTTTCTTTGATAAATTCAACGTATTCTTTTGCATTCATATTTTTAAGAGTTTTAATTTGTTTTACGTCTGAAATTTTAAAACATATATCAAGCCATGTCAAATATCTATATTGAATGGCAAGTCATAGTTTGTTATTATGGATTTGTCGGTTGCGGCAAAAAAAGGGGCGTTGTTTTTAACGGATTTTAGGGGGCTAAAAATAGCGAATTTTTTTTAAATTTTCTTCGGACCGGTCTATTGACAGGCAAAAAAACGGGTGTACAATTGCGTCAGAGTGATTTTGGGGTTGTCAATCGCTTCTTGAATCCGCCCTTTGCGGAGGCGGGGAGGAGGTAAATTTATGGAACTCGGAACACTTTTCGGCGATTTTGTCGTTATGCTGATTAAAACACGCGGGTTTGCGTATTTTGTCGAGACTCTTGTCGTGGTCGTGCTTGTGCAGCTTTTGAAAAAGCTGCTGCCCAAGCTCAAAATCGACCTTACGGGAGGCTTTGACCCGTGCGTGGCTGCGCCGTTTGTTTTTGCTCTGCCAGTGGTGGCGGTAAAAATGCTGTTGGTAGACAAGACGGGATGGAGCGGGCTGCTGACCGACGCGCTGTTGGTTGACGCCGTGTCTGTCGGAGCGACTTCGGTGACGGTTTACAAGCTGTTCGCCGCTTCCGACAAGGAAAGCCTCAAAAACCTGATGAAGGACAATGTTTTCAGCCTTGTCTATTCGCAGATTTTTTTGTTTTCCGACGCGAGAGAGCGTCTGATTGACAAGAGCGTAAAGGCGGTTGATTTTGTGGCGGGAATAAAAGAGCTGGCAACCGAGCTTGCAGGCGTATACGGGGAGGACGCCGACAAGGACGGAACCGCTCTTAAACTCGGCGAGCGTATGGCGGAACTGTTTCCGTCTCTGCATTTTTCCGAAAAGGGAATTGCGGAAATGGACAGAATTTTTCAGTTGTTTTTTGCGCCCGACGAAACGGCGCCCGACGACAAATGAGCGAACCGACGCTGCGGCGCATAAAGCGCCGCAGCGCTTTTTTTGCGGTTGAAATCTACGTCGGAACACAGACGCTCCCGTAGGACAAGGCGACAGGCAAGGGAGGTCGAGCTTTGAAGAACGGTGAAAATCTGCCCGTTTCCGTTTGACATTTTTCGCAATTGCTGATATAAATAAATGATTGTAAGAAAATCGGTTTCAAGCCAATATGACGACGTTAAACAAAAAAAATTCTTTTGCAGAATATATAAAGATATATGCCATGCTGACACTTGCGGGGACGCTTATGGCGCTGGGAATCTATGTCTTCGTGCTGCCCTGTTCCGTTGTGGCGGGGGGCATAGGCGGACTGAGCAACATCCTGTATTATACCTTTAACATACCCGTGAGCATAGGCAGCATAGCGCTGAACGCGCCGCTGCTGATTGCCGCGCTGTTCAAACTCAAAAAATCATATTCAGTCAGGACGGTTTTCGCCTGCGTGGTTTATTCGTCGGTGACGCTGCTCTTTGAAAAAATAAATTTCTTTCAGTTTTCGGACAGCAGGATTATCGGCGTGGTCATGGGGGGAGCGCTTTCGGCTGCGGGCATAACGGTTGCTTACTTTGCCGGCGGCAGCAACGGAGGCAGCGAAATCGTAACCGGACTGGTCAGCGTCAAAAATCCCCACGTGGAAATGGGCAAGGTTCTGCTTATCTTCAATCTGGGGGTTTACGCGCTCGCGTTTGCGTTGCAAAGAGAATTGATGCAGGTGCTTTACTCTCTGCTGATGTCATACGTGACCTCCTTCTGCGTCAAAATTTTTATGAACGGGATAGACCCCGTGCTGAAATACACGGTTATAACCAAGAAATCGCAGGAGCTTGACGCGGAACTGTTCAAGGTTTTCAAGAGAGGCGCCACGAATATAGAGGTAGTGACCGAATACGGCGAGCCTACCGACAGAAAGGTTGTTATCGTCGTCATACAGTACCGACAGAATCAGGTGTTCAAGCGTATTTTGCGCAAGGTGGACGAGGAGTGTTTCGCATTTTGCACTTCGATAAACACGGTGTTGAACAAGCCCGATTTCAATAAGAGATACAAATAATATGAAAGAAAAAAAGAGCTTCAAAAAAATATTCAAGCTGGCGTCTACCATTTTTCTTGCCGCGCTGTTCCGCGCGGTGAGTATACAGCTTTTTCTGCTGCCAAACGCGATAACTCTCGGCGGAGCAGTGGGCGTTGCGTCCACGCTGTCCTGGCTTTTCAAGGATACGCTGCCCGACCTCATGGGGGCGTTTCTCGTGGTGATTAACATCCCGCTTGTAATCATCAGCTATTTCAAAACGGGCAAGAAATTCGCGCTGAAAACAGGCATATGCCTGTTGCTTATGGGGGGAATGATGGAGCTTCTCGGGCTGTTCGACGTTGCGTCCCTGGTGGGCACTGTCGGCGCGGGAGAGGACAAGGTGCTTTTCGCTCTTATCGGCGGCGTGCTGTGCGGACTGAGCCTGCCCATGATGCTGTCTATTCAGGCGTCGACGGGCGGCTCGGACATAGTTGCGCTTTTGCTCCAAAGACACAAGCGCGGAACAAACTCCATGCGCGTCATTCTTTACATAGACCTGGCTACCATTCTGGTTGCCGCTCTTGTTTCGCAGTTTTTCATCAAGGGCGAAGGCTTTGACGGCTTTTCGGTGTTCGTGTATTCGATAGCCACGCAAATCGCAAGCGAAATCGTGCAGGAAATGATTTACAAAGGTTATTCCTCGGCAATGGGGCTAAATATCGTCACCTCCAAGCCCGTCGAAGTGTCTGAGGCGCTCAAAACCAAGCTCGGAAGAGGCGTAACCAACATACGGGTGGAGGGCGCGTATTCGCACGAGGAAAAAACAATGGTTATGTGCGTCATCTACAAGCGGCAGTTGAACCGCGCAAAGCACATAATCAAGGAAATGGACGAAAACTCCTTTGCAACCGTGTTTACGGTAAGAGAAGTAGTGGGCAAGGGGTTCAAAAATACGGAAACAGAGCTTGAAGAGGATATACAGATAGATATCGACGACAAAATGTCCAAAAACTCCTGATTTGCGCGTCCTGGACGGGACGCGCTTTTGTGTTGCAAGTCAGTTTGCGGAGTCGGTAAACCGTCTCAAAACGCATTGTCAAAAATTGTTAATTTTTTGGTTCGTTTTGTATTGACAAAGCGTGCGGCAGGGCTTATAATTATATCGATAAAAATTTATCGATAAACGGACGGGACAATGGAGCAATCGAAATCTATTTCCAAAGCCACATTAATAAGACTGCCGGGATACCTTCGTTTTCTCAAAACCTCCAATCTCGGCGGAGAGGATTACATTTCCTCCACCACGATTGCGGAGGGGCTTAATCTCAACCCCATTCAGGTGCGGAAGGACCTTTCTCAGGTGAGCGTAGCCGACGGCAGACCCAAGCTCGGCTTCAAGGTAAGCGAGCTTATTTCCGACATGGAGAATTTTCTCGGCTACAACAACACGAAGGAGGCAGTGCTCGTGGGGGCGGGGCTTTTGGGAAAAACTCTTTTGTCGTACAACGGCTTTTCCAAGTACGCGCTTGAAATAGTGGCGGCCTTCGACGTCAATCCGGAGCTTGTCGGAAAAACAATCAACGGCAAGCAGATTTTCCCCATGAGCGAGCTTGCGCATATAGTGAGGCGCATGAACATAAAAATGGGTATAATAACCGTTCCCCGAATCTGCGCGCAGGAGGTCTGCGATTTGCTTGTGGGGGCAGGCGTCAGGGGAATATGGGATTTTGCGCCCGTGCATTTGGACGTGCCCGATTACGTGGCAATCAAATACGAGGATTTAGCGACAAGCTTTCTGGTTTTAAGCAATCAGCTGTCGAAAAAATTATCAGAAGAACAAGGAGAAAACAAAAATGACGATTAAGGTGTGTGTGGGCAGCTCCTGCCATTTGAAAGGCTCTTATGACGTGATTGAAAAGCTCAAAGAGGTTATCGACAGGTACGGCGTCGCGGACAAAGTGGAGCTTATGGCGAGCTTTTGTCTGGGCAATTGTCAGAACGGCGTTTCCGCTACCTGCGACGGCGAGCTGCTGAGCAATCTGAGACCGGAAAACGTGGAAGAGGTGTTTTTGCGCGACGTATTTCCCAAGCTGGAAAAATAACGCGGAGGTGAAAAATTATGGGACAGTATCTCGAATTTAAGCCGAGCAGCTGCAAAAACTGCTACCGCTGTCTGCGCGAGTGCCCCGTAAAGGCGATTAAGGTGGTGGACCAAAAGGCGGTCATCATGGAGGAGCTTTGCATCCTGTGCGGAAAGTGCACCTTTGTCTGCCATCAGAACGCCAAGTACGTGCACGGCGAGCTGGAGGAGGTCAAGCGTCTGCTCAAAAAAAATAAAAGGGTGTATGTTTCCGTCGCGCCGTCCTTTGTTTCAAGCTTCGGAATAGAGGATTTCGAGGTGATGAGAACCGCGCTCAAAAGACTCGGCTTTTTCGACGCGGAGGAAACGGCGCTGGGCGCGGCTGCCGTCACGGAAAAGTACGAGGAGCTTTTGAATAGCGGAAAATACCGCAACCTCATTTCGTCTGCGTGTCCCGCGGTAAACAGGCTGATAGAAATTTATTATCCCAAAGCGTTGCCTTTCCTTGCTCCCGTAGACACGCCCATGGTCGCGCATGCCAAAATGATAAAGAAACGCGACAAGGACGCGGTGGTTTTGTTTGTGGGACCCTGCATAGCCAAAAAGCGCGAGGCGCGCGAGAGCGTTCTTATCGAAAACGTGCTCACCTTTGAAGAGCTTGAAATGTTTTTCAAGAGCGAGGGCATAGACCTTAAAAATATTCAAGCGGAACTCAAAAATGAAGAACGCGGCGCGGAGGGAGAGCTTTCCGCGAGGAATTATCCCATCAGCCGCGGCATAATAAAATCCTTCAAGGACGCGAGGAGCGACTACGAATACATAGCGGTGAGCGGAGTCACAAACGTAATGCAGGCTCTCGAAAGCGTGGACGACCTGTACAACGTGTTTTTGGAGCTTAACGCCTGCGACCACGCCTGTATAAACGGTCCCTGCGCGGTTAAACGCGCGGGCGGCGTTGTGAGGGCGAACATAGCGGTCAGAAATTACGCGCACAAGGGGGACGGCGAGCTTAAACCGGACTCTGAAGGAATAGATTTAAGCTGCAACCATTACGCCCTGAACAATGCCAATCTGTTTGTGCCCGAGCGCGAAATCAAAGCCATTCTTGCCAAAACGGGCAAATTCAGACCGGAGGACGAGCTGGACTGCGGCGCGTGCGGATACGACACTTGCAGGCAGAAGGCGTGGGCGGTTGCCAACGGCTTTGCGGACGTGGAAATGTGTCTGCCCTACGTCAGGGAGCGCGCGGAGAGTATGTCCAACGAGGTTATCATGAACAGCCCCAACGGAATCGTGGTCATAGATTACGACCTGAAAATTCAGGATATAAACCGCAAGGGCATGGAGCTGTGGGGAATCGACGACAGCTGCAAGGGCAACAACCTCGTGGATTACTTCAATCCCACGGACTTTATCCTCGCGATAAGCGAGAACAAAAACCTGGTGCGCAAAAAGGTCAAGGTCGACAAAACGGGCAAATACGCCGAAATGCACATTGTGCTTTTGCCCAAGCATAAGGTTATGTTCGCCATTATGAAAGACATAACCGAAAGAGTCAATTACGACAGCAAGCTCAACTCGGTAAAGCTGGAAACGCTGCAAACCACCGACGACGTTATCAAAAAGCAGATGCGCGTGGCGCAGGAAATAGCTTCGCTGCTCGGAGAGACAACTGCGGAAACCAAGGTTGCGCTTCTCAAGCTGAAAAAGACTTTGTCACAGGACGAAAAGGAGGACTGACGCAATGGCGTTTTACCTCGAAAGCGGTTACACCTCTCTCAACAAAAAGGGAGAGGAGCTGTGCGGGGACAAGGTGGAAAGCGTTGTCAACGGCGACTACACGACGCTGGTGCTTGCCGACGGCATGGGCAGCGGCGTCAAAGCCAACATATTGGCTACGCTTACCTCCAAAATTCTCTGCACTATGGTCGCGGAGGACATTCCTCTCGACGAATGTATAGAAACCATAATTCAGTCGCTTCCCGTGTGCAAGGTAAGAGGAGTTGCTTACGCCACGTTCAGCGTGATTCACTTAAACCGCAACGGCGAGGGGTATCTGGTGGAGTTCGACAATCCTCAGGCGATTTTCGTGCGGGACGGCAAGTGCGGCGACCTCGAAAGAGAAGAGTTGAACGTGCTGGGAAAAAAGGTTTACAAGTCGGCGCTTAAACTTAAAGAAAACGACGCCGTTTTGGTCATGAGCGACGGCACAATCCACGCTGGCATAGGCATGCTTCTCAATTTCGGCTGGGAGAGAAAGGAAATCAAGGCTTATCTCGACAACGCCTTGAAGCCGGATATGTCCGCACGGTGTATGGCGTGGTTGCTTGCCAACGCCTGCAACGACCTTTACATGGACAAACCGGGAGACGACACCACGGTGGCTGCCGTCAAGCTGCGCAGGGAACAGAAGGTCAACCTCATGATAGGCCCGCCGGTAAACAAGGATATGGACGAGGCGGTCGTCAACGAATTTATGAGCGGCGACACAAAGAAGGTTGTCTGCGGCGGAACAAGCTCTCAGATTGTGGCGCGCTGTCTCAAAACCGAGGTGAGAGCGGCGTTCGAGTTTCCCGACAAGGACGTGCCGCCAATAGGTTACATAGACGGCATAGACTTAACGACGGAGGGCGTGCTCACCATGCGGCGGCTGCTCACTCTGTCGCAGGAGTATCTGTCGGAAAAGGATTTGCATCCCAAGTTCTTTGCAAAGCGCGACGGCGCGTCGCTGCTTGCGGATATGCTTTTTGAAAAAGCCACCCACGTCAACTTTTTCGTGGGGCAGGGTGTGAACGCGGCGCATCAGGAGCTGCCGATTGACATAACAATGAAGTTGAAGCTTGTGGAGTCTCTTACAAAAAATCTGGAAAAAATGGGAAAGACCGTTTCGGTCAAATACAACTGAAATCGTCAGGCGGTGATTATTATGAGAATTTTCGATACCAACGTACAGGAAATAAAATACAAGACCTTAAAAGAGGTAATCAGGAGCGCTTACGAGGGAAATTTGCAGAGCGCCGCGCTTGACATACCCAAAAAGCTTGCGCCCGGTCCCAAGCCGGAGCTGCGCTGCTGTATTTACAAGGAGCGCGCCATACTCGGAGAGCGCGTCAAGCTGGCGATGGGCGGCGACAGGGACAACCCCAACGTGGTGGAGGTCATACGCGAGGCGTGCGACGAGTGCCCCGTAAGCGGCATTCTCGTAACTGACGCGTGCAGAGGCTGTTTGTTCCACCGCTGCGCGGACGAGTGTCCCAAGGGCGCGATTACCATCGTCAATCATCGCGCGGTCATCGACAAGGAAAAGTGCATAGAGTGCGGAAAGTGCACTCAGGTGTGTCCTTACAACGCGCTCATACATCAGCATCGCCCGTGTATGCGCAGCTGCAAGGTCAACGCCATTTCCATGGATGCCGACAAAAAGGCGGTGATTGACAACGACAAATGCGTGTCGTGCGGCGCGTGCGTCTATCAGTGCCCGTTTGGCGCAATCATGGACAAATCCTATGTCCTTGACGCCATCGATATACTCAAAAAGTCCGACGGCAACAAAAATTACAAGGTTTACGCAATCATTGCGCCGAGCATAGTGAGTCAGTTCAAGTATGCCAAAATCGAGCAGGTCGTCACGGGTATACACGAGCTTGGCTTCCATCAGGTGGTGGAGGCGGCGCTCGGCGCGGACATAACGCTCTACCACGAGGCAAACGAATGGAAGGAAAAAGGATTGATGACGACCTCCTGCTGTCCTTCTTTCGTAAAATATATCGAAAAATATTTCCCCGATATGGTTAACCTCATCAGTCACTCCGTGTCCCCGATGGTGGAGACTGCCAAGCTGATAAAAAAGGTTGACTCCACTGCGAAAACCGTCTTTATCGGACCGTGCGTCAGCAAAAAAGGCGAATACAAGCTGGACAAGGCGAAGGATTGGATAGATTGCGTGATTTCTTTCGAGGAATTGCAGGCTTTTCTTGACGCGCGCGACATAAACGTAACCGTGCTCGGCGAGACCGCGTTGGACAACGCAAGCTTTTACGGCAGAATTTTCGCAAAAAGCGGCGGCATAGCGCAGGGTATTGCGGACGTTGCAAAGGCAATGGGCATAGAGGGAGTAAAGCCCGTAAAAATGGACGGTCTGGAACAGTGCAAAATCGGGCTTACCAAACAAAAATTCGGCAGAGGCGACGGAAATTTCTATGAGGGCATGGCTTGCGTGGGCGGCTGTCTCAACGGTCCGCTGTGTCTGACGCACGGTCCCAAAAACGTGCAGGACGTGGACAGATACGGCGAAGAAGCAAAGGAAAAGGATATTTTCAACTCCGTCAAGCTGTACGAGCTGAACAAATAACCGCGTCGCAGGCTTATTCGCTTGACGACTTTCAAAGAAGCGGACATTCAAGCGTCCGCTTCTATGTTTTTAACTAGATGCAGAAATGAAAAAACCGAACATAGCTTTGTTGCGGATTTCACCGTGCGGCAGTGCGGAGGAAAGTCGACGAGCCGTTTGTAAAAGAGGAGGACAGACGCGTCAAAAAGGGGCGGCGGTTTTCAAAAATAAACCAAAAGAAAACAATTTTCATTTTTTGTCAAAATGTTTGGCAAAAACGACATTTTGTAGTATAATGTAGCTGAAACAATGAAATATATCTTTTACGGAGTATATTTATGAGTCGCAAAGACGGAAAATGGGCAAAGTACATTTATCCTATGCTGCAAATGACGCCGCATATCATGCCGCACAGGTGGGATTCCGCCAACTATGCGCGGGCGGACGTCAGGTGCGATTATTTGGACAGGTTTATAGCCAATCAGGCTGAGAAGGGCGAGCACTTTACTTACAACGACATTCTTATCGCCGCCATAGTGAGGATGTATTCGGAAAGAATACAGATGAATCGTTTTGTCGTCGGCAACAAAATTTACGACAGGTACGACCTGACGATCGCTTTCGCAGTCAAAAAGGTGCTCAAAGACAACGCGAGCGAGACGGTTGTCAAGGTGAATTTCGACGGAAGCGAGTCGATTTTTGACGTGAGGGACAAGCTTAAAGCCGCCTTCGAGGACAATTCGGGCAGCAAGGTCAACAACGACCTTGATTTGTTTATGAACAAGCTGCTCAAATTGCCCGCCTGGCTCCTGCGCTTTTTTATGAGCTGCGTCAGGTGGGCGGACAGGCACAACATACTTGCCGGCTCTCTCGTAGAGTTGAGCCCCTTTCACAACAGCTGCTTCGTGACTTTTTTGAAATCCATAAAATGCGATTTTATCTATCATCACGTTTACGAGTTCGGCACCACGGGGCTTTTCGTGGCTATGGGCAAGGAGAAAAAGGCGGCGATTGTCAACGAAGCAAACGAAATCATACCCGGCAAGGTGATGACGGTGGGGCTGACTATGGACGAGAGAATCGCCGACGGACTTTATTACGCCAATACACTCAGATATTTCACGACTTTGATGTCCCGTCCCGAAATGCTGCTCAAAAGGACCGAGCCAAAGTTTACCAAAGAGCTTGTCAACGAGCGTCACGACAGACTCATGGAGGAAAACAGGCAGTATATGCGCGAAATCAAGGAGCGGCTCAAAAGAGAAAAGAAAGAGCGAAAAGCCGCGAAAAAACATAAATAAGAGACAAAATGTTTTAAATGCGCCCGCAAAATCATAGTATTTTGCGGGCGCATTTTTTACGTTCAAAATTTGAATGAAAAGTTAAAATAGAAAAAATCAATCGAAAGCAAAAATTATCGAATAGGCATATAATGTCGTAAAATAAATGATTTTGTAAATTAAAAGCGAAAAGCGGCTTTAAATGTAGATTTTGGCGTATAAAATCATGAAAATAAACAACAAAATTACACATCGGAGATGTGTAATTTACAAAAAAAAAAAAAACGATGAAAACAAGTTGACAATGTGTATTGCATTTGCTACAATTTTCACGATACATTATACGGAAGGACAAAAAGGACGAGCGTATGAGAAGAAAAGCGTGTAATGTAGAGTGAATAATGATAGGAGGCAGAAAGAATG
>ERZ1673695.341-NODE-341-length-77252-cov-6.885980_pt1 | contig 77252 bp, 74 predicted proteins | sample MGYA00580225_ERZ1673695 | MGnify/ENA primary metagenome ERZ1673695 (study PRJEB41218, sample SAMN15661739) | gut metagenome | host: Homo sapiens | place: Canada: London | collected 2015-08-20/2019-03-30 | study: EMG produced TPA metagenomics assembly of... | reverse complement strand
TCGAATAATGAGCTATATTGGGTTGGATATTTAATTTTGAAAGTTTATTGTAAGCGTCAATAGTCTGTTTTAATGTTTCAAATCTATGTACTGTACGTATTGATTCATTATTTAACTTTATTCCAAATTTACTTTTTCTGAAAAGTATGCTGTCACTTTTTGATGTAGTCAATGGAGAAAAATCTGTGTAAAAGTCTAATCCCTTATCAAATATTTTATCAACTTTCTTTAGTAAAGGCAAGTCTATCGCATTGCAGAAAATATTATCTTTTTGGATTTTCCTTTTTCTTCCCTCGTTAAGTATAGATAATAAAGATTCTTCCGACATTCTATATAATGCCAGCAAATAATGTATTCTTTCTTTATTTATCCCTACTTTCATCTATGTTTGATTACATTTGCCTACAAATATTACAATTAGTTTCATTTGCGATATCTGGCTCCTTGTATGCCATGATACTAATGATTTAATTGTAAAAAAGCCCAAGGGGTAAGCATACCTATTATTCAAGGATAAGCAGTAAATACAGCTTTAAGGTATGCGTAGCCATGAGCGTAATTATAATGCAAATATAGAGGCTAAAATTTGTATTGCAATGGATTTATTAGTTAATTTATAAATGTTTAATAGCATATTGTGAACTACCGCTAAACTAAAGATTTAGGGGTTTTCAAATGCGAATCCTTATAAAAACTCTGCGACAGTACACAATGCCCCCAAAGAAATCATCGCTACTTATACCTTCCTATCACTACTTGATTGATGCAATCGGCAGCAAAACCTACCAAATAAGCTTGTGCCTCATCATTGTAAAAATCACCTTTAACGCCAATGTCAGAAAAAATAAAGGAAGATACATGAAGAGCTTCATGCGCTATGTCCTTAATTCCCATTTTTTGTTTTATATATACAACAACACCTAACCAATCACCGTCTTTTATCGAGGCTCTAAACGTAATAGCCTTGCATGATTCCAACATATCCTCAACCTCGTCAGATTCTTCAATATAAAAAGTGCGTTCTATATCTTTAAAAGAGCCTCCCTTTACAACCCATAGCTTACGTGGGTATATGGTAAGCTCAAACTGATGTATCTGAAATTTACTGTTCATAGCTCCACTTTCGCCTCAACCACATACTCTTTCCCGACTTCACGACCTAATTCGTCATAAGAAACCCTACGGACAAATCCAACATCAGAAACCTGTACTCCGGTCTCATTCTCAAACTCATTCAGAAGAGCGGCTATCTTTTCGTTCAACTCCTGCTTCTTTTGCTTTATCTCTTGAATATCCATAATTATTGTTCTGCCTTAAGATAAATATTCTTCAATTCGTCCTTTTTCAAAGCTCCGTACTTTATTGCACGGTCTATACGCTTACGGGCATTACCATCCTTAGATTTCACACTATTCTTGGAATTATCCTTAGATACAATCAGTTTAACCAACTCGTTCAGAGGAATAGGCTCTACAACAGCTCTATCCCAAATAGAACTGAAAAAATCTTTTGCAGGTTTACCCATAAGTAACTTCTTTTCCGTTTCATCCCCCACTTTTTCAAAATGCAAGTAAGGTTCGGCCACAATATTGAAGTAAGGCAGCAAAGACTTTTCGTCCGGCTCACTCACCATACGTGTTTTCAGAAGTTTCAGGTATCTACCCCCTACCCTTGTGCGGCCAATGGCAAATACCCCGTCTGCAAAATTGGAAAGTATCTTGCTCCCGGCCATGTTCGTCTTAGACAAGGGCTTCCATTCCTCAATCTTAGGCGTATGCGCAATTACCATGATACTGATTTTCAGCTCACGCTTCAATCTTGTAAGACCGTCCATAATAGCACCTGCGAACTCCGCTTCTGCTGTCTGCGTAGAAAGATAGGAAAGATTATCAAGTATCATAACCTTTGCACCTGTATCAATCAGCTTATCTTTTATGCCGTCAATCACGTTCATGTTAAAATCTTCGCTATCCACTTCTTCCGATATGGTGCATCGGATAAGCGACTTCGGGAAATCAGCGTTCTTATAACGCCTTGCAAGTTGTCTGTCAGAAAGCTCAAAATCAAAGTACAATACCTTTTGAGGACTTACCTCCACCTCCGTACATTCGCTTTCCCCTTTGGCTATCTCGTAGGCTATCTGCGTGGCAAGAATGGATTTACCTATTCCGCTATCGGCAAATAAGAATACAAGCTCGTTCTCCCACCAAAAATCGCCCCAAAGCCTATGAATAGGAGGCTTCTTCTTACCATCCTCAATGACTGACTGCATATCGGAAGAGCTGAACAATGGTATTTGTTCAACCATATCTCCATCATCGGGAATATCGCTACCTATTTGCTCAAACCGTTCTATGTCGGCTTGTATTTGCTCTTCTTCTATATAATTCATTGTTTTTTAAGCTCCGTTTTAGCGAATACTAAATTTTGTACTTCTTCTTCCCATATATCACCTTCGTTCCCTTCAAAGTCAAGGTAAACGGTATCATTCGGGCTTGCCCCATTGATGCTTGAAAATATTCCGACTATCTGCATGGGGATGGAAAGCCTTTCTCCTTGTTGGGAGCGGAATTTGATATGAACATAGTTGCCTATTTTTAAGTCTGTTGTTTTCATAATCTGATTTTTAAGCAAGGTGCGCCAGCATTAACCAACGCACCCGTTACCTTTTCTACACATGGCAGATAGGCGATTGTATAATTTCACTATCTTAGGAAATATAGTAGATACAATGTCTAACATGAACGCATCAAAATTCCTGCGATTCCTTACTAAACAATATATCAAAGTATACATATCATACTTGTACTATTTCAAATTCATCCGCATGTTTCTTTCCTATCCAATCCCGTTTCTGATTTTCAGTTGCAGTTTCATAGATTCTTCCTCGTTTAGACAAATTCCTTTTCTTAAAAATAGCTTCTTCTCCAAGTTCATAATAATCTTTTCTCGAAGGGGATAGCCCTTTTGCTCTACAAAAGAACAATCCAGTTTCCTTATGTCTGAATTTTACTGCCATTTTTATTCCTCGCTTTCTTTTTTCTTAAACTCAGCGCAAGCATCTTTAAAAGGAGAAACTATGAATCCTGAGATACTAAATTTATAATTATAGCACACGTAATCATATCCCCATTTTCTACAATAAGCACAATCCTTGCAACACATAATCAATTACTATTTAACCCATTCAGACTTAGTTATACAATTCATAGACTTAAACCTACTTATAATCATGATTGATATGCGGTTCAGAGTTATCCACATACTTCTCATGGACCACACCATTACCTTCAGTCGTGAAACTACAGTCTTTCCCATAGCGTATAACGCAACAGTGACCTTCACACATGACGCGTACTTTCGATTTTCCGCTCAGGTAAATCTCACACACAATTCCTTTGCCGACAACAACATCACACTCGCAATCAACAAACAATGTAAGCGTGGAGTGTATATCAACATTCCCTCTGTGGGAAACATACATCTCGGATGTGTAACCATCCTTGTTTCTCTGCCACTTCCCGTTTATGTAATCGGAAAAGTTCTTTGCGATATAAGATGCTGACAGCCCCCAGCCGTTAGATATGCTATCAGCAATCATATCCATGCCTTTTGCGTCAGTGGCAATCTCCATCAACGCCTCTTTGCTCGTAGCTTCATCCCACTTGTCTTTGTATGACGTGCACAATCCGAGCATCATGGCATTACGTTTAAAAGAAAGCAAATCATTCATTGTTTAAATATTTATTTCTTTTCTCTTCTGTATTAAAATCGTCTGCACGGCCAATAACCTTTTGTGATAAAATAGTTAATCCACTTTTATCTTTTCGAAATACAGTTTCTACAGCCATATCCTTTTTATGTCCGAAATCAACAGATATGATTATGTCTCCACACCTTTCAATGAAAACATCTTTGTCTTTCATACAATAGGGAATTTTTCAAGTTCTACCTCGATAAGTTCATTAATCCTTTTCACGTCACTATCTGAACAAGGAATGTCCTTATACATTCTGACAGACCGTATAATGTTACGTGCATGAATATGAGAATGTCTTTCCAATGCACTGTATGGCACCCCGAATCGGTCATGCGCAATCACAAATACGGCAGGTCTTGCCATTCTCTTTACGAACGGTATATTTGTCCTCCCTTCGTATAAAGACAAAGGAGAGACAGGAACATATTTGTCATTGCAAAATGCTTTATTTACGCAATCGCAAACAATACGCTCAATCTTTTTTATAACGTCCGATTTTAAGCAATTTTCTCCTTCTGACATACTTTTCTATTATTTTCTTTTGGTCTTCATTAAGAATTTCACCCATAACATACATATTGCCAATAGTAGCCTTTCTAAAATCCACTTCCTTTTTCCCACATTTACCCATATTACAATCTACACCTTTTGAAACATTCGGTATTATCACATGGGTATTGGTGCATCCTTTTACGGGTATCGCCTTAAAGCTAAGAAACATATTACCGTTTCTCACCTTAATGCATCCTGTTTCTACATCGGGAATAAAAAGCCCCTTTGTCACTTCTCCGGTCTGCTTGTCCTTGAATGACACCCATTTCACACCAGGATGCCGTTCCATCTTTATATAGATGTGATATACATTGTCAGGACTATACCTGTCCTTCCTCGGCTTCAACACTTCCATCGAATACCTCCTTAGCCTCTTCTGCCATGATAACCTTCTGCTCAAATTCAGCATTCGCCTTTAAATCTTCTTCGGGCGGTGTAGTGTTCATAGCCTCATCCAAATCCTTCATCTGTCCTTCCATCCACTTCATGTAGTTTTCAGCCTCTTTCTGCGCCTCATTAATATCTGTGAACACAGCCATAGGCTTGATAAGGTTCGCTTCGGTAAGCACCTTCATACCGTCCAAGAACTCCTTGTTGGTGGAAGTAGTTTCCCCGAACATTTCATTCTCCTTGCCTCTGATGGATTTCTTGAAGTCCACCATATACTTCAACCACGCATAGAGAGATGTTTCATGCGCCACACCGTCCAATCCTACTGCGTATGGAGTAGTGAACACCTGGAATCCTGTGTAGTTCTTAAAACAGGCATATCCTTTCGTGATTACAATCTCAAACGAGCCGAAGTTTTCTCTCTCCAACACATCACTTTCTTTGATGATGAACTCAAATCCTTGTTGTTTTTTATTCTTTGCCATAGTTATTCCTCCATCTTAACTTTTCTACCTCTTTTCGGTCTGAACGCCGTCTTAGCATCCTCGACCTCAATAATACACTCTCCCTCATCCTCGACTGTCGCCACCGCCTCATTCTCCTTCAACACTTCCTCAACAACCGGATTAACCTTTTCCTCCGCTTCATCCACAACAGATTTCCCAAATCTCGGCTTCTCCTGGTTCATGTTCAGCTTCTGCATATCCATCGCATACTGCAACTGGTATACCTTAAACTTCTCATCGTCCGAATCAATGATGTCGTCCGCTGCATCAGCATAGTGCATGGCGATAGTTCGTCTGTTAGCCTTCATAGCCATTCCCAACGCTTCTTCATCCACATACATATACGGATGGATGGATATAAGCCCGTCAATGGGCGAAATGCGCCCGAAAGTCTTCTTGTACTGGATAAGTCCGTCTGCCCTCTGCTCCACAATAGCGTAGGCATTCATAAGGTTTTTCTTCTTGATAAGGGCGATAGCCAATATCCAAGTAAGCCCCAGTTCGGGATTAAACTTCTTAGGCAACTCCTTGCATCTCGCAAATGATAATGCTTCTGATAAGGTTTCTGTTTCTAAAAACATAGCAATATAAAATTTAATTGTCGTTATTCGTTAGGAAAAGTTTCGTCATATCCGAAGGAATGTCCGTACATATTCTTGAACGTAAACGTCACTTCCTTATATTTTTGCCCGTAAAGGGTATCGCTTTTAGGCTCCGTGGCTCCTGAAAGGAACATCAGAACCTTTCTCTTCCTCGCTGTGTCACGGTAGGCAATCTTAGAACCAGTAATGAAAGCCATAAAGTCACGGTAAGACTTATCATCTTTGGTATCATCCTCCAAGAATATCAATGTCAGTTTTATAGTTGTCTGCTTGTGTGCCGGTGTGCTGGAAACATACACCTCTGCCTTACTTGTTTCGGCAAAATCCTCTGCATACATATTGGTAGGCTCTCCATAAGAATTAAGTCCGGTACATTCTTTATACCTCAAACCTGGAAAATCTATTTCCAAATCTTTCCAAACGGCATCCGACTCACCGTAACGTATCATATAGAATTTGTATTCTTCCATAATAATAGAATATAACTACTGCAAAAATAGAAAATTATATTGATTTATTCAAGCTTTACTTTAATATTTATCACTGTGATATATTTTTACGCATATTCCTATTATTTTTAAGTTAGTAATACAAAAGGCATCCCGCTTGTAATAAGTAGGATGCCTTCGTGTATGATAAAATTATATTTTTCAATTTTGGCTTATTATACTCATGTGTGGGTATTTGGTTTCATGAATTGTCGGCTTCTTGGGCTTTTCTCCTTTGAGTTCTGCAAGTTCCGCCTTGACTTCCTTAAGTTCGTTCAATAAATCCGTATATCCTTCCGTCAATCGGAGGATGTGTTGCATCATTGCTGTGCTGATTTCCATAATAGATGAATATTTGTTTTAGTCGTTATTTCTGCCATCTGCCCGCCAGCCGTATTACTGGCGGGGTATCATAACGTGATTTCGTTGGTCGAAACCTCAACGTGCGTCTTACACTATCTGTTTACGTGGCAATATTATTCCTAACAGTTATCAAATCGCTATTTTCGTTTCTTTTATTCTGCCGAACATCTTGTAAATTTCCACTAACCAATAGATACAGTCCGGCTTTATTTCTTCCTCTATGCACCCGATTGTATGAATGGCATCTATTATTTTATTCTGCCATTCCTCACCGCCGTCAAAATCTAAAGTAGGCTTCATAGCCTCGTACAACAGCATTGCTTTTTCCTCGGTTGATAATTCTTTCTTTTCCATGATGAATATTTGTTTAGTCTTAAATTATAGTATATAATGTAGGCTGTCGGGCATTTGAACCGACCGCTAAATGATTGTTTAATAATACTATGCTGCGGGATTTAATTCTCCTTTTATCTGCTTAATGGCTTTCTTCACGTCCCAATCATTTTCATATAGAGCAATAATGAAGCGTCTACCTTTCTGCGTCCATACAGTATATGTGTTGGTATGGGTATTACCTCTTTCACTTGTGAAAATATTGGTTCTCGTTTCGTGCATACCCCATTTGTCGTATGGTGATTTTAAGAGCCACTGCCCCGACTGTTTGAACTGTATTCCAAGTTCTTTCAGTTTGTTGTTCAGTTTTTCTGCCGACATCCCTATCTCTTTTGAGATTTGAGTGGTTGTCATGGCATTGACGCTCAACAGATGGTTGTCGTAGTAGTTGACTTTCGGAGCGGCTTTCTTGATTTCCTCTGTCTGAATCTCAATGGTGACTTGTTGTTGTTCGGTTTCAGCTTCAAGCTGCTTTAACCGTTCCTCTCTCTTGGCAAGGGTAGCTTGTGCGATGGTTAGAGCACGTGCCATGATTTCTTCGGGAGTGTCGTCCTGCTTGGTGGCGAGGTAGCCGCCTGTCTTGCGGATTGCAGGGAGGACTTCGGAAGTTACCCATTTACGAAATGCTTTCGCTTGCGGTTTTCTGCTATCAAGGATAACATCATACAAACCGTCCTCATTTACAAAGTTTGCTTGTTGTTCTCTTCCGAGTGCGTCTATTATGGGTTGGGTTGAAACCACCCCATCGTCAAGTCTTTGTTTTACATCACCTTGTCTAAGCCCTAATACCGAACATACATCGGAAAGGCAGAACAATGGTTCTTCACTCGTTCCTGCTGTTCTTATTTCACCGAATTGTGGTGAATTGAACACTTGGATGACAGAAGCATCCGATTTCTGATTGTTTAGCATAAAATAAAAAAGCACACGGTCACGGCTGCTAAACAATCATAAGATTAATTTCGGGGACGTTTCCGTTACCCCACCGTTCGTGTGCTATATCTAAAATACGATATACCTATGTCTATATTGGGCATAAAAATAACCCTTACGGATTACATAAGAGTTGCCCACTCTTATAATTGTTTAGCATTGCAAAGTAAAGCATATTTTTCGATATGGCAAAACTTTGAAGTATGTTTTTAAGCATAGTCTATTTTCAATCTATCTTTTTCTCTATAAAAAAGTTCCCTTCTGCAATATGAGCACCAATGAATATCATATCATTATAATACTCATCCTTTGACCTACCTTGTTCTAATCTTTCAGACTCATAATCATCTTTCAAGAATTTTATCTGTTCATTATGTACATACATATAGCTTCTACCGTTCTTTACTTCGTTTATTACTCTCCTTTCAAATCGTCCATCTCTTATCCTGTATTTACTCTTATACCCTCTTGAAACAAAGTACTCAAAGTCTTTTTTAAGCAACAACACACCATCATCAGCAAACATAGAACACTTAAATTCGATTATACATAGTGAATCACTCTTGTACACTGTATTTTTATCAGATAGTTCATATTTAACATGACTAAGCTCTTTGCTATCCATGCACATTTTGAATGTTTCATCCAAAGTTTCCTCTGCGTATTTGTCTATGCTTTTTCCGCACGACACGAAAGCCAATGATGCAATAATCAGTAATAAAATCTTCTTCATAATAACATAATTTTAATTGTTAGTCAATGAATCAATATATACGCAATCTTCCCAATATTTAGGGACTCGCAATATTTCAAGTTCAGCCATCATCATACCTCCATTAGAAATGTCATAAAAAGACTCGTATAGTCGTTTAAAAACACATTCGTCAAACTCCACTACCAGTTCGTTGCTTATACCAATATCTAAAAGGTAGATATATGCGTTATTGGCAATATAATCAATACACCCATGTGTATCACACTCAGCAGATATGCTACAAATATCTTTCTTGAAGTCCATAAGGAACGTATATATTGCATTCCTTATTCTCGGATTAAGTTCATGCATATCCTCGTCTGACAAATACTTCCAATGAAAATCTTCAATTCCATTTCTAATATGAACAGCGATAGCTTTTGCAAGTCTGTTTTTATCATTTAGCACTTCACTTGCAACGTCCTTTATAAAATCAAGAGCCGATTTTACAATTTTTCTTTTCATATTTCATTTATCTTTCTTGTTCAGCAATCTGTCTTCTGTCTGTTCCAGTGTTTTCTTTTTAATATTAAGTTGGTGCTCCACTATCAAATCATAATCGCAATGAGTATCTCCACTCTTTATTGTTACAACAAAGATTTCCAAAGAAACAAGAACCAAAAATAAAATGCAATAAAAAGTAATAGACAAAAAACTACTGGTTATAACCTCCCATGTTGCATTTAATTCTTCTATAAAACCAACTTTCCTTTTTGCAAAATCTGAACGAACCTCCTTATCTACTACACTCTTGTTCTCTTGAAGTTTTTTTAATTGTTCTTGATAAATAGCAAGTTGATTTTCATTAGCTTTTGTTTGCGCAGATATTGGATTTTCCATACTTCTTGTAACTACATTTGTAGTTTTTGTTTTTATGGGATTACCTTTATCATCAACGCCTGCTACAACCTCCTTGTTATCAATGTCTGTAACTTTTATAACAGGATTCTTTTGTAACTTTTCATATAATTCAACATTTATCCGTCCAATAGAATCTATAGCCTCTGTAAGAATCTTAATATCAGTATTATACATTTCTAACCTGTAAGATATAGCCTTCTGAATCTGTTTCTCCCTATTTTCATCCACCTTTATTCCTAAGTCATTTTGAAAAATAATTTGGTCAAATATAAAAGCACCGAGGAAAGACATAAGAACAGCTAATATAAACCTAAACACATAAGACCATGTTGGTTTACCAACAGCTAAAATGATAATACGTTCTATACATAAAGCAATAACCATAAATGCAAAAGACACAGCGCACTTCCCGTACATTGAATCTATATTAATATACTTGTCCGCAAAGCAAAATCCTATTGTACCCCATAATATCATCATTATAGTAATGGCAGAAGTAAGCCTTTTAAAGGTACGATGGCTTGCCTCTCCACAGTCTTTCAATATGTCAACTCTCCAACCTATAAGAAAGCATCCTATTTTAGTAAGTATTCCCATAAACTATTATCTATTTATAAAAGATTCGGATTTTGCAGCCACTCCTTTTAAAAAACCCCTTTCATAAGAAGCTATCATATTCATCATCTTTTTGTCTTCTCTGTCAAGAGACAATTCCATATCGTTTATTTTTTTAAGATGTTCATTATAAGTATCTCTTCTTGCTTTCAAAGACATAGAAGAAGTAGTCAACCCTTGAATATCCACAATATCAATTTGCACATTTATATCTCGAATGTCACTTTCATATCTTAAACGAACTTGCTCAAATAGCATTTTAAGCCCATTCTTAATAATTTCCTTCTTCGACTCTTTGTACGCCATATCTGCATTGCACATCGCATCACTATATCCTTCTTGCTCATAATCATCTTGTATGTAAGCATAAATTGCATCAATAGGCATACCTGTACCATATTTTATGGTCATAGCATTGCTTTCTAGAATTGGTTCTGAATCATCAACAAAATCCTCTCTTTTAATTTCTGGCAGAATTTCTTTACTAACATCCTCCACATTTGGCAACCCAACAACTCCAGTGTTATTAATTTGGTCGCTCTTCTTTAAAAAGTCAAAAAGTCCCATGTTTATTTATAGTTTTAGTTGGAATATCAAATTTTGCGTGTCCTCTTTGGTGACAAGAACTGCATAACGTAATAAGATGCTTATCATTATACTCCCATGGTGGAAATTTCCTCCCGTTTTTATCAATATGATATTGCTTATGATGTACAACCAGATTCTTTTCACTTCCACATATTGCACATTTATATCCATCTCTTTCTAATATATGCGTTCTCTTTTCACGCCATCTTTCATCAAACAGAAGTTCTCTGTATGACCCGTGATTAGAATATCGTTTCATCTTCTCAGCCCCTTTCTAAAGCTACTGTTTGCATTCCTTGAACTTTTCATAAGTCCACCTTTTACAACCCAAATGATAACCGCAATAAAAAATAGTATGTCCATAACCCTTGTTATAAGTTATTAATATTCAAATATCTATTCCTTTATCCTTCCATTTTCGTCAAATTCAAAAGGAAGCTTCATCTGACCAATTTGGCGCATCTTCATCTTCTTGAAATTGTCACAGAACTGCTTCATGTTATCAGATACTTGAAACAGTGTTATTACCTTGTTTATCTGCTTCTCCAAATTAGGCTCTCCTATATCGGTAGTCAAAAGCTGGTGATACCTGTTAGTCCTGTTCCCCGATTCGCTTTTAGGAGTTTTCTTTTTAAGCTCCTCCAACACGCCATTAGGTAATTCCTCGTATATGAAAGTGTTCGTCCACTTGCCTATGATTCCCGGTCTTTTCTTTATACCGTTCACCGTATAATCCCAACCGTTAAGCCTGAACAGTTCCTTGTAAAATATGTCAGGGAAACGCTTTTGCCAAGGCAACAACTCTTCTGATATGTATGCTTTCAATATCCTTTGAAGCTCGTCATTCTCACGCTCGTACTGGTAGCCGGTGGCTTCATCAACAAGTGCTGTTATTCCGACACGTGCAAAAGCACGCATAAGAATCTCGCATTGTTCAGCTATTATCAACTGCCTTGGTGAGAGGTCTATCTCCTTGCGCGCTTGAAGGAATACATCACAAATGTCAGCCAAAACCTCCGCTTTGTACCCGTTAATCTTCTTTCCTCCTTCATAGCATAAAACAGGGCTAAAGTGGTCCGATGATAAGTATTTGGAAATAAACGGACTAAGTGTCTTTTGATTAAGGTATCTGACTATTCTGTGGCCCGATGTAGTTTTATTATCATCAACCATTTTTAGTGCTTCTTGCATTCCCCTTCCCGACAAAACTCTTGTTCCATCATTAAGTACATAGCATGGTATAATCATACCGTTAAGGTCGAGCTCTCCCTTGTATTGTATTATCTTCTTTTCTTCCATATAATAATGCCGTTCTAAGTTAGTAATAGTCCGCAAAGGTAACAAATAACAGCGGAATACGGGTAATACGACGAAATGTTTGACGGCACACTTCAAACGAAGCCGTGTAAGTCACTATCTCTAAAAACGGACATAATCCGTCGCGCCAAACGAGAAATCCCCAGCACAAGCCCCAATCAAAGTCACAGGGCGCATAAACAACCCGATAACCATTACAATATCACAAAACCACCCGCAATCCTATTAGACATACCCTATATAAATAAAGGAAAAATGTCTAATCCAAAACCATAAAAAGAAAGTAATACAAAGAAAAAGTGAGCGACAGCGAACACCGCTCTCCCTTTTATTATGAAATAATCAAAGGGGTTTATACACATACTGCAAAGGAAAACATTCACGTAAACATCAACAAACCGCATAAAATGATAATATTATTTTACAATAAACACAAGGATATAAAAATAAAATATCACAACAATATAATAAGTAGCGAAAAATCAGAAAAAAAATTCAGGAGGGGACGGATGTTCACGGCTGCACTGGTACAGGGGGGGGGCGGGGATGCTTGCAACGTCTTTAAACGCTCGTTTGCTTCGTTGTATATGGCTTTGACAAGGCTATAAAAGACAAAGTAAACAAAGGGCGGTTTATTGTGAAGGTGCAAATAAATCGCTTTCATATAGCATAATATTAAGTAACGAGCGTATGTTATAAAACATATCATTATGACTATTTATTTACAAAGAAATATATTATTTTACTTGCATATATGGTAATAATTTCGGAACTTTGTAGTGTTAAAAGATAAGAGATACAGCGCTACAATACAGGTTGTTATCTCATTGATTAACAAGCGTGATATATTGATATGATGGATATAAAAAGAGAGCCTTAACACGGCAATGTTAAGACCCTCGTAGGTTGGGAATACTTAAAGAAGTACCCCCCAGACTGGAGGCAAAAGTACTTCTTTAATTTCTCACCTGCAAATATTCTTCAAATTAATTTCGTTGGCTTATTATAATGATGCAGTATGCAGCTATCAGGCAGATAGTGCATATAGGCTGTTATCAGGCTATTAATCACGCTGTAATGAATTGAATTATTAACATTAAACATTATAGCATTATGAAGACTTTAGAAAGCATTTTTTCAGAGATTAAGGAAAACGGCGTAATCACTAAACAGCAATTACAGCTATTAAAGAACCGTTCTAACAGAGAACAGAAAGACGTTATCAATTACGATTGGTTGGAAGGTATCGGCGACGGTTACGGTATTCCCTTGACAGAGGAGCAAGGCATTCAGAGCCTGGACTGGTTAAAGAAGTTCATCAAGAAGAACGGAGAAAGCGACGTATACGGATATAGAGAACTTGAGATAATTAATAATGCTTCTCCTTGTGATTTTGTTTTTAAAGGTTTTTATGATGCCGGTAACGGTTGGTTTAGAAATTTCCTTCCTATATACCAGCTTAACGGTATGGAATATATTCCCATGAAAGAGCCTTATATAATTGGTTGATATGTTAGGCGTTATGTTATTGTTATTCGGTGCTGTGATATTCATTTCCGGCACCGACGGGGATAGATTACGCGAATTTATAAACAAAAGTGATGAATCAGATAAGTTTTAAAGATATGACTAAGCAAGAATTTGAAAACAGAACGAATGTACAAGTATCGTTAGAGGAATACGGACACATTGAAGCCGTGTACATGGCTTCCGACCTTGACAAAGACGAGTTTTGCAAAATGTGGCGCGAAATGAACAAAAGCAGGGTAAACAAGGCGAAAGAAGAAGCAAAAGAGGCTAAACGTATTGAATCACTTACGCTTGTTGATTATGCGATAGAGATAGTTAATAAAATGGCTTTAGAGGAATCCGAGAAAAGCGGTAGCAGCTACCCCGTTAGCGATGTTGCGTTAGACGCAAAACGTGTTAAGAAAGAATTTGAAGGCGAAAGCGATTTTATTCTATGGCTTCTTCTTCGTCCGACTGGGGCAACATTAACGGCTAACGAAATCGAAGTCCGTAAAGACTTCAACGGATTCAGCAAAGGTGTTTTATACAAATTGCATTGTGCTGATTTGGCAGGAAAGGCAATTTGTATAAACGAGATAGCCACAAAATAGTACAACCGTCCCGGCGTGGGGAACAACAAGCGGAGCGACACCGCCGCCGGGAACAAATTAATAACTTTAAAATATACTATTATGGCAAAGACTTTAAAGCAGCTAAGCGAACAACAAGAAAGATTCAATAAATTATGGAAGTACACGAGCAAAGGTACAAAAGAACTTGCAAAAAAGGTTTGGCGAATGAAATATAAAGAAGTTCACAGCCTTTGCGATTGCGGGCAATATTCGACTAATACGCCCGGCGGCTTCTTCCCTGATTATGCAGCGCATTACGCCGCCAAGATTAACGGCGGGAAAGTGCCGGAGTATTACAAAGGTTTTAGACTTAATAAAATTGCGTCCGACATATTTAACCAGGTAGCAATATTTTAATTGATTTTCAACTTTAAAACAAAAGGATATGACATCAAAAGAAGCATTAAAGCAATTACAAGCATATTGCGCGGCAAATGGTTTTGCTCTCAGTACATCAAGTTTGCCTAAACAAACATACACTATAATATTAGCGGATGGAGATGCCGGGGAAATAACAGCACGTTACCCAAATGACAAAATAAGCGGATATTATACCGCAAAAGAGTTGTTTATTTGGCTTGACGGATACCATAAGGGCTACAAGGTAAATAACTAAAAACTAAATAATATGCAAACAATCATCGTAACAGTAAACCAGCAGGGAGAAAAAACAGCCCTGCAAATAGAAATATATTGCCACATGTTAGCATAGATGCACGTTGAGGTTTCGACCAACGTTCACGTTATGATACCCCGCCAGTAATACGGCTGGCGGGATTGTGGAAAAAGGATATTAAAAACGAACAATTAAATAAAGGAGGAATGACTATGTTTTTTATATGCGTTATCGTGTGGCTCGTTTGCGGAACTTTGCGTGAGCTTACGGGAAATAACGGTTTTTAAGCCGAATTATCCGCCAAAGGTTGAAAGCCTTGCAAGTGGTGCAAGTTCCACGGGCGGAACTATTTACTAACTTAAAATTTAATTATATGAAAGTGATTGAATACTGGAAAATTGCAGAAAGTAACGGCGATAGAATATGTAATAAAACAAAGTTAGAAAAAGCAAGAGAGTTGATAGGGAAACGGTTCGGACATTTGTCTGTAATGGATATAATTAGAGTTCCGAATAAAAGCCGTGAATTTTTTTGTCTGTGTAAATGTGATTGCGGGAACGTGGTTAATATTCCAAAGTACGCTTTAAAAAAAAGGAAATCATGTAGTCATAATTGTCTTTTCAAAAAAAGAACTCAGAAAGGAGAAAATAGTTTTGGAATAGAAAAATTCAAAAAAATGGTATTTGACAAGCATGGATACAAATACGACCTCTCTAAAACTGTTTACATAAACAGATACACTAAAATAACCGTTATATGCAATAAACATGGAGAATTTCAAATAACTCCGCAAGCATTATTAACAAGCGGGATGTGCCCTAAATGTAGAGAAGAAACAAAGTTGATTTGCGGTATTGGTATAAGTGATTATATTGACGGTGAAACACATAGGAATAATAAAATTTGGGAAATTTGGTGCCACATGATACAAAGATGTTATGCTGAGTATATACACAGAACAAAGGTAACATATAAAAATGTAAAGGTTTGCGAAGAATGGCACCGATATTCAACTTTCAGAAAATGGTATCTTGAAAATTATATAGATGGTTGCGATATGGATAAAGACCTTTTGCAACACGGAATAAAAAACAAAATATATAGCCCTGAAACGGTTGTCTTTTTACCAAGAGAAATAAATTGTGTACTAATTACAAACAAACGAAGAAGGGGAAAATTCCCGATAGGAGTTTGCAAGCATGATAACACATATTATGCTTATATGAATATAGGCCACGGAGAAGAAAGAAAGGGTAAATTGATTGGTTCTTCAACTACTGCCTACGGTGCTTTCCTTTTATACAAAAAGGAGAAAGAGGCATACATAAAGCAACTTGCTGATGAATACTTTAAAAAAGGAATGATAACAGAGAAAACAAGAATGGCATTGTATAACTATCAAGTTTTGGAGGAAGATTAACATGGGAAAGATAATAGAATATGGTAGAGTTTCATGCTCTACTCAATCAATTGAGCAGCAGAATAGAACTGTGAAAGAGTGGTTAAGTAGAAACGGTTTAAAATCTGACATTGTGATAACGGAAGAAGGAATATCCGGTGGTGTAACCTATAAGAAACGGAAATTAGGCACTGATGCACTTCCGTTGCTGGAGACTGGAGATATGCTAATAGTAGCCGAAATTTCCCGTTTGGGGCGTTCGATGGGAGATATTAACAAGCTAATCAACGACGAGCTAAAACCGCGTAAAATTCGCCTTGTAATCGTACAAATGAATTTGGATTTGAATTGCGGCAATATGAAAGCAATAGACGAAATGATACTGTATGCTTTCAGTTTTGGCGCGGCCGTTGAACGTGAATTAATCCAGGAAAGGACACGCAGCGCATTAGCTGTAAAAAAACAAAAGATAAAAGAAGAAGGCGGCTTTTACTCAAAGTCCGGCAACTGGTGCACATCATTAGGCGGTACTACATCAGGTCAGGCGAAAGGCGGTAAGGCGAACGGGGAAAAGAGAAGAAAGGAAGCGATGAACGATGAAAAGAACAATATGATAGCCGCCATGTTGGAAGGCTGCAATACTCCGCAAGACATTGACAAGGTAGTAGAACGGTTGAACGCAAGGGGCATCCGTACACACAGTGGCTTAGAATTTACCCGAAATCGCTTAACCGCACTCAGAACGAAAATAAACAGGCGTGCCGAATATGCGCAAGGCAATCTATCAGTGTAAACCAATGAACATATTTAAAAAATATCAGATATGGGATACGAATTAAGACATTAGCGGAAATAGGCGAACAACACGACCGTATTTGCGAATACCTCAATGAATGTAGAAATGACATGCACATTACCAACTAATAATCAACACATTATTGATATATAAAGACATCTTTGTATTAACATTTTATTGTATTGACAATGAAATATTCACATATTGATATTGTTCACGAAATCAATGACCTTTCTATTCGCTTCATCCACTTTTTTAGTATCAAAGCGAATATAGATGTCGGTCGTAGTACTGTTCGCCCAGCTATGTCCAAGCGCGTGGGCTATTACTTCCTTTGGAATATCAAGTTCCGCCGCTATTGTAGCCCAAGTATGGCGACTCCAGTATGAGGACAAATCAGGGAATAAAGGATTTCTACTCTTTTTCCCTCCCAATCCCTTCCTTTCTGTCTCTCCAATCTGTTTTAACCCTATTCCCATACGATGTAGGAAATCCTTATAATTTCCGTATTCGTCCATTATATTAAGAAGATAATCCTTCCCTTTGTATTTCTCAATTATAGCCTGCGCTTCCGGTTCTACTTTAATACTGTATAATTTCCCCGTCTTAGCCCTTTTATATTCAAAACGACCATTTACCAATGCGGAATGTTTTGCGTTGAACAAATCAGCTGCATTTACCCCTATGAGATAGAACATGAGCATGAACATATCCCTATATCTAATCTGGTATTCCTCACATGGGTAATCTCTCAATAACCTAAGCTGTTCTGCTGTAAGACTACGTTTCCGGGTTTCCTCTTTCTTTATTGAAAATCTTCTGAACGGATACAATGTCGTGTATTCCTCATCAATGGCGTAGTTGAATACACTACGTATGTTCCGTAAATGAATAGCGTAGGCATTAACCTTCATCGTCTTTGCCATCCACGTTTCAAAGTTTTCCAGCCATGACTTATCCATGCTCTCAAAAGTACAATAACTATCGTATTCCTCAATCTTGTTTCTTGTGGTTGTATATATAGACTTAGTCCCCTGATTGGTTTTCTTGGAAACGAATTCATCAAGATAATAGAGAAACGTCTTTTGATTTTCAACCTTGCTACTTATAGCGTCCTCTATCAACTTCTTCAAAGCTTTGTCTGTAGTTGATTTCAACTTTTCTTGTTGCTCTAAAGTAAATATTACTGTTTCCGCCTTGTTTATTATTCCACGGGCAACTATATTCCTCGGCTTGTAATTTTGTGCACGCACAGAATATTCATTCCCATTCCATTCTTTTTCCGATGCACTTAGCTGCGTAGCTATCATTATTTGTTTGTTGTGGAATACATTCAACTTTATCGGATAAGTGCCATCTTTTTTTTGTCTTCTTTTATCAAGGTAGAATTTAACCGTTGCCATATATCTATGTTTTTAGTTTATGCAAATCTGAAAATTTGCATAGAATTTGCATACAAAGATAAGATTAAAGGGGTTTAAAAGGGTCTAAAAGCGGAATGTTATTCAGCATACATAAAAAAATAAGCAGCTACTTTATTTGTAACTGCTTGATTTTCAAGAGAGCGGCAAGCGAGGCTCGAACTCGTGACCCTCAGCTTGGGAAGCTGATGCTCTACCAACTGAGCTATTGCCGCAGGTTTCGTTTCCTTTTATTCTGAAAACATCGGCAAAGGTAATGAAATCTTTTAAAAAAGAAAAAACGAAACCGCTAAAAAAATACTCTATTCTTGCCACTGCCGCAGAAATCATGTACATTTGCTTTCATAAAAACTTCAAGCAAACCAATGAGACGAATCATACTTATTACCGGTGGAGCACGTTCGGGCAAAAGTACCTATGCGGAAAAGCTGGCGCTCAGCCTCTCGCCCAACCCCGTCTACCTCGCTACGGCACGTATATGGGATGAAGAATTCCGCAAACGGGTGATACACCACCAGGAAAGGCGCGGACCGGAATGGACAAACATAGAAGAAGATAAAGAGCTGAGCCGCCACTCGCTGTCCGGACGCACCGTACTGATAGACTGCATAACATTGTGGTGCACCAACTTCTTTTTCGACCTGAATGCCGATACAGACCGTTCCCTTGCCGCAGCCAAAGCCGAATTCGACCGCTTTACGGCACAGGATGCCACATTTATATTTGTCACCAATGAGATAGGTATGGGCGGCACATCCGAAAACGAAATACAACGGAAGTTTACGGATATGCAAGGCTGGATGAACCAGTATGTGGCTTCACGGGCAGATGAAGTGATTTTAATGGTGTCGGGGATTGCAACAAAAATTAAGTGTGAATAAGTACGGAATATAAGAATGAAGTATAAGGTATAAAATTATGAAGACATTTGATATAATAGGGCCGGATGAAGCTATACGACCGGCACTGGTTGAGAAAATCAATAACCTGACCAAACCGAAAGGTTCTTTGGGAATGCTGGAAAGCCTTGCACTACAGGTCGGACTTATCCAGCAAAGCCTGACTCCCACTCTGCAACATCCTCAGAATATCATCTTTGCTGCCGATCATGGTATTGTAGAGGAAGGTGTCAGCCTCTCACCCAAAGAAATTACCTGGCAGCAAATCAGTAATTTCCTTCATGGGGGTGCCGGTGTCAATTTCCTGTGCCGCCAGCACGGATTTGCATTAAAGATAGTGGATGCGGGAGTAGATTATGACCTGCCTTATGAAAAAGGTATCATCAATATGAAAGTGCGCAAAGGCACACGCAACTATCTGCACGAAGCTGCAATGACCGAAACGGAAATGGAACTGTGCTTGGAACGGGGTGCGGACGTGGTGCGCCGTTGCCGCGAAGAAGGCAGTAACATACTCAGTTTCGGGGAAATGGGGATAGGCAACACATCCTCTTCTTCCCTATGGATGAGTTGCTTCACCGGCATTCCGCTAAAAGAATGCGTCGGTGCGGGAAGCGGGCTGGACGATGCAGGCATCCGCCATAAGTACGAAGTGTTGAAACAGTCGTTGGACAACTACAAAGGAGACGGTTCGCCGCGTGACATCATCCGCTACTTCGGCGGGTTGGAAATGGTTATGGCAGTAGGCGCCATGCTACAAGCCGCCGAGCTGAAAATGATTATTCTGGTAGACGGCTTCATCATGACAAACTGTATCCTTGCCGCTGCCAAGCTATATCCCGAAGTGCTGCATTATGCCGTATTCGGACATTGCGGAGATGAATACGGGCATAAGCTTGTGCTTGATTCATTAAATGCCAAACCGTTGCTGCACTTAGGATTAAGACTCGGAGAAGGCACGGGAGCTATCTGTGCATATCCCATTATAGAATCGGCTGTCCGCATGATTAATGAAATGGATAACTTCGCACATGCTTCCATCACCAAATACTTTTGAGAAGCCCCTCAAACGTCATCTTTAAACAGAGAACCATTTTATAGATAACATATATAACTTTGTTGATAGTACCCATATTTTAATTTTATAGACAATACCTATATATAATGAACATTCTGGCTGCATTCATCTTCTTCACCCGACTGCCCTTTTGGAAAATCAGGGAAGTACCCGCCGCATGTTTCAAGCATGTAGTACCCTACTGGCCGCTAACCGGCTGGCTGACGGGCGGCATCATGGCAGGCATGCTTTGGCTGACCGGACAGATACTGCCCGTATCCCTTGCCTGGATTATAGCCATCATCGCCCGCCTGCTTGTTACGGGATGCCTGCACGAAGACGGGTTAGCGGACTTTCTGGACGGGTTCGGCGGCGGCACCACCCGCGAGCGTACGCTTGCCATCATGAAAGATTCCCATATAGGAAGCTACGGAGTTATCGGACTGATATTCTATTTCCTATTGCTGTTACAGATGCGCAATCTGCCTCTGAATTTCCTTTGTATCCTTGTCTTCTGCGGCGACTGCTGGTGCAAGTTCTGCGCATCCCAACTCATTAACTGCCTGCCATACGCCCGAAAAGAAGAAGACAGCAAGGCTAAAGTCGTGTACAACCGCATGAGTCGCCAGGAATTGATATCCGCCTTCATCTGCGGATTGCTTCCTTTCGTCTTACTCCTGCCGGTAAAGATGTGGCCTGCCACCCTCTTCCCGCTGCTCGCATTCGTACTGCTGTGCCGCCTTATGAAACACCGCCTGCAAGGATATACGGGTGATTGCTGCGGAGCGACTTTCCTGCTTTGCGAACTGGCATTCTACATAGGCAGCCTTGTATTGGTATATGTCTATGCAGGTTTTGGAATCGATTTCCTTACGGACTTTGTCTCGGTTCCCTTTTATTTTCACTAAACATTTAATCTGAAAAATTATGGAAGTTATACTTATTCGTCACACATCCGTCGATGTACCGCCCGGCGTATGCTACGGACAAACGGATGTTCCCCTGAAACCGACATTCGAACAGGAAGCGGCCGTTACCCAAGAGAACCTGAAAGCCTTTTTGCCTTTCGACCATGTATATACCAGTCCGCTTACGCGCTGCGTACGCCTTGCCACCTATTGCGGCTATCCGGATGCAGAACGTGACAAACGGATTATGGAAATAAACTTCGGCAGTTGGGAAATGAAACCTTTCGACCGCAACGACGACCCGCGCCTACAGGAGTGGTATGCCGACTATTTGAATGTAGCGGCTACGGGCGGAGAGTCGTTCGCCATGCAGTACCGGCGTGTCAGCGACTTTCTCGATGAGCTGAAAGGAAAGCCCTACCAGCGGGTGGCCATTTTTGCCCACGGCGGTGTCCTGATTTGCGCACAGATATATGCCGGCATCATCAAACCCGAAGAGGCATTCAGCGCACTGACACCCTATGGCGGTATCGTCAGGATTACCCTTTAGCACTCAGAAGAATGAGGGAATAACGTACATGCAGGTAGCGGTAGCAACAACGATGATTACCATTATCCATTCCACACTGCGGTTGATACGCACGGCAATCCTCATGTCTTCGGTTGTCAAAGGCCGTTCATTGTCGCCGATATAAGGTTTCCACACTTCCTCGCCAAAATAGTTGTGAGGACCACCGAAGCGGCAGTCCAATATTCCGGCAAGCGCCGCTTCCGGATAGCCGGAATTGGGACTGGCATGCTTGCTGCCGTATTTCCCCACAAAAAACAGCAACGGGAATCTGCCGGAAACCGCCACCATGAGAAAAGCCGTCAGACGGGCGGGGATATAGTTGGCTACATCGTCCAGACGTGCCGCGAAACAGCCGAACCGACGATAGCGTTCATTCCTATACCCTATCATGGAGTCGAGTGTATTTATCATCTTATAGGCAAGCATCCCCGGCACACCCAGCAACATATACCAGAACAGCGGAGCGATTACGCCGTCGCTCAGGTTCTCTGCCAACGTCTCTAATGCCGCCGTACGTACTTCCTGCGCCGAAAGTCCGGAAGTGTCGCGCCCCACAATACGGGCTACCTGCTTCCTTCCCTCTTCCAACGAACGGTCTACAGCCTTAAACACTCCGCAGACCTCGCGCACCAGCGTAGTACCCGCAAGGCAATAAAAGATGAGCAGCACCTGCAAAGTCAAAAGCAGACCGGGAGAATAATGCGCTGCCCGACGCAGCAGGAACAATGTAAGCAGATAAACGCCTGCCACCAGTACCAACGACATGACAGCCCCTTTCAGAAAACGGGCATTCCCCTTATTCAGACGATGCTCACAGAACGAGATGGCCTTTCCGAAAGCCACCACAGGATGCTGCAGCCAGGTAGGGTCGCCCAACCAATGGTCGAGCAGCCATGCCGTAAGCAGCGGCAGGTTCAGATTGAAAGCAATGCCTAAAAATATGATTATATCTTCCATAAAATGTTTATCACTCAGGTTCTACTATTACGCCGGCTCTACCCCGCCATAAATTCCTCTATCGCCGCCACCAGCCTGTCGTTCTCTTCCGGTGTCTGTGTGGCTATGCGGAAAAAGCGCTCGTCCAGCCCCGCAAAGTTGGACGCATCCCGAATTAGTATGCCATGCTCCCCGGCAAGATACTCTTTCAAGGCAGATGCCTTGCCCATGCGAAGCTGCACCAGCATAAAATGCGTCTGCGTATCCCAAACGTCCAATCCGCCTACGGCTTTGAGCGCCTTGCCCAGACGCGCCGTCTCCTGCAGATAAGCAGCCACATCCAACGGTTCGGGCACATCGTTCTCCAACAGGAAAAGTCCTGCTTCAATGGCAAGCCGGTTGACCGACCACGGCATACGGTTGGTGCGCAGCCGCTCCAGCAAACCGGAGCTGCCCGTTACATATCCAAGCCGCAAACCGGGAATCGCATACCTTTTCGTCATGGAATGCAGCAGGAGTACATTCGGATACTCCGCCGCCTCTGCCGGAGAGAAAAGCGGACACAGCGTAAAGAACTCATAAGACTGGTCTATAATAAAACAAACCTGCGGATTATGTTCAATCAATCCGCGCATATATTCTTTACCGGCCACCGTTCCCGTGGGATTGTTGGGATTGCAGAGCCACAGCATCCGCACATCGTCCGGCAGGCGATACCCGTCCTGCTCCTTCGGCAGTTGATAAAGCGAACTCACCCGGTGTCCGTGCATACGGCAGGCATCCGCATATTCGCTGAAAGTGGGTTGCAGGATAGCTGTATTCGTACCCCGGAAAGTCTGTGCAATAAGGTATATGGCCTCTGTTGCGCCATTCGTTACACAAACAGCTCCGGACGGCAGCTGACAGCGGGAAGCTATACGGGCTTCCAACGTATAGGGTTCGGGTTCGGGGTAATTGCCTATCTCCCCGATACATTCGCAAAGATGAGCTTTCAAACGGGAAAGATTCACCTTGCTGTACACGTTGGAACTGAAATTTGCCGTTATCGGGCGGCTGTATTTATAGGAATCGTCTCCGTGTCCGTCGATCATATTCTATCCGATTTTAATTGTTGTCCGTCAATATCTTGTAAATAAGCGGCAGGTTGACATGCTGCCGCACATGGTCGGCGAGTTTGTCATACTGCTCTTCCTTAAACTGCCGGTAGTTGAACGTTTCCGCCTCTTCCGACAATTTACCGGCAAACGGTTCGAGCAGGAAGTCGATAAATTCCGGATTGTCGAGAATGCCGTGAATGTAAGTCCCCATGCACGTACGGTCCACGATATACCCGTCACATTGCCCGCTTTCCAACCGATTTAGCGGAGAAGCGGACGCTCCCTCCACCGGTACGGTACTACCCATGTGAATCTCGTAACCTTTTAGCTGAAAGTGGGGCGCTGAAGGTTGGTTGTTGAAAATTGAAGGGGAAGAATTACCTTGCGGAACAGCGGCACGGCAGTTTTCAAGAAGTTGGAAGTTCACCTGTCGCGTCACCTTTTCTCCCGTCATTCGTGTACTTACGGGCAGTAGTCCAAGACCGGGCAACCGTTCTATCTCCCCTTCCACGTGATCGGGGTCGAGTACTTCCTGCCCCATCAACTGATAGCCGCCGCAGATGCCCAACACGGCAGTTCCCTCACGATGGGCACGGATGACGGCTTGCGCCACTCCGTTGCGGCGCAGTTCATAGAGGTCGGCAAGGGTACTCTTGCTGCCGGGCAGGATGATGATATCCGCCTTCGCCAGTTCGTCGGTGTTGTTGGTATAGAAAAGATGCACGCGCGGGTCACGTTCCAGCACATTGAAATCCGTGAAGTTGCTGAGGTGGCGCAGCAGAACCACAGCTATATTCACCTTACCCTGCTCCGCCTGCAATGATTTGGTGGCAAGGGCAAGCGAATCCTCTTCCTCAATATAGATATCCTTATAATAAGGAACCACCCCGACCACCGGAATTCCGCAAAGCTCTTCCAGCATTTTGATGCCGGACTCGAAGAGACGTATATCTCCCCGGAACTTATTGATAAGAATACCTTTTACATGCTTGCGTTCTTCGGGAGTAAGCAGCATTACCGAACCGTATACGCTGGCAAAGACCCCGCCACGGTCTATGTCCGCTACCAGAATCACGTCCGCACCGGCATACATTGCCATCGGCAGATTCACGAGGTCTACCTCGCGCAGGTTGATTTCGGAGATGCTGCCCGCACCTTCCAATACGATGGGATTATATTTCTGCGCAAGGCGGTCATACGCCGCACATACTTCCCTGCGCAACTCCTCACGTCCTTCCTTGCGAAAATAGTCGTATGCGCCACGACTGCCGATAGGCTTACCGTTCAATACCACTTGCGAAGTCCGGTCCGACTGGGGTTTCAGCAGTAACGGATTCATGTCCGTATGGCACGGCACTCCGGCGGCTTCCGCCTGCACGGCCTGTGCACGTCCTATCTCCAGTCCTTCGGGAGTAGCATACGAGTTAAGCGCCATATTCTGCGCTTTGAAGGGAGCAGTCCGGTATCCGTCCTGCCTGAAAATGCGGCAAAAGGCAGCGGCTATAATGCTCTTGCCCACATCGCTGCCGGTTCCGGCAAACATTAAAGGGTGAAGTTTTTTCATTTGTCGAGCTAATATACGGCATCCGGCACGGTCTGTTTTACCGTTCTCCGTTTGCGGTATCGATTCTGTCATAAAAATATGTCTGGGGCGATGATAGGCGTCCAGCACCGTCTGCAACTTACTCTCCAGTTCTCTTACATCCACCTGTCCGGCAATCAGCAAGGTAAGCGCCTGCCCCAAACGCGGGTCGGGAACAGAAGTAACTACAAACGGTACAGGGATAAACGGCCGTAGTCTTTTCTCCATTTCCTCCGCCTGTATCTTGATTCCGCCGCTATTGATAACGTTATCTTTCCGGCCTGCAATGGTAAAACTTCCATCGGGATAGATGCAGGCAATGTCATTGGTCTGCAAGACCTCCCCGCAAATCAGCGGAGCTTTAACAACCAGCGTACTTTCAGCGGATAAGGACAGTTCGACCGAGGGAAAAGGATAATAATGCTTGGAAGCGGTATCTCCGTTCAGACGGCGCAATGCGATATGGGACAACGTTTCCGTCATGCCGTACGTAGAATAGACCGCCGTGGGAAGGGCGCTTATTTCCGCCTCCAGACTGTCGTCCACCGCTCCGCCGCCGATAATCAGAATATCCGTCTGCTCCAGCCGCGCCTTTTCTTCGGGAACACGGAGCGTGTTATAAACTTGCAAAGGAACCATCGCCGCAAATCTCAGCGGCTCTTCTATATCCGAAAGAGGATGGCCGGAAGCAGGACGCACTATCAGATTCAGCCCCGCAACCAAAGAACGCACCACCACCATCATAGCCCCTATATAACGAAGGTTCATACACAGCAAAGCGGTATCTCCCGCTTGCAGGTTCAGAAACTCGCAAGTGAGGCGGGCGCTCTGCATCATCCGGTCTTTGCGCACCACCAGCTCTTTCGGCGTACCTGTGGAGCCCGACGTATGGACGGTGATAACCGGAGAGGCATCGAACCACTTCTCCAGAAAAATATACAAATCCCACAAGGCGGGCGGGCAGTTTTTCGCTCCCTCCGCCACCAACCGGGATATATCCCCGGCCGTATACTCCATTCCTTGCAGCAGCAAACGCTGTCGTTGTCGGTCGAATATCATCGGATACCTTTAAATATCATCATTACAAAACCATAAACAATCTTTCCTCACCTCAAGAGGCATTTCCACGTTATCCGTAAAAAGCAGTCCCGTACCCAGCCCCTGAGGCAGCGGATTATCGAAGGTGGCACACCATTGGGCTATTGCATTCAGGCCGATATTCGACTCCAGAGCCGAAGTAATCCACCAGCCGATATGCCGTTTTTCCGCTTCGGCAATCCACTCGTTGCCACCGCATATCCCGCCGTGCAGGGAAGGTTTGAGAACAATATACTGCGGATTGATTGCCGAAAGCAGCTTCCGCTTCCCTTCCGGCGTATTGCAGCCTATCAGTTCTTCATCCAAGGCTATCGGCAACGGAGAGTCGGCAGCAAGACGCGCCATTTCCTCCCACTGCCCCGCACGGATGGGCTGTTCAATGGAGTGCAGCTCCAGTTCGGACAGGCGTTTCAGTTTCTCCATCGCATCAGCCGGAGAGAAAGCGCCGTTGGCATCCACACGTAATTCTATCTCCCTGGAAGAAAAATGTGCACGGATATGGCGAAGCAGAGCCAACTCATCCTCAAAGCCGATAGCGCCGATTTTCAGTTTGATACAACGGAAACCGGCTGCCATTTTCTCCTCTATCCGGGAGAGCATCGTGTCAAAGTTGCCCATCCAGATAAGCCCGTTTATCGGAATCCCCGCCTTTCCTTGCGAAAAGTCCGTATCGTACAATGCCCAACTGCCCGTCAGGAGATGACGGAGCGCCGTTTCCAATCCGAACAGGATGGACGGATAGTCGCGCAAGGCATCCGCATCCAGTTCTCCCCCGCACTGTTCCAGCCGGCGGCAAGCCCTGGCAAGTATATCCTCGTAATCGGGAAGGTCGTCACAGCTCAATGCAGGCAGCGGGGCGCACTCTCCTATTCCCGTCCTGCCCGGATAGTCGGGAGAGGTCAGATGAAGATACCACACTTTCCGGGTCGTATACACACCGCGGGAAGTCCCCGCCGGCTGCTTGAAATGCAGCAACCGGGGGATAATCTCTATCTTGCAGTCCATTACGGGTGTCAGGGGAATTTGGGATACTGCTTGAAGTTAGGCTTGCGTTTCTCCAGAAATGCGTTCTTGCCTTCCTGAGCTTCATCCGTCAGATAATAGAGCAAGGTAGCGTCGCCTGCCAGTTCCTGAATGCCCGACTGCCCGTCCAGTTCCGCATTCAGCCCCGCCTTAATCATGCGCAAAGCCAGCGGACTGAGCTGCATCATCTCTTCCGCCCACTGCACATACTCGTCTTCCAGTTGCTCCAAAGGCACTACCTTGTTGACCAAGCCCATTTCCAACGCTTCCTGCGCATTGTATTTCCGGCAAAGGAACCAGATTTCACGCGCTTTCTTCTGACCTACCACACGAGCCAGGTAAGATGCGCCGAATCCGGCATCGAAACTTCCCACACGGGGGCCTGTCTGACCGAAGATAGCATTCTCGGAAGCGATGGACAAGTCGCACACCACATGCAGCACGTGTCCGCCACCGATGGCAAAACCGTTTACGGCAGCAATCACTGGTTTCGGGATGCTGCGGATTTGCTTCTGCACGTCCAATACGCTCAAGCGGGGAACGCCGTCCTTACCGATATACCCGCCGCGTCCTTTCACATTCTGGTCGCCTCCGGAGCAGAAAGCCTTGTCGCCCGCTCCGGTAATGACAATCACATCAATATCCGCTTCCTCACGGCAGATGCGCAAGGCATCGCTCATTTCGGCGGTAGTGGTCGGAGTAAACGCATTGCGGTAGCGTTCGCGGTTGATGGTGATACGGGCAATTCCGTTATAGTATTCAAAAAGAATATCTTCATATTCCCGGATGGTTGTCCATTCTCTTTTTGTCTGCATAATCTGTATTCTATTTTAATTGATGATAATAATTCTTCAACATACGGGTGTCTTCGTCCTTGTCGGTAAACACTTCCAGCAAGACAGGCCGCTCCGCCGCCTCCGGACTGGCGAAGGACTTCATGGCCTCAGCCAACTGTCCGCCGTTCTCCGCACGCAGGTAAAGGAATCCCCGCTCTTCCGCCCAGCCTTTGGCCGAAGTCTTGTGAACCGCTGTGATAAACTTATGCGAAGACTCCGACATGTCGAGCCCCGGCAATGTATGAAAGATTTCACCGCCGCCGTTATTCAGTAAAAGGATGCGCAGATTGGAACCGATATTGGCATTCCACAACGCATTCATATCGTAAAAGAAGCTCAAATCTCCGATAGCAACGAAGTTCAGCTTGTCGGACGCCGCCGCATACCCCACAGCCGTGGAAAGCGAACCTTCGATGCCGCTGGTTCCCCGGTTGCAGCAAACCTCTACGGTGGGCGAAACGGCATACAACTGGGCATAACGCACCACCGAACTGTTTGCCAGATGCAGTACCGATGCTTCCGGCAAGGACTTTATCAACGCCCCCACTGCCGCCATCTCCGAATAAGCGAACTCCGGTTCGGGAACAGCCTTGCAGTAGTCTTCCCAGATGCGGGGATATTCGGGCGTGCGGGTTTCGAGCAGGCCCGCTATCTTTTCCAGAAACTCAAACGGGTCCATTTCTATAACAGTGGTCAAGGAACCGTAAAGGTCGGTCACCTCGCCATCCGGCGACACATGCCAATGCTCTTTGGGCGGATGCCGGCGAAGGTACTTTTTCAACCGTTTGGATACGATATGCCCTCCGTAAGTAATCAGCAGTTCGGGAGCCATCTGGTCCATTTTCTCTTCGGGCATGGCATAGAGCGCCGCATCGAAATTCTTCACGGGAATGCCCGGTACCGTCCGGTTGCCGATATGCTCCGTCAGCCATGCAAAATGTTTATACAGCAGTTTGGTATACCGCTTTTCAAACAGATAGATAAGGTTCATCTGCCCCACCACAATCATCCGCTTCCGGTATTTGTTCATGCGGTCGATGAGTTCGTTATAATCGCGGTCGTAAACGTTCAGCCCCTGATAGCGGGTGATGACGCGTACTTGGGGCAACGTCTCCGTCGTGAAATTGAACAAAGGCTCGGAAACGGGCACATTGATATGTACCGGTCCTTTTCCGTGATGGTTGGTTTCCAGCAGGGCCTCGTTTATCAGTCGGTTGCAGAACCACTCATCCTCCTCCGTATGAATTTCAGGAAGGTTGACGGATTTCTTGACCAGCGACCGGAACACCTCCGGCTGCGGAAGCGTCTGTCCGTCCATCTGCCCTATCCAGGCGGCCGGACGGTCGGCGGAGATGACTATCAGGGGAATTTTCTGATAAAAGGCCTCCGCCACGGCAGGGTGGAGATTCAGCAAGGCGGTTCCCGAAGTACAGCACACCGCAACGGGCTTGCCGCTATTCAAAGCCAGGCCGAGGGCAAAATACCCCGCACTCCGCTCATCCGTCATTGCATGGCAAACAAAGCCCGGGTGATTGGACAAAGTATGCACGATGGGGGCATTGCGGCTACCCGGGCACAACACGACCCTGGTAATTCCGTACGCCTCGAGAAGCGCTGCCAGTTGGAGTATATTCTTTTTGTCTGTATACATGGTTCAGTGATTAAAGATTAGCGATTTATGGATTATAGGGACATGCTTACCAACCGTTTCATGGTCTGCAACTTCTTTTCCGTTTCCAGCCATTCGTCATTCAACTCCGAAGAAGCCAGCAGTCCGCCGCCGGCATAGAAAGACAACTGCCCGTTTTCGATGTGCATACACCGCAGGTTCACGTACAAATCCGTCTTGCCGTCAGGGTCGAGCCACCCGATGAAACCGGAATAATAGCGGCGGTCATACCCTTCGTTGTCCAGTATAAAGCGGTATGCCTCCTCTTTCGGCAGACCGCACACGGCAGGGGTCGGATGCAGAAGCTCCAGAAGGCTTCCCAAACGGTTGTTGTCTTTCAGGGTAAAACGGAAACTTGTTTTCAGGTGCGACAGCGCTCCGGCATAAGCGGGATACGGACCACTCTCCGTGGGATGAATGCCCGATGACAGGAGTTGCCGACGGATATAAGACACTACATAGTCCTGCTCCTGCCGGTTCTTCTCGCCCCATTCCTGCGGCAGTCTGCCATCCTGCAAAGGCAGGGTTCCCGCCAATGCTACAGTATTCCACTCGTTTTTCTCTCCGGACAGAATAATCTCGGGGGTACTGCCCATCCAGATACCTGTCCGGGGTGTATAGCATAAGTATATATAAGAATGGATATAATGCTTGCACGCCGCACGGAACACTGCCGAGGGCGAGAAACCCGGGCACTGCCCGATGACGGATTTGCGGGAAAGGACCAATTTATCAAACCGCTTGCTGCGCAAAGCTTCTGTAAATGTCCGGAAGCATGCTTCGTACTCTTCCGTGCAAGTTTCCGAAAATGTTTCCCGGTCTTGACGCAACCGGAAAGCTTCCAGCTCCTCTTCCGTGTACTCGCCAAGCGGCAAAGGCTGTCCCCACCGCTCCGGCTGTATCAGCACAACCGGACACGACTCGCTCACCCGGAACGGCGCAATGACGAAACCGCGTGCCCCGTCCAAGTCCTTGAGGCCATACAACAGACGAACACTTCCCGACGCTTGTGTCAGCAAACGGGGAGTGTCCTCACCGGGAATACGATAAACGGCAAAAGGCTGTTCCTGCCGAATCAAGGTATCGATAGCTGTCAGATTACTTATTTCTTTGTCAATCATCTTCTTTTGTAAAAGCATAAAACCACTTGCAGGGTTCAGGTACACTGCATGGTTTTGATTCGGATGACAAAGATACAAAATCCTTTTTATAGAGATGGAAAGCGAAAGTATCTTTCCTTATGTATTTTCATTGAGTTACAAAAAGTGCCGCCCATAAGATTCTATGAACAGCACTTTCTATATGTTTCCCACCATAATCGGGAGTAATGACAGACGGCATTATGCAGCCATCCCGAACAGTTCTATGCAGCTACCCTGCACAAGGCTATGCAGTCATACTGCACAGTACTGTGCAGCATGGCTGCATACCAACTCTTGTTTATCCGAGAGGATTTTCTTCTTCACCGCCGGACGAACCGCCTCCGCCTTCGGGCGCTTTGCCGATATAAATGGTTTTGGCGGCGCTATGCGGGGTTTTCAGTAATTTAGAACCGGAACCGGAGAATTGCGTCGTCACTTTCAGTTCATACGTGCCGTCGGCAAGGCCTGCGGGGATGATGAATGTCAGTCGGGACGGGTCGTTCACGACGTAAAGGTCTTCCGTTATTTTTGTTTCCGTACCGGAAGAATCGGTCAGTGTAATACCTACCGAGGGGTCTGTACCGGCTATTTTCAGCTTACCGCCCGTAAGGGTGAAAGCTCGTCCTGCAGTGGCACTGGCATCCTGTGCACGGGTGGCAGCATCCTGCACGCCTGTAACAAACATTGCCGAACCCTTCTCGCCGATGATGCCTACGGTAGTATTCTTTATTGCCTGACGCAAATCCGCCCCTACATTGAAATTCACTACGATAGAGTTCTTAGCAGGATTCCATTGCGAGTTTTCAACGATACCACGAAAGCTGACACTGGCGTAATAAAGCCCTGTATTCACACTGCAGCCACTCATGAGCAGGCGTTTGATTACACGTTTTTCCAACTCGAACACGTGCTTGATGGTTTCCTCGCGCAAGCCTGAGTCTTCGGCTTTCATCTCGGCGATGATGCGCGCCTCGTTTGCGCTGCCGATGTTGACGGGGACAAGAATCATATCTTCCTTATTATCCACCGTAACGGTATTGTCGGCCAACTGACCATTGATTTGATACTTAATATTTTCTGCCATAATTTTGATTTGTTTTATGGGATTAGTAAAAACTCTTTTTTTCTCCGAATAATGCCGACCGAAAAGGACAGACGATTATGGTTGCACAGTCAAGTCCGCAACCAATGCTTTGAAATAACTTTTCCAGCTGTCGTATGCCAATGATGCAGCGGGAAGGACAAACAACCGGCACTGCTCTTTGATAGTGCCCTTATCATGACTGAAAGTAGTGGCGGTAATAGTCGGTGCAATTGTCGCATAGCTCTGTATGCCTATCAGTTCCGAACAGTTGTGAAACACATTATCTCCCAGAGCAGTAACCGTTGCAGGTAGGGAGATTCCGGTCAGTGCCGTACCGGCAAACGCCCAATCTCCTATCGTTGCAGTCTGTTCGGAAAGTACAACGCCATTTAATTTGGCACATCCGTTAAAGGCATATTTCGGTACGACGGTAACACCTTCCGGCAAGCATACACGTGTAATGCCGGTACAATTCTGAAAAGCACATTCTCCAAGCGTAGTCAGGCTGGCAGGCAGATTGTAAGGGTTATCTTGATTTACTTCTTCCAAGGCCAAAGCGTAACATTTATCAAACGCGTTGACACCTATACGGGTTATATTATCGTGGAAACCTACGGAATGAAGAACGGTGCAACCATAGAACGTATCATCCGCTATGGAGGTCACCCCGGCAGGAATCCTTATGTTCCGGAGCGAAGTACAACGGTTAAAAGCCGCCTCACCTATTGAGGTAATGCCGTCGTGCCAGTTCACATGTTCCAGATACTTGCAGTCCTGAAAAGTCCATTTAGGAATGCTTGTCACAGTAGAGGGTATGCTGACGGAACGGATGCCGCATCCGTAGAAAGTGCTTTCAGACAAAGATTGTACACCTTCGTGCAAGACAACACTCTGCAGGTTTCCACAGTTCTCGAACACCCAGCGCCCCAATGTTTCCACACTTCCCGGAATATCAATCAACGACAAGGAGACACAATTTCTAAAAGCACAATTACCTACTGTTTTCAGTTTTTCGGACAGGATGACCTCACGCAGGTTACTACATCCTTCAAAGGCATATTCGGTGATTGTTTCAGCATTGCCGGTATCGACATAATCCAATGCCCGGCAATTGAGGAATGCAGATTTACCGATGGTAACAAGGCTTGCGGGAAGCATCACTTCTTTCAATGTTGTATTAGGCTGATAACCGTCATCCGGATGAAAGCCCAATCCCCAACCGGGAAGGGTAACCATATCCGTCATGGAGAGGTCGAGCACTTCGAGCTTGGTAAGGGTATTGCGGATATAGGCAAGGTCGGTAGCATCCACACTGCCTTTTATGGCAAGTGCAGTCATCTCCGCATCGGCGGCTACACTGCTCAGATTTCCGGCGGTAGAGGTTACAGCAGCAACAACGGAATACTTAATGGGACGTGTAACGGTTGTCTCCATACCTTTCTTATCTACCAACGTCACTTTCAGAATAGCGGTATCGGAAAGCTTTACATGTTTTGGCGGAGTAAGCATAACTTTGGAACTGTTGGGAATAATCATTCCGTCATCACCAAAAGCCGGTTGGGTTATGTCCACCTTCCAAACACCGTTCGTACCGGCAGAAGCACGGGTTTGTATATCCGTCCCCGTACCGTTATCGTTGGTGACGGTAGCTGCAATGGATGTATAATCACCGGATTTCAAGGTAGCGGGAAACAGCAATGGGATATCCAGGCTGGAAGCAGTACAATATAATACATCGTAACCGTCGAGTCCGATGGTGACGGCATTGCTTCGGGGCAGTGTAATGGTCGTTGTTCCATCGGCAAGCGTAAAGACTACGTAATCACCATGTGAAGTATCCACCGCAGCAATTACGGAAGTTCCGCAAAGAATGGTTACCGGCTCTGCTTGGGCAAAAGTGATGAGGTAACCGGGTACTCCTTCCACGGTAGTGGGTACTACCGAAAGGATGTAATCACGGTTTTGCAAAGCTTCGGTCAAGGTCTGCAAGGCTTTCACCTGGTCTGTGACTTCGGCAATCTGTGTACGGATACCGGTGTCATCGTACTCGTTATCACATCCGGACATTGCTACTGTCAGAAAGAACAACAGTGCATAAAATTTAGTCTTCATCATGTTAATTGTCTTTTAATTAATAAATATGGGAATTGATTGTAGATTACTTATCAAGTAACGGCCGACAAACGAAAAGAAGACTGTGTAGTTCATGGAATCCACACATGAACCAACCGTTGCCACCGCTATAATTCCTGTCTTTCAACCATCGAAGTTCCGGCTCCGCTTTTACATCCGAAGCGGGGAAAGGGGGGCGTATATCTTATACGGAATACGAACGGGGCAATATATATATTATAAGGTGGGATTTACGGGTTTCGGGACTAAATACAAGATTTAATTAAACTTTCTCTAACAATTGATTGGCATTTGGTAAAAATTAGCATATATTTACGACGTAAACGATACCGTTACTTGATAAGTAATTCCGGCTTATAATCCTGCCCTATACCCTGTTTCATTTTTCCATTTACATTTTCTAACGGAAGCTATCAGTTGCCTGTTTGCCTTATCGACCAGCTCATTGCCGAAAGGCTTGAGATAGGTTTCCGTCACCCGCAGGGACGAATGCCCCAAAGCCTGACTAATAATTCCTACCGGTTGTCCGCTATGGAAAGCAAGTGTAGCCCATGTGTGTCGGGCCATGTATGAGCTGACCCGTACACCGGGCAGCAAACGGCTCATCACCTGCTCCAGTTTGCGATTGAAATGCCGAAGGGCATCCTGATAATTGCGGTACGACAGCCAGCCGTCCCGTATCCCCGCATCGAGTATTGGGAAAAGGTAGGGCGAAGCGGAATGCCTGTCGGCGTACTTCGCTATCAGCGCAAGAGCCTCACGGGGAATGCGTACCGTTATCGGCTTGTCCGTCTTATGGCGGCTATAGGTTATCCTGCCATCCTGCATATCGCGCTTGCGCAAATGGGCAAGGTCTATGAAAGGCATGCCGCGGAGCAAGAACATCAGCAGGAAATAAGCAAGTACCGCCTGCTGCTGCGGAGAAAGACCGGAAAGGTCGGCTGCCAGCAACTGTTCCATCTGGCGGGCAGTGAGCGCACGCTTGGTCTGCGACACCACACCGGTATAGACATCATCGAAGAGTCGCGGATTGTGTTCCGCCGTGCCGGGCGGCATCCAACGGTTGTAAACGGCACGCAAAGTACGCATGTAGGTGGATATGGTGTTCTGCGTCAGTTTACGGAACAGCATCCACTGTTCGTACTCTTTCAGGCGACCGGGTGTGAAGACTTCCTCCATCAGCATGGAGCACTCCTCCTCCCCGCTGCAGGAGAAGCGGATGAAGGAACGGAGCGTACAGGCATAAATATGTACTGCCGGCGGCTTCCTGTCACGCCTTAGTTCTTCAATCACTCTCATCATGTAGGCAGACAAATCCGTTGTGCCCACATCTTTTGTTTCTACTTCATTCATAAATCTGCTTTATTAGTTTTTTACGCAATATACGAACGAACAATCTTTCGCAAAGAGTGTTTGAAAGACTATTATTCCAACCTAAACGAAAAACTTAATATATGAAACAAATCTTACTCATCATCTTCTTGGGAGCAAGTGTTTCCGCAACAGCGCAAATCCTCTCCCTGAGCTTCGATGATGCCCTTCGGCAGATGCAGCAGGGAAACCGCAGCCTGAAGATAGCCGACAAGGGCATCGAAGCCGCACGGACGGAACGTGACAAGCTAAACGCCCTTTGGTATCCGAGCCTGCAAGGTGCGGGCACATTCGTACACCTGTCCGAAAAGATAGAAGTGAAGCAACCGCTCTCGCAATTTACCGACCCTGCCAAAGACTTTGTCCACAACCTCGTACCGGACGACCAATTTATCAGCAGTATCCTCGACCAGATAGGCAGCCACACCCTCGCCTTTCCGCTCGCACCCCGCAACCTCAGCACGGTAGGCCTGACCGCCGAATGGATTGTGTTTTCCGGCGGAAAGCGCATCCGTGCCGGCAAGATAGGAAATGCAATGATTGACATCGCCCGCGAGAACCGCGAACAGACAGACGCCACGCAGCGTGTCCTCTTGGCGGAAAGCTATTTCGGACTGCGCCTGGCACAAGAAGTGGTGCGTGTACGCCAAGACACCTACAACAGCCTGAAACGTCATTATGAAAATGCCTTGAAACTGGAAGCCGCCGGAATGATAGACAAAGCCGGACGCCTCTTTGCGCAAGTGAACATGGACGAAGCGCAACGCTCGCTGGAAGCCTCACAAAAGGAAGCAGCCGTTCTGCAAAACGCTTTGCGAACATTGCTCAACATAAGGGATACTTGCAGCATACAACCCGTTTCCCCGCTTTTCATAAACGCCGTGCTACCTGCAAAAGAGGAGTTCCTGCAAACCATGCAAACCGAGAACTATACCGTCAACCAATTGCAGTTGCAATCGCATATAGCCAAACAACAGCTCCGTATCGAACAGAGCGGCTACCTGCCGGACATCGCCGTATTCGGCAAGCAGACGCTATATGCCCACGGCATCCAAAGCAACCTCATCCCCCGCACCATGATAGGAGTAGGATTCACCTGGAATCTCTTTGACGGTCTGGCACGGGAGAAACGGATACGCCAATCCAAGATAGCCCAACAGACCCTCTCCATAGGGCAGGAAAAAGCCAAAGACGATTTAAGTGTGGGTATCGACAAACTCTACACGCAGATGCAGAAAGCACAAGATAACGTTCGTGCCCTGAACACAACCATCGAACTGAGCGAAGAGTTAGTGCGCATCCGCAAGAAATCGTTCACCGAGGGCATGGCAACAAGTACCGAAGTAATAGATTCAGAAACGATGCTGGCAACCGTACGCGTGGCCCGACTGGCAGCCTATTACGAGTATGACGTGGCGTTGATGAATCTGCTGGCGCTTTGCGGCACACCGGAAGAATTCGGAAAACTTAGTAAATTGAGAATTAAAAAATGAATATCAGCAACAAAAACATCAGCATCGCATTCATCGTCGTATTAATCGTTACCGTAGGAGTATCGGTTATCGGAATGTCACTTATGAGCCGGCAGCCAATGGTGCTGCAAGGGCAGGTAGAAGCCACGGAGATACGCATCAGCGGAAAACTGCCGGGGCGTGTAGATTCTTTCCTCGTACAAGAGGGAGATTGGGTAAAAGCGGGTGACACGCTCGTTGTCATCAACAGTCCCACTATCGAAGCCAAATACCGTCAGGTAAATGCTTTGGAACAAGTGGCGCAGGAACAGAACAAAAAGATTGATGCCGGAACGCGCAGGCAGATTATCGCCACAGCCTTGCAGCTTTGGAATAAGACGCAAAGCGACCTGACGCTTGCCCAAACCACCTATCAGCGCATCCTCACCCTTTATAAGGACAGCGTAGTTACTTCGCAACGAAAGGACGAAGTAGAAGCCATGTACAAAGCCGCACAAGCTGCCGAACGCGCGGCATACCAGCAATATCAAATGGCTGTGGACGGCGCGCAAAGCGAAGACCGCGCAGCCGCACGTAGCCTTGTAGATGCCGCACGCAGCACGGTGGATGAAGTTTCCGCCCTTCTTGTGGACTCCAGGCTCACTGCTCCCGAAGACGGACAGATAGCCACTATCTTCCCCAAGCGCGGCGAGCTGGTGGCTCCGGGCACGCCTATCATGAGCTTGGTGGTGATGAGCGATGCACACGTAGTCCTGAACATCCGGGAAGACCTGATGCCACAGTTCAAAATGGGCGGCACTTTCAAAGCGGACATTCCTGCCCTCGGCAAGAAAGACATAGAGTTCCGCATCTATTACATCAGTCCGCTGGGAAGTTTCGCCACTTGGAAATCGACCAAGCAGACAGGCAGTTACGATATGCAGACGTTCGAGATACATGCACGACCTGTACAAGCGGTGGAAGGGCTTAGACCGGGAATGTCGGCAATCGTAAATAAAGTATAAAAAGGAAAGAAGGGAAACCGGACATTTTTTTTTAGACATAAGAACAAAAGAACATATTCTTGATTATAACATATGCTAATGTTTTCTTATTTGTTCTTTTGTTCTTATGTCTAAAAAATCCGTCATCACCCTATTTGAAAAAAGTCTGTCATTACCCAAATAGATACCGTTCAGAGTTGAAGTGCCAATCATCTCACCATACAAATTTCCTATTATGAATTTATTATATAATGTCCTTTTCCGCGAATATCACCGTATCACCTCACGCCGTCTCTATTTCGGCGTGTGCATCCTCCTGCCCTTGTTCTGCCTGTTCTTTATGGCTACCATTTTCGGAAACGGACAGATGGAGAATATTCCTATCGGCATTGTAGACCAAGATAATACGGCAGCCTCACGTACCATAGCACGGCGCATTGCCGCCACACCTACTTTCCGGGTTACGGAGCACTTTACGGACGAAGCCTCTGCACGGCAGGCATTGCAACGGAAGGAGATATACGGCTACTTGTCCATCCCGCCGCAGTTTGAGCAGAAAACAGTCAGCGGGACGGGTGCAACGCTGACTTACTATTACCATTACGCCCTTCTTTCGGTAGGAAGCGAACTGATGGCAGCATTTGAAACCACACTCGCCCCCGTAGCACTGTCGCCCATCGTTGTACAGGCTGAAGCATTGGGTGTGGGGCAGGAACAGATACAGACGTTCCTTCTTCCGGTGGAAGCCAATACGCATCCGCTTTATAATCCGGATATGGATTACTCTATCTATCTGAGCCAGCCGTTTTTCTTCGTTCTGTTCCAGATACTGATTCTACTTGTAACGGTGTATGCCATAGGCAGCGAATTCAAGTTCGGGACAACGCAAGAATGGATGGGAGCTGCCACACCCGCAGGAAAAGACCCGGCCAATCTGCGGAATGCCGATATGCTGACTGCCGTCGCAGGAAAGCTGTTACCCTACACCGTTATGTTCTCCGTTATAGGCATACTGGCAAACTACGTGTTGTTCGGACTGATGAACATACCGTTTCAAGGCAGCTTGTGGCTGATGAACATCGTAACGATACTGTTTATCATGGCTACGCAGGCATTGGCGGTGCTGATATTCTCTATCTTTCCCAAGATAGCCTATATCATCAGCGTGGTGTCAATGGTAGGCTCTTTGGGAGCTACACTGTCGGGAGTGACATTTCCGGTAACAGCAATGTATGCACCGGTGCATGCGGCGTCCTACCTGTTTCCGGTACGGCACTTCACCGAAGCGGCACAGGCTATGATTTATTTCGATGCGGGGTTTGCTTATTTCTGGCAATCGGTGGCTGTACTACTGGTATTCCTGCTGCTGGCCATACTGATTCTGCCTTTATTGAAGTGGTGGATACTGAGGATGAAGGAAAGCGAAGAAACTCTCCATATCGGAGACAAAGCATTGTCCGGCATTGCAGCAACCGATATACAGTCCGGTATATCATCCGGTACATCGCCCGGCACAGAAGCATCCCTGAGCAATGTCATCCGCCACGAATGGAAAGCCATTGCCACCAATCCCGCCATCCTGCTGGTGCTGACAGGAGGAATCTTCCTTTATGGCTTACTCTACAACTATATGTATGCTCCCAACCTAGTACGCAAAGCACCGGTTGCCGTAGTCGACCTCTCCCACTCCGCACTCAGCCGGGAGTACGTACGATGGCTGGATGCCGCCCCGCAGACTTCGGTCTATGCCCAAACGCCCGATATCCTCGAAGCCCGCGAGTGGATGAAAAAAGGCGAGGTTACCGGTATACTCTACATCCCTTCCGACTTCGAGACGCGTGTAGCGCGCGGCGAGACTTCCGTATTCACCCTGTATGCCGCCACGGACGCATTCCTCAACTTCAAGGGATTGCAAGAAGCAAGCTCGCGCGTGATGCTTGCCGTAAACGATGCCCACCGGCGTGCCGGAACAGTATTCCTGCCGCCGCAAGGTCTGTTGGCCGTTGCGTCGTCCGCTCCCGTCAGCGTATCGGGAACGGCCCTTTACAATTACACCGAAGGATACGGTTCTTACCTGATTCCCGCCGTAATGATTGTCATCATCTTCCAGACAATGCTGATGGTGATTGCCATGCTTACCGGTGAAGAAGCGGAACAGCAGCGGAAAGGCATTTACAGCACGGGAGCCCGTTCCCTGAAAGATATGCTGTGCATCGTATCGGGAAGAACCTTCGTATATGTAATGCTGTATGTTGTGTTCTCCATGTTCCTGTTGGGACTGCTGCCGCATATTTTCAGCATACCCAATATAGGAAGCGGTTGGGACATTGTCACTATGATGATTCCTTTCCTGCTTGCCACGAGTTTCTTTGCGCTTGCCGTGTCCCGCTGGTTTACCGACTCCGAAGCCCCACTGCTGATGATAGCCTTCTTTTCTGTAGGTTACATCTTCCTTTCCGGCGTGTCTTACCCGCTGGAACTGATGCCCTGGTACTGGCAAGCGGCGCATTACGTCTTCCCTGTGGCCCCCGCAGTACTCGCTTTCGTAAAATTAAATTCAATGGGCGGCAGCCTTGCCGACATCTGGCCTCAGATGCTGACGCTGTGGATACAAGTAATCATATACGGTGCGTGGGCGGTGTACACTACAAGGAGAGTCTATAAACGAAGTAACATAAAGACAGGTGACATAGAGGCATAAAAAAAGGCTATCTATCCCAGACAGCCAATCTTCTTGTTAACCTTAAATCTAATACTATGAAAAACACATTGCAAATATACGGACATTTCGGGAATCTCCAAATTATCGGAGGACTGTGGTCCTACTTATAACATGGTTTAATAGGAATACGCTGTTGTTAACAAATCAGCACCCGGGAATTAAGAAAAACTTACAGTCTTTTCCTCTTATAAGTAAATTCCTGCCATTTCTCTTCCGGCCAATCCTGCCGCTGCATCTCCGTACGCGCCATGACAAAGAAGAGATCTGACAGACGGTTCACAAAACGCAAAATATCCTCATTCAGCAGAGCTTGGCGATGCAACGTCCATAAGCGTCGCTCGGCACGCCTTGCCACTGTGCGGGCAAAATGCAGTTGCGCAGAAACAGGCGTACCGCCCGGCAGAAGAAAATAGCCGTTCTCCTTCAGTCCGGCAGTCATGGCATCCATTTCCTGTTCGCAGCGTACGGTCAGTTCGGCAGCAGAAAGAAAATTGGGGTTCAACACGCCATCGGGCGTAGCTACATGGCTCATCACTACCATCAGTTCTCTTTGAATGGTATGCAGCAGTTCCTGCCAATTGTCTTCGGCAGGAAGCATGGAACGTACGATTCCTATTACGGCATTCAGTTCGTCCAGACAGCCGTTTGCCTCGATGCGAATATCATCTTTGGGAACACGCGCTCCGCCATGAATGCCGGTGGTTCCTTTGTCTCCCATACGGGTATATACTTTTTTCATCTTTCAGCGTATGCTTATTCAAATAACCTCATTATATCCGTTTCACCCCAATAAAGATGCGTGTAACTTGCTATCGTATTCTTGTAGCGGAATACGGGCGTGTTCACCGGTTGCCCTTTGGCATTATACACCTGCACGACGGTAGGCGGCATATACAGCTCTTTCTTACTGTCATCGGGAGCCGTCCCCGACTTGCCGAACTGCGTATAATGAAACTCGTGCCCCCGCAAACGCTGCCCCTTATAGTCGAAGCTGCGATACCCCAATGTCAGTTTTCGATATTCACTCTCATTGGAGATATAAAAAGGAAACACACCCGCCATTCTGTCGAACCCGCTGCCGCCACTCTCATGCTCCCGTTTGTCATAACCTATGGCATACGATAGGTAAATCATCCCGCCGCACTCCGCCAGCGTCTTTCCGCCGCGCTCTATATACTCCCGAACGGATTCTTTTACCTGACGGGCTCCGGCAAGCGTCACGGAATGTTTTTCTGGATACCCGCCCGGCAAGTACAACAAATCGGTGTCCTGCGCTATGGGGACATCCTTTTCCGGATCGAAGAAAGAGACATTGCCCATTCCGCGCAACATCTCCAGATGTTCTTCATAAATGAAAGAGAAAGACTCCTCGTTACGTGCCACCAAGATACGCAGGTTGCCCGGTTTCCTACCGCCGACAAACTCCTTATCCCTCTCCCGCGTTTCCCGCAACGGAACCGCCGTCTTCGCCAGCAGCAGTTTCCAATCCACGCATTGCTCCAATAACCTTGTCAGAGTACCGATGGCATCCGTGCCTTTGGATCGACTGAAATCAAGTCCCAAATAACGTGATTCCTGCTCCAGCACTTTCTCCTTTGGAAGATACCCCAGACAGGTTATGCCTATCTCGGCACACACTTCCCTGAGCATTTCATAATGGCGGGGCGACCCTACACGATTGAATATCACCCCCGCAATCCGTACATCCGGACGAAAATGGATGAATCCCGACAGCAAAGGAGCCATTGAATAAGCGGCAGACTTGGCATCCACCACCAGCACGACTGGAAGTTGCAACAACTGAGCTATCTCCGCCGAAGAGCCCCGGTCGCGATCATATCCGTCAAACATTCCCATCATCCCTTCCACAATGCAGACATCCGCAGAAACGGCATGACGTGCATAGAGTTCACACACATGTTCACCGGAAGCCATAAATGTATCCAGATTAATGGATGCACGTCCGCATACAGCCGCATGATATTTGGTATCGATATAATCCGGACCGCATTTAAAAGGCTGTACCGCCAATCCTTTTTGTGTCAGCAAAGCCATTAGTCCGCGGCTTACGGTGGTCTTTCCACTACCCGATGTGGGGGCTGCTATGAGAAACTGAGAAACGTGACGCATGTTATTTAGGTATAAGGTATGAAGTATAAAAGGGTTGTTATGGATTTTGTCGGACAAAGGTAATAATATATCCGGTAAAAGTCTTATCTTAGCTGCCAAATATAAAAAACGCTATGATAACCGAAGAACTTAAAAAACTTTACATCACACATACCGGGCACGAACCCGAATCCATCGACGAACTTCCCTCTTCCGGCTCAAACCGCCGCTATTTCCGCCTCAAAGGTACGCCTACGCTGATAGGGGTAAGCGGCGAATCCGTTGAGGAAAACCGTGCCTTTCTCTATATGGCAGAGCATTTCCGCGGAAAAGGATTGCCCGTGCCCGAAGTGTTTATCCGTTCCGAAGACGATATTTACTATTTGCAGGAAGATTTGGGAGATACGCTTCTGTTCAACGCCATCGAAAAAGGACGCAAGACAAGCGTATTCGATGAAGAGGAGAAGCAATTGCTTCGTAAGACCATGCGCCTGCTACCCGCCGTGCAATTTGCCGGAGCCGACGGCATGGACTTCTCCTACTGCTACCCGCAGGCTGAGTTCAACAGCCGTAGCATTCTGTGGGATTTGAACTACTTCAAGTATTGTTTCCTCAAGGCAACGGGCATGGACTTTCAGGAAGACCGCCTGGAAGATGATTTCCAGAAAATGGCAGACGTGCTTCTCCGCAGCAGTTCCGCTACTTTCATGTATCGCGACTTCCAAAGCCGCAACGTGATGATTAAGGATGGCGAACCCTGGCTTATCGACTTTCAGGGCGGACGTAAAGGGCCTGTCTACTACGACGTGGCTTCGTTCCTGTGGCAAGCCAAGGCCAATTATCCCGACAGCCTGCGCCAAGAACTTCTGAAAGAATACATCGAAGCCCTGCGCAAATACCAGCCGGTGGATGAGAGCTATTTCTATGCCCAACTCCGTCATTTCGTACTGTTCCGCACCATGCAGGTATTGGGCGCATACGGCTTCCGCGGTTACTTCGAGAAGAAGCCCCACTTCATCCAAAGCGTGCCTTTCGCCATTGAAAACCTGCGCCAGCTGTTGCAGGAGCCTTACCCCGAATATCCGTATCTCTGTAAAGTTCTGCACAGGCTGACCGAACTGAAACAATTCACCGACGACCTGCAAAAGCGTCGTCTGGTAGTAAAAGTCACCAGTTTCGCCTATAAAAAAGGTATCCCCGAAGATTCTTCCGGCAACGGCGGCGGTTTCGTATTCGACTGCCGTGCCGTAAACAACCCTGGCAAATACGAACGTTACAAGCCTTTCACCGGCCTCGACGAGCCCGTTGTCCGCTTCCTTGAAGAGGATGGGGAAATCGCCGTATTCCTCGAACACGTATATGGTCTGGTAGATGCATCCGTGAAACGGTATATGGAACGGGGATTTACCAACCTGTCCGTATGTTTCGGCTGTACAGGCGGCCAACACCGCTCCGTATATTCGGCCCAACACCTTGCCGAACACCTCAACAAGAAGTTCGGCGTACAAGTGAACCTGATACACAGAGAACAGAACATAGAACAGAATTTTAGCGCGAAACAGTAATACCGCCCGTCATCCTATTATTTTATGAAAGCAATGATATTTGCCGCCGGACTGGGAACCCGCCTTCGTCCGCTGACAGACCACACCCCCAAAGCACTCATCTCCGTAGCCGGAAAACCGATGCTGGAACGGGTGATTTTACGGCTGAAAGAAGCCGGATTCAATGACATTACGGTCAATATCCACCACTTTGGAGAACAGATTATCGAGTTTCTCCGCGCCAATAACGATTTCGGCATCACTATCCACCTCAGTGACGAACGGGATATGCTGCTCGACACCGGTGGCGGGATAAAGAAAGCGCGTCCGTTCCTGGACGGCAACGAACCGTTCCTGGTGCACAATGCCGACATCCTTTCCGACATCAATCTTGCAGAGCTTTACCGGCATCATCGGGAAAGCAATGCAGAGGCTACACTGCTCGTCAGTCAACGGCAGACATCACGCTACCTGCTGCTGGACGATGCCAACCGCCTGCACGGCTGGATAAACAAATCCACCGGTGAAACCAAGCCCGAAGGATTCTCTTTCCAAGAAAGGCAATACAAGGAAATGGCTTTCGGTGGCATTCACGTCATATCCCCTTCCCTTTTCCGCTATATGGAAAGGGGACAATGGGAAGGGAAGTTCTCCATTATTCCTTTTTATCTATCCGTGTGCGAAACGGTCTGCATACAGGGCTATCCGCTTCAGGACCTCCGTTGGTTCGACATCGGCAAGCCGGAAACACTTGCAAAAGCAGAGGAATACTACCGATAGAAAGACAAAATGAAGAAAAAAGAAAATAATCAAGAAGAAAAAGCTGAATAATATATAAAAAGTATTTATCTTTATCCCCGGAATTGGCAATCGGGAAGGCATATCTGCCTGCCGATGCAAGGGAATCCGGTGCAAAACCGGAGCTGTACCTGCAGCTGTAATCCTCAATAAAAGATGTTTGTATCCGCAAAAGCCACTGTCGCGGCAACGCGATGGGAAGGCAATACAAGCAGAGGAGAGCCAGAATACCTACCAACTTCCATAACTTGAGCACTGAGCTTCCAGGATTAGAAGCGATGTCCCCTATACTGATACGATAGGATTCCTATTTTACTCTTTCGGGCCATTACCTTTCGCACACAGAAGCGAAGTGCCGTTTTGTTTTATCAACGAAAAAATCGGTAGACGATGAAGCACAAGTATTGGCTTGAAGCGGTACTGCTGTGCGGTGTGATGCAATCCGCCCCGGCACAAAGTATCCTTAAAAACAAAGATGAGAAAGAACTCTCGTTACTGCTCAACGAAGTAGTGGTAACAGGTACGGGAACCGAGCACTACCTGAAAGACGCCCCCGTACAGACAGAGGTACTCACGGGAAAAGCGCTGGAGCAATATCAGGCACGCAGCATAGACGACCTTCTCAGCGGGCTCAGCCCTTCCCTCACCTTCCATGACGGCGACATGGGCAGCCATATCCAGCTCAACGGGCTGAACAACGACTATATCCTCATCATGATAAACGGCAAGCGCATGAACGGGGACATCGGCGGACAAAACGACCTCAACCAACTGAATCCCGCCAACATAGAGCGCATCGAAATCGTGAAAGGCGCCGCTTCTTCACTTTACGGCAGTGATGCCATTGCCGGAGTCATCAATATCATTACCAAACGGAGCAGAGAGAAAATAGAACTCACCAGCACCACCCGTGTAGGCGAGCATGGCGATGTACGGCAAAGCGCCAACTTCGGCTTCAACTACGGCAAACTGAAATCGGTGACCGGTATCAACTTCCGGCACACCGACGGCTGGCGCAATACGGATATGCAATGGGATCAGAACCAACTAAAGCCCGGTTCCACCATGCTTACCGTAAACCGTTCCTGCAACTACACTCTTTCCGAGAATCTGGAGTGGCAGGTAAACAGAAAACTGAACCTCACCGCCGAAGGAACGTACTACGAACGTTGGGTGATGCGTGCGCACGGCCCGTGGAAGTACCTGCCCAACGACTTCTACTACCGCAACTATACTTTTGCCGCCGGAAGCAGGTACAAGCTGAACGGGCGCAACTACCTCACCGCCGACCTCTCTTACGGTCGCTACGGTTACTTCTACGACTATAAGCTGAAAGACATCACCGACTACTTCAAAGACGGCGACCGCATCACCTACTACCCCGGTCAGCGTATCAAGCAGAGCATACAGCAACAAGTGCTGGCGCAGGTAAAAGGTATCTTTTACTTCGGCGACCGACACATCCTCAATACCGGCATAGAGTACCAGTACAACCGTCTGGAATCGCCCCACCACATAGCAGGCGACATCGCTTCCGTCTATACGCTCGCCGCCTATGCGCAGGAAGAGTGGACTGCCACAAGCAACCTTATACTGACTGCCGGCGTACGCGGCACGCAACACAAGGAAACCGGACTGAACCTCAGCCCCAAAGTGTCCGCACTCTACAAAGCCGGTAACTTCAACCTGCGCGCTTCCTATGCCATGGGCTTCAAGGCGCCTACCATCAAAGAGCTTTATTATGAACACACAGGCAGCATCGGAGGCAGCTCCCTCACCGCCTATCATGGCAATACAGACCTCAAGGCGCAAACCTCACAATACACTTCTATCAGCGTGGAGTATGCAGGAAGCAGGTTCCAGGCGAGCCTGACTGGATATGCCAACTTCATCCGCAACATGATAGAGCTGGTAGAGATAAAAGTCACCCCCGAAGAAAAGCTCCTCGAAATAGAGAAAAGCAAGAAATACACCAACCTCACGAAAGCCCGCATCTATGGCATGGACTTCACCTTCAACTACCGCCCCACGAAAGACATCATGCTGGGCGGTGGGTACAGCTATGCCGATCCGAAAGCGCAGTATGCCGCCGATACGGGCAATAACTACATGAAGTACCTCTACATCGACGCCACATCCAACCATAATGCCACGCTCAATGCCACCTGGCAGCACACGTGGTGCTGTTACCGCCTCGGCTTGGGAGTGTACGGCCGATACCAGTCGACCCGCCACTACGTCAACGACAACGATGCCGACGGCTTCCAGACATGGCGCATCAACACCGCCCATACCCTGATGAAGATGCGGCACTGGACGCTGACAATGAACATAGGTGTAGACAACCTCTTCAACTACGTAGACCGCACTCCTTTCGGACGTAACCGGGCTACCAGCACGCCGGGAAGGAATTTCTACGCATCGGCGCTTATAAAGTTCAAGAACGGGGGCGGGGCAAAATAGAGAAAAACATCTTTTTTATTAATCAATTTACAAACAAAGTATGAAAAATTTCAAGTTTTATCTGGTGGCGGCTCTCGTAGCAGCCACAACTTGCACAGGATTCACCTCCTGTAGCGATGACGACGATGCGGAAAGCACCGTAAACCCTGCAACCAGGGTAGTAGCCGAAACCAAGAAGTATGACACCGCCATCCTACTCTGTACTTTCGGAAGTACTTATAATGAGTCATTGGACGTTTACAACGAAATCATCGCCGACTTCCGGAAGCAGTTCCCTCAAACAGACATCTACATGTCTTTCACCTCACGTACCTGCATCGGCCGTGCAGAGGCTTCTACCGGCGAAGCGCGCTACAAACTGGACCAATGGCTGAAAGCCATCGGCGATGCAGGATATACACGCGTAGCCGTACAGTCGCTTCACGTCATTCCCGGCGAGGAATACCTCTCTCTAATGAATACCGATATCAAGAAAAACTTTATGATTGACTGGTATCCGCACATCGATGTGCTGAAAGGCGCCAACCTGCTCTCTACCGATGATGATACGGACGAAGTGGCACAAGTTCTTTACAACCACTACAAAGACAAACTGGCCGAAAAGAAGAACATCGTTCTCCTGATGGGGCACGGTAACCCTGATGTGAACTACAATGCCAACGCCAAATACTCCGAAACTCAAACCGCCTTGCATGCTCTTGCCACAAACAAGAATATCTTCGTAGGTACTGTAGACTATGGAGAAATGCTTTTCTGGCCGAAAGAAGAGGAAGAGAAAGCGACAGACCGCATCCCGGTAGTACCTGCCGCCCAAATGATAGCCGACTATCCCGGCTGCATCTACTCGCAAGTGATGAAGTACTGCCAGGACAATAACCTGGAGCCGAATGAAGTAAACGTGTACCTCGCTCCTTTCATGTCCATCGCCGGCGACCATGCCCACAACGACCTATGGGGCATCGAAGCGATAGCCGAGAACAAAGGCTTGGATAAAGTGGAACTCAACACCAATGAGTACAGTTGGCGCGAACGTCTGGAGAAAGCAGGTTTCAAGGTAGACAGAACATTTGAAGCCCATCCCGTAGGCCAGGCCGATGCCGATCATGGTATCAAAGACGGCTGCGGTATCAAGGCTCTGGGCAGCTATCCCGAAATCCGCGCAATCTGGGTGAATCACCTGAAAGAGCAATGGGATGCCGATGCCTGGGAAAACGGTGAAGGGTATCAGCCCGAAGCGTAACATTTATCCTCCATTTTTTTAATTCAATAAAGGAACAAAGGAGAGGAAAGGCTGAGACAGAAAAAATATGCGGGTATTTCTCTTTTTTCAGAAAGCCATTGCATACTACATTAATAATCAAATAATTAAACTAAAAACATAAAGAACACCCAAACATTTTAAGGTTCATTTTAGGGGGCACTTCCTTATCGACCCCTAAAATGAATCTTTTACTAAAGACAGTCAGGTAAAAATAACCGACAGTACACCTCTTGTTATCCGTCTTATAAGCTGGAAATATTCATCCCATGAGACCGGGCAAACCGTTCCGCGGGATGAAAAAATCCATCCCGCAAAACAAAGCAAATCCGTAATGCAAAGCAAATCACTCCGTAAGACCGGTTGCATTATCCCGCCCTTTCCTTTATCAATTAAAAATAAACCGCTATATTTGTCACCGCTTAGGTGATACACTCCGTTGTTCCAACGAGTTGTATAAAAGGGAATCCGGTGCGAAACCGGAACAGTGCCCGCTACTGTAAAGCCACTTTGCTCCGCCTGCTTGTTGCAGCAACGGAGCATACGGAAAACATTCTTCAAAACAATGCCACTGTCTTACAGACGGCTGTTGGTGAGAGCGAACATCAGTTTGAGCCATCGCAGACCGGGGACGGGAAGGTGTGGTTTTCCGCAGGGCTGAGTCAGGAAACCTGCCTGGGCAATTACACAGTCAACGCCTTCCCGGGGTCAGGAAGACAAGTATTAATCTTACATTTTTCAATAAATGAAAACCAACTATTTATTGGCAGCCATACTGTGCTGCCTGACACCCCTGCTCCATGCCCAAACCGCATTGAGCGGAAAGGTGGTGAGCGCCGACACGAACGAGCCTCTTGCAGGGGTAAATATCCGCGTAGACAACAGTCTGACGGGATGCACCACCAACGGAAAAGGAGAATTTATCATCGACAATCTGCCCGACGGACAACACACGCTGCGCTTCTCCTACATCGGCTTCACCCCCAAAAAATACACCGCGGACGGACAAGAAGAAAACATCCTTGTAAAGCTGGAGGAGAGTTACAGCAACCTCAGCCAGGTGGTAGTGACCGGAACCGGTACGCACCGCCGCATGACAGACAGCCCCGTTCCCGTATCCGTAATCACAGCCAAAGAAATAGGCAGCGCCAACGTATCTACGCTGGAAGAAGCGCTGGTGAAGCTGACGCCCAATATCTCTTCCTACACCAACGGCATGGGCACTACCATGAGCCTGAACGGCATCAACGAGGACTACATACTGATATTGGAAAACGGCAGACGTCTGGCTGGTGAAGACCGCTACACGCGCATCAACGTGGCCAACATCAAGCGCATCGAGATACTGAACGGCGCGGCATCCGCCCTATACGGAAGCGATGCCATAGGCGGTGTTATCAACATCATCACGGACGATGCCCGGAACACCGTGAACGTATCCAGCTACACTCACTACTCCGGTGAGGGACGACTGACAGAGAGCGTCAATGCCGATGTCAATGCAGGCAAGTTCGCCTCTTATACTTCCTACCAGCGCCGTCAGGCAGGAAGCTGGCAGAACAACAACATTGACGAGAACGGCTACGAAACCGGACGTCCTACTTCCGTAGGCTTCTACTCCAACACCGTAAACCAGCGTTTCGTATTCAATGCCACAGACAAACTGTCGTTCTACGCGCGCGGTACTTATTATGATAACAAAACCCGCCGTCCGCAGGACGCCACCTACTATGCCAAAAGCAAAGGCCAGTTCGTGCAGAAAGACGCCTATACCTACAATCTGAAACACGAGACCTATACCTATGGCGCCGGCATGAAGTACATGATAAACCGTTCGGCTTACATCGATGCAGAGTTCTATTCGGACAATTACTCGTCTGACTATATGTACTTCAAGAAGTCGGGCAACTATCTGCCGGGCGACCGGGTGACCCGCAAACAAGTGCGATACTACAACGGAAACATTAAAGGTATCTTCCGCCTGGGCAGCCGCAACAAACTGTCTGCCGGCGTAGAATACGTAAACGAGGGGCTGGAGAGCGAATCGGACAACATTGACTCCCGCCACATGTACACCCTCGCTTTCTACGCACAGGATGAAATAAAGCTGCCCCTAAACCTGCAAGCCGTACTGGGCATACGCTACATCTACAACGAGAACTTCAAGAACTACGCCACCCCAAATGTGTCGCTGATGTACAAACTCGGCGGACTGAACCTGCGTGCCGCCTACGCGGCAGGCTTCCGCACGCCTACCTTGTCGCAACTTTACGCCACCGACGAATCCAAGACCAGCAACCGCTACACCACGGGCAACGCCGACTTGAAGCCTGAAAAGAACAACTTCTACTTACTGAATGCGGAATACAACTACCGCCGGATTTCCGTGTCCGTCACCGGATTCATTAACAACATCCGCGACATGATAAACTATCGCACTCTCTCCGACCAAGAGATACACGACATGGGGCTGGACGACAAGCACGCCGCTTTCGACGAGATACGCCAGCGCGACAACGTGGACAAAGCCAAAACCAAAGGCCTCAGTCTGAATGCGAGCCTGAATCTGGGTGCAGGCTTCAGGGCAGGCGGCGGATACACGTACATGAACACCGAAGCCAAGCAGTTGCAAGCCGACGGCAGCTACAAAGTGTCGCCCATAGACAAAAGCATCAGGCACATGGGAAACATCAACGGCCAGTGGGAACATACCTGGAGTTTCTACTGCTTGAACGTAAACGTACATGGACACCTGCAAGGCGAACGCTACTCGCAAACATACGGCTACGCCCCCAAATTCCAGCAATGGGACTTGAATACCCGCCACACCTTCAACCTGCAATCTGTGGTTCTGGAACCGGGCGTAGGTATCGAGAATATCTTCGACAAGAAAGATGACCGCCCCTGGAACAATAACTTCTCTACGCTCAGCCCGGGACGCTCGGTATACGTGAGTTTGTCGGTACGGTTTAAGAAATAAGAAAACAGCAATCATTTTTACAAAACAGTAATTACTTTTATTTATGAAAACATCCCTCCTTTCCCTGCTTCTTGCCATTTCTCTTTTCTGCTCCGCTCACGAAGGGGGAAACTTCGTGCCGAGCGATATGCTTGCAAGCATGAAATCTGGCGAAAAGGCCGCATTGCTTATGGTACACTTCGGCACGACGCACGATGATACACGCGCGCAGACGATTGACGCCATCAATGCCCAAGCACGCAAAGCTTTTCCCGACCTGGAATTTCGCGAAGCTTATACTTCGCGCATCATTATACGCCGCCTTAAGGCGCGCGGCGTTGTCAAAAATACCCCGCTGGATGCGCTACTCCAACTACGTGGAGAGGGTTATACACACATTATCGTGCAAAGTACCAATATCATTGACGGTGTGGAAATGGAGTCGCTCCGCCGTGATGTGGAAAGCGTACTGTCTTTCTTCAAGGAGATACGCGTAGGTACTCCCCTACTCTATTCGGTGGAAGATGCGGAAAAAGTAACTGATATTTTAGGACAACGCCTCAATGCTTCGGTACAGCAGAGTGCAAAGAAAAAGGGTAAAGAACACTTTGTATTGGTAGGGCATGGCACTTATACGCCTGGTACTGCTACATACAGTCAGATGGACTATATGCTGAAAGTAGCCGGATTCGGTAACTTCCATGTGGGGACCATCGAAGGCTATCCCACCTTTGAAACCATGTTGGCACAACTGAAAGCGGCCAAAGCAAAGAGTGTGACACTCGTTCCTTTTATGTTTGTAGCCGGTGACCACGCCAAAAACGATATTGCCGGAGAATGGCGGGAGATGCTTGAAAAAGAAGGTTATACCGTTCATGTGCGCATGGAAGGTTTAGGGCAAATCCCTGAAATACAAAAGATATTCGTAGACCATATCCGTTTCGGACTGAAGCACCGCACACAGGGCATCATGGAAAAGAAAGCGGCATATGCGGCAGGGGAAAAAAACGAGTGAGAAAGTCACCTTTTCATGCCATAATGTGATAAATAGAATGTATCTTTGTGAACTGCAGGCGTAACACTTACCATGCTCTGCAGAACAGACAGCAATAAGTCAGATAGCAAATGAAACAACCCAAAATAATCATCGCCGGCATCGGTCCGGGCAATAAGCAAGACATAACACCCGCTGTTGTTGCCGCTTTACAGGAAGCGGATGCAGTGGTGGGCTATAAATACTATTTCCGCTTTGTCACTCCGTACCTGCGCCCCGATACGGAATGTATAGATACAGGAATGAAACGCGAACGTATCCGTGCCGAGCAAGCTTTCGAGCTGGCGGAGCAGGGAAAAACGGTGTGCGTCATCAGTTCGGGCGATGCAGGGATTTACGGTATGACGCCGCTTGTGTATGAAATGAAGCGGGAACGGAACAGTAACGCAGAGATTATTTCCCTGCCCGGTATCAGCGCATTCCAGAAAGCGGCTTCCCTGCTGGGAGCTCCTGTGGGACATGACTTCTGCGTTATCTCCCTCTCAGACCTGATGACCCCGTGGGAACGCATCGAGAAACGTATCATTGCCGCTGCCGCAGCCGATTTCGTGACAGCCGTCTACAATCCCAAAAGTGAAGGCCGCTATTGGCAACTTTACCGGCTGAAAGAGTTATTCCTGCAAGAAGGACGTTCACCACAGACCCCCGTAGGCTATGTACGCCAGGCAGGGCGTCCCGAACAGGAAGTGCACATAACGACGCTGGAAGCGTTCGACCCCGAAAAGACGGATATGTTTACCGTAGTACTGATAGGCAACTCGCAATCGTACGAATGGAACGGTACGATGATTACTCCTCGGGGATATTACCGGGAGGAGGTTGCGACCGGGAATACCCAGTATGGAGCTAGTAAAGGGCAGGACATCATGATACGGAGCTTCCGTACCATCGAGAAAGAACTCAGGAACCGGGACATTCCCCTCGACCATAAATGGGCGTTGCTACACGCCATCCACACCACCGCAGATTTTGAAATGGAAAAGCTGTTGCACACAGACGAAAAAGCAGTGGAAACACTATATCAAGGTATCATCGGGAAACGCATACGGACCATCGTTACCGACGTGACAATGGCTGCCAGCGGCATTCGTAAAGGAGCTTTGGAACGTTTGGGCGTAAAGGTGAAATGCTATCTCGGCGATCCCCGTACCGCAGCAATGGCAACGGAGAAAGGCATCACCCGCACACAAGCGGGCACACGCCTTGCCGTTGAAGACCAACCAGACGCCCTTTTTGTATTCGGCAATGCTCCGACAGCATTAATGGAACTATGCGATCTTATACGCAAAGGAAAAGCGCATCCGGCTGGGATTATCGCCGCTCCGGTGGGCTTCGTACACGTACAGGAGTCCAAGCACATGACAAAGCCTTTCACCGCCATCCCTAAAATAATTGTAGAAGGACGCAAAGGCGGAAGCAACCTTGCTGCAACATTAGTAAACGCCGTTTTGTGCTACAATGATGCGGAACAGTTACGACCGGGACGAGACGTGTGAAACAACGATTAAGAATTAACGATTAGTGGTAAGCGAATGGTTATACAACGAAAATTTATCATTATAGGAACGGACGATAACCGGACGCCTTTCTTTCCGCCGGAAGTGTTGGAACACATACGGCACGGGAAAGTATTTTCGGGGGGAGTGCGACACAAAGAGATTGTCGGAAACTTGTTGCCGGATGATGCGGAATGGATTTCCATTACCGTACCATTGGACAACGTATTCTCACAATATGAGAAAGTGTTCAGCAGTGACGGATACGGACAAACGGATGCCGTCCCCCGGCAAATTATCGTTTTCGCTTCGGGCGACCCGCTGTTCTTCGGCTTTGCCAATACGGTAAAACGGAAATTGCCGGATGCTGAAATCAAGCTATACCCCTCTTTCAATTCTCTCCAAACATTAGCACACCGCCTCGTAATGCCTTATGACGATATGCGAACCGTTTCGCTGACGGGACGTCCCTGGCATGAATTCGACCGCGCCCTGATTGAACGCGCTCCCAAGATAGGCATCCTTACCGACCGGGAACATACGCCCGCCACAATCGCAGCCCGCATGCTGGAATACGGATACGACCGTTACACCATGTATGTAGGCGAGCATCTTGGCAACCCCGAAAAAGAACGCATCCGCCACATGACACTACAGGAAGCAACGCAAGGCGGATTCGAGCATCCCAACAATCTGTTGCTTTGCGCCACCTCTTTTCCCGAAGTCCGCCCTTTTGGTATCCCCGACGAACAATTCGCACATTTGGACGGACGTACCCGTATGATAACCAAAGCACCTATCCGCCTGCTTACGTTACAAGCGCTGGAACTGAACCGCCGCCGTGTATTCTGGGATATCGGTTTCTGCACCGGGTCGGTTTCCATTGAAGCCCGGCTGCAATTCCCTCACCTCACGGTCGTTTCCTTTGAGGTACGTGCCGAGGGCGAAGAACTGATGAACATCAACAGCCACCGCTTCGGTACGCCGGGCATTACGGCAATCACAGGCGATTTCCTGCAAACGGCGACCGATACTCTCCCCCGTCCCGATGCCGTCTTCATAGGCGGGCACGGCGGACATCTGCCGGAAATGCTGATGAAGATAAAGGAAGCGTTACAGCCCGACGGTTGTATCGTTTTTAACTCCGTATCGGCAGACAGTAAAAAAGTATTCATGAAAGGAGCCGGAGCCGCCGGGCTGATACTGCATCCGTCAGCACGCATCGCACTGAATGATTATAACCCTATTGAAATCATGAAAGCAACACTTTCATAAAATAACAAGACAAGCTATATTCATTATAAAAACAAATAACCTGTATGAAAACAGAAACATTCCACATAAAGACGGCCATCATGCTCGTTTCGGAAACCGGAATGGCTTCCGCCCGGCTGTTGCTCAAAGAATTTCCCGAAGCGGAGATTTTCACTCCCCGCTATGAAAGCGGATGTACGCACATCGAATCGACCGGCAGTTTCACTGTCAAGAATTTCAATCGTTACGACGCGTTTATCTTTATCGGAGCCTTAGGCATCTGCGTACGTTCCATCGCCCCTTGCGTGAAGGACAAGTACACAGACCCTGCCGTAATTTGCGTGGACAGCATAGGTAAACATGCCATTTCCGTCCTTTCCGGACATATCGGCGGAGCCAACGAACTGACCGAGGCAGTGGCCGGTGCATTGGGAGCCGAACCCGTGATAACCACTCAAAGCGACCTTACCGGACTGTGGGCATTGGACAAACTGCCCCAACGCTTCGGCTGGTCTCCGACCATCTGTGTGAGTCCTTCCACCCACCTGCTGGCAGGGCTTACCCAAACTCCCGACGACCAGATGAAGGCGTGCATGAACGAGGCTATCAGTCTTTTTGTAACCGGACAGCCTACCGCATTGCTGTTGGAAATCCGCGACAAAGGAACCGACTGGATGGAAGCGAACCTTCCCCCTCATGTAGAGGTGTTCTATCAGATGAAAGACATCAAATTATCCCGCTTCAAACTGGTACTGATCGTCTCTCCGCGAATACATTATATAAAGGACATACCGTCCATCTGCTATGTGCCGCGCGTGGTGCACGTCGGCATCGGACTTGCCCGACAGGCAAGCCCCACGAGAAAAGTTGTGAAAGGCATTATAGAAAAGCTGGAAGAGTACAACATCTCCCCGCAATCCATCATAACCATATCTACGATTAACGTCAAGCGTGACGAACCGGTAGTGAAATCGCTCCAAAAGGAATACGAAGTCTTCTTCTATACGGCCGAGGAACTGGCGACAATGGACGTGCCCCACCCCAGCAAAACAGTGATGAAGCACATGGGTACGCCCAGTGTAAGCGAGGCAGCCGCATTGCTGTCCTCCGGAAATAGCCAACTGATAATGCCGAAATGCAAAGGCGAGAACTATACGGTAGCCGCCACCCTGGACATCTGCGCCCAGCGCCGGGGGCACATCGAGATTGTAGGTGCAGGTCCCGGCGACCCTGACCTTATCTCCGTGCGAGGACGGGCGATGCTGGAAAAGGCAGACCTCATCCTCTATGCAGGCAGCCTCGTGCCCCGCGAACTGACACTTTGCGCCAAACCGGGCGCAACAGTCCGCAGCTCCGCTTCCATGGATTTGGAAGAACAGTTTGCACTGATGAAAGAGTTCTACGACCAAGGAAAGTTCATCGTGCGCCTGCATACGGGTGACCCCTGCATCTATGGTGCGATACAGGAACAGATGAACTACTTCGACCGATACGGCATGAGTTATCATATCACTCCGGGCATATCTTCTTTCCAGGCAGCAGCAGCGGCTTTAAAGTCGCAGTTCACCATCCCGGAGAAAGTACAGAGCATCATACTGACCCGCGGCGAAGGACGGACACCCATGCCCGAACGGGAAAAACTACATCTCATGGCACGCTCGCAAAGCACCATGTGCATCTTCCTTAGCGCAAGCATTGCAGAACAAGTGCAGGCGGAACTTCTGCAGGAGTATCCCGAAACAACCCCCGTAGCCGTATGCTATCACCTCACCTGGCCGGACGAACGCATCTTCCGGGGAGAGCTGAAAGACCTTGCACAGATAGTAAAAGAAAATAACCTGACCCTGACAACCATGATTGTCGTAGGCGAGGCTATCGGCAATCGCAAAGGACTGTCGCGACTGTATGCACACGAATTCAAACACTTATTCAGAAAATAAAAAATGATATTAGTATTAGGCGGTACAACCGAAGGACGCATAGCCGTCCAAACACTTGAGGAAGCTGGAAAGCCCTTCTATTATTCAACCAAGGGCAATGAACAAGAAGTTCCTCTGCATAACGGCATCCGCCTGCAAGGTGGCATGGATAAAGATAGTCTGGAGTCTTTCTGCCGTAAAGAGAACATCTCGCTGCTGATAGACGCAGCGCACCCTTTTGCCGAAGAGCTGCACAGGAACGTCAGTGAAACAGCCGACATACTTCAGATTCCGGTCATCCGTTATGAACGCATTTACCCCCGTATAGAGAATAATGAAGGCATTGTATGGTGCGACAACTATGAAGACGCTGTCCGCCAAATAAAAAAGGAAGAAGTCTATATAATACTGGCACTGACAGGAGTAAACAGCATAAGCAAACTGAAAGCGCTATGGATGGAAAGCAGCCGTTGCTATTTCCGTATTCTCGACCGTGACAGTTCGCGCGAATCAGCGAGAAACCAGGGATTCCCCGAAGAATATTTACGTTACTACCATACCGGAGAAGACGAACGCCTATTGATGCAGCAAATACGTCCCGAAGCTGTCATCCTCAAAGAGAGCGGTGCTTCCGGCGGATTTTCCGAAAAACTAAAAGCAGCTCAGGAACTGGGCATTCGCATCTTTGTAATAAAACGCCCGCCGCTTCACCCCAACTTCTTGTCCGTAAACGGGAAATACGGTCTGCGTAGAACGGTAGAGCAATACTATCCCGGCTTCTACCCCCTGCGCAGCGGACTCACTACGGGAACATGCGCAGCAGCCGCAGCTGCGGCTGCGATATGGGATATATTCAACATTCAGGGAACTCCCCGCCCCCCGGAGTTTGCAGTAATCCTACCCAACGGAGAATTGATAGATGTTCCCGTAGAGCCGCAGCAGAGATATCCCCGTTCCAGTTCCATAAACAACAATTGGATAGTGGAGTCGGAAGCCAGTGTCATAAAAGATGCCGGAGATGACCCCGACATTACCAATGGAATACGGATAAAGGCGGATATCATTCTTCCGATCGATATAGATGAAAACAACGATGAAACATCGCAAAAAGATTTTAACATCATCATTGCCGGCGGAGAAGGAATAGGCATCGTCACCATGCCGGGATTAGGATTGGAATTGGGAGCGCCTGCCATTAACCCCACGCCACGCAAGATGATAGAAGACAATGTAAGGATGTACCTCGACTACGTCGGCATGCCTAAAATGAGCGACCCCATTGTTGTGACCATCTCCGTACCCGGCGGAGAGGAAATAGCCAAGCGTACTTTCAATCCGCGTCTGGGCATAGAAGGGGGAATATCCATCATCGGCACATCAGGCATTGTAAAGCCGTTTTCCAGCGAAGCTTTTATAAGTTCCATCCGAAAGTCGATGGAAGTGGCATGCGCCACAGGCAGCCCGCGTATAGTTATCAGCTCCGGAGCAAAGAGCGAACGGTACATCAAGGCTTATTATCCCGAACTGCCAGCACAGGCCTTTGTCCATTACGGCAACTTCATCGGCGAAACGCTGAAGATTGCCGATAAGCTGAAACTACCCCGTGTCACGCTGGGAGTAATGATAGGCAAAGCCGTGAAACTGGCGGAAGGTCACCTCGATACCCATAGCAAGAAAGTGACGATGAACAAGGAGTTCATTCAGGACATAGCGCACCGGACAGGATGCAACGAAGATGTATTGACCGCTATCCGGAATATGAATCTGGCACGGGAACTATGGGATATTATCCCTGCGGAAAAACTGGAGACATTCTCCAAACTGCTGACAGAGCATTGCAAACAATGCTGCGCTCCCCTGCTGCCCGATGGAGAACTTACGATTTTATTAATCAGCGAAGACGGAAAAATATATGTATGAAAAAGGCATTGATGATAATGTACATGGCGGTTGCCGCATCGACCGCACAAGCACAATCTCCTCTCTCCTTTTATGCAGAGGCGGGAATCGGAACTTCCCGCCTCTACGGAAAGCACTCTTGCTGTGATACGCGAATAGCCTGCAAAGCGGGAATAGGCGCGAAATACGCACTGAACAAGACCTGGGTCTTACAATCTGCTTTAGAGTTTGTATCCATAGGCGGCAAGGATGATATGGACTATGTGAAGAACGCCAAGATGAACGAGCTATACTTGCAGATACCTGTCAGAATAGCTGCAAGGTTGCCGTTGGGAAAAGATTACCATGCCTCGCTGAATGCTGGTCCGTACATTGCATGCGGCGTGGGCGGGAAGACATCCGGCAGCATCCCGTATTATCACGACACCGGTTCTTCCGACGGGAACCGGCTTTTCAAGATAGATACTTTCGGCAACATATTGGAGAATAATGCCGGAAACAGGCGGCTGGACGGCGGTATCATCGTGGGAATCGCATTCGAATACCGCAGGCTCATTATCGGTGCAGAGGCACAAGTGGGATTGGTAAAGATCAACCAGCAACTAAGGCAGGTAATAGACACGGAAGAATTCCATAATTACCTGCCACGAAACTTTGCTTCATTCTTCACCGTAGGATATAAGTTCCGATAAAGGAATGCTGCCCGTAGGGTTCGTGCCCGACACTTTCTTACTCAAAATGAGATTGCGTGGAGCTTCGCCAATAAATCCCCGATGCTGGTGAGACATATCGGTTCTTCACCGGGACGATGCAGGACAAAAGCGCCGCCGCCTTTCAAATCGCCCGTTTCGATGTAGGTTTCCGACTCCACGTTGCGGTTGGCAAGGATGCCGTTACGCTGCAATGCCTTACGCACCATGGCGTATCTCTGCCCATGCCCTGACAAACGTATCTGCGTGGTATATTCATTATCTACACGGAACAATCCGGTTTCCAAATCAAACACGATACCTTTACGGGCGAAAAAGCTGCTAAGGCTGCCGTTCAGAGCAAGGTCCTCGGGAGTACCGATGGTGACGCCGTTCGCCTTGTCCATAAGCCAGATTTTGTCGGCTATCTGCAAAGCCAGTTCGAGGTCGTGCGTAGAGAGGAAAATGGTCTTGTCCGTCTGGCGGCTGAGGTGGTGCAGCAATTGCATCATTTCCACTTTGCTGGGAAAATCGAGAAAGGCCGTAGGTTCGTCCAGATAAATCACGGGGGTTTCCTGGGCAAGCGCTTTGGCTATCATGACTTTCTGGCGCTCACCGTCACTTAACGTATGTACCATCCGATGCGCAAGGTGAGGAATACCTACCAGAGCAACGGCCCGCTCCACCACCTGCCTGTCCTCTTTGGTAAGCGTACCCCAAAAGCCCGTATAGGGACTGCGTCCCAATCCTATCAATTCCGTAACGGACATATTGCGGATGTCGCATTTCTCTGTCAGCACTACGCTGATAACGCGCGACAGTTGCTTGTCGGTATAGGACTCAATCTCCTTGCCTTGAATACGTATCTCTCCGCCCAGTTTGGGCTGGAAAGCGGACAGGGTGCGGAGCAGTGTGGACTTACCCACTCCGTTAGCACCCAGCAGGCAGGTCAGCTCGCCACTGTTGATGCCTGCACAGATGCCGTCCGCCACTACCTTCACATCACTCTTACCAGGATAGCCGATAGAAAGATTCTCGATATGTATAGTCTCGTTCTTCAATGTTATATGTAATATTAGAGTTCGATATACTTGATATTTTATTCGTTCAACTCCCCTTTTCTCTTTCTGAAAAGCACGGATGCAACCACCGGCGCACCTACCAGCGCAGTCACCGAATTGACGGGCAACGCTCCTTCGAATCCCGGCATGCGGGCTATCAGGTTACACACCAACGCCAAGGCTGCGCCTACCAGCAAGGTAGCGGGCATCAATATGCGATGGTCGGACGTGTGAAAGATGGCGCGGCATAAATGAGGCACTGCCAACCCGATAAACATAATAGGACCGCAGTAGGCGGTGACAATGGCCACCAGCACTCCGGAACAAGATATGACGAGCAGGCGCGCCCGTTTGATATTCAATCCTAAGTTACGTGCATAACCGTCGCCCAACAACAACAGGTTCATGGTCTTTATCAGCAGGAACGACAAGGGCAGCAACACCGCCATGATACAGACAAACAGCAGCATCTGGTCGCCGGAGACACGTGCAAAACTGCCCAGCCCCCAGATAACGTACGCCCGTATATCCTCTTCCACACTGAAATATTTCAATACGCCGATAATGGCACTTGCCACATAACCAATCATCACACCGATAATGAGCAGCGTTACATTCCCCTTTACTTTTTGGGAGACGTAGACAATCAGCGCCATGACCGACAATGCCCCGATAATGGCAGCCACGGACAACGCCACCTCTCCCATATACCCCAAACGGCTCAGTGCCACACCGCCCATAGCACCGGACAGCAGTACCACACAAGCCACTCCCAGACTCGCTCCCGAACTGATGCCCAGCACCGAAGGTCCTGCCAGCGGATTACGGAACACCGTCTGCATCTGCAAACCGCTGACCGAAAGCCCCGCTCCCGCCACCAATGCCGTCAAGGCCTGCGGCACACGGCTTTTCCAAAGGATATTGCTCCAGATAACTTCCTGGTTGCTCATCGTATCGGGATTGGAAGCCGCTCCTGTCCCCCACAGCAATTCCCATATCTTGCCAAACGGGATATGGACGGAACCCAACAGCAGGTTCAGCAAAAAGAGCAGGAAGATGGATGCCAGTATAAGGAGCATCAACGGCAATGCAGGTCTTTTCATTAGTTTAGTCGCTCGTAATAAGTGGGTTTATAATCGGGCAGCAGGTCGGGATGAAAAGCATGAATCAAATCTTCCAATACTACCTCAGGCTGCATGGGCATACTCTCATAGAAGGGTTTCTCACGCATATTGCAATAGATTACCCCTTTCTCGCGAAAAGCGCGAAAGTCGGCATAACGAGGGTCCAAAGACTTCAAGGCATCGTAAGAGAATGTTCCGTCGTAACTGTTGACGATGCGCCAATAGTCGGCACTCTCCGCCCTACTGTACACCGTCTCGAAATCCAGTGTCACACCGCCCGAACGCGGATCGTCTTTCAGGAAATAGTCTGCACCGGCATCCCGGAACAGTTCGGCAAGGAAACTCTTTCCGCCTACCGCATACCAGTTGCCGCCACGCATTTCACCGCTGAACACCACAGGACGCTTTTTTACACCGGCAGCCAGTTCTTTCAGCTCGTTATACCGCTTCTCTATCCCGGCAAAACAGGCATTCGCCTCTGTTTCCCGACCGATGAACATACCGATGAACTTTATCCATTCAGCCTGCCCCAACGGAGTCATTTCCTTATATCCCAAGTGCGGCACCAGCGGAATGCCTGTTTCGCGCATGGCATCATATCCGCCCCGTTTGAAAGGAGAGATAAAGATAACATCGGGATTAATGCTCATAATCACCTCGTTATCGAAGTTCCCCTCAATCCCGATTTTGGATATCTTGCCCGCCTTCAGACGCCCGTTCATCTCCTTATTGAAAAGATGGCGGGTACTGGTAATGCCCACCACATAATCGCAGGCATCCAACCGGATGAAGTTGGACAGTTGCAGGGAAGTCATGCAGATAACATGCTTCACCGGAGTTTCTATCACGGTATAATCGGCAGGAATACCGGCAGGCTTCGTACCCCTCGGAACCAAAGCATACCGAAAGGTATTCCCCTCTTCTTTTTGAGGGTCGTGTATGTCCACCAGGCGTACATTCCCCGGCAGATGTTTCACCGCATAGCCTTTGGCGTAGACGGGAACAACGGCTGTTGCGGTATCCGCAACGGAAACCGCAACAGCCGCAGTATCGGAATTGCCGGATGCTTGCCGGGACTTTGTGCCGCACGAAGTTATAGACACTGCACACGCAAATACAAGGCCCACGAGAAGTAATCTGATCATGATTGTTCGGTTTTATATTTCAGGGCACAATATTCGGCAATTTTGGGGAGATACGCAAACTCTTCCCGAACAAATCGTTATAAAAGAAACTACAAGTTCATCAAATCGTTCAATGCCTCGCTCATGCTAGGATGTGTGAAGATGAAATCACGCAGGAAAGTATACTCCTGCCTCATCTTCATGGCCATCGCCACCAGATTGATTACTTCACTCGACTCCGGGCCAAACAGAGTGCAACCCACTATCTTATCGGTATCGGCATCCACTATCACCTTGAACAATCCGTCCGTATTGCCCAATGTACGGGCACGGGGAATGGCGGAGACGGGGAGTTTGTTTACCTTAATGTTCAAACCTTTCTCACGTGCTTCGGTCTCACTCATACCGATGCGTGAAAGCGGCGGATCTATAAACACCGAATAGCTCACCGGCTCACGGTCGGACACCTTACGCTCTCCCGCTCCAAACAGGTCTTCGCGGAGAATACGGTAATCGTCCAACGAAATATAAGTAAATTGCAGTCCGCCTTTCACGTCGCCGATAGCACGGATATTGGGATTGGTAGTCTGCAAATGCTCGTTCACGATAATAGCACCACGTTCGTTCACCTCTACTCCTGCCTCAGGCAGATTCAATCCCGCAGTATTGGGACGACGTCCGGTAGCCAAAAGAATAGCATCCGCGTCCAATTGCAGAATCTTGCCTGTCACGGCATCCTGATAGACAACCACCATACCTTCCACGGACTGCACACGGGCATTCAGGCAGAAAGTGATGCCTTTCTTTTCCAACACTTCCTGCACGCTGGCAGCAATGTCACGGTCTTCACGGGCTATCAGTTCGGAATAGCTTTCCAACACTGTCACCTGCGATCCGAAAGAAGCGTACATCGAAGCGAACTCCAAGCCGATATACCCGCCGCCTACGATAACAAGATGCTTAGGAAGCTCCGCCAGTTCCATAATGGAAGTGCTGGTGTATACTTTCGGATTGTCCTTTACTCCCCCGATAGGCGGAATGATGGTTTCAGCTCCCGTATTGACAAATATCTGCTGGGCTTGAAGCTGAATCGTTTCTTCCGCCATACGTACTTCCACCACATCAGGACCGACAAAAGAACCTGTACCCGTATATACCGTTATATTAGGATTGTCTGACAGATTGCGGTAATTCTTCTGACGCAGGAAAGAAGTAACTTCCTCTTTCCGTGCAACAGACTGGCGGTAGTATGCCTGCTTCTGTTCCCAGGACGCACTCGTATCTGCCAACTCTGCCGAATGTATCAGTGTCTTGGTCGGAATACATCCGATATTGATACACGTACCGCCGTACATCTTATCCGAACGTTCTATCATAGCAACAGTAAAGTTCCGTTCGGCCAGCCCGGCAGCGAGTGTCTTGCCTCCTTTTCCAAAGCCGATAATAATAGCATCATACTTTTTCATAGTCTTATTTTTCCAATTGGTTCAATACCCTTTTTGCACTGTCCGCCAGCACCACGATAGCTCCGGCAAGGATGGCGGTATCCTTTATTACCAGTCGTCCGGCCCCTGTCAGCAAAGGGAAGCCATGCTCTCCGCTTCCCAAATCGGGAACCCACACTTCAGGAGTAGTGACAAGGAACGAAAGCGTGCCGACAGTCATTATGACGGCCAGCGCAGCCCCTGCCAATCCGATTTTCGGAAAGAATATCCCCAGAAAAGTAAGGATACCGATTGCCATAATCAGTATGCCAAGACCGCGGGAGAAGCCGTAGGTATTGTTCTCTACATGCCACCGGTGCTTGGCTTCGTCAAACTCTCCCTCTTTCAGCTTGTATTCCTTGTATTCCGGTGCAGGCTTATCGTAGAAGAAACTCATAAAAGGACTGTTTGCCACGAACGGAACGATTCCTTCGGCTTCGTAGTTCCAGAATTTCAAGCCGCCTATCCATACAAATATCACAAGAATGGCCACGCGGATGAGGTTGATACCCAACTTTTGGGAAGAAGCGGCCAGCGTCAGTGCCGCAAGGAACAGTTTTTGCAATTTCGTTTTCATATTTTTGTTGTTTTAGATTCACCACAGAGACACTCGGGTGAAATGTTTTTGCAAAGATCCCTGTTTCCTGCCGGTTGTGGAATGGCAATTATTCCGTAACAGTTGGCAATTCTTCCCGATGTGCTTGTTTCCGATACTCCGACACACTCTCTCCCGTCATTTTCTTGAAGAAGCGGCTGAATGCAGCCAAGTCCTCAAAGCCCAGGATAGCGCTGATTTCCTTAGCGCTCTTCCGTGTGTACAGTAGCAAGCGTCTGGCTTCCGCATCTATCCGTTCGTGAATGATGCGAAGCGGAGAAGGCAGTCCGCAGGCAGAAAACAAGTTAGAGAGCGTCTTAGGCGAACGGCAAAGCATATCGGCATAGTCCTGCACCTGTTTCTTTTCACGAAAATACTGGTCTACCAGCACATAGAACCGACGGGCAACATCGAAAGTCCTCTCATACTCCTGCCCCACACCAAACCTTGCACGTGCTATGCGCGTACAGGTGATGATGAAACGTTTCAGTACAATCCGCAACATCTCTTCCTGAAGATTGTCATTAATGGCGGACTCCTGACGGAAAATACGGACTATATCATGCAGGTTGGACGATTGCTCCTCGGACAGCTTCAGCCGCATCACCCGGGACGAACCGTAGAACAGAAAGCCGTTGCAGGACACCTCATTGTCATGTCCGTAGATGCAGTAGAAATTACTGTTGAAAACAAAGGTCAGGAACTCACCAGCCACCTCTTTGATGGTCAGATGATGCAGTGGGGTAAGCGTGACAATCTCGTCCTTCGCCAGCTTCATAGGTATATGGTCTACCTCGATGACGAGCGTGCCGCTCTGTACCCAGAGAAACTTATACAGAGTCTTGTCGCGTTGCAGCGGCTTGTTTTCGTGAAAGCGGGATGTCATTGCGATATTGCCGTTCAAACGCGTATTCAGTTGGTAGTCCATAGGCTTCCGTTATTTGTAAAGGTAACAAAGATAGCGAATATCTTGCTTACTATTGATTATTTCCCGATTTTTGCACATAAAAAAACAGAATGTCCCCTATTCAATTCGTATCCCTCGGCCCCGGTGAAGCCGAACTCATCACCCTGAAAGGACTGAAAGCCCTGCAAAATGCCGACTGCATCTTCTGTCCCGAAACGCCCGTCCGTGACGGTCATTCCCTGTCACGCGCCGCCGACATCATGTTCCGACTCGACATACCCGCCAACCGTATCCGCCGCTTCTCCCTGCCCATGAGCAAGCAGCGGACCGATGCCCTCAACGCCTACGACCAAGTGTATGCCGCCGCCCTTTCCCTGCATCACGCCGGCAAGAAAGTGGCTATCGTGGCAGAGGGCGATGCAGGCTTCTACTCCTCTGTACATTATATATATGAGAAACTGCAAGCCGCCGGCATCCCCGTAGAACAGATTGCCGGCATCCCCGCTTTCATCGCTGCCGGAGCACGGGGCGGATTGCACATCGCCAGCCGGGAAGAGAGGCTGACCGTAATTCCCGGCATCACCACCGCCGAAGAGATAGAGCGGCTGATACAATCTCAGAACACGGTAGTCATCATGAAACTGTCGCAGTGCACCGATGAAGTGCACCGTTGCATCCGCCTTCATCCCGAATACGATTACCGCTATTTCGAGAACGTAGGCACTCCGCAGGAGAAATACATCAGTGACGGGCAGCAGCTTGAAACACTCCGTTTCCCTTATTTCTCCCTGCTTATTATCCGTCACAATGGCTTCTGACACCGATTTAATACAATTTCGCACAGAGTACGAGTGATTTTTGCAGAAATGGCTTACCTTTGCACCTTGTGTAATTAAAAAAGATAAAGACATGAAGAAACTTGCTTTTTATATGTTGATGCTGGTTATGAGCATCGGTTATGCCTATGCACAAGGCGGGGCAGACATTAAATTCGACAAGACCACCCATAACTTCGGAACATTCTCCGAAAACAATCCGGTGGTAAGCTGCACGTTTACATTCACCAACGTGGGAGATGCTCCGCTGGTAATCCATCAGGCAGTGGCATCTTGCGGATGCACAGTGCCCGAATACACGCAAGAGCCGGTGATGCCCGGAAAGACCGGAACCATCAAGATTACTTACAACGGTACAGGCAAATACCCCGGACATTTCAAGAAGTCCATTACGCTGCGCACCAACGCCAAGACCGAAATGATGCGCCTGTTCGTTGAAGGCGACATGACTGCCAAAGACGCCAAATAAACGTTTTTATGATACAGAAAAAAGGAGAATTTTTCAATTCTCCTTTTTTTTTGCTTTCTTTGAAGTCTATAATGGAATACATATCGCAATCATAACAATAAAAATAAAACAGCTATTATGAAACAAGAAGAAGAGAAAGCAATCGGCGTACCGGAAAACGCGTTCCGCGAGCTGAAGCCGGGAGAGGTCTACAATCCCCTGATGAGTCCCGACAAGAAATATCCCGAAGTAAACCTGTGGTCGGTACTGTGGGGCATCGCCATGGCGGTACTGTTTTCGGCAGCGGCAGCCTATCTGGGGCTGAAAGTGGGACAGGTATTCGAAGCCGCCATCCCCATCGCCATTATCGCCGTCGGCGTGTCCGGCGCAGCCAAGCGTAAGAACGCACTGGGCGAAAACGTCATCATCCAGTCCATCGGAGCCAGTTCCGGAGTAATTGTGGCAGGTGCAATCTTTACCCTGCCCGCACTGTATATCCTACAGGAAAGCTATCCGCAGGAAATCACCGTAACGTTTGCACAAGTATTCATCAGTTCGCTGCTGGGCGGCGTATTGGGTATCCTTTTCCTTATCCCGTTCCGTAAATATTTCGTAAGCGACATGCACGGCAAATATCCTTTCCCCGAGGCCACCGCAACGACGCAGGTGCTTGTATCGGGAGAAAAAGGCGGCAGTCAGGCAAAACCGTTGCTGACGGCGGGTATTATCGGCGGTCTGTACGACTTCATCGTTGCCACTTTCGGTTGGTGGAACGAAAACTTCACCACCCGTGTATGCGGCTTCGGCGAAATGCTGGCAGAGAAAGCCAAGCTGGTGTTCAAGGTAAACACCGGAGCTGCCGTACTGGGTCTGGGCTATATCGTCGGACTGAAATACGCCTCTATCATCTGCGCCGGCTCGCTTGCCGTATGGTGGATTATCATCCCCGGCATGTCCCTTATTTGGGGCGACAGCGTGCTGAACCAATGGAATCCGGAGATTACCGCCACCGTAGGTGCCATGTCTCCCGAAGAAATCTTCAAGTACTATGCCAAGAGCATCGGTATCGGCGGCATTGCAATGGCGGGTATCATCGGCATCATCAAGTCATGGGGCATCATCAAGAGTGCCGTAGGGCTGGCTGCCAAGGAAATGGGCGGCAAGGCTGATGCGGAAACCAACGTGAAGCGTACGCAACGCGACCTTTCCATGAAGATTATCGCTATCGGTTCTATCGTGACGCTGATACTGGTTACGCTGTTCTTTTACTTCGATGTGATGCAGGGCAACCTGATGCATACGGTAGTGGCTATCCTGCTCGTTGCAGGCATCTCGTTCCTCTTCACCACCGTAGCAGCCAATGCCATTGCCATTGTGGGAACCAATCCGGTATCGGGCATGACGCTGATGACGCTTATCCTTGCATCGGTAGTAATGGTGGCGGTAGGCCTGAAAGGTCCCGGCGGAATGGTGGCAGCGCTGGTTATGGGCGGTGTGGTTTGTACGGCACTTTCCATGGCGGGTGGTTTCATCACCGACCTTAAGATTGGCTACTGGCTGGGAAGCACTCCCGTGAAACAGGAGACGTGGAAGTTCCTCGGAACAATCGTTTCGGCAGCTACCGTAGGCGGTGTAATGATTATCCTGAATAAGACATACGGATTTACCAGCGGACAACTGGCTGCTCCGCAGGCCAACGCAATGGCGGCTGTTATCGAACCGTTGATGAACGGTGTAGGTGCACCGTGGCTGCTTTACGGCATCGGTGCGGTGCTGGCTATCGTGTTGAATGCCTGCAAGATTCCTGCACTGGCTTTTGCACTGGGCATGTTCATCCCGTTGGAGTTGAACGTTCCGCTGGTAGTGGGCGGCGCCGTAAACTGGTACGTGACCAGCCGCAGCAAGGATGCAGCCCTCAATGCCGAACGTGGCGAGAAAGGTACGCTGCTGGCGTCCGGTTTCATTGCCGGCGGTGCGCTGATGGGTGTGGTAAGCGCGGCAATGCGCTTCGGCGGTGTCAATATGGTGAACGACGCATGGCTCAGCAATACATGGTCTGAAGTGCTGGCGCTAGGCGCTTATGCCATCCTGATATTCTACCTCGTAAAGGCTTCGATGAAAACGAAATAAGCTGCGGGGACACTGAAACAAATTCAGATAATACAAAACAATATTCACCATGAGAAAGATTCTATTTCTATCCCTTCTGTTTGCCGCAACGATGTTGTCCGCACAGAGTCCCGTCGAACTGCCGTTATGGCCCGACGGAACTCCCAATACAAACGGGCTGACCGGTGAACAGGAAGATTTGAAAGGCGGCCGCGTTGCCAACGTGACCCATCCTTCCATAACCGTTTACCGTCCGGCAAAGCCCAACGGTATGGCTGTCATTATGTGCCCCGGCGGCGGATACGCCCGTCTTGCCATGAACCACGAAGGGCACGACATGGCGGCCTGGTTCACGACGCAAGGCATCACGTATGCGGTACTGAAGTACCGCATGCCGAACGGGCATAACGAGGTTCCCCTGTCGGATGCCGAGCAAGCCATCCGCCTGGTACGCAAACATGCCGGGGAATGGGGTGTCAACCCCAACCGTATCGGTATCATGGGAGCATCCGCAGGCGGACATCTGGCAGCTTCCCTTGCCACGTTATACGGCAGCGACGCTACCCGTCCCGACTTCCAGATACTGTTCTATCCCGTCATCTCCATGCTGAAAGGCGTGACCCACAGCGGTTCCCGCCAAAACCTTATCGGAGAGACTCCTACTGCCGAACTGGAACAGAAATACTCGCTCGAAAGGCAGGTATCTCCCAAAACGCCGCAGGCCTTCATCATGCTGTCGGCAGATGACGCAACCGTACTGCCCATCAACGGCATCGGTTACTTCCTCGCCCTGCGCGAACAGAAAGTGCCTGCCACACTGCACGTCTATCCCACCGGCGGTCATGGCTGGGGCTTCCGCGACAGCTTCACCTACAAGCGCCAATGGACCGGCGAGCTGGAAAAATGGCTGAGAGAAGGGCTGACCTTTCCGGAGAAGTAACGCTTCCGTAGCAGCTATTTACATCAATCATCATTAACCCGTTCAAACCTTAAAACTTACTTACCATGAAAATACACGGACTATTGCTTGCCGCTGCCTTTCTTCCTGTCGCCCTTGCGGCGCAGGAAGACCGGTATGCGCAAATTACCAATCCCAAACTCACAAGTATCAACAAAGAGCCGCCCCGCAGCACCTTCACTTCTTACACAAACGAGGCGGATGCCGTTGTCAACGACCGTAAGAACGGAACATTCCGCATCTCCCTCAACGGCAAGTGGAAATTCAACTATGTGGAGAACTTCGCCGACCGTCCTACCGACTTTATGGATGCCCGTACGGACGTAAGCAAATGGCCGGACATCAACGTTCCCGGCAATTGGGAGCTGCAAGGTTTCGGCACGCCTATCTACGTCAACCAGCCGTACGAGTTCTGCTCTCCCGGCTATGCCCCCTATTGGGACAAGCCCAACCCGCCCTACGTTCCCAAAGAGTGGAATCCTACGGGAACCTACCGCCGTACCTTCACCCTGCCTGCCGACTGGGACAACAAAGAAATCTTCCTGAGCGCCGACGGAGTGCGCGGAGCGGCATTCTACTACCTCAACGGCAAGTTTGCAGGCATGAGCAAAGATTCCAAGACTCCCGCACGCTTCAACGTCACTTCCCTTGCCCGCAGAGGCGAGAACGTGATTGCCATACAGGTGCACCGCTTCTCCGACGGCAATTATCTGGAGTGCCAGGACTTCTGGCGCATCAGCGGCATCGAACGGGACATCTACATGTATGCCCAGCCGCAAATACACCTGACGGACTTCAAGGCGGAGACTCCCCTGGACGGAGATTACTGTAACGGAATCCTGAAGCTGAAAGTGAAGTTTGCCAACGAAACCGGCAAAGAGACTCCGTTCCTCGTAAACTATCGTTTGCTGGACAGCAAAGACAAGCTGATTGCCCAATCCTCGACCCGTGTAAGCTACGGTCAGACGGAAGTGGAATTCACCCCAAAGACAATCAAAGAACCGTTGCAGTGGACAGCCGAAACGCCTAACCTCTACACGCTCGTCATCAGCCTGAAACATACCAACGGTGACGTTATCGAGGCCACCGGTTGCAAAGTAGGGTTCCGCACCGTAGAGATAAAAGACAAGCAACTGATGGTAAACGGCAGGCCTATCCTCGTAAAAGGCGTCAACTACCACGAGCATAATGAATACACCGGCCATTACGTTCCCGAAGAGCTTATGCTGAAAGATTTCGAACTTTGGAAGCGGTACAACATAAACACGATCCGTACCTGCCACTACCCGCAGCAGGAACGTTTCTATGAGCTGTGCGACCAATATGGCTTCTACGTCATAGACGAAGCCAATATCGAGAGCCACGGAATGGGCTACAATCTGAACGTAGGCGGCACGCTGGGTAATAACCCGCTGTTTACAAAAGCGCATATAGACCGCACCATGAACATGTACGAGCGCGACAAGAACCATCCCTGCGTCATCACCTGGTCGCTTGGCAACGAAGCGGGAAACGGCCTGAACTTCTACGTCACCTACAATACGCTGAAAGCATTGGACAGCCGTCCCGTACAATACGAACGCGCCCTGCTGGAATGGAATACGGACATCTTCTGCCCCATGTACCACAGTCCCGCCCACATCGAGAAATACGCACAGAACCCCGAAATGACCCGCCCGCTTATCCTCTGCGAATATGCCCATGCCATGGGCAACAGCCTCGGCAATTTCCAGGATTACTGGAACATCATCGAGAAATACCCCATCCTGCAAGGCGGTTGTATTTGGGACTGGGTAGACCAGGGACTTGCCGCCAAGACCGCTGACGGCCGTAAATACTGGGCATACGGTGGCGACTACGGCGAGTACGGCACCCCGTCCGACGGCGACTTCTGTATCAACGGCATAGTATATCCCGACCGCAGCGTCAAGCCGCAGACCGAGGAAATGGGAAAGGTGTATCAGAACATCAAGTTCTTCGACTTCGACCCGGCAGCCTCTGCCGTAAAGATACGCAATGATTTCTCCTTCACCAATCTCGACAAATACGACTTCCATTACATCGTCCGCCATCACGGCAAAGAGATTTACAAAGGCCGAATCAAAGACATCAAGGCCGAACCGGGACAGACCGTCACTAGTCCGTTCCTCAACGGCATTCCCGCCACCAACAGCTCGACCGGAGACGTACGCATAGAGTTCTATGCCGCTATCCGTACTCCCGAACCGTTCCTTCCGGCGGGTACGGTCATTGCCCGTGAACAGACCTATGTGCATACTTTCCATAAGGAAGATGCCCCGAAACAGGCATTCGCCGGTTCGGAAGAAGACGACCGGCAAGTCGTTTTCTCCGGTCCGCACTTCAAGGCAACCTTCGACAAGCAAAGCGGCCTGCTGGTATCTTACCGATACAAGAAGCAGGAATACATCCATAACGGGCAAGGTCCCCGCCCCTTCTTCTGGCGCGCCCCTACCGACAATGACTACGGAGCCAAACTTCCTGTACGTTTGAAAGCGTGGAAAGAGGCCAGCTATCAGGAGCCGGAAGCCGAAAGCTTCAATGTAGTGCGCGACAAAGATACTACGGCGGTAAAAGTGACCTACCGCTTCCCGCAGACCGATGCCCGCTGGGATATAACGTATAAGGTATACGGCAACGGCGTTATCAAGGTAGACAACCATTTCGTTGCAGAGAACGCCCAAACACCGATGATACCGCGTGTGGGACTGCGTATGCAGCTACCTGCCCGCATCACCTCGCTGACCTACTACGGCCGGGGTCCGGAAGAGAATTACCGCGACCGCCGCACCTCACAGTTCATCGGCGAATACACATCGGGTATCCAAGATATGTACGAGCCTTATGTCCGTCCGCAAGAAAACAACCACCGCACGGACATCTATTGGTGCACCCTCACCAGCAAAGCAAAAGAAGGTCTGCTGTTTGTTGCCGACCGCACTTTCGAAATGAACGTATCCAACTATCCGCTGGAAAGCCTGGATAGCGGTGACTCTATCGAGAACGGCTCTCCCCGTACCGAAAAGACCAATCACCGCCATCTCACCGACCCGCAACCGGAACCCTCCGTAGACCTCTTCATAGACTACCGCATGATGGGCGTAGGCGGTGACGACAGTTGGGGAGCTTTGGCGCACGAACCTTATCTGATACGCCCCGGCAGGCAGAATGCCGTCAGCTACGGTTTCGCGATTGTACCGTTCGACAAGGGAACGGATTTCAAGAGTTTGATATATAGATATTAAAGCTGTCCAGCTATGAAAACGTTATCCGGCATATCCCAGATTTTATTTAACAGGTTCTACTGTATATTCCGTACCTTGCCTTGCGTTTTCTGTACTTTGGCAATAGCATCGTCCGTTTCCGCACAGGAAACGGACAATGCCATGCTGAAATACGGTTTGAATTTCCTCAAGACTCCCTACGTGGCACATACGCTGGAAGTAAATGAAGAAGAGAAACTCGTAGTCAACTTCGACGAAGTGGATTGCACCACTTTTGTGGAGTATGTGCTTGCCCTGGCACTTTCTCCCGTCAAGAATGGCACGATAGACAATGCCGACTACGCACGCACCCTGCAAAGCATCCGCTATCGCGACGGCAAAATCAACGGTTACACTTCCCGCCTGCACTACATTGCCGATTGGGTGAACAACGGTGTCAGACATGGTTTCATGGAAGACATAACCGCTGCCAACAGCCCCAATACGGTAAGGCTGTCCCTCAACTTCATGTCTACGCACCCCAAAGCATACAAACACCTGGAGTCTTCTCCCGAAAACATCAGCAAGATTGAAGAAATAGAAAAGTCACTCTCCGGACAACTGTTCCATTATATCCCCAAAAACAAACTGCCCGATGAAGGATTCGGGTGGATAAAGGATAGCGATATCATAGCCATTACCACCAACATTCCCGGGCTGGATGTTGTCCACCTGGGACTTGCCTGCTATGAAAAGGGAGTATTGAAACTGCTCCATGCCTCCTCTACACAGAAAATGGTAGTCGTCTCCCAAGAGCCATTGGCACAGATGCTGAAAAGGAATAAGAAGTTTACAGGAATCAGAGTGTTAAGAATAAAATAATACTCTCCCAATAACTGTTATCCTATCATTAAAAACTATATCTTTGCATAGTAAGGACTTTCCGTCCGACATCTGTCTTTCTTTCGTCCGACAGATGTCGGACGAAAATTACACACCTGTCGGACGAAAGAGAAACTGCTATCGGACGATTACTTCTTAGTAAGAAAAAAAACAACTCATTGCAGGGATGGAAATTATTCATTGCAGTGGCAAAAACAATTTATTCATGAGTGCATACTATGACCTTTACGAAACTCCCTCTCCTAACGGAAGCGAGGAAAAAAAATCTCTCCATGCCCGTATATATCCTAAAGAAACTTATACCCAAAAAGAGTTTGTAGAACACGTTGCTATGTTTCAGCATCTGCCCAAGAACATTATAGGGGCGGCACTGGACGCTTGCATCGACGAACTGTGCGACCTGCTTGCCAACGGCAACATTGTAGAACTCGGAGAGTTGGGATTTTTCAGCACTTCATTGAAATGCACTCAGGATACCGATGATGAGAAAAAGAAAATCAGGTCCGAATCTGTCCGTTTTCAAAACGTGCATTTGCGTATCAGCAACACATTCCGCAAGAAAATCAGACAGAGAATGAAACTGGAAAGGACACATTCTCCGACTAAGAAATCGAAGAAAACGGAAACGACAGAAGAAACAAGGAAAGAAAGGCTGATGCTGTTCCTGCAGGAGAATGTTTGCATCACCAAAAACGAATATATTCACCTGACCGGGCTGACAAGGCATGCAGCCATCGATGAACTGAACAAATTCATCCGGCAAGGTATCCTGCGGCGCCGGGGCATAAGCCGCTCCACAGTTTATATAAATAATATTCAGCATTAACAGAAGAATGGAAACTACGGAAATGGAACAATCCATGCAGTGGTTCGTCTTTTTCAAAGACCAACTGCTGCTGAAGAAAGAGTACACAACAAACGGAGAGAACAAATACGGTATACCTTATGGAGTAACCCCTCCTGTAACACCCGCAGCGGGATGCAAAATACACGAGGTAACTCTGACCGGCGGAAAGAAAGTAAAGGCTTGCGCACTTGGACAGCCTGTACCCGAAACCGAAGAATGGGTAATGACAGGCTTGCGCGCTTCTTACGACTACCTGCCATTGGCAGATTATCAGGCAGCGGGAAAAGCATTCCAAATACTCTATTGGGACAGCCACAGCCGTTTCTGTCCCGTATGCGGCACTCCTATGGAACAGCAGACTCCTATCATGAAGAAATGCCCGGAGTGCGGCAATGAGATGTATCCTCCCGTTTCTACGGCTATCATCGTGCTGATACGGAAAGGCAAAGAAATATTGCTGGTACATGCGCGCAACTTCCGCGGCACGTTCCACGGGCTGGTAGCCGGCTTCCTCGAAACGGGCGAAACATTGGAACAATGCGTAGAGCGGGAAGTTATGGAAGAAACGGGGCTAAGGGTGAAAAACATCACTTATTTCGGCAGCCAGCCCTGGCCTTATCCCAGCGGATTAATGGTAGGATTCATAGCCGACTATGAAAGCGGGGAAATCAAACTGCAAGCCGATGAACTCAGCTCCGGCGCATTCTATTCCAAAGACAACCTGCCGGAAATACCCCGGAAACTAAGCATTGCAAGAAAACTGATTGACTGGTGGCTGGAGAATAATTGAAAGGACGGATTAATAATTAAAGGAAAAGACAAAAAAACAGATTGCGGAAAACACGCACTCGCAAACGAACAACTACGAATGAAACGACTCTCATTCACATCAACCAATCGGCGTGCAACCGCAATCTGTAGTACTATCTGTTAACTGTAGGCTACTGTTGCATATAAGAACAGCATTTAACGGGAATTGATTTGCCAACCGGTATAAAGAATATAAAAGAAACTTAATACATTCCGGCTTATCACCTACTTACTGCTACAAAAATAAAAGGGGACATTCATTAAATATTACAAAATTAGCCAACTAATTCATACACAAATTATTG
>ERZ1673695.339-NODE-339-length-77810-cov-13.111967_pt1 | contig 77810 bp, 81 predicted proteins | sample MGYA00580225_ERZ1673695 | MGnify/ENA primary metagenome ERZ1673695 (study PRJEB41218, sample SAMN15661739) | gut metagenome | host: Homo sapiens | place: Canada: London | collected 2015-08-20/2019-03-30 | study: EMG produced TPA metagenomics assembly of... | reverse complement strand
ACGCTAGCCTGTCACGCTAGAGGTCGACGGTTCGAGCCCGTTCCGGGTCGCCACAAAAGGCGAGTTTATCTTGCCTTTTGCGTATGCTGCTATGGCTCAGTAGGCAGAGCACGTCCTTGGTAAGGACGAGGTCACCAGTTCGAATCTGGTTAGCAGCTCCAAGAAAAAGTCCAGTGTTTAAGCCGTTTTTTAGGTTTTGACACTGGATTTTTTTATTTTCTGAATATCGGTTTTTTGAGGCCTTTTTAAAGGGGTCAGGTAGTCAAAAAGTAGTCAGATTTTCGGGCGGTCACAGGCACAGGGCGGTCTGAGAGATCTATGCCGGTCTCGAAGGCGCGTTCGATTTCCTTGGCTTTGCGGTTTACCTCCGCCGGGCTTGTGCCGTAGACGTGCTTTTGCGTGCCGTCCGGCAGCGTGATCTTGCGTTGGTAGCGCCCATCTGCTCGTTTTTTCATAATTTTAAATTGTACCTCCAAATTTTGGGCATATTTCTATTCACGTTCTATTTCTATCCACGTCCTCAAAAGAGAACGACTAATTTTGGGCATAAAAATGCCCGGGCTATTGCTTTTGCCCGGGTCAGGTGGTACAATATAGCTTGTTTGGGACTATATTGTCCACCCGGTTCGCCGGGCGGCCTCGTCGGTGTTGGTAGCACCGGCGGGGCTTTTTTATTGTTTGGAATATTGTTTGACTAATTCTATAAGCCTTTTCAGGTTTAATCGATAGGTTTTGTTGTGACCGATGCGATCCTGAGTGAGCAGTTTATAAGAATTGAATTTAGATAATCTTTTCCTAAGAGTTGCTGGTGTGACTTCTGTAGCTTCCAAAAGTTCCGAAGTGGTAATTCCATCTTCAGAAAACAATTCTGCTTGAATTAGCAGATAAGCGATGTTTTCCATTTCAGAGCTTTCAGAAATAAAAGGAATGTGCTCTGCCATCGTGGCGAAAGATTTTAGACTTTCTAATCGTTTTTGTAACGCTGCATACAGTTGATCAATGGCTTTAGACACAATTTCGAGGAAGCTAAGAAGAAACGGGGTTAAATCGCCACGGCTTTTTTCGTCATTACAGACAATAAAGGCTTTGTAATATAATTGAATGTTTTCTTTTATGGTGTACGAAAGGCGATAGCTGATAAGCGAGTTTAACTCTTTAGATAGTAAATAACTGCTGATGAAACGGGAAAGACGACCGTTGCCATTATAAAAAGGGTGAATATAGCCAAAAAGATAATGAAAAATTGAAATTCGTTCAAGCATCTCAATTTCATCATTAGATAAGAAATCAAGGGCTTTTTGCATATAATGGATAATTTTGCTTTCCGGGTACAAACCTGTGTGAATTATTTTCTGGGTACTGCTGTATACATTCACCGAACCTTTACGAAAAAGAAGACCATCGGGCAGATCATTGGGATCTTCCTCTTCAACCTCTTTTAAAACAAGATCATCATAAATTAAACGTATGTCTTCACAAGTATTGATTCTTAATTCATCAGTTTCACGAAGCATAAGATATTTATTTACCAGTCCAGAAAAACGTTTTCTTTTATCCTGTGTCTTCAGACTTTCAAGGACGTCCGTAATGTCTCTTCTGGTACTATTGACGCCTTCGATACTGTTTGTCAAAACTACTTCATCAATCAGACAGCGTTTTGCAAATTGATGTTGAGCAATACCCGGAAGCGAATGTATAAGTTCGCGAACCTTTTTATCCATTTTGTGAATGTTGAGCAATAAATCTATGCTCTCTGGAGTGCGTAAATAAAACGCCGGAAAGCCTTGAATATCAAAATCCAAATGGATAGCATATTCACTATTGAAGCGATTGTGATATATAGAATGATAGTCATTCGGCTGTTTGAAAAAAAGTTTTTGTAAAGAGTCATATTTCATCTGCTGCTACCACCTAATAAATGCAAATATAAGGGAGATTTATCATTTTACAATTGAAATTCCAATGTAAGATGTTAATTTAAGGCTATTTTATCATCTTTCGCAGTAAAATATACCGGAACATGTTAATTTTTGCTCTTTTCAACTTTTACCCCACAGCGGGGCTTTTTCTTTTTTGGTTAGAATGAATAATATTCAAAGCAAGTGAATAATATTCAAAAAGCGGACATCAGAGGACATCTTTGCCGCATAACATTGACAAAAGTGATTTTAGTGAGTAAGGTAAAAGCAGAACAAATGTTTCGGAGGATAAACATGAAAGATCAACACTACTTAAAAGTCTTGAAGTTAGGAATTTGCCCTTGCTGCAAGAAATACATGAGATTTACCGTTTGCAAGAATAAAAGAGATTTACTCTGGAAATGTGAAAACCCTGACTGTAAGTCTTTTCAAAAAGAAAGGTTCATGCCGTATGAAGCCTATCAAACGCTCTGCTATTTAGAAAATAACCAACCTGATGAGGATTTAGAACTTTAAGAAATCCCTTAGTGCTTTTTCCATATCCACACCTTTGTTCAAAGATCGAGTGATCGCACGATAGAGAATTTTAGAGTCTTCTTGATAGTAGTCGCTGTCAAAAGACTGAACCTCAGCAGATGTATTAATTTGTACCATAAACACAAAGCTGGTGTGATGAGAAGCATCTTTTCCGCTTTCGTTATCGATGCGAATCAAGGCTACAATACCGTCTTTATGGCGAGCATAATACGAATTCATGGGCAAGACATGCGTAAATTCATTTTGAAATATGTCTTGTATCTCATCGATAATTCCAGGGAACCCAATTTCAGCAGGGGAAAAGGCACGAATCGATTTCCATTCAATTTCACCTGCATTTGTTCTCAAAGTGAGTTCATTCAAAAATTCAATGATTTGGTTATCATACTCATTGTTATACATGGATAAAAAGCCTTCCTCTCTTTAATAATTGGATTATGGTTTCAATTTCACCATTTAGAATGTCCCAATTAAAGGTTTTTGAGTTTTCCTCATAATTACTTAAGCAATCAAAAATTTTCTTTTCAAAATCATCAGCGGTTTTTTTGTCTTTTTCGCAAAAAGGAATTATTTCTGCATAATAAGTAACTCGACGAATTTGTGCATGAAGTCTCTCTAAATTTTTCTTATCTCGTCCGCCTAAAAAAATATCTTTTTGTATGGACGCTAACTGTTCTATTAAATCTTTATATTCATCTTGATATCTGCTTTTATCGAATTGATTGCCGATATTTTCAAGGCGCTCGAAAACTTCTTTTCTCAAAGATTTCTTTTGGAAAATTGTAAATAAACCAGAAAGCGACGCGGTAATTACACTACCGATTATCGTTCCTAAATGTGGTTCTAAAACTTTAACGAAATTAGACCAAATTTCTTCCATAAGTCAAACCTCAAAATTTCTCAAATACCTCTCTTATTCATTTTTTGATTAAAACCAATGTGTAAAACCGACGGCGAGCCACTCAATAGCTACGTCTTCTAAGTCGGAGAGTGAATAGGTGAGCGGGGGATAGCTGGCGTTTGCGGGCTGGAGCACCCTTGTATTTCCGTTGATATACACGCGCTTCAAAGTCGATTCTCCGTTGATGCGTACAGCGGCTATTTGTCCATTTTCTACGGTAGGCTGCTTACGGATATACACGGCATCGCCGTTTTTAATGCCGGCATCAACCATGCTGTCACCCTCACACAGCAGCGCGAAATCTACTTGACGGTCAACGGGTACATCTACATAGCCTTCGAGGTTTTCTTCGGCTGTGATCGGCGTGCCGCAGGCAATACGACCAACAAGCGGAACTTTGTATGTCTTTGGCAGCGGAATGAAGCCGGGCGGGATAGGGGAGCTTGAAACGTCCCAACCCATGATCCATTCGGGCTGAACTCCTAAAGCTTTAGCGATAAGTTCAACCTTATCGGAAGGAATATTGGAAACCAGACCACTTTCGTATTTATATACGGTTTGTTTGCTTTTGCCCGGGTCAGGTGGTACAATATAGCTTGTCTGGGACTATATTGTCCACCCGGTTCGCCGGGCAGCCTCGTCGGTGTTGGTAGCACCGGCGGGGATTTTTTTATTTTTCGGCCTGCAAAAAATTCAAAAAATCGCTAACTAAAACTATTTCTCCGTCCACCTCAAAATATAAAGCGGAGAGCATTGGTGTGTCGCCGTTATATGCTTTACTATTGGCGGGGACGTTATCCATTAAAGTCCCGTATGCTACCACAGTTTTTCCGACGATTTTATCTTTATCTAAAGCAGACACGTCGGCGCTTGCACCGGCTAAAGCGATATATTTCGTTTTTCCGGCGTGCTTTATTTGTAAATAAACGGCGGTCATTTTTCCACCGGCAGTATCTTCCGTGATGATTTTTTGACACTTGCCATAAATGTAATATAAATTAGTTTTAAGCAAAGGGTTTTCTTCGGCGCTTTCGTCACCAACTTGATAAAAAGTATAAGCGCCGACGGTTTGCGGGCCCGAAAGCTCAAAGTCGGGCTTATCCGCGCACCCGGCTGCACTCACTGCCAGCAAACCCGCAAGCAGCAAGGCAAAAAGTCTCTTTTTCATCTGTAAAATCCTCCTAAATATAAAATAAATACTGCGCTTAAAGTTTACCATGGCGGGCGGGAGAAATCAACAGAATTTGCAAGTGATGTGGAAAATGGCAAATATTACGTTGCGAATTTGTGCGTTTTGCGGGAGAACTAATCATATAAGCGCTCCCGAAAGCGGACATTAGAGGATATCATAGGACATTAGAGGACATCGTAGGACATCTTTCTTAAAATCCATTGACGGCGCGCTGACAATGTGATAGACTTATCTCAAATCGAACGTGTGTTTGAAAGAGAATGCGAGGAGAACAAGCGATGAAACTGAATGAACACGAAAAACGAGAAAAGCTGATAAACGCAATCATCGACCTGCTGCGCTGTCTATCCATGGATCGGCTGCGCAAGCTCTACATAACAGCGCTGGTGTGGGCGGAAAAAGAATAAGAAACCTTCTTTTAATCGGGAACTGCTGAAAATGCGGCTCCCGATTTTTTTATTTTTCTTCCGATAAAGCCTTATAGAGCTGCTCGACAAATTTGAGGAACGCCGGGAAAGCTTCGTCCGGCATACGTGCCATTGCGCGAATGAGCCGACTTTTGTCGTCGTCGCCGATTTGCACCTTGGCGAAAATCTCCGCGAGTTCTTCTTCGCGGCTTTGTGGGCTGAACATTTCGCCAACGCCTGTACGCAGCCAAATCGGGTCAACGCCGAAGACGCGGCAAACATCTGAAATTGATCGTTCGCTCGGATCGCGCTGCCCAATTTCTATCATACCAATATAGTTGCGCGAAAGCCCGACCTGCGAAGCGAACTGTTCTTGTGTCAAATCTAAAGCTTGCCGAATGGCTTTAATCCTTGTGCCAATATTGTCCATCAATATCACCTGCCTTTGTTCTGTCCATATAATAACACGCCTTATTGTCTCTGTCAACACAAAATGAGGAAATTAAGGAAAATTCCAAAAATAATTGTTGACAAAGTGACTTTATGATGCTATGATATAGTCACAGAGTAAACAAGCGCGAAAGGAAGTGTGACAATGGGCGAAAAAGCAAAAGAAGCCGCGACCACCGCGACGAAGCTGATAGACAAGCTGCCCGCGGATAAGCGAGAGATCGCCGCAAGGTTGGCAGAAACCTACGCCGCAGGCCTCGCCGCCGGCATGGAGCTGGCCGCGACGGAAAGCTGCAGCAGAGGTAAAGAGTGAGAGGAGGTGAAAAGAATGAGTAGTGCAATATTCTGGATTGTCTACATAGTGGTCTTAACTGTTGTCTCTTGGATAAGCGCCAAAATCAACACGAAAAGCATCCGCGAAATGGTTCAGCTGCAATTTACGATTGAAAAGCTGAAATGGCAAGAGAAAGAACTGCGTAGACAGCGATTTGACAAAGACAAGGAGTAAAAAATGAACATAATTTTTCTGTCGTTTTCACGGCGGTTATTTGGATTGTCAATGCATTCATAATCAAGCGTAATACTAAGACCCGTCGAAGAATAGCACGGCTTCAGAAGATGATGGATGAGTGGGATGAGTGGGATAGGAGGCAAGGAAAATGAACATTGTATTTTCCCTTAACTCGTACATAACGTCAATGCTTTGCGGAGCATCAACCTTACTGATGGCACTGATGTTCAGCATCAAAGCAATTCGTGAAGATTCAATACTTGTTTCGATTCTCGGAACCTTGTGGGCACTGTTCACCTATTTGGTAATCACGTTCGAGCCGGTATTTAAATCGCTGGGGTGGTTTTGAATGGACGCAGTTTTATGATGATGAATGAGCCGTGATGCAGAGGTGAGAGGAGGGGAGGAAATGTATCGACTATTAGATGTACTCGAGTTTATCGCTTTAAGCTTTATTATGTTTCTGATTTTAAGAAAATTGCTGTAATCCGATAACCCGCCCCGCAGCCTTGCCCCATGCCGCCCGGAATTTACCTCCCATGATTTCATTTTGTTTGCGCCGAAGTGATTGCCATTGTGAACGGCGGCAGGTGGGAGGGCTGCGGGAGAGAACAAAAGAAAGGAGTAGAAAAATGGAACAGTATTACACGCTGCAGGAAGTGATGGCGCGACTGAACATCTCGCGCGATACGATTATGGGGCTTATCAGAAAAGGGAAGATTCCCGGCACGATCAAGCTCAGCAATGTTTTCCGCATCCCGGAAAGCGGCATCCGGCGCTTTTTGGAAGCCCAGACCGTGCAGCCGCGCAAGCCGTTCTACGTGCCGCGCCAACGCAAACAGACCAACAGCAAGACGCCGGGCACGGCGAACGCAGGTTGGGCGCCGCTGACCATGGACGTATTCAAGAAAGGGTGATTTTATATGATCTTAGTCAAGCTGCTCGGCTTTGCGATGCTGATCGGGACGGTCATGGGGTCCGTGCTCGGGATCCAGATCGTTATCGACCGGCTCGTCGCCGCGCAGCGCAGGAAAAGAAAAGCCGCACGGTCGTGCGGGAATATCGTAAGCCTTGATGCTTACAGAAAAAGAAAGGAAAGAAACGCATGAACCTGTATCACAAAGTAGAAGCCGCATTCGATGGCATGGCGGACGCGTTGAAAGCGGCGATGAACGTCGCGGATAACAGCGAAGAAACGGAGCTGTACAGCGATCTCGCCGACGATCTCGCGGATTTACGCGACGACGCCCAGAGCCTTTACGAAAAGCTCATTCAAAAGAAAAATGCCGCTCCGGCTGCTGGCACAGCTGAAACGGCGAAAGAGTCAGGTAATCACTCTGATTTGAGTATAGACAAAATTCTTGAGAATGTCAAGGGGTCTTTCTTGCTCGCGGAGCAAAACCCGGACGGCGGCGTCGACGTAACCGCGAATATTAAACTCGGAGATGATTTAATTGCCGTGTACGGCGCGGTCGTATCCGTAATTTATTACATGGTTCAGAAGCAAAAGCTTTCGACCGATAAGCTGACAGAAATCGAAAATAAGGCCAGAAACCACGCCATTCGCCGCGTGCTCAAGGAGGAGTTTTAACATGACAAAGCGTACAACTGTAAAAAACGATAAGCTGGTATTCACAAAAATCGCACCGAAGGCGCATATCGATGCGCAAAACCGCATCCGCCTGACCGACGAAGCGATTGAGATCATCGAGAAGATTTACATGGACACGAACATCTCTTTGACGCAAATTGCGAGCGAGATGATTAAGTATGCTGCGGATCACGTCACCATCGAGAAGCAGACAGTCGTGAATGAGGTGTTAAAGAAATGATGAAGATCAACAAGCTCGAAATTGAGAACGTGAAGCGCGTCAAGGCCGTGAAGATTGAGCCGTCCGAAAACGGGCTGACAATCATCGGTGGACGCAACAACCAGGGCAAAACCTCCGTGCTGGACAGTATCGCCTGGGCGCTGGGCGGCGACCGTTACCGCCCGTCACAGGCCGTAAGAGAGGGGTCGGTAATCCCACCGCACTTACATATTGTCATGAGTAACGGGCTTGAGGTGGAGCGCAAGGGCAAAAACAGCGACCTCAAGGTCACGGACCCGACCGGCAAGCGCGCCGGCCAGCAGCTCTTGAACGAGTTCGTGGAAGAACTCGCGATTGATCTGCCGAAATTTATGGAAGCGTCTTCGCGCGAGAAAGCCGAGGTGCTTTTGAAGATCATCGGCGTAGGCCCGCAGCTCAAGGAGCTCGAGGTGCAGGAAAACGACCTCTACAACCGCCGCCGTGCAATCGGGCAGATTGCCGACCAGAAAGCGAAGTTTGCGAAAGAGATGCCGTATTACCCGGATGCACCAAAGGAACCGATTTCCGCAAGCGAACTCATTCGGGCACAGCAGGAGATCCTCGCGAAGAACGGTGAGAACCAGCGCAAGCGTTTGAATGCTGCCGTGCTCAGTGAAGCACGTGAACGTTTGGCGCAGAAAGTAGACGATCTGCGCGCAGAGCTTGCAACGTACAGTCAGCAGCTTGCAAAGACCGAACGTGACCTGGAATGTGCGCTGAAAAGCGCGGAAGATCTGCACGATGAATCGACCGCAGAGCTCGAGCAGAATATCCGCGACATCGAGGTCATCAATGAAAAGGTGCGCACGAACCTCAATAAAGAGAAAGCCGAGGAAGATGCGGACGCGCACCGCGCCGAGTACGATACCATGACCGCAAAGCTGAACGACGTGCGGCAGAAAAAGATTGACCTGCTGAAAAATGCGTCGCTGCCTTTGCCGGGCTTATCCGTGGAAAACGGCGAACTGACGTACAACGGACACCGATGGGACAGCATGAGCGGCAGCGAGCAGCTCAAGGTCTCGACCGCGATTGTGCGCAAGCTGAACCCGAACTGCGGGTTTGTGCTTATCGATAAGCTTGAACAGATGGACACGGAGACCTTACAGGACTTCGGCACATGGCTTGAGCAGGAGGGCTTGCAGGCGATCGCGACGCGTGTCAGCACCGGCGGCGAGTGCTCGATCATCATTGAAGACGGCTATGTCAAGGGCGAAGTGCCGCAGAAAAAAGAATGGAAGGCAGGAGAATTCTAATGAATATCACATCGGGCAAAATCGAATCAGCGAAAAAAGTCGTCATTTACGGACCGGAGGGTATCGGTAAATCGACTTTTGCCGCGCAGTTCCCGAACCCGCTGTTCATCGACACCGAGGGCAGTACGAAATATATGGACGTGCGCCGCATGGACAAGCCCACAAGCTGGGAGATGCTGCGGCAGGAGCTTACATACGTCAAGCAGAACCCGCAGGTGTGCGGCACGCTCGTCATCGATACGATCGACTGGGCGGAGCAGCTGTGCATCGACGATATTTGCAGCCGATACCAGAAGAAGGGCATTGAAGACTTCGGCTACGGTAACGGCTATGTATACGAAAAAGAGGAATTCGGGCGGTTTCTCAACAGTCTGGAGGAAATCGTGCAGGCGGGCGTACACGTCGTGCTGACCGCGCACGCACAGATGCGCAAATTTGAACAGCCGGACGAAATGGGGGCGTATGACCGCTACGAGATGAAGCTCGGCAAGAAGACCGGCAGCCAGATCTCGCCGCTCGTCAAAGAATGGGCGGACATGGTGCTGTTCGCGAACTACAAGACGTTCGCCGTGCAGACAGACGACAAAGGGCAGAAGTTCAAGGCACAGGGCGGCAAGCGCGTCATGTATACGTCTCACCACCCGTGCTGGGACGCGAAGAACCGTTTCGGTCTGGCGGATGAGCTGCCGTTTGCGTACGCGCAGATCGCGCATTGCATCGGCGGCAAGCCGGTACAGGCAGCGCAACCGACACCGACCGGCACAGCCGTACCGATGCAGCAGATGAACGCCGCTTTGGATGAAACACCGGCAGCGGAAGAAGCGTACAGCATTCCGTCTTACGTGCCGAAAGCGCTTGCAGACCTCATGCGCCCGGAGCACGTGACCGCAGAGGAAATTCAAATGGCAATCGGGCAGAAGGGCTATTATCCCGAAGACACACCGATCTCGAGCTATGACCCTGCGTTCGTGCAGGGCGTGCTGATCGGCGCATGGCCGAAAGTATTTTCAGTGATCCGCAGCAACAGAGATTTACCGTTTGACGTATAAGGAGATAAGGAGAAAATAGATCATGGCAAACACAACGAACGAAAGAGCAATGGACTGGGAAGACACCATAGAAAACGAAAGCAATTTCAGGATCATCCCGGAGGGCGATTACAGCTTTACCGTGAGTAAAGTGACCCGCGCACGCCATAACGGCAGTGCAAAGGTCGGACCTTGCCCGAAAGCAATCTTAGACCTTGACGTGGTGACGCCGGAGGGCGTGGTCACCGTGCAGCACAACCTTTTGCTGCACACGCGCTGCGAGGGCTTGCTGTGCGCATTCTTCACCTGCATCGGGCAGCGCAAGCACGGGCAGCCGCTTAAGATGAACTGGGCTGCCGTGCCCGGCGCACGCGGCCGTGCGCATATCGGCATCCGCAAATGGACGAGCGAAAAGGACAACCGGGAACATGAATCGAACGAGGTAACACGCTTTTTAGACCCGGAACCGGCACCCGCCGCGCCGACACCGAGCTTTACGCCGGGTGACTTCTGATGGAGCTGAGACCATATCAGCAGGAGGCAAGGCAGGCAGTTGAAAATGAGTGGGCGTGCGGCGTGGATCGCACGCTGCTTGTTTTGCCGACCGGCTGCGGAAAAACGATTGTCTTTGCAAAGATCGCCGAGGACAGCGTGCGGGACGGCGACCGCGTGCTGATCCTGGCACACAGAGGGGAGCTGCTTGAACAGGCGGCAGACAAGATTCGCACGGCAACGGGGCTTTTGTGCGCAACGGAAAAAGCGCAGGAGAGCTGCCTCGGCAGTTGGTACCGCATCGTCGTGGGGTCCGTGCAGACCCTGATGCGCGAAAAACGCCTTGCGGGGTTCGACTACGACTATTTTGACAAGATCATCATCGATGAGGCGCACCACTGCATCTCGGACAGCTACCGGCGCGTACTGGACCATTTCAGCACCGCAAAGGTGCTCGGCGTGACGGCAACGCCGGACAGGGGAGACATGAAGAATTTAGGCGCGGTGTTTCAGTCACTCGCCTATGAATACACGCTGCCGAAAGCGATCAAGGAGGGCTACCTCACGCCGATCAAGGCGCTGACCGTGCCGCTGAAGCTCGACCTTTCCGGCGTATCGGTACAAGCAGGCGACTACAAAGCCGCCGACCTCGGCACCGCGCTTGACCCGTATTTATACGGCATTGCGGACGAGATGATGAAGTATTGCAGAGACCGCAAAACGGTCGTGTTTCTGCCGCTTGTGAAGACCTCGCAGAAGTTCCGGGATATTCTGAACGAGCGTGGTTTTTGTGCGGCAGAAGTCAACGGTGAGAGCACAGACCGCGCGGAGATACTGGAGCAGTTTGATCGCGGCGATTATAACGTGCTGTGCAACAGTATGCTCTTGACCGAAGGTTGGGACTGCCCGAGCGTAGACTGTGTAGTGGTGCTGCGTCCGACGAAAGTGCGCAGCTTATACAGCCAGATGGTGGGCAGGGGCACGCGATTATTCCCCGGCAAAGACCACCTGCTTTTACTGGATTTTCTCTGGCACACGGAACGCCACGAGCTTTGCCACCCGGCGAACCTCATCTGCGAAAATGAAGAAGTCGCGCAGCAGATGACGCGCAACATGGAAGAAGCCGCAGGCGCACCCGTTGACCTTGAAGACGCGGAGAAAATGGCATCCGAGGACGTTGTAGCGCAGCGCGAAGAAGCGCTTGCAAAGCAACTTAACGAGATGCGCAGCCGCAAGAAAAGGCTTGTGGATCCGCTGCAATTTGAAATGTCCATTCAAGCGGAAGACCTTTCCGGCTATGTGCCGGCGTTCGGGTGGGAGATGTCGCCGCCGAGCGAAAAGCAAATCTCGGCGCTTCAAAAGTTCGGCATTTTTCCCGATGAGATCGGCAACGCAGGCAAGGCGGCGAAGATCCTCGATAAGCTCGAAAAGCGCCGCACGGCAGGACTGACGACGCCAAAGCAAATACGATTCCTCGAGGGGCGCGGATTTCAGCACGTGGGCACATGGTCGTTCGAGACCGCCCGCAGCATGATCGACCGCATCGCCGCGAACAACTGGCGCACGCCGTACGGCATTGACCCGAAAAGCTTCAGACCGGAGGCGTAAATGGAGTATAACAACGAGAACCTCTTGGAGCTGCTCGACTATATCGACCCCGCTCTGCTCGATTATACGGATTGGACGGGCATCGGCATGGCGTTCAAGGACGCGGGATACAAGGCTTCGGACTGGGACGCCTGGAGCCGCCGAGATTTAAAGCGGTATCATCCGGGCGAATGTGAGCGCAAATGGGACACGTTTACGGGTACAGGCATCACCGCCGGGACGCTCGTCAAAATGGCGCTGGATAACGGCTACAAGCCCGCAAAAGCAGACCATGAGCTCGATTGGAACGACACGATCGACCGTCATGATGAATTTGTTGTGGTGGACAAGAACTGGATTGAAGCGCAGGACATTCACGAGCCGGAAAAGTGGAAGCCTGCCGCCGAGCTGATACGGTATCTCGAAACGTTGTTTGACAGCACGGACACGGTGGGCTATGTCACCGAGAGCTGGGAGAAAGACGGCAAGTACATGCCGAAAAGCGGCAGCTACACGCAAACGGCAGGCGAATTATGCAGCGCGCTGTATAAATGCGGCGACGACCTCGGTGCGGTGCTTGGCGACTATAACCCCGCCGTCGGTGCGTGGATCCGCTTCAATCCCTTAGACGGCAAGGGTGTGAAAAACGAGAATATCACGGAATACCGCTATGCGCTTGTTGAATCCGACAGCATGGACATTGCGAGCCAGAACGCTGTCATACGTGAATTGGAGCTGCCGGTCGCCTGCCTTGTGTACAGCGGCGGCAAGAGTCTGCACGCGATTGTGCGCGTTGATGCGGGCAGCTATGAGGAATACCGCGCACGCGTCGATTATCTCTACAAGGTCTGTGCAAAAAACGGACTGGACATCGATAAGCAGAACCGCAATCCTTCACGGCTTTCGCGTATGCCCGGCGTGGTGCGCGGAGAGCACAAGCAGTTTTTGGTCGATACGAACATCGGCAAAAGCTCGTTTGAAGAATGGCGCGACTGGATTGAGAGCGTCAACGACGATCTGCCGGACGAAGAAAACCTTTCAACATTCTTTGACGACCTGCCGGCGCTTGCGCCGCCGCTTATTGAAGGCGTGCTGCGGCAGGGGCATAAGATGCTCGTGGCGGGCCCCAGTAAGGCGGGCAAATCGTATTTGCTCATCGAGCTGTGCTGCTGCATCGCAGAGGGTAAGCCGTGGCTTTCGTTTTCCTGCACGGCGGGACGCGTGCTATACGTAAACCTTGAGTTAGACCGTGCGTCCTGCCTGCATCGCTTCCGCGACGTTTACACGGCGCTCGGCTTTACGCCGGAGCACATCGACCGCATCGACATCTGGAACCTGCGCGGGCGCAGCGTGCCGATGGATAAGCTCGCGCCGAAACTCATTCGCCGCGCCGCAAAAAAGAGCTACATGGCGATCGTCATTGACCCGATTTACAAGGTCATCACCGGCGACGAGAACAGCGCCGACCAGATGGCGCATTTCTGCAACCAGTTCGACAAGGTGTGCACGGAGCTCGGCTGCGCCGTGATCTACTGCCACCACCATTCAAAAGGCGGGCAGGGCGGCAAAAAGAGCATGGACCGTGCGTCCGGCTCCGGTGTGTTTGCGCGCGATCCGGATGCGCTTATCGACCTTATCGAGCTGGAGCTGACCGACGGCGTCAAGGAGCAGCAGGAGAACCGCGCGGTGTGCGCCGTGTGCCTAGACTGGCTGACGCGCTACCGCAAGGCGGACGAAGCCGGAGACGATGACCGACTGAGCGCGACGCAGATGATGGCGCTGTGCAAAAAGCACCTGCGGGAAGCGTCATACAACTTAATGCTCGACGATGTGTCAAAGGCGCGTACGGCTGCAAACGCAAAGTCCGCATGGCGTGTAGAAGGCACGCTGCGCGAGTTTCCGCGCTTTGCGCCGAAGAACTTTTGGTTCGATTATCCGATCCACCGGGCGGACGAAACGGGCATCCTGCTCGACCTGCAAGCCGAAAATGCCACGCCGAAGGGCACCGGCTGGAAGCAGAATTTCGGACGCAAGAAGACCCCGCAGGAGCGCAAAAAAGAGCGTGAAGCATCACTCGACACGGCGTTTGAAGCGGTGGGCGAGGGCGGCAAGGCGAGCGTTAAGGAGCTCTCCGAGTACCTCGGCGTGAGCGAAAAAACGGTGCGGCGTAGGTTGGAGGAAGCGAAGAAGTACTGGATTTCAGAGGGTGAAGCAGGAATAAAATAAGCGTAATTTGTTTACTTCATCTGCAAAAAACAGATAAAAAACCATTCAAGTTCAATGTATTTTAATTGCAGGGACAGGGACAAAGACAACTGTCCCTCGAGTTTGACCCTGTGAGGGACAGACATTTTTTCGATTTTGTCCTTGTTTGTATATTTAAAATATAGCTTGGGCAGAGACAATTTCTCGATTTTGTCTTTGTCTCTATACAAAAAATACAGCTTGGACAGGGACAATTACTCGACTTTGTCCCTGTCCCGGACACACCTATATATACTACGTATATATATCCGTTTCACTTTCTCTCACGGTCAAGGGGTGAAGAAGTGTGGGGGTCATGAGGTTCCCCCACACGACTTCTTCCCCTACCCTTGACGAAAGCAAATTTTCTTCAAAAGCAAGAATTCAGTAGTTTAATGAGGTGAAGTAAAATGACATTGGAGTTTTTTGTACCGATGGTGCCGCCGACGGTGACGCATCAGGAGAAGCGCGTGAACTGGTCGGCACGAAAGTTCTACGAGGACGATAACCTGAAAGCCGCCAGACAGAAACTCGCCGCTTACATCGGCAGGCACAGACCCGAAAGCCCGATTACGAACGGCGTACGGCTGACGACGAAGTGGTGCTTCCCAAACGGCAGACATGCGGACGGGGAGTACCGCACATCGAAGCCCGACACGGACAACCTGCAAAAGCTGCTCAAGGACGTTATGACGCAGCAGGGATTCTGGAAAGACGACGCGCTGGTGGCGTCCGAGATCACCGAAAAGTTTTGGGCGAAGATTCCGGGCATCTACATCCGCATTGAGGAGCTGTGATGGAGCTGCGGGAAGTTAAGCGACACATGAACCGCACGGTGCAGTACAGAGGCAGCGCTTACGAGCTGACGGCGATCATCTTCCGCAGAGACCGTAAGACCGGCAGCGACTTTTACCAGGCGGAAATAACCGACAAGAAAAACGACGGCTCCGTGCTGATCTGCGGGCTGGAGCAAATTGAAAGCGAGGGAAAGCCATGAACCTGACCTGCTGCCCGAGGGAGTGCCCACGGCGCTCGGTGAGCTGCCATAACGGGTGCCAGACGTACATGCGGTACAAGCTGATGCGGCTGCTGATGAACAAGCAGCGCATGAAGGCGGTGGACGAAGTAGGCTTCCACCGAGCCGTGCGGCAGGCTGTGAAAAGAAAACATGAAAGGAAGATCAGATATGACTAAAATCATCTTGGTCGTGCTCGTAATCGCGGCGACGCTCACGGAGTGCATCGTGATGCGCAAGTCGCGGGAGTACGACGCAGCGGACAATATTGCCGGGCTTGTCCGCTGCGTGAAAGCTATGGTGGTGCTTGGCTTAATGGGCCTCGCCGCGGCGGTGGCGTTTGTGGCGATGTGATAAAGATAAAGGAGATAGCGATGACAAAAGAACTTTTGGAGCAATACCCCGACATCTGCGCGGAAATCGAAGAGCTGAAAGCGAAAGATAGCGCGGCGGTCAGCGACGTGGTGCAGGCGAGCGCGGACGAGTTCCCTTTCAACCTGCACAGCGTTACGGTGCGGGGCTTGCCGAACCCGAAACACGCAGAACGCATTCGGGAACTTGAAGTGCAAAAGGCGGAGGTCGAAGCGTTTGTGGGCAGGCTCGCCTACCGCCCTCAGAAGCTCGCCCGATGTGTCATGAAGCACGGGACGAGGTGGAAGGTCATTATGCGTGAGATGGGCGGTTACAAGTCGCCAGATGCACTGCGAAAAGAATTTTCGAGAATTTTCAAAAAAATTTGAGATTTGTCCGCTTTGTCCGTTTTGTCCGCCTATAATAATAATTGAGGAAGTCTACAGAGCACCTGCGCTGTTGCGTGGGTGCTTTTCTTATGCCCGAAACCGAAAGGAGGGGTGCACGTGAAAAGAGAATACCGGGTGTGCCCAAGGGGCTGCAAATGCGTTTGGGCGGAATACTTAGACGGCACATGCTTCTGTATGCTCTCTGTGTGCCTCTACACGGCGATTTTGGACGGTGCGAGGGTAGTTTCACCTGTTGAGAGTGAAAACGCAGCAGAGGGCTGCATAGACGGCTTAGGGAGCGGATGCGAAGATGAGTAATCCGCGATATGCGAACGGTACACTGCGCAGGAAACACCGTGCCAGGCTGAAAGCCATGGACGCGCCATGCGGGATATGTAAAGGGCGGTTCGGCCCGATACATTACGATGAGCCGAGCGACGCGCAGCACCCGCTTTCGTTTGTAGTCGATGAAATTAAACCCGTAGCACGTTGGCGCGAATTTGGCTACGCTTCGGCGCGGTCTGCGGCGGAGGACTGGACAAACCTGCAAGCGGCGCATTATTTTTGCAATCAGCAGAAGGGCGCGAAAGTAGGAAATCCATTTGAAGAAAAGAAAGAGAAGAAGATATACCCAAAAATCAGTGACGGAAACTGGTAAGTTTGCCGAGGGTGGGGAGGGCACCTCTGCACCTGGACCGGCGACCCATCGCCGTCCAGCGCCGATTTACACACAGGGTATTTTAAAAAGGGGTGGCAGTGGCATGAAAATGAAAAGCATCACGGCAAAAGGCAGCCGGATAGAGCAGCTCAAGGAGCTTGCAAAAGTGCTCGCTGCCGCAATTGATGAGTGCATAGACCCGAAGGCGCTTCCGGCTATGGCGAAGCAGTACCGGGAAACGATACGGGAGATCGAAGAAATAGAGGGGGTGAGCGCCGATGGCGACGAGATCAGCGAGATCCTCACGAACCGCGAAGCCGATGGGAAGCCAGGAGCCGTCCGAAAGAATCGCGCCTGAGTATGCGACGAGCGACGGCATGGACGCGGTGAAGCTGCTGCGCGTTGGCGGCACGATGCTCGACCCATGGCAAAGCGACATCATGGATGATTGGCTCGGCCGCACACCGTCCGGCAAATGGGCAGCCCCCACAGCAGGCGGCAGCGTGCCCCGGCAGAACGGCAAATCGCTTTTGGTACAGGGGCGCGCGGAAGCCGGTATGCTGATGTTTAACGAGACGGTGATCTACACGGCGCATCTGCAAAAGACCGCGACGGAGACGTTTGAAGAAATGCGCGATTTTTTCGAGCACCCGAAGCTTAGGCGGTATGTCGCCGAGATCAAAACGGCGCTCGGGCGTGAGCAAATTATCTTAAAAAGCGGCGCGCGCATTAAGTTCCTGGCGCGAACCCGCAACGGCGGACGCGGACAGCACGGCGATTTGCTCATTTTCGACGAAGCGCAGGAGCTGGACGAGACTGCGCAAGGCTCATTTCTGCCGGCGATTTCCGCAAGCTTGAATCCGCAGACCGTTTACGTCGGCACGCCGCCGGGGCCTGATGCCGTGGGCACGGTGTTCCGCAATTTGCGTCAACGTGCATTGGATGGTGAGGCAAAACGTGCAGCATGGTTTGAATTTTCCGTGCCGGAGATTGGCGATGTGAAAGACCCGCGGCGCTGGGCGGCAACAAACCCGGCGCTCGGGCGGCGCATCCAGTTTTCGACGATCGAGGGCGAAGCGGAGCAGCTGGACCCGGATACGTTTGCAAGAGAACGCCTCGGGTGGTGGAGCCCGGTAGCGGCGGAGAATTTAGATTATGCCATTGACCGCAGGGCGTGGGAAGCCTGCGCGAGCAATGAGGAAAAGCCCGAAGGCAAAACCGCATATGGCGTGAAATTTGCGGCGGACGGTTCGGCGGTGTGTTTATGCGGCGCGGTGATCCCAAAGGAGGGACCGGCGCGCGTGTCGCTCATCGAGCTGCAACCCTCGGGGCGCGGACTTGTTTGGCTGGTGGACTGGCTTTCCGCCCGGTACGACCGCGCGAGCTGCGTCGTCATCGACGGGCGCAACGGGGTGGACGTGCTGGTCGAGCGCATCAAAGGTGTTTGGCGGGCGAAAAACGCCGTCATACGCCCGGGCGTGAAAGACGTGCTCGCGGCGGTGGGACTGTTTACAAACGCCGTGAACGAAAACACGCTGACATGGTACAAGCCGCAGGAGGCGCTGAACGAAAGCGCCGTGACGGCGGTCAAGCGTCCGATCGGCGGAGGGTACGGCTTCGGCGGCGAGAACAGCTTACCCGTGGAAGCCTGCGCCCTGGCACTCTGGGGCGCGAAGACCTGCAAGCGAGACCCGACGCGGAAAATGAGGATTGGATAGAGGTGAGACGATGATAACTTTGAATATCGGCACGGTGCCTGGCTTGAGCGTAGCCGAACAGCAGAAGCTCATCGAGCTGCAAAACGTGTTTGCCTATCACCAGGACAAGAACGACACGAAAGACAAATATTACGAAGGACATATCGAGCTTAGCGACGTGAACCTCGGAATCGCTTTGCCGCAGGGTTTGAACAAGCTGAAGGTCGGCTGCAACTGGGGACAGAAAGCGGTGGACGTGCTCGCCGCGCGCAGTATGTTCGACGGATTTGTCGGCACGGCGGGCAGCTTGGACGGGCTCAGTAAGCTTGTGCGGGATAACGGGCTCATCGCGGAGTACGGCAAGGCGTGCCGCGACGAGCTGAAATACGGCTGCGTGTTCGCGACGCTTTCCGCCGAAGCAGACATTGGCTGCAAGATACGGTTTCATTCGCCTGCGACCGCCGCAGCTCTCTGGAACGGCGAAAAGGGGCGCGCTGACTGTGGGCTTGCCATTATCGATACGATACCGGACGAGGAAAACAGCAACGAGTGGGCGCCGAAGCTCGTCAACATGTATACCGATGACGCGGTGCTGGTGCTGCACCGTGAGCGCGACGGCTGGCGCGTGCAGCGCATGATGCACCGCATGGGTCGTCCGCTGATGGAGCCGATGATCTGGAGTGCGACGAGCGGCAAGCCGTTCGGGCGCTCTCGACTGAAAAAGCCCATTCGCACTTTGATTGACGATTATATCCGCACAGTGGCAAACGCGACGATCGCGCTTGAGTTTGACACGACCCCGCAGAAGTACATTTTGGGCGTGACGGACGACCAGTATGACGCGATTGTATCGGATAAATTCAAGCAGTACGTGGGCAGCCTTTTGGCGGCGACCAGCAACCCCGAGACCGGCGAAAAGCCGGTGTTCGGGCAGCTTGCGCAGGGCAGTCTTTCGCCCCATGTGGAAAAGATGCGCATGACCGCCACGCAGTTTGCGGCGGCGACCGGCTTGACCGTGACGGACGTGGGCATCATCAACGACGCGAACCCCACGAGCAGCGACGCGATTTTGGCGCAGAGCCAGACGCTCGTTTTGCTCGCCCAGCAGCTCAACACCGGCAACGGCGACGCGCTGCGGACGATCGCGTGCATGGCGCAGGCTATTGCGCAGAACAAGACGCTTGACGAGCTGACGGAAGAAGAAAGCGGCATCATGGCGCACTTTAAGAACCCGGCGATGCCGAGCGTGGCGGTGACGGCGGACGCAGCGATCAAGATCGCATCGGCACGGCAGGAATTTGCGAGCACCGACACGTTTTTGGAGATGATCGGCTTTGACCAGGCAGACATCCGGCGTATCAAGTCACAGGAACAGCGCGTGCGCGGACAGCAGCTTTTGATGGAGTTGAACGATGAAGCAGATACCATCGAAAGCATGGCTTAGTTACATAGGCAAGCTGCGTCGGTTAAACACCACGGTTGCAAACTGTATGCAGGCGTATGTAGATCAGTACGGCGTTTCTGACAGCCAGAAGCTCATAGATGTTGCGTATGGGCTTGTGACGAAGTACGGCGAAGGCAGCGCAGCGCTTGCGAGCGAAATGTATGACGCGCTCGCAGAGCTTCAGGGCGCGCACGTGCCTGCGGCAGAGCCCGCAGAGACCGCCGAGTACGCCGGAGTGGCACGCATGGTCAACGCGACAAAAACCAGCACGCCGCAGCTCAAAAGCGGGGTGAGCCGCCTTGTAAAGCGTGCCGGAGCCGACACGATGCTGAAAAACGCTTTGCGCGACGGCGCCGAATTTGCATGGGTGCCGAACGGCGACACCTGCGCGTTCTGCATGACGCTGGCCTCCCGTGGGTGGCAGCGGGCGAGTAAGAAAGCCATAAAAAACGGGCACGCAGAGCATATCCACGCGAACTGCGACTGTACATACGCCATTCGGTTTGACCCGGAGGTGAACGTGGAGGGCTACGACCCCGACGCATACCTCAAGGCTTACCGCGACGCCGGCAGCGACGTGAACGAGCTGAGGCGCATCCACTACGCCGAAAACCGCGAGCGCATCAATGCCCAGAAAAGGGCGGCGTATGCGGAGCAGCGTCGTCGAAAGACAGGTGAGCAGGGTCAAGAGATCATTGACAAGCCGACTTACAACAAACTGACAAAGGGCTTCTTGAAGCACGGCGGTCTTATTATTCGAGGTGAAGAAGCGGTAAAGCATCTTGAAAAACAGGGGGCATATGCTTCCTACTTTATGGGTGGCAATTTTGCTTTTATTCGTGATGATGCAACCGTATCGGATGTGCTGGAAGAAATGTATCATGCTTTGCAGGATCGTAAAAATATGTTTGCGGAGTATTCTCAAGAGGAAATGTTAATTCGCAGAGAAATCGATGCGCAAAAGTACTTGATTTCCGTTGCTGAAAGATATAAAATACCGATAGAGGAAACAAATGTTACCAAGCAAAACCTTGCAAATTATGAAGAACGATTGAAAGAACGTCTTAACGGTAAGGAGGGTCAAAAAGAATGAAAAAAGAATACAAAATCATTGATGACTTTCAAGCCGGTCCTACGGACATTCGCGTACTTGTTCTTGACAGGGATTATGAATTCCTACCTGTAGCAGAAAGAGGAATTGCAATTATCGACGGCGTGGAATATCCGTTTCAGTTGAATTCCATTCCATGTTGGGCGACGATCAGAAGCCATGACAGTTTTACAGGAAAAACCGTAGAGTTTTGCTGAACGTAAAAATTAAACACAGTTGATAAAGCAGCTTAGCGCTTATGCGCCGGGCTGCTTTTGCTTTGCAAAAATATTTTTTGAAAACCTATCAACTTTTGTCCGACTGTCCAACAATAGTATATATTTATGTCAGACAAAAGTGAGGTGATAACATGAGCCCAAGGACAGGGCGACCAACAGATAATCCTAAGCCGTACAAGATTACGGTTCGTATTGATGAAAAAGGAAAGCAAATCCTTGATAAGTTTTGCGAACAAAAGAACGTAAATCAAAACGAAGCTATTCGGCGAGGGATTTTACGCTTGGAAGAAGAAATTAAAAAATAAAAAAACAGAACACCGAAACATGGCTGACAACCAATACGTTTCGATGTTCTGCACACGACAGAGCAAGCTCTATCTGAAATCTATTCTACATCAGATAGGGACTTCTTGATGGAGGTTTTTATTTATGATCGCACATGAATTCTTTGAGCTGGACGACATCATTGAAGAACTGCTGATGGTGACCGATACGCTTTGCGCATTAGAGGTCGCAACCACGGAAAGCAGCTCTATCATCCCCGGAAAGGCGTGGACTTTGCCGTGCCTTATGTTGAAAAATCGTATAAAGGACTTGACAGAGAAGTACAACACGGTCTTCATGAAGGTCAAGAAGCAGGAAGAAGGCGTGGCAGTATGAACGAGATTGGGAAAACGAAATCCGTACGGTGCAGCAGGACGGCGAACCTTGGTTCGTGCTGAAAGATGTGTGCGGTGTACTGGGATTGACTGACACCGGTCGCACGGCTGAACGACTTGATTCCGATGAGCTGACACGAGCGTAGTTCGGGTCAGGTGGTCAAAACCGTGAAATGCTTATTGTCAACGAAAGCGGCTTATACAACGTGATCCTGCGCAGCGACAAACCGGAAGCAAAGCCGTTCCGCAAATGGGTGACCGGTGAGGTGCTTCCCTACGAAGAAAAAAACAAAGGTTTGTTCGAGATCAAAGAGTGTGTTAATGAAAAAAACCAGTGGAGCGGCACACAAACGCTCATCACGCCGAAAGGACGCGAGACCTTCCGTCTGTTGATGATCGGATAAATTAAACATTGTTGAATCAGCACGCTGCCGATATTTTTCGGCGGTGTGCTTTTTTCATACCCAAAATTACGCGACGGCTGCGGAAAAGCCGGGAAGGAGAACCAAAATGGCAGAAACTGTAAACCAGGAAACGAACGGCACTGCGGCCGAAACGCAGGAAAACGAGCAGCGCACCTTTACGCAGGCGGAGATGAACGCGATCATTCAGGACCGGCTGACGAGGGAGCGCGGCAAATACGCAGACTACGAAGCGCTGAAAGCGAAAGCGGCGAAGTTTGACGAGGCGGAAGAAGCAGGGAAGACCGAGCTGCAAAAGGCGAATGAGAAGGCGGACGCTTTGCAGAAGCAGGTGGATGCTTTTACAAAGGCGGAGCAGCTGCGCACGGTGCGTCAGAAAGTCTCCGCTGCTACCGGCGTGCCGGCAGAGCTTTTGAGCGGCGACACGGAAGAAACCTGCACCGCGCAGGCGAACGCAATCCTGAAATTCGCGAAGCCGAGCGGCTATCCCACCGTGAAAGACGGCGGTGAACCCGGTGCACGCGGCGGCACCGAAAGCGACGGTGTGGCAGCGGCATTCGGCGCTTTAAACCCGAATTTGAAAATCTAATTTTGTTTACGAAAGGAAAGAAATCTTATGGCACACACAAACCAGGAACGCTGGGCAACTCTGGTAGACGCGAAGCTTCGCAGCCAGCTTGTTACCCGTGATAATCTCATTTTCAACAACCGCTACGAGGGCGACCCGAAGGCGGGCAAAGTAAAAATCCCGGTGCGCGACACCGAGGTGGCGGTGAAGACCTACAACAAGTCGAAAGGCGTGGACGCTTCCGAAGGCTCGACAGCGTATATCGATCTTTCCATCGATCATGATGAGGCCGTGAACGAGCTCATCGACGGCTTTGATGCTGCGAGCGTGCCGGACGGCATCGTGGCGGAGCGTCTGGACAGCGCAGGCTATTCGCTGGCGCTCTCTATCGACAAGGCGTCTATCAACGCGCTCGAGGGTACTTCCGGCGCAACGGTCAGCGCCACAAAGACGGCTGCAACCGAGACCACCGCATACAAGCTCGCGCTCGAAGCCAAGCGCGTACTGAGCCGCAAAGGCGTACCCGCCGACGGCCGTTTTCTCATCGCGTCGCCGGAGTACCTCGAAGTCCTCATGCTGGACGAGCATTATATCAAGCAGGGAGACCTCTCTCAGACGCTCGTGCAGCAGGGCGTGATCGGTCGCATCGCGGGCTTTAACGTGTTTGAGTCCAACAACATGGATTTCGAGAGCACGACGCGCGTCGCGAGCAAAAAGACAACCACGGAGTTTATCGCCGGTCACCCGAACTGGTGCCACCGCGTGATGGAGTGGCAGGTGCCCGTGCATTTGCAGGACCTCAACGGATCCGGCAAGTTCATCGGTGCCAGCGCGGTGCAGGGTCGTAAAGTCTATGGCCTGACGGTATCCAAGCCGCAGACGCTGTACATTAAGCGCACCGAAACCTCGGTGGGCTAAGATGCTGTACGCAACAGCTGAGGACGTTGCGGCGGGGTTCAGAGATTTAAGCGACGACGAAAAAGACCGCTGCGTATCCCTTTTGGAGGAAGCGGCGGTCATCATCGACGCGTATAGCGCCGGGGCGGACGCGGGCCGCAAAAATCTCGTTTCCTGCCGCATGGTGCGGCGCATTCTGGGCGACGGCGGCGGGAACGACGCGCCGCTTTATCCGCTCGGCTCCACGCAGGGTTCGGTGAGCGCCATGGGCTACTCCCAGAGCTGGACGATGGGCAGCGGCAGCGCAGGCGAGCTGTATCTCTCAAAGCTCGAAAAGAAGCTGCTCGGCGTCGGGGACCGCATCGGAACCCGCAGCCCTTTGGAGGGATTATGCGATGATACGCGGGATTGACGTTATACTGTACCGAAAACAGCAGACCGGCGAGGACGCGTTCGGCGCGCCGGTGTTTAATGAAGTGTCGGAGACGGTGCACAACGTGCTCATCGGCGAACCGACGGCGGAGGAGCTTGTGAACGAATTGCAACTCTACGGCAAGCGGCTCGCGTACACGCTGGCACTGCCAAAAGGCGACGCGCACGACTGGCACGACGTGACGGTTGAGTTTTTCGGGCAGCGGTTTCGCACATACGGAGACGTGACGGAGGGCATCGAAGCAATGATTCCTTTGCATTGGAACAAAAAAGTGAAGGTGGAGCGGTATGGCTAAGGTGAAGATCGAACTGAACAGCAGCGGTATTCGGCAGTTTTTGAAATCCGAAGAAATGGGACAAATGCTGAAACAGCAAGCCGAACAGGTACGCGCCCGGTGTGGAAGCGGATACAGCACAGATTTGTACCAAGCAAGCAGCCGAGTTATAGCGGGCGTATTTGCGGAAACGGCAGAAGCCGCAAAGCAAAACAGTCGCGAAAATACGTTGCTTAAAGCCCTCGGGAGATAATCATGATTGAGATCATCATCAAAAACTATCTCGCGGAAAAGCTTTCGGTGCGGGTGGTGCTGGAAGTCCCGGCAGACCCGCCGGAAAGCTTTGTATTGCTCGAAAAGACGGGCAGCAGCCGCGAGGAGTGTATTGACCGCGCGATGCTGGCGATCCAGTCCTACGCGCCGTCCATGTATGGTGCCGCAAGGCTCAATGAGCGCGTGAAAGCCGCCATGGACAGCGCCGTGGAGTTGGATGCCGTCAGCGCATCGCGGCTTAACAGCGATTACAATTTTACGGACACGACGACAAAACGATACCGCTACCAGGCGGTGTACGATCTCGTTTATTTCGACGAGTGAAAGGAGCATGAATAATGAGCACAGCAACCAATGTAAGCACAGGCAAGCCGAAAGTAGGCGGCGCGATCTACCGCGCACCGCTTGGCACGGCGCTGCCGACCGACGCCAAAACCGCGCTCACCGAAGCGTATAAAAATCTCGGCTACGCATCCGACGCAGGCGTGGTGAACTCCAACTCTCCGCAAAGCGGCAACATCAAAGCGTGGGGCGGCGACAACGTGCTCACCTATCAGAACGAGAAAACCGACACGTTCGCGTTTACGCTCATCGAAGCGCTGAACAGCGACGTGCTGAAAGCGGTGTATCTCGATGAGAACGTCACCGGCGATCTTGAAAAGGGCTTGACCGTCAAAGCGAACGGCAAGGAACTCGCCGCTGGCGTGTGGGTTATCGACATGATTATGCGCGGCGGCATTTTGAAGCGCGTCGTCATTCCGAACGGCACAATCACCGAGGTGGGCGACGTGACGTATGCGGACGAAAGCGCCGTAGGCTACGAGGTCACCGTGACCGCCGTGCCGGACAGCGCAGGCAACACGCATTACGAGTACATGAGCAAGCCGGCAGCGGCATAAGGAGGTAGATTATGATTAAAGGCAAGACAAGCGGCGGCTTCGAATTTGAAATTGACGGCAGCGTGCTGGATGACATGGAATTTGTGGACGCGCTGGCGGAGACCGTGAACGACAATCCGCTGGCGTTTTCCAACGTCTGCGCGATACTGTTTGGCAAGGAGCAGAGAAAGCGCCTTTATGACTTCCTGCGCGGCGATGACGGCCGAGTGCATATCACAGCCGTTTCGGGCTGTATCCGCGAGGTCATGGACGCGATCGGAGACGCGGGAAAAAACTGATCGTCCTTGCCCGCATGATCGCGACGGACAAGAACGCCCTGATCTGCGACATGGCGGAAACCTACAAGGTGTTTGACCTGCGGGCGCTGCCGGTGCCCATGCTGGCGACGCTCGCGGCGGGCTTACGGGACGATTCACGCATTAAAATAAAGTTATCGGGAGCGCGTGCAGCGACGGACACCTTGCTTTTGGTGTCCATAGCTGACGCGCTTAATTTTTTAGCATGGGCAAAAACGAAGGCGGCGCAGACCGGCAAAAACCGCCCCAAATCGTTTTTGAACGCGTTTACGGAAGTGCCGCAAACGCACGACGAAGTGACGGGCTACCGCACGCCGGAAGACTTTAAAGCCGCATGGCAGCGGTTAGGGGGTGAATCAAATAGCGACTGAAATTGCAAAGGCGTATGTGCAGATCGTACCCTCAATGCAGGGTATACAAGCGCAGCTCTCAAAGAGTTTAGCCCCGGCAGTCGAGACGAGCGGCAAAGAGTCGGGGCAAAAGATGGGCAACGCGCTCGCGGGCGGATTAAAGTCTGCGGCAAGCTCTATCGGCAAGGCGTTTACCGCCGCAGCGAAAGCCGCAGCCGTGGGATTCGGTGCGGCTGCAGCGGCGGTGGCGGCGGTTGGAAAGTCGGCGCTGAATGCGTATGCGGATTATGAGCAGCTTGTCGGCGGTGTGGAGAAGCTGTTCGGAAATGCGTCGGACAAAGTGCTGCAAAACGCAAACCGAGCATTTCAGACGGCCGGTCTTTCCGCAAACGAGTACATGGAGACGGTGACGAGCTTTTCTGCATCGCTTTTGCACAGCGTGGGTAAGGACACAAAAGAAGCGGCGGAATATGCCGACCAAGCCCTTGTGGATATGTCCGATAACGCCAATAAAATGGGCAGCAATATGCAGGACATTCAAAACGCCTATCAGGGATTCGCCAAGCAGAACTATACGATGCTCGATAACCTCAAGCTGGGCTACGGCGGCACAAAAGAGGAAATGGAGCGCCTTATCGCCGATGCAAACAAGGTGAAGCAGGCGAACGGTGAAATGGCTGATCTGTCGATAGATAGCTTTGCGGACATCACCGAAGCGATCCACATTGTACAAACGGAAATGGGCATCACAGGCACGACGGCAAAGGAAGCCAGTACAACCATTCGGGGCTCTGTCGGCATGGTGAAAGCATCGTGGAAAAACCTGCTCGTCGGCGTTGCGGACGATACACAGGACTTCGGCGGGCTGATGGATAACTTTGTCGACAGTGTGGGAATAGCCGCAAAGAACATTCTGCCGCGTGTAGAAACGATTTTAGGCGGTATCGGCAGTCTGGTCGAAGGCTTGGCTCCCGTGGTCGCACAGGCCGTCCCACAGCTCGTGACGACAATTCTGCCCAGTATGGCGTCGGCTGCCGCATCGCTGCTGCAAGCGTTTGCGGGCAGTCTGGTCGAGCTGGCACCGGCATTGTTGCAGTCGGGGCTCAGCGGTATACAGACGATCCTTGTAAGCGGTCTGAATGTGCCGCAGGGGCTTGCGGATAACATCATGCACGTTTTTGATAATGCTGCCAAAGCGATAGAGACTGTTTTGGGTGCGGTCAAAGATGCAATCGGCACGATTGGCAGCGCTTTGAGCAACGCGGAAATAGACTGGGGCGGCATCTGGGACGGCATCGCAGACGCAGTATCAGTTGCCGGTGATATTATCGCCGGAGTGTGTACAGCAATCGGAGACGCTGTGGTTTATGTAGGCGGTATTGTCGGTACAGCTTTGCTGGCAGTCGGCGACCAACTCGGCTGGCTTGTTGAGCAGGCGCAAACAGACGGCACGGCAATCAATGCTGCATGGACAGCGGTGCAGGATGCTTTCAGTGCGGTGGGCGATGTAATCGGCATGGCATTGGAGGGTTTATCCTCTCTATTCGGCTCATTTTTTGCGGATAATCAGTCTGGCACAAGTTTGTTTTCTGCCGTATGGGAGTATGCGGCAACATATCTCGCGACGATTGCGCAGACCATTGCCGGTGCGATACAGGGCATTGCGGACGCAATCAAATGGCTTGTGGACGAAGCGCAGACGGACGGCACATTTATCAATGCGGTGTGGACGCAGATGCAAACAGTATTCGAGACGGTGACAGGCGTCATTTCGGCACTGTTCTCCGCGTTCACAGCGGCGCTCAACGGCGACTGGAGCGCATTCGGCGAAAATCTGCTCAATGCCGGACAAATATTCCTCGGCGGGCTCGCTAACCTTTGGAATAACGGATGGACAGCGATTGGTAACTTTGCAACGCAGATTTGGAATGCAATCAAATCCTCTGTTTCAAACATCATCAACGGCATAAAATCCACGATCGGCACGGTGGTGGATGCGATCAAGTCTAAGGTGACGACGGTGTTTTCGGCGGTAAAAACGGCGATCGAAAACCCGATAAAGGCAGCCAAAGAGACAGTTACGTCAATTTTTAACGCCATTAAAAAGGGCATTGAAACGCCGATCAATGCGGCGCGGGACGCGGTGCGCAACGCGATCGACAAGATCAAGGGCTTTTTCAATTTCTCTTGGAGTTTGCCGAAGCTCAAATTGCCGCACATCTCCATTACGGGCAGCTTTAGCCTTGTGCCGCCGCGTGTGCCGCATTTTGGCATATCTTGGTATAAAAAAGCTATGGACACGCCGATGCTGCTGAATAATCCGACGATCTTCGGCGCGGCGGGTGGCTCTCTGCTTGGCGCGGGCGAAGCGGGCCCCGAGGTTGTCTCGGGCGCTGCAACGCTGATGGACATGATCCGCTCGGTTGTGGATGACGCGCAGCAAACGGACGGTATGCCCGTCACGGAGATGCACGCCATTTTGACGATTCTTCGCGAAATTTTGCAGATGCTCACCGGTGGCTCTCCGCGCGACGAAAAGCTTGCAGCGATGCTGGCGGACGCGATCAGCCGGATACAGTTGCGGGTGAACGCAGTGTTCGACCCACGCGAAGCCGGTCGTGCACTTGCACCGGAAGTGGACAAGCGGCAGGGCGGCACGGCAGTTCTGCGTGAAAGGGGAGTGGTCTGATGGGCGTGCTCATCGGCGGAAACGATATGCATACGGATTTCGGCATGATCTTGACGGATCTTTCGCTCGAAATGCCGGAGGTCAAAACGAAATACCAGACATTGCCGCTCGAAAACGGCAGCATCGACCTGTCCGAGGTCGTCACGGGGCGCCCGGTGTACGGGCTGCGAACGCTCAAACTGACGTTCAAGCGGCGCGGCGCTTCGGCATCGGAGTGGCTTTCGGTGTGCTCGCAGATTGCGTCTGCGATGCATGGCAAGCGCCTGCCGATTACGCTGCCCGATGACCCGGACCATTATTATTTGGGTCGTATCGCCTGTACGCCTGGCGTAAAGGAATACGGTGCGGGCACGTTTGAAATCACAGCGGTGTGCGACCCGTACAAATATGCGCAGACCGAAAGCTCGGCGGTGTGCGGCGCGGGCACGACGGCAGTTTTAAACAATGGCGACGAGATCGTCTCGCCGACCTTTACGGCATCCGAAACCGGCATGACGGTGGCGCTCAACGGCGGCGCGGCATACAGCATCGCGCAGGTGGGCAAGGCCGTAAAAATCCCCGAATTGTTGCTTTTGCCCGGCGCGAATAACGTCACCGTGACCGGCACGGGCAACGTCGTTTTGACTTGGCGCGAGGGGGTGCTGTGATTTGTTTAGGATTACAGCCAAAAACCGCAGCGGTATAACTTATACGTTATACGATCCCCGCAGCCCGGATTTAAAGCTCATCTCGCCGACGTGCAAAACGGCCGTGAACAAAGCCGGACTGCTCACCTTTTCGGTGCCGCTGACGCACCCGCACACAGACAAAATCGCAAAACTCGATACGGTGGTAACGCTGTGGCAGGATGATGCAATTTTGTTCCGTGGGCGTGCGCTCAACGACGAGTGGGATTTGCGCAGTACGCGGAAAATCGAGGTCGAGGGTGAACTCGCTTACCTAAACGACAGCGTGCAGCCGCTGACCGTGTACCATGACATGACGGTGCGCGACTATTTTGCGAAGCTTATCGAGCTGCACAACGCGCAGGTGGACGAAAGCCGACGCTTTACCGTGGGACAAGTCACCGTGACAAACAGCACCGACAACGTGTACCGGCAATCAGACTACGAGAGCACCATGGATGCGCTGCAAGATAAGCTCCTTAACCGTCTGGGTGGCTATCTCGTGATACGTTACGGCACGGACGGTACGCGGTATTTGGATTACCTAAAGGAGTACGGCAACGTAAACAGCCAGCGGATCACCGCAAGCACAAATCTGCTCGACATGCTGCACACCGTGCGCGGCGAAGACGTTGCGACAGCCATTATTCCGCTCGGTGCGCAGCTCGACGAGGACAAGGTGGGCACGGTAACGCCACGTCTTACAATCGCCGCGGCAAACGATGGCAAAGATTATATCTACGATGCGGACGCGGTGGCAAAATGGGGCTGGATTTATAAGGTTGTCGTACACAACAACATCACGCTCGCCGAAAACCTCCTGCGTGCAGGCTATGCCGACTTAGAGGCGGCAAAATATCTGCGAGGCAGTATTGAGGTAGATGCAGTAGATTTGCATCTTGTGGACAGTTCCGTCGAGCGCATTAAGCTCGGCGACATGATCCTGTTTTCGGACCCGGGCAGCGCAACGCCTATATCGATGCTTGTCTCCGAGATCGATTTGCCGGTAGACGAGCCGGGGGACGCGACTTACACGCTCGGCACCTCATACCGCACGATGACAGAGCAGCAAGTCGACGCGCGGAAAGAATTAGGCGAGCAGCTCGAGCTTGTGCAGGACGTGACCAACAAGCGCACAGACAAAGTGCGGCAGGAGCTCACCGATTACAAGGTCGACGCGCGGAAGGACATGGACAGCATCACGGCATCGGTGACGGAGACCAGGACGGAGCTGACCACGACGACCGAAAACGTGTATGACGCGCTCGGGCGTTTACAAGATACCGCAGTCTCTACAGAGGAGCTTGAAAGCGTTAAACAGCTGCTCATTACCCAATGGAGCGATCAGCTCGAATACCGCTTTACGCAGGTGACAAATCTCATTGACAGCACCAATGGCACGATAGCAGAAAATCAGCGGCTTTTAGAGCAGTATATCCGCTTTGAAGGGGCGCGAATTACGCTCGGCCGCAGCGACAGCGCCATACAGGCGGTGCTCTCCAACGACCGGCTCGAATTTGTCGAAAACGGTCAAACCATTGCGTATATCTCCAATCGTATGCTTTATATCACGGATGCGCATATCACGGGCAGCTTGTCTTTCGGCAACACGGACACGGGCTTGTATATGTGGCGGTACAATGCGGAGGCCGACACGTTTGATCTTGAGTTTGAGGGGGACGACTGATGAGCAAAAACAGCTATAAAGCCCAGCTTAACTATTATGACAGTAAGTGGGGTTGGAAAAGCGAGGGCACCGCCTCGCAGGGCCAGTGGGACGGCACAGGTGTGCGCACCGGCGTACTGTATTTTCCGGGCCTTGCAGCGCTCAAGGGCAAGATCATCAACGGCGTAAAGCTCACCGCGACGACCGGACAGACGGGCTATGGCACAGCAACCACCAAAACGGTATACATCTACAACTCCGCCTCGCAGGGCGGCATTAAAACCTCGCTCGGCGCGGGACACCGCACAGGCAATGCGCTCGGCAGCTGTAAAGCGCCCATGTGGGATAATACCAAAACGTTTGATGTTGCTTTCATGGCGGCATCTATCGCCGCCGGGTACGATACGTACTGCATCTACAATGGCAGCTCTTACACGGATTATCTCAAATGGACGGCTGTAACGCTTGAGGTGGATTGGCAGGAGCCTGCAACACAGCCGAGTTTAAGTGCCTCGACCGTAGAGATGGGCAAGAGCGTGACAATCAACACGCCTGCGGTAAACAGCGCCTACAGGCATACGCTGCGCTACGCGTTCGGCGGGGCGTCCGGAACGATTGCCACGGGCATTGCAAGCAGCGTGAGCTGGACGCCGCCGGTGTCGCTCGCAAATCAAATACCGTCCGCCACGGCGGGCAGCGGTACAATCTATTGCGATACATATTCCGGCAGCACGCTCCTCGGAACAAAGTCCGTAAGCATCACGCTCACCGTCCCCGGCAGCGTAGTTCCGTCGGCGGGTACGCTTTCGGCAGCGCTCGCCGAAGACACAAGCGGCACGGGCCTATACGTAAAAGGCATGGGCAAAGCAAAGCTGACGCTTTCGGGAGCATCCGGCGCATACGGCAGCAGCATCACCTCGTACACGATTACCGGCGGCGGATGGACGGCCACAAACGGCGCACTGACAACCGGCACGTTGGCATCGGCAGGCAACATCACGTTCACGGCGACCGTCACCGACTCCAGAGGGCGAAAAGCCAGCACTACGCGCGCAATCACCGTCATAGACTACACAAAGCCCGGCGTAGCGGTGTGTAACGTGTACCGCTGCGATGCAGACGGCAACCGCAAAAAGGCAGGCACGTATTTTGCCGTGGAGATCAACGCGAGTTACAGCGCAATCACCGGCAACACCTTGAGCATTACAGCTCGATACAAAAAGCAGTCCGAGAGCAGTTACGGCACCGCGGCAACCGTCGCGAATAACGGCAAAACCGTGATCGGCGGCGGAAATATAGGCGCGTCCACCACCTACGACGTGCTCGTGACGGTGGCGGACAAGTACAACAGCTTATCTATTCCGCGCACTCTGTCTACAAAAAGCGTGCTGCAATCCTTCAAACGCAGCGCAGGGGCAGCCATCGGCAAAGTAGCCGAGCTCGCGAACTGGCTGGACGTGGCGTGGGATACGCGGATTCGGGGCACGGTGCAAGCCGATAGCTATACTCCCGTAAATCGTGATGATGTGTCATCTGATCCAATCGTGTTTGTGCCGCGTGTTACCTATGGCACACTGGGACTTACTGGATCAAGCGGCTCCGAATACTTTAAGCAGTGGCTTATTTGGGTGTGCAAAGCCTATCCGAATAAATATATGCTACTGTGTATCGGCACGCAGCATCCTAATTCGGTCGGCATTGTGCTTTGCCACATCTACAATACGTCGGCAGTAAATGCGGCCGGGTTGCCCGAGTATGCGACGGGCAAATATTTTGCACTGGGCGGCGGCGAAATAGCTTTCGGCGCCGTAGATTATAATTTTTATTTAAAATAAGGAGGACAAAAATGAACAAAGCAACTGTACTTAAATCCGTAACGGCAGTCGTTGGGGCGGGGGTCGCGATCTGGCTCATCATCAACGAGCTGATCTCGATTCTGGAGAACCTTGCGGCCATCGGTGTGCCGGGGTTCCCGCGGCTGTCTAAACTGTTGGAGAGATTGAAGAACACCGTAAGTAAAGGAGATAATGCAGATGAAAAATAATCATGAAATCATCCTCAAACAATACGCCGCGTACTGCAAGGAGCAACCCTTATATCTTGGCACGGCGGGCAGCTACGGCATGGAGATGCTGACGATCATTCGCGAGGGTGTTTGGGCGGAGTACGATATTTTAGCGGCGTTTCACCCGCCGGTCGGGGCTGCGGTGCAGGTGCGCGTCGGCGCGAACAATCAAATCGACGTGCCGATCGAAGCCACGGCGGAAAAGGGCATGGGCGAGATCGTATTCGCGGGCTACAAGGAGGGCGTGCGACAGATTGCGGTCGACGTACTGTACAAGGTGGCGCCGTCCTCTGGTGCGAGCGGCACAGAACCCGCCGAGCCTACGCCGGACGTGGTACAGCAGATCATGCTTGTCGCAAACGCCGCCGAGAAGCTTGCCCAAAGCGTGCGTGACGATGCCGATGCAGGTAAATTTAATGGTGTGCAAGGCGACCCCGGTAAAGACGCTGTAATTGATACCACCTTGAGCCATGCAGGCGAAGCTGCGGATGCAGCAGAGGTCGGCAAACTAAAGGAAGATTTAGCTGAGTATGTATTTTCAAAAACAAAAAATGTAAACTTATTAGATATTGATGATAGCGATGTTCAATATGGTTTCTATAATTCAATAAATGGAGAGTATACGGCAAACGGTAATGCTTTAACAAGTGGGTTTATACCATACGAAAGTGATTCCGTTTATAGATTTACTTTTCCGACAGATTGGTTTAATTATAGTGTAACTTTGTGGGATGAAAACAAGTCAGTAGTATTAGCTGGTTTATCATCATTTATTTCAAAAGAGAATGGATATGCAACATTTTCTTCTACAACATATAGCAATGCAAAATATGTTAGATTTACTATATTTGATCAGAGTAAGGACTTCTCTGCTGCTATGGTTGTGAAAGATGTTGAATATCCTAGCACATATATTCCTTATGGTTATACAGTAAAATATTCCAAGAAGTTAGATAGAAAAATTGAAAACATTGCAAAAAATATTAATCCAGTCACAATATTTGACAATAAAGTAATGTTGTTTACGGGTGACAGTATTTGCTATGGTGCAAATTGGAGACCAACAGTAGAAGATTATAGCAATACTGGTTGGAGAAAGATTATTCAAGAAAATTATCCGAAATCTATTACTTATGGTTATGGTATCGGTGGAACTACTATATCGAAAAGAAGTGGTAGAACAGATAGTATTCTCGAAAGAATGACTACAATGTTTTCTGAACACCCTGAAGCTGATTACATCATTATTCAAGGCGGTGTAAATGATGCTTATAATATTACAGATTGTCCTATTGGAACCATTTCAACTGGATATACAGCTGAACTGAATGAAAACACTTTTGCCGGTGCTTTGGAATCAATTTTCAAATATGCACAGACTAACTGGATTGGTAAGAAAATTGGTTATATTGTTACATTTAAAGTACCTTCTGCAATGGGACAGTTCAAATTCAACGAATATATGGATATTGCTAAACAGATTTGTGAAAAATGGTCGGTACCTTATTGTGATTTATACAATGAATCAAATCTGAACTATTATATTCAAGAAGTATCTAATGCATATGGCGGAGGATTACATCCGAATGAAGCAGGATATAGAATCATCACAAATAAGATTGAAAAATGGTTGGAAACACTTTGATGATCTAAAGAGGGCATTAGCTGCGGATTTAACGGCGTTATCGACGCGTGTCACAAATTTGGAGGCCAAAGTTGGCGACATATCGGCAGGAGCTCCGCGATCTACCCAAACAAGATGGCTTTCCATCAAACGTTACGTTCCCCGTTCCTCCGGAGTCAGACAAGAGGACAGAGCAAATGGACAATCCGAAAATTATAAAGGAGAATAAAAATGGTGCCGATCCGCGAAAATCTTTTGAGCCAGAGCAAATACGATTTGAAAGTCCCGGTGGAGTCCTGCGCAAAGGACATGAAATATATCGTCGTGCACAACACGGCGAACGATGCTTCCGCCGCGAATGAAGTCGCGTATATGATTCGCAACGACAGCTCTACGTCGTTCAACGCGGCGGTCGATGACAAGGAAATCGTCATAGGTATCCCGCTGAACAGAGGTGCGTTTGCGGCAGGTCAGCGCGATGGCAACGCACATGGCATCCACATTGAAATTTGCTATTCGCTTTCGGGCGGCACGCGCTTTGATAAGGCCGAAAAGAACGCCGCAGAGTATATCGCAAAGCTGCTCACCGAGCGCAAGTGGGATATTTCGCACGTGAAGAAGCATCAGGACTTCGACGGCAAATATTGTCCGCACCGCACGCTTGATAAGGGCTGGCAGCGCTTTTTGAACATGGTGAAAAGCTACATGACGGCGAGCACACCGGCAGCATCCGGCACCTTCAAGCCGTACCTCATCCGCAAAAATTGCCGCGATCCGCTGAATATCCGCAAGGGTCCGGGCACGAACTACGGCATTTTAGGGCAGATCAAAGATACACTGCGCTATACGATTGTTGAGGAGCGCAGCGGCCCCGGCTCCGCCAAGGGCTGGGGCCGTCTCAAAGCCGGCGGCTGGATCGCACTCGACTGGGTGAAGAAGGTCTAAAAGTAAATACATAAAGCAAAAGGCGCAGGGCTGCCGGAATCTCCGAGCGGGCTCTGCGCCTTTTTTTATTTTCAGAAAAACCGCGTCCCAGGCTGAAGGATGAGTAGCCGCGGGGCGCTTAACGGATTTATCGACCATATTATAAAAAGGTGCGGCAAAAATGTCAGGAAAATCTTGAACAGGCCTGCAAAAATCTGCTATGATATGTCAAAGGAAGGGATAACTATGACAAAAGAGCAGATTAGAACAAAATTTGACCGTTGGGCTGAACGTGTAGGGCACACGCCGCTTGAAAATGACCTCGACAACGCGACGCTTTTGCTTTCATACGACGACAAGCAAACAAGTACAACATTTTCGACCGTGGCAGTCTATGCCGTCGCCGTACATACCGACCACGTGCATGTGTTCTTGTTCTCCGTGCAGATCGTGTGGCAGCTTGACGCGCAGGATGATACCGGCAAAGTGCTTGATGAGAGGTATCGGGTTATTGTGGCGTTTTAGCACGGGTAGTCAAAAAAGTAGTCGGCAGTATATCATTTTTGAAGAAAAACGGCCTTTTTGCGCCTATTTATAATTTCGACTTGAAATTTACCGTATTTCTGCTATAATTTTTACAGTTATCCCTTTATGTTTATGCTTAAAAAGTGGTGGCCAAACTGCCAGAAAATTAAAGGAGCAGAGGATTATGAGTATTCCAGAAATGGACATGAACCCGGAGATCGCCCGAAAGTTACTCGAGGTCGGCGAAGAATTCCGCATTGAAGGCCCGTTCTTCTCGTACGAAGAAATCAAAATGGGCAACGTGAACCACACCTACAAAGTCAATTATATTCGCGATGACGGTACCGGCATGGCAAAGATTAAGTCTTTCCTTGTACAGCGCGTCAATACATATGCGTTCCAGCACCCGATTGAGCTGATGCAGAACATTGACCGTGTCACGGAGCACATCCGTGAAAAATGCCCGAATACGAAAAGCCTGCATTTCCATCACACGAAGCACGGCGTCAACTATTTGATGGATAATGACGGCTTCTGGCGGCTCAGCAACTACGTGCCGTCTGTGACGTTCGATACCTGTGACGACCTGAACGTGGTGCGCAGTGCAGGTGAGGCGTTCGGCGATTTCCAACTGATGTTGGCGGATTTCGATGCGAACTCCCTTTTCTACACGATCCCGGACTTCCACAACACGCGCAAGCGCTATGAGAAGCTGAAGGAAGACATGGCGGTCGACCCGTGCAATCGTGTGGCAGAGGTGCGCGAAGAGCTCGATTGGCTGCTTTCCGTAGAGGACGAGGCTTGCCGCCTGACCGACCTCTTTGAAAAAGGCGAGCTTCCGCTGCGCGTTACACACAACGATACAAAGATCAACAACGTGCTGTTCGATGAGAAGACGCACGAGGCACTCGTTGTCATCGATCTCGATACCGTTATGCCGGGTCTTGTCGGCCACGATTTCGGCGATGCCATCCGCTTTGCTGCAAATTTTGTGGAAGAAGATTGCGATCATCCGGAAAAGGCCGGCGTAAACCTCAATATTTTCTGGGCATTTGCCGAGGGCTTCCTCAAAAAGACCGCCGCGTCTCTGACGAAAACCGAAGTGGATACGCTGGCGCTCAGCTGCTTTGCACTTACCTGTGAGCTTGCAACGCGCTTCCTCGCGGACTACATCGTCGGCGATAAGTACTTTAAGGTCAAGAAGCCGCAGCATAACCTTGTTCGTACGCGCTGCCAGGTTGCCCTTGCAAAGGACATGCTGAATAAAATGGACGCGATGAACGCCATCGTGCAGGACTGCGCACGCCGCTACAAAGAGACCGAAAACGCATAATTCATTTTGCATCCAGACGACCCGGCAGTTTTGTCGGGTCGTTTTTAAAACTAGGGGGGAGTTTATCATGAAAATTCTGTTGACCGGCGCAAATGGCTTTGTAGGGGCACGCATCCGTGCGGCGGCACCCGTTATTTGTGCGCCGTCTCTGCGCGGGGCGGAAAAAGAGGATATCGACCGCCTCATCGACACCGTGCAGCCGGACGCCATCCTTCACACCGCGGCAATCTCGGACATCGATGCGTGTGCCAAAGACCCGGAAGGATCATACCACGCAAACGTTTTGGTGCCGGAGTATTTAGCCAAAGCCGCAAACGGTGCGAAGCTCGTGTTGTTCAGCTCCGATCAGGTGTACAGCGGCGCAAAGGGCGATAAGCCGTTTACGGAAGACGACGTTGCGACCGCAAATCTCTACGCCGAAGAGAAGTTGGAAATGGAAAACCGCGTTCTCGCGATCGACCCGAACGCCGTCATGCTGCGTGCGACGTGGATGTATGACATGCCCATGTTTGGCGTGCCGAACCGCAGCAACCTCATCACGATGTTCCTGAACGCCGCCATCACCCAAAAGCCGCTTGCACTTTCCAAAGAGGAATTTCGCGGCATCACCTATGTGCGCGAGGTTGCAGAGCAGACCTTGCAGGCTGTGAACTTACCCGGTGGCGCGTATAACTTCGGCAGCGAGGCAGATGTCTCCATGTACGCGCTTGCGGAGCTGTTTATGAAAAAAACAGGCATGAAGCTCAATTTGCAGGAAAAGTCCGGCGGCGAAAGCCTCTGGATGAATTGTGCAAAGCTTAAAAACGCCGGCGGTGGATTTGAGACGACCGCCGAAGGCCTTGCGACGTGCATGGAAGACTATAATCTTTCGCTGCTCGGCCAATAACAAAACGAAAATCTCCTTTGAAGCCCGGTTTTATGGGTTCTTCAAAGGAGATTTTTAATGGATCGAAACCTAATTATGTTAACAACCTTATGTAAACTAAATTATGTAAAATTAAAGAAATTTGTCGAGCGCATGGGCGCGTTCACAGGCCGCACGCACCGGTTCCGGCTGCATGCGCAGCACGCCGGGCTCGCCCACGACCTCCGCAGAGTTCGAAATCCTTTTGCCTCACAACAGATCAGGAAGATAGGCTAAACGGTCCGGTGGGCTGTTTAGCCGTAAGAAACCCTATCAAGAGGTTCCTTAAAAAGGTAAAGCCTTTTTTAAAATAGACATGAAGAATGCAAAAAGTCACAAGCTCAAAAGTGTCATTTAAACCCCCTTCGGCATAACTTGTACAAGGGGCAAGTTCCCGAAAACAAGGAGGGGTTTTATGGCATCTTTTACAAATTTCGCGACGCTTTCGTATAACGGAGGCACAACGAATTCCAACACCGTCACGGGCGAGCTTTTGGAGACCTTGACCGTTACCAAAACCGCCGTGGTGAAAAATTACGCCGCAAACGATAAGATTACGTATATCATTTCTATCGTAAACAGCGGTGCGCAGCCGGTGACAAATCTCACGGTCACCGATAACCTCGGCGCGTATGAATTTAATAGCGGGACCGTCTATCCGCTCGCGTATGTGCCGAATTCTGTTCGGTATTATGTAAACGGCGTCTTGCAGACCGCGCCCACCGCAACGCCGGAGCCGCCGCTCGTCATTACGGTCCCGAATGTCCCCGCAAACGGCAGCATCATGCTCGTTTACGAGGCAGAGGTCACAGCGTATGCACCGCTCGGCACGGACGGCAGCATCACGAATACCGCAAATGTCACGGACGGCAATCTGGAAGTCAGCGCGTCGGAAACGGTCTCCACGGATGATCGCGCGGTGCTCACCATCAGCAAAGCGCTGTGTCCTGCGGTCGTCACGGGGAACGGGCAGATTACGTATACGTTCGTCATCGAAAACACGGGCAACACCGAAGCTTCCGAAGCCGAGCGCATTGTGCTGACCGATACGTTTGACCCGATTCTCAAAAACATTGCGGTCACGTTTAACGGCATCGCTTGGACAGCAGGTACGCAGTACACGTATGGCGAAACGACCGGCGTGTTCGCAACGCTTCCGGGGCAGATCATCGTTCCCGCCGCGCAGTATACGCAAAACGAAAACGGCACATGGGCCACTACACCCGGCACCGCGGAGGTTGTTATCACCGGCACCGTGTAAAGCAAAATTCAGCAGGACGCATAGCGTAGATATCCTCCGGCTTTTCGCCGGGGGATATTCATGCTTTGTGTCGTTTTTTAACAAGCGATTTTACATGGATTTTACAAAGAACACACAGTTGATTTGACATAGACACGATATACTCCTATACGTGTAAAAGAATGTTAAAAGGGGAAAATCGGGTATGGATATTTTCAATGTACTGACGATGATCGGCGGGCTGTGTCTTTTCCTGTTCGGCATGAACCTGATGGGGCAGGCCTTGGAGCGCCGCGCGGGCGGCAAGCTGCAAAGCTTGCTCGATAAAATGACCGGCAGTGTACCGGCGGGCTTTTTGACGGGCCTCGGCATCACAGCCATCATTCAAAGCTCGTCGGCGACGACAGTCATGGTAGTGGGCTTCGTAAACTCCGGGCTCATGACACTGCGGCAAGCCATCAACGTTATCATGGGCGCGAACGTGGGCACCACCGTCACGGCGTGGCTGTTGAGCCTTGCGGGCATCAGCGGCAGCAATATTTGGGTGAATCTTTTAAAGCCGTCATCCTTCACGCCTGTTTTGGCGCTCATCGGCATCATTTTCTATATGTTCTGCAAGTCCGGTAAAAAGAAAGATACCGGCATGATCCTGCTTGGCTTTGCGACCTTGATGTTTGGCATGGAAACCATGAGTGGCGCGGTTTCGGGTCTTAAAGATGTCCCGGCATTCGCTTCGCTGTTCCTGATGTTCAAAAATCCGATTCTTGGCGTGCTTGCGGGCGCGCTTTTGACAGGTATCATCCAGTCCAGCTCAGCTTCCGTGGGCATTTTGCAGGCATTGGCCGTAACGGGGCAGGTCAGCTACGCGGCGGCTATCCCGATTATCATGGGCCAGAATATCGGTACCTGCGTTACGGCGCTGATCTCCTCCGTGGGCACACAGAAGAACGCAAAGCGCGCGGCAGTTGTCCATTTGATGTTCAACGTTATCGGCGTGGTCGTGTTACTGACGGCCTTCTGGATTGTAAAGATCGTGTTTGCACCGGCTATTCTGGATGAAAACGCCACCATGTCCGGTATCGCGATTGCGCACTCGCTCTTTAATATCCTGTGCACGGCGATGCTGCTGCCGGCAGGCGGCCTGCTTGAAAAGCTCGCAATCCGCATCGTGCCGGATAAGGGCGGCAAAGAGCAGCCTGTTGAGCTTGAAGAACGTCTGCTCATCACACCGTCCGTCGCGCTCGGCCGCTGCCGTGCCGTTGCGGGCGAAATGGCACGCTGCGCAGGCGAAGCGCTGCATATGGCGCTGACGACCTTTGAAAATTATTCTCCGGAGCTTGCGGAATCCATCCGTGAAAACGAGAGCCGCTGCGACCGCTACGAAGACGAGCTTGGTACATACCTGGTGCGCCTGAGCGCCCAGCAGCTGAGCGATGCCGAAAGCGAAGAAGCCACCGAATTATTAAAAATTATCGGCGATTTTGAGCGTATCTCCGACCACGCCGTGAACCTGCTTGCGGCATCGGAAGAGCTGCGCAGCAAGGGACTTGGCTTCAGCGCCGCCGCAGAAAAAGAGCTGAAGGTGCTCATCGGCGCGGTGAGTGAGATATTGAATACGGCAGAGCGCGCGTTCAGCGAAAAAGACCTTGCGGCCGCCGCACAGGTAGAGCCGCTGAAACAGGTCATCGTTGCACTGAAGGAGCAGATGCGCACGCGCCATATTCTGCGCATGCAGCAGGGTCATTGCAGTATTGAAGCGGGCTTCGTGTGGTCCGACCTGCTGACGGATCTCGAGCGAACGGCTGACCACTGCTCCAACATCGCCGGCTGTGTTCTGGATGCGGCAAACCACGGTCTTAATCTGCACGAAACGCTGCGCGCCATGCGTGCCGACGACCCCGACTTCCGCCGCGCCTACGGCACCTACGCGGAAAAATACCGCTTGCAGGCAGTATAACTACATAATTAATCAAGTAAAAAAGAGACAGTTTGCTTTGATATGTACCCCAATACCGGACACCCGGTATGGGGGCATATCACTTTAGGCTGTCTCTTTTTGTATTGGATGAAGTTGCTGAGAATGCTGATTTAGAGGTTGTAACGGAATAGAGCATTTTAAGACGGGCGTACGGAATTGTATTTGGAATCACTCAATGCTTTGAGGTAGGCATTGTAAGCCGCTTCCAACGAAGAAAACTTCTCTCCTTTGTTCAGAATTTCCTTATACTGGCTCCGCGTAAGCGATTCCGAGATGGTGACATAGTCCTTACCGTTTCGCTTACCGGTCTTGGTTTCGGAAACATAATATTTCCCGTCACCGGTTTGAATAATTACGGGGATTTTATTTCCGGCCCCGACCTTATCCGTGTCCAGAGATGTCCAGAAAAGATATCGATCTGCTTCGTGTCTATCTCTTCCGTCGCCAAGATAAGCCCATGTGCAATCATCCTGCTGCAAAAGACTGTTATTCAGTTTTTTAATCTCTGTGATAATGGATGGAACATATTGCGAATCCGGACATCTGGAGTCAAACTCAAAGTTTGTATTGGTTCCTATGCTGCCGTTTTTCCAAAATTCTGTATCGTATAGAAGTGGGAAGAAATCCGTTACGGTTGTGTCAAACGGGTATTTAGATATAGATGGATCGGCTTTTCCGCTCCAATTGAGAATGATTCCGTAATTTTCCTTATACGATACGACACAGGTTCCGTTTGGCGCAGCAACGCCTTTCCAGTTCTCCGTGTCTCCTTGGTCTTTGTAATGGACGATACCGCCGATATTCACAGGGTCCAATGATTGCCAGTCGGCCTGCTTCTGTTTTAGGTTGACGGTTACGGTAGTCTCAGAATCTCCGAGTAACGCCTCTGTAGACACCTGTGCATAAGCGGAGCGGACATTTGCAAGATCTGTCGCTTCTCTGGCTTTTTCAAGCTGTGACGCAAATACCGGAATGGCAACTGCAATCAATACGGCGATGATTGCAATGACAATTAGCATTTCCATCAATGTGAATCCGTTTTTGTTTTGCTTCATTAAAATCCCTGCTTTATCTTTGAATAGAACAAATACATGGTGAAAATAAACATCGGAGTTCATCACCGAAGGTCTCTGCAATATTTTTCACCGGAAAGGATTTCTGCGAAAAAAGATGATTAAATCGTATGGTAAAGACCCATGGAAACCAAAACCTCTGTAATAAAGGAACAGGACACCAATCAAGATACGTGTTGTATCAAAATTGGTGTCCAGTTATGGTCCGAGTGACAGGAGTTGAACCTGCGGCCTCTTGAACCCCATTCAAGCGCGCTACCAAAACTGCGCTACACCCGGATAACGAATTTATTATACACGATGCCCGGGAAAAAAGCAAGCAGTTTTTTCACAATTTTATGCGGAAGCGGAAAATAGAGGAAAGCGGCTTTAAATCAGACTCAGAAAATAGCGAAACAGCTTTTCGCCGTTCACTGCATCGGGGCGGCGGTGCGCAAAGCCGATGCGCTCCGGGTGAAACTGCACGCCGATCACCTTGCCGTTTTCATGGATAAAGCCCTCGTTGATGCCGTCGTCGCTGACGCACAGGGGGATAAGTCCCGCGCCGAGCTTACCTGCGGCCTGATGGTGTGCACTGTTCACGGGGAATTCTTCGCCGTAAAATTCGCGCATCAGATCATGCTGCGCGCGTACCGTGTGAATGGCGTCGCCGGTCTCTTTTGTTGCCATATGGTGCTGCGGGTCCGGCACATCCTGAATGAGGTCGCCGCCGAATGCCACGTTCAGCACCTGATGCCCTCTGCAAATGCCGAATACCGGCTTGCCCGCTGCAAAAAAGCATTTTGCAAGCGCAATCTCGTCTGCATCACGGCTGTCATCAATGCCTTCGCTCGCCGTGTTTTCCTGCCCATAGAGCACAGGGTTTACATCGGCGCCGCCGGGGATCAGCAGGCCGTCGCAAGTGTCTGCGTCGGAAAGTGTCATCGAGATTACCGGCTCCGCGCCGCAAGCCGTCAGCGCCGCCACATAATTTGCAAAATCGCCGGGGTTGCCGCGCATAAAGATCCTTTTCATCAAGGTCACTCCTTCAAAATGAAAAAAAGATGAAAAAACAATTTAGGAACTATGGATTAGTATACCAGTTACGTGGTATACTTGCAATAGAAGATACGAAAGAAAAGGGAGCATGAACGTGGCAAAGCACATGGCAGGGCCGCAAGGTGGACATTACAGATTAAAACAGTCGCAAAAACGGAAGAAGCAGAACAGGATTCCCGCACGTGTACTGAAATCGCGTGCACGGCTTTTGCTTAGTGGGGCAGGGTGCATTGCGGCTGTGCTGATCATCACAGCGCTGCTTGCCATGCCGCATCAAAATGCAGAGCCCATAGAAGCTGCTGCCTCGCCGGAAGCGGCGCCGAGCACCGCTGCGGAGAACATTTCAGACAAAGCAAGTGTGCTTTCTAAAACGACCTCCACTCCCGAATCTGCCTTTCAGCAGCTCGGCGATTGGCGGCTTGTGCTTGTGAACAGCGAAGTGCCGCTGCCGGACGATTTCCAAATGACCCCGACGCTGTTCGATACCATCACCGTCAACTCCAAAATGTACCCGGAGCTCACGGCGCTTATCAATGCGGCGTATAACGACGAGATCAATTTGTGGATTGCCTCGGGCTATCGCAGCGTGGAGGAGCAGGAAAGCGTGCTGGATCGCGCCGTGCAGCGCCGCATGGCAGACGGCATGACCTATGAAAAAGCGTATGAAGACGCGCGGATCACCATTCAGGCGCCGGGGTACAGCGAGCATCACACCGGCCTTGCGGTCGATTTCAACGATGTTGAAGACGATTTCCGCGAGACGGAAGCCTACACATGGCTGCAGGAGCACGCCGCAGAATACGGCTTTGTCGAGCGCTACCCCAAAGGCAAGGAGAGCATCACCGGCATCGATTACGAGCCGTGGCATTACCGCTACGTCGGCAAGGAGCACGCGCAGCGCATGAACGAGCTTAACATGTGCCTTGAAGAGTACGTGGCGTTCCTCAAGGGCGATTAAGAACAGAAAACGGGAAAAAGATGGCGCTTTTTCCCGTTTTTTTATTGCAAAATTTCGCGCACAGATATATAATAGAACATTATATGATGGTGTAGTATTTTTTCATGCCGGCGGCATGGATAGCAACGCACCGAAAAACCAAGGAGGTTGTTTTAATGGTTCGTACACGCTTTGCGCCGAGCCCCACCGGTTTCATGCACGTCGGAAACCTCAGAACGGCGCTGTACGAGTATCTGGTGGCGAAGTCCCAAAACGGCACGTTTGTGCTCAGAATTGAAGACACAGATCAGGAGCGCTATGTAGAAGGCGCAACAGACGTTATATATAATACACTGCAGCAAGTCGGTCTGCAGCATGACGAAGGACCGGACATCGGCGGCGAATACGGCCCGTATGTACAGAGCGAACGCAAGGATATTTATAAACCCTACGCAGAGCAGCTTGTGCGCGAGGGCAAGGCATACTATTGCTTCTGCACCAAAGAGCGCCTCGAGTCCATTCATCAGGACGGCGAGTTCGGTGGCTACGACCGTCATTGCCGCGACCTGCCCGCAGAGGAAATCCGGAAGAACCTCGACGCCGGTATGCCGTATGTCATTCGTCAGCGTGTGCCGCTCGAGGGCTCCACGTCCTTTGAAGACGCCGTTTACGGCACCATCTCGATCGAAAACAAAGAGATCGAAGATCAGGTGCTTTTAAAGTCCGACGGCTACCCGACCTATAACTTTGCAAACGTCATCGACGACCACCTCATGCACATTACGCATGTCGTGCGCGGCTGCGAGTACCTCACCTCTACACCGAAGTACAACATGCTCTACGACGCGTTCGGCTGGGAAAAGCCGATTTATGTGCACCTGCCGCTCATCATGGGCAAAAATGAAGACGGCTCCGTCTCAAAGCTTTCGAAGCGCCACGGTTCCACAAGCTTTCAGGGCCTCCTCGAAGACGGCTACCTCGCACCGGTCATCACGAACTACATCGCGCTGCTCGGCTGGTGCCCCAAGGATAACCAGGAAATTTTCTCGCTGAAAGAGCTCGAAGAAGCATTCTCCATCGACGGCATCAGCAAATCGCCCGCCGTGTTCGATTACGATAAGCTCCTGTGGTTCAACGGCGAGTACATCCGCAAGATGAGCGGGGAAGCGTTCCGCACCGCGGCGATGCCGTACTACAAAGAGATTTTCGGCGACGCAGAAAAGCCGTACGACGTGCTCGACGCCATTTTGCAGCCGCGCATTTTGAAGTTTAAGGAAATCCCGAGCCTGCTCGGCTTCTTCAAAGAGCTTCCGGAATATTCCGCAGACCTCTTCATAAACAAAAAGAGCAAGGCAACACTCGAGAACGCGCCCGTCATGCTGCGTGCCGCCATCGAGACGCTGTCCGCCATCGAAAACTGGCAGGTTGATACCATCCACGATGCACTCATTGCCCTCGCACAGAGCCTCGAAGTGAAAAACGGCACTCTGCTGTGGCCGGTACGCATCGCGGCGGCAGGCCAGACCGTTACCCCCGGCGGCGCTATGGAAATTCTCGCCGTGCTCGGCAAAGAGGAGGCGCTGCGCCGTTTACAGCTCGGCCTTCAAAAGATCGAGAACGCATAAAGCAAGAGGAAAAACCTGATATTAGGAAAGGTATGGACAAATTATGAGTGAAGAGATCAAAAACGAAGCGGTCTCCGAGGAGATCAGCAGCAGTTTTATCGATGATTTTATTATAGAAGACCTCGCAGAAGGCGGCCGCTGCGAAGGCATGAAGGTGCACACCCGTTTCCCGCCGGAGCCGAACGGCTACCTGCACATCGGCCACGCCAAGGCGATCTACGTCGATTTTGGTACTGCAGAGCGCTTTAACGGCATCTGCAACCTGCGCATGGACGACACGAACCCCACAAAGGAAGACGTGGAGTACGTCGATGCCATCAAGGAAGATATCCACTGGCTCGGCTATGATTGGGAAGACCGCTTCTACTATGCTTCCGATTATTTTGAAGATATGTACAACGGCGCCGTAGAGCTCATCAAAAAGGGCCTTGCCTATGTTTGCGAGCTCACGCCTGACCAGATGCGTGAAATGCGCGGCGACCTCACCACCCCGGCGCAGAGCCCGTACCGTGACCGTCCGATGGAGGAGAGTCTCGACCTGTTTGCCCGCATGCGCGCCGGCGAGTTTGAAGACGGCAGAATGACGCTCCGCGCAAAGATTGACCTCGCTTCCGGCAACTTCAATATGCGCGACCCGGTCATCTACCGCATCAACCACATGCCGCACCATCGCACCGGTACCAAATGGTGCATCTACCCGATGTACGACTTCGCGCACCCCATCGAGGACGCCATGGAGCACATCACGCACTCGCTGTGTTCGCTCGAATTTGAGGATCACCGTCCGCTGTACGATTGGGTTATCAACAACGTCACGCTGCCCGCAAAGCCGCGTCAGATTGAGTTTGCCCGCCTCGGCATCAACAACACGGTCATGAGCAAACGCAAGCTGCGCGCACTCGTCGAAGGCGGTTATGTCAGCGGCTGGGACGACCCGAGAATGCCCACCATCTGCGGCCTGCGCCGCCGCGGCTACACCCCGGCCTCCATTCGCAATTTCAGCGTGCGCAACGGTGTTTCCAAGGTGAACTCTACCGTGGAATACAGCTTTCTTGAGCACTGCCTGCGCGAAGACCTGAACCTCACGGCAAAGCGCGTTATGGGCGTTCTGAACCCCGTAAAGCTCATTTTGACGAACTATCCCGAAGATAGGACCGAGACGTTCGAGGTTGAAAACAACCCGAACCGTCCCGAAGACGGTACCCGCACGGTTACGTTCGGCCGTGAGCTGTACATTGAAGCCGAAGACTTCATGGAGACCCCTGTAAAGGGCTATTTCCGCCTTTTCCCGGGAAATGAAGTGCGCCTCAAGACCACTTATGTTGTCAAATGTACCGGCTGCAAAAAGGACGAAAACGGCAACGTCGTCGAAGTCTACGCGGAGTATGACCCCGAGTCCCGCGGCGGCAACCCGGCAGACGGCCGCAAGATCAAGAGCACCATCCATTGGGTGGACGCGAAGAACGCCGAAGACGCCGAAATTCGCCTCTACGATAATCTCTTTACTGTGGAAGACCCGGATGCAGGCGATTTCTTAGAGCTTTTAAACCCGGATTCCCTCAAGGTCCTCACGGGCTGCAAGGTGGAAGCGGGCCTCAAAACCGCAAAGCCGGGCGAGAGCTTCCAGTTCATGCGTCAGGGCTATTTCTGCGTGGATAACAAGGATTCCGCAGAAGACCACCTTGTCTTTAACCGCTCCGTTTCGCTGAAGGACGGCTTCAAGAAAAAGAAGTAATGGAATAGTTGTCCGCACAGAGCAAAACCATGCGCTGTGCGGGCTTTTGCTTTTCCATTCAATCGGTGTTTTGTTATTTGTCACCCTAATTTTAATTTTAGGTTGACGAAATGCTTTGTGTGTGGTAAACTGGTAGACGAAATTTTCGCTGCCGGTTTTGCCGGAAAGGAAATTTATGCGCATACAAGATGCAGTTTTAGACGCGCTTGAAAAAAATCGCGGAGAATACCTCTCCGGCGAGCAGCTTGCGTCGTCGCTCGGCGTTTCCCGCAATGCCGTATGGAAAGCCATTCAAAAGCTTGAAGAAGCCGGGCATAAAATTCGCGCCGTGCCAAAGCGCGGCTACACGCTGGCGCCGGAAAGCGATGTGCTCACCGTGCAGAGTGTCTCACGGTTCCTCGATACCGATATGCCGGTTTACTTGCAGGTGCAGACCGAAGTCACCTCCACCAATACGCTTTTAAAGGCACAGGCGGAGCAGGGCGCGCCGGAGGGCACCGTGCTCATTGCGGAATCGCAGACGGCAGGCAAGGGCAGGCTCGGTCGGCACTTCACATCGCCGCCGGGTACAGGTATTTATTTCAGTCTGCTGCTCCGCCCGCACTGCACCGCTGAAAAATCGCTCTTCATCACGACTACCGCAGCGGTCGCCGCGTGCGAAGCCATTGAGCAGGTCACGGGGCTAAACCCGCAAATCAAATGGGTGAACGACGTTTACCTCAACGAGAAAAAGGTCTGCGGCATTTTAACGGAAGCTTCCGTTGATTTTGAAAACGGCGGTCTCAACTGGGCCGTGCTCGGCATCGGCATCAACATCGCTGTGCCGGAAGAGGGCTTCCCGGAGGAGATTCGCTCCATCGCCGGTGCTATTTTCGACGGCCCGTGTCCCGTGGAGATGCGCAGTCGCATTTCGGCTGCCGTCATCAGTCGCTTTTTCGCGCTGTATAAGAACCTCGGCTCGAACGCGTTCATCGAATCGTACCGCAGCCACTCGTTCCTCACCGGCCGCGCCATCACGTTCTCGCTCGGGGAGGAGACGTACCGCGGTGTCGTCACCGGTATCAGCGACGAAGCGCACCTGCTCATCCGTCTCGATAGCGGAGAGGAGCGCGCGTTCTCCGCAGGCGAGGTGCAGATCCACAAAGGCTTTGCAAACCCGAAAGCCGAATAAACTGCTTAGTGTGCCGTATTCCGAAATGAATAGGGGTAAATAACATGAACAGCAACAGAGAGAAAATCACCAACATCGTCATGGTCGGCGTATTCGCCGCCGTGCTCGCCGTTTTGTCGCAGATTTCGTTCCCGCTGCCGAGCGGCATCCCGGTCACCTTACAGACCTTCGCGGTCGCCCTGTGCGGCTATGCACTCGGCTGTAAGCGCGGCACGCTCGCCGTGCTCGTCTATATTGTGCTCGGCGCTGTCGGTCTGCCGGTGTTTGCAAACTTCTCCGGCGGCTTCGGTTCGCTTGTCGGTCTCGCGGGCGGCTACATCTACGGCTTCCTGCCCATGGCTGCGCTGTGCGGTCTCGGCACAAAAATGCCGCACCGTGTGCTCGCCATTGTACTCGGTGTTGCGGGTCTTGCAACTTGCCATCTGTGCGGCACGATTCAGTTCGGCATTATCTCCGGCAACGGCCCGTGGGCGGCGTTCCTTGTGGCCTCCGTGCCGTATCTCGTCAAGGACATCGTCTCCGTTGCGGCGGCTTACGGCGTAGCGACCGCCCTCAGTTTCGCGCTGAAGAAGAGCGGCATTCACATCGCAGCGTAAAAGCGTTTTCACAAAGCGTTTGGAATAAAATAGAAACCGAAAAGGCCGTCTGCAAGGGAAAGTCCCGCGCAGGCGGTCTTTTGCTTTGACATCAATACAGCATTGTGCTATACTGAATTTTCAAGGGAGCATTTGTGCCCAATACACGATAAAGGAGGCTGTACCATGGATGTTCGGGTAGGCGACAAATTACAAATGAAAAAGCCGCACCCCTGCGGGACAAACGTGTTTGAAGTGCTGCGCATCGGCGCGGATTTTAAAATCCGCTGCACCGGCTGCGGCAGAGAAGTCATGGTGCCCCGCCACAAGTGTGAAAAGAACATTCGCAAGATCGTGCGCGAAAGTGCCGGCAGCGAGCAGTAGCGCCTCTCAGACCGTTTCATTTAACTATCTGTCTGAAAGGAAGCTTTGCTATGTTTGAAAATCTCTCGGTTTTTGAAAACCGATATGAAGAGCTTAATATGAAGCTCTATGATCCCGCCGTTGCGGCAGACCGCAATCTCTACCGCGACCTCATGAAAGAGCACAAAGAAATCGAACCCATCGTGGAAAAATACCGCGCCTTAAAAAAGGCCGAAGCGTCGCTCGAGGATGCCGAAGCGATCTTAAACGACTCCGAAGCCGATAAAGAGCTGCGCCAAATGGCGAGCGACGAGATGAGCGCCGCCAAAAGCGATATCGAAAGCATCTCGGAAGAGCTCAAAATTTTATTATTGCCCCGCGACCCCAACGACGACCGCAGTGTTATCGTGGAAATTCGCGGCGGCGCAGGCGGCGAGGAAGCGGCACTGTTCGCCTATAACCTTTACCGCATGTACAACATGTACGCCGAAAAGCGCGGCTGGAAAACGGAGATCGTCAGCCTGAACGAAACGGAGCTTGGCGGCTTTAAGGAAGTCAGCTTCACAATCGACGGTGACGGCGCGTATTCCAGATTAAAATTTGAAAGCGGCGTGCACCGCGTGCAGCGCGTGCCGGAAACGGAAACGCAGGGCCGCATCCACACAAGCACCGCCACGGTCGCCGTTTTGCCGGAAGCCGATGAGGTCGAGCTCGAGATCGACCCGAAAGATTTAAAAATTGATACATTCCGCTCCAGCGGCGCGGGCGGGCAGCACATCAACAAAACGTCGTCTGCCATCCGTGTTACGCACCTGCCCACCGGCACGGTCGTCGAGTGCCAGGACGAGCGCAGCCAGTACAAAAACAAAGATAAAGCCCTGCGCGTCCTGCGTGCCCGGCTGTTAGACGCTAAGGTGGCGGCGCAAAACGCCGAGATTGCCGCAAACCGCAAAAGTCAGGTCGGCACCGGCGACCGTTCAGAGCGCATCCGCACCTACAACTACCCGCAGCTGCGCGTGACCGATCACCGCATAGGCCTGACAATCTACCGCCTGTTCGACGTCTTAAACGGCGACCTCGATGAAATCATTGACGCACTCATCGCCGCAGACCGCGCCGAAAAATTGAAAGAGAGCATGGAGAACGGATGAACATGGATACGCGATTATTGGATGAAAAAAACGAACAGGATATAAAAGAAGCGGGGAAGATTCTGCGCCGCGGCGGCCTTGTCGCCATCCCCACGGAGACCGTCTACGGTCTCGCCGGCAATGCGCTGGACCCTACCGTCTCCGCACAGATCTACAAAGTGAAGGGTCGCCCGTCGGATAATCCGCTCATCGTGCATATCGCGGATATCAAAGAATTGCCTGCGCTTGTCGAAGAGATTCCCGAAGCTGCCAAAAAGCTTGCAGATGCCTTTTGGCCGGGCCCGCTTACCATCATCATGAAAAAATCACCGCTTGTGCCGATGCAGACGACCGGCGGTCTCGATACGGTTGCCGTCCGTATGCCGTCCGATCCCACCGCGCGGGCGATCATTAACGCCGCAGGCGTGCCGCTTGCCGCGCCGTCCGCGAATCTCTCCGGCCTGCCCAGCCCCACATCATTCCCGCATGTGTGCGATGATCTCATGGGCCGCGTAGACGGCATCGTGAACGGCGGCGACTGTGAGGTCGGCGTGGAGTCCACCGTTATCACCGTCGTCACCGAGATACCGCGCGTGCTGCGTCCGGGCGGCATTTCCGTAGAGCAGCTGCGCCGCGTGCTCGGCAGGGTAGACGTGGACCGCGCCGTGCTGGAAAAGCCCGCAGAAAACGCCAAGGTTGCCTCGCCCGGCATGAAATACAAGCACTACGCGCCGAAAGCGGATGTCTACATGGTGGATGCTTCCGCCGAAGATTACGCCGCGTTTTTGCATACGCACCCCGAAGCAGCTGCACTTTGCTTTAACGAAGACGTGCCGTACCTCAAAAACCGGTGCGTGCCCTACGGCAGCGCCGCAGATTCCCTTTCGCAGGCGCACGGACTTTTCACGTCGCTCCATCACCTCGATGAGATCGGCGCAAAGACCGTTTACGCCCGTATGCCGCGCAAAAGCGGCGTAGGCCTTGCGGTTTATAACCGTCTCATTCGCGCTTGTGCGTTCCGCATCGTAACGCCGAACGAGCAGCTCGTCATCGGCCTTACGGGACAGACCGGCGCGGGCAAATCGACGGTCGCAAAGCAGCTTAAGGCGCGCGGCTGCGTCATCATCGACTGCGACGCCGTTACGCACGATCCGTCTCTTTATGCAGGAACATGTCTTACGGAGTTGCAAAATGCGTTCGGCCGTGCTATTATAAAGGAAGACGGCAGTTTAGACCGCCGCTGTCTCGCAAACCTCGCGTTTGCAAGCGAAGAGGGCAAAGCGAAGCTGAACGCCATCACGCATCCCGTGATTTTAGCGCGTCTCAAAAAGGAGATTGCCGCATATAAAGATGCAAAGGTCATCGTGCTCGACGCTCCGACGCTGTTTGAAGCCGGTGCAGATCGCCTTTGTCGCCGCGTGGTCTCCGTTCTTGCGGATGAAACCGTGCGCCTTGGGCGCATCTGCCGCCGCGACGGTCTCACGGAGCAGGAGGCCCTGACGCGCATGCACGCCCAGCAGAGCGACGATTTTTACATCGACCGCTCTGATTACACACTCGATAACACCATCGCTGTTTCGGCGGACAATATGGATAATATGCTCGCAGTGCTCGGCTGCGCACATCCCGGTGAATCCGATTGAATAAGAGAAGCAAACATTTAAAAAAGTCCAAAAAGAAGCCCTTGTGGCCATGGATTCTTATCGCCGGCATTGCAGCTGCCGTGCTCGTTGTTTTCGCGGTGCAAAGGCTGCATCCCGATGTAGACCACATGCTTTACCCGCGCAAGTACGAATCCGTCGTCAAAAAAGAAGCGAAGGAGTACGACTTGCCGCAAAGCCTTGTCTATGCCGTCATCAAGGCGGAAAGCGATTTCGACCCCGAGGCGGAGTCCCCGGTCGGCGCGCTCGGGCTTATGCAGATGATGCCCGAAACGTTTGACTGGATGCAAACGCATATCGGCGGGGAATATGACGCAAGCGCTTTGCTCGACCCCGAAATCAGCATCAAATACGGCTGTGCGCTGCTGCGCGTGCTTTTAAACGAGTACGACAACCTCGCCACAGCGGTCTGCGCCTACAATGCAGGCATGGGAAACGTTACGTCGTGGCTTTCGGACCCCGCATATTCCGAAGACGGAGTGACCTTAAAAGAAATTCCGTTTGAAGAAACGCGCCTTTACGTCCAGAAAGTCCTTCAGTATAAAGAAACTTACGAAAAATTGTATGGGGGAATTGAAAATGGCTAAAAAAGCAGCGGAAAAATCCGCAAAAGAGCTGTCCGAAATGCTCCTCAACCCGCGCAAGAACGGCTTTTTCAAGGTCACAGATGAGAAGATCGAAAAAGCAGATAAGTTCTGCGAAGGCTACAAGGCATTTTTAAACAGCGCCAAAACCGAGCGCGAATCCGTTGAGTACGCGGTCGCGGCTGCAGAAAAGCACGGCTTTGTGCCGTTCGACCCGAAGCACAAGTATGCGGCGGGCGACAAAGTGTATTACAACAATCGCGGTAAAGCAATTTGCCTTGCCATCATGGGTAAAGAGGGCTGCAAAAACGGCGTTCGCATTGCCGCAGCACACATCGATAACCCGCGTCTCGACTTAAAGCCCATCCCGCTTTATGAATCCTCCGAGATGGCGTACCTCAAAACGCACTACTACGGCGGCATCAAAAAGTACCAGTGGACGGCGATTCCGCTCGCCATGCACGGCGTTGTCGTGAAGAGCGACGGCACGGTCATCAAGGTCTGCATCGGTGAAGAAGCGGGCGATCCGCAGTTCACCATCACAGACATTTTGCCGCACCTCGGTCAGGATCAGGCTACAAAGCCGCTGGGTACTGCCTTTACAGGCGAAGACCTTAACATCCTCATCGGCAGCCGCCCGGTTCGCGACGAGGAGGCTAAGGATGCCTATAAGCTGAACATCATGCGTCTCTTAAACGAGAAGTACGGCATCATAGAAGCCGACCTCATCTCCGCAGAGATCGAGTTCGTCCCGGCGTTCAAGGCGGTGGATATCGGCTTTGACCGCAGTCTCGTCGGCGCTTACGGCCACGATGACCGCGTTTGCGCATACCCGGCACTTGAAGCTATCCTCAACTGCAAGAACCCGGTGCAGACCGTCGTCACTGTGCTCACCGATAAGGAAGAGACCGGCAGCGACGGCAACACGGGCCTCAACTCCGAGTACATGCGTTACTTCATCGCTGACCTCGCGCAGGCAGAGGGTGAAGAGCCGCGCCACGTGCTCTCCAAGTCCACCTGCATTTCCGCCGACGTCACCGCGGCATATGATCCGCATTATGCTTCCGTTTACGAGGCACAGAACTCCACCTACATCAACGGCGGTCTGGGCATAGCCAAGTACACCGGCGCACACGGCAAGGGCGGTACGTCCGACGCGAACGCAGAGTTCGTCGCCAAAATCCGCCGCACGTTTGACGATGCAGGCGTGCTTTGGCAGATCGGCGAGCTCGGCAAGGTCGATCAGGGCGGCGGCGGCACGGTCGCAAAGTTCATCGCGAACCTCAATGTCGACGTGCTCGACATCGGTGTGCCGGTGCTTTCCATGCACGCACCGTTTGAAGTTGTCTCCAAGCTCGATGTCTACATGGCCTACAAGGGCTTCAAGGCGTTCTTCGACGAGAAGTAAGCTGTAAAGCAAAATAGCATTACATAAAATTTCAAAAACTGTACGTAAAGCAATAAAACTTTACGTACAGTTTTTCTTTATATCTTCAAGCAAAAAGCCCGCCGCAAAGCGCAGCAGGCCTAATTCTTTGTGTTAAGATATTTTGCTTTACAGCGGAAGCTGATCCAATTCGTCCTCTGTAAACACCGGGATGCCGTTCGCGTTCAGAAGCTCCACGGTTACACCGTTGCCGGGAATCTTGTTGCCCGTAAACGTGCCATCGTAAATGAGTCCCTTGCCGCAGGACGGACTTTTCGCCTTCATCACGGCAAAATCCACGTGGTTCAGCTTCGCAAAGTACAGCGCCGTCTCTGCGCCTTTTGTGTACTCCTTCGTCACGTCCTTGCCTGCACAGGAGATCACCTTGTCACCCTGCCGCTCCGCCGGGTCGCGGGGCGTGGGTAGGCCGCCCATCTGCTCGGGACATACGCCGATGATCGTGTTGTTTTCTGCAAGCTTAATGAGCGCATCGCACTTGCAGCCGTCGCCCTTATAGCGGCATTCGCAGCCCAAAAGGCAACTGCTTGCCAAAATTACAGCCATGTTTATACCTTCTTTTAATTTGATTTTTGCACTAAAAGCGGGTCATTGCCCGTAGATTTCCGGTTCGTTCTCGTCCTGCTCGTAGATTTCCACGTTCGTCTTGCCGTCCACAGCTTCCAAATGCACGGCGATGATCTCGCGTAGAGAGGTGGGGATATTCTTGCCCACAAAATCAGGGCGAATGGGCAGCTCGCGGTGACCGCGGTCGACCAAAACGACCAGCCGAATGCGCGCCGGCCGCCCGAAACGGAACACCGCGTCGATCGCCGCGCGCACCGTGCGGCCCGTAAACAGCACATCGTCCACCAAAATGACTTCCTTGTCGTTGAGGTCGACCGGAAGCGTCTGCGTGTTCACAGTCGGCAGGTCGTGCCGCTTTGTCAGGTCGTCACGGTAGAATGTAATATCCAGTGTGCAGGTCTGTACCTTTACACCGGTGTGCGTCTCAATGTTCGCCGCAATCTGCTCCGCAAGCGGCACACCGCGCGTTTTGATGCCGATGAGCACCACGTTTTCGAGGTCGCGGCTTTTTTCAATGATTTCATAAGAAAGCCGCGTCAAAGCGCGCTTTACGGTAACGTCGTCCATCAGCTGGGCTTTCAGCTTCATAGGCATGCTTGTCAATCCTTTTTTAAACTCTTTGATTTATTGTAGCATTTCGGCGCTTTTCCGTCAAGACGCGTCTCTTTCGGTTGATTTTTGTCAAAGCGTGTGCTATGATACTCTTTGAAAATAAACGAAACAAGGCGGTGCGCCGTCTTACGGACTAAGGAAGGTCAAACATGGAAGCATATCTTTCCAATCTTACGGTTTTCAACCACCCGCTCATCAAGCACAAGGTCAGCCACCTGTGCGACGTTAACACCGGCACCAAGGAATTCAGCGAACTCGTCAAAGAGCTTGCCATGCTTATGGGCTATGAGACACTCAAGGAGCTCAAAACGAAGGACGTGGAGATCCAGGCGCCGCTGCAGAAGATCATTACCCCGGTGCTTGCAGAGGATTTCACCATCGTTCCGATTCTGCGCGCCGGTCTCGGCATGGTAGACGGCCTGCGTGAGCTTTCGCCCACGGCAAAGGTCGGCCACATCGGCCTTTACCGCGACGAGGAAACCCTAAAGCCGATGACGTATTACTTTAAGCTCCCGGTCGATACCGCAGACGGCCCCGTCGTCGTTGTTGATCCGGCGCTTGCAACAGGCGGCAGCGCAGATGCAGCCATCCAGTTTTTAAAGGACGCAGGCTGCAAGAACATCAAGTTCATGTGCATTTTCGCGTCCGAGGTAGGCATCAAGTTGCTGTACGAAAAGCACCCGGATGTCAAAATCTACGCGGCAAACTACGCACCCGGACCGCTGAACGAGAACGGCTACATTCCCACCGCAGCCGGCGACGCAGGCGATCGCCTGTGCGGCACAGTCAGCTATAAACCGAATAAAAACCAGTAATCCTTGTAAACGAAAAAGCTCTTCGCATGGTTCGGAGAGCTTTTTCTGTCTTGTGCTGCCTTTTTTTGATGAATATTCACAAACTATTCACAAGCGAGCGAATTACGTTGACTTTCGTCGAATGTTGTGCTATAGTTTAGCGTTGGAAAACGAAATACGATCTTTAACCCCGATACTGTGATATTGGCAAGATTGACTCTTAATACGTCTTTACAGACGGCGTGCTGACAAGGCTCAAGCTCTGCCTATTTTACAGGCAGAGCTTTTCTTTATGCTCGGAAAAGCATAGGGGAGAAGAGAACGTGTTTTGGGGTAAGAAATGAAACCACGGTTCGGAAGAAAGGAAATGATTTCATGAAGTTGATTTACGGCATCGAAGATAAGCCGAAGTTCAGCAAAACACTGGTCTTCGCATTCCAGCAGATGATCGCCATCATGGCGGCTACGCTGCTCGTACCGCTGCTTGTCACCAGCTACGGTCTGCAGGCAGATGCCGCAGCCGCACTGTTCGGCGCGGGCATCGGCACCATCGTATACCTGTTCTGCACCAAGCGCAGAAGCCCGGTATTCCTCGGCTCCTCGTTCACCTTCCTCGGCGCGTATGCGGCTACAATCGGTCAGAATTACGGTTACTGGGGCATGCTCATCGGCGTTGCGTTCGCAGGTCTTGTTTACGTCATCATCGGTCTTGTCATCAAGGTCGTCGGCTCCGGTTGGGTCAATAAGCTGATGCCGTCCGTCATCATCGGGCCGATCGTCGCGCTCATCGGTCTGTCCCTTTCCGGCACGGCAACAAGCTGGATCATGGGCAACGGCGCTGCAGCTGTCGTATACGGCGAGACCTACAACTGGGCTGCCATCATCTGCGGCATCTTCACCTTCTTCATGATTGTCATAGCGTCCGTTAAGGGCTCCAAAACCGTCAAGCTCATTCCGTTTATCGTCGGCATCGGCGCGGGCTATGCGCTTGCACTCGTCTTTACAATCATCGGCATGGCAACGGGCACAGAGAGCCTCAAGCTCCTTTCCTTCCAGCCGTTCATCGATGCATTCGGCACATTCAGCATCACCAGCATCGTCGATTATCCGAAGTTCTTCTTCCTCAAAGCAATCGAGACGAACGGCCAGTATCCGCTTGATGCGGCTGCCATCGGCAACATCGCCATGATCTACATTCCGATCGGCGTCGTCGAGCTCGCACAGCACATCGCTGACCACAAGAACCTCAGCACGGTTGTCAACCGCGACCTCATCGCAGACCCGGGCCTCGATAAGACCCTCATCGGCGACGGCCTCGGCTCCATTGTGGGCGCGTTCTTCGGCGGCTGTGCAAACACCACCTACGGCGAGTCCATCGGCTGCATCGCCATCACCGGCAACGCTTCCATCGTTTCCATCCTCACCGCGGCACTCGGCTGCATGGTGCTTTCCTTCTTCACTCCGTTCGTCGTGCTCATCAACTCCATTCCGAAGTGCGTCATGGGCGGCGCGTGCATCGCGCTCTACGGCTTCATCGCCGTTTCCGGTCTCCAGATGCTCCACCGTGTTGATCTCGGCAACAGTAAGAACCTGTTCGTCGTCAGCTCCATCCTCGTCTGCGGCATCGGCGGTTTGTACTTCGGCTTCGGCACGAACAGCATCACCGGCGGCGCTCTGCTGAACATCACGTCTTTGGCTGTTGCCCTCATCGTCGGCATTGTCACGAACCTCATCGTCAATAACGGCAAGCTCAGCAGCGGCGAGGACGGTCTTAGCAGTGCAGCTTCCGAAATGGGAAAGGTAGACCCGGAAACCACCGAGATTCCCTCCCGTAAAAGCAAAAAGAAGTAATTCTTCAAAAAATAGCGTTAACTGAAATGCACAGCGCCCGGGCTTCACGGCTCGGGCGTTTTTCTGTTGTAAAGGAATTCGACTTGCTTTTTTCCCGTCATCCGATATAATAGTAAAAGATACCGAAAGAAAGGGGAGAGCACCGTGCGGAAACGAAAAAAATACAGCCCCATCCAAAAGCCGCGTCCGCTGCATTTGGAGCGCATTATGAACCTAAAGCGTTGGACGGGCATTCTGCTTATCTGCGCCGCCGCTTTCATGGCGCTTGCACTGTTCGTCATGTGGGGTTTGCCGGTGCTTTTCCCGCCCGAAGATCCGGAGGATTCCCTGCCGCAGGCCACCGTACTGCCCACCGCGTCTCCCGCTGCAAGCACGGAGGAAAACGACCTGCCCGTGCTCGAGGACAGCGTGAATCTGTTCGTCATCAACGAAGACCACCCTGCGGACGCGGATTTCGCTCCCGAGGAGACCGCCGAGTTTGACAGCGTCACGGTCGATGCCCGCATTGTGCCGGCACTCACCGCACTGTGCGATGCCGCAAAGGCAGACGGTGTCACGCTCAAGTTTTCCGGCGGCTATGTGTCCTATGCAGAGCAGGAAGCGCTTTATAACGCCGAAGTCGAGCGCCTTATCGCGGCAGGTTCCACCAAGATTATGGCGCGCGAAGACGCAAAATCCACCGTGTCCGCGCCCGGCACAAGCGACCTGCAAAGCGGCCTGTGTGTCACTGTGCAGGACGACCCCGCAACGTTTTCGACAACGGATACCTACGGCTGGCTGCAAAGAAACATGGCGCATTACGGCTTTGTGTTCCGCTATCCCGCCGGAAAAGAGGACGAAACCGGCCTTAAACGCAATGATCTTGTCCTGCGCTATGTCGGCACAGAGCACGCCGCCGCCATCCGCAGACTCTCCTTTTGCCTCGAAGAATACCTTCGCTACATCGGCGCCTAACGAAAAAAACGGATGCTTTCGGGAAGAAAAAGAAAAAAGTTTTCTGTTTTTTTGAAAAAGACCTTGCATTTTAGAATTTTTTGTGCTAACATAATTAGCGCTATGTTTATGTGTTAACTTCGCTGTTAACCGACTAACCGCAGATCAACCGAAAGAGGTGACAGATATGAAGAATATACATCCGGACTATCAGGAAACGACCATTACCTGCGCATGCGGCAATGTGATTCACACGCGTTCCACAAAGAAGGACATCCGCGTTGAAATTTGCTCCAAGTGCCATCCGTTCTTTACGGGTAAGCAGAAGCTGGTTGATACAAGCGGTCGTGTTGATATGTTCAACAAGCGCTACGGTATCACGAAGTAAATTTATATGGATCGTTCAGGGCGGTGCTCTTTCGGGCATCGCCCATTTTTTCTCCAAAGGTAAATCGCGTTCGTTTCAAAACAGAGGGGAGCGGTAAAAATGGCAGAGTACAAAACCGTGCGGAAAAACGCGCAGGACCAGTTTGTGGAAAAGCGATCGCGTTTCATCGGCTATGCCTGCCCGGTGCAGACCGAGCAGGAGGCGCTCGATTTCATCACGTCCAAAAAATCCGAGCACTGGGATGCCAGTCACAACGTCTATGCGTATATCCTGCGCGACGGCACCATGCGCTTTTCGGATGACGGCGAGCCGCAGGGCACGGCCGGTATGCCGGTGCTGGATGTCCTGCGCAAAAGCGGCGTTACGGATGTCGTCACGGTTGCCACGCGCTATTTCGGCGGCATTCTGCTCGGGGGCGGCGGTCTCGTTCGCGCGTATTCGCACACCGCGTCCATCGCCCTGCAGGCGGCACAGATCATTACCATGCGCGAGTGCCTGCTGTTGTCGCTTACCTGCGATTACGGCCGGTACGGCTGCGTTGCATCGCTTGTTCCGGAATGCGGCGGCGTGACAGACGACACGGTCTTTGAGGAAAAAGTCACCGTCAAATTCCATTTGGCGCCCGAGCTGCTCGGTACATTCCGCAAAAAACTTGCGGATGCCACAAATGGGCAGGTCGATGTGACAGAAGACGGAAAAAAATTTTTTGAATTTGAAGAATAAAAGAAGTAATTTCGCCGTTTGCGGCGTATATAATACTATGAGGGCAAAAATCAGGGCGTTTTGCTCCGAGCTTTGCCCGTAATCCCAACGGCATCGCGCCGGCGGTCACGAAAGGGGGCGGTGGAATGCCGTTGCCGGAGTCCTTTATGCAGGACTTAAAATCGCGCTGCGACATTACAGACATCGTTTCCTCGTATGTTAACCTAAAGCGGCGCGGCAAAAACATGGTGGGACTGTGTCCCTTCCACAACGAAAAATCACCGTCCTTCAACGTCTACCCGGAGAATAACTCGTTTTACTGCTTCGGCTGCGGCGCGGGCGGCGATGTCATCACATTCATCCGCAAGATTGAAAATCTCGATTACATCGAGGCTGTGAAAATGCTCGCGGACCGCGTGGGGCTGCAAATGCCGGAGCAGGGCGTGGACGATTCCATGAGCCGCCTGCGTCAGCGCGTGCTGGAAATCAACCGCGAATCCGCCCGCTTTTTCCACAGCGCGCTTTTAAGCCCGGAGGGTAAGCCGGGGCTTGATTATTTCGCGCGCAGACGCCTGCCCATGAAAATGATCCGCCATTTCGGGCTCGGCTGGGCGCCGGAAAGCCGCTTTGCGCTCGTTAATCACCTGCGCTCCAAGGGCTATTCCGAGCGCGAGATGATTGCGGCGAACGTCGCGGTGGAGACGCGCTCCGGCCGCGCGATGGATCGTTTCCACGCACGCGTCATGTTTCCTATCATTGATCTGCGCGGCAACGTGGTTGCGTTCGGCGGGCGTATTTTGACAAATGAAAAGCCGAAGTACATAAATACATCGGATACCCCGGTCTACCACAAGAGCAGCGGTCTTTTCGCGATGAATTTTGCAAAAAACGCGCTCGAAAACGACCGCATCATTTTAGCTGAGGGCTATATGGACGTCATCTCGCTGCACAAAGCGGGCATTGAAAACGCCATTGCGTCGCTCGGCACGGCACTCACCGCAGAGCAGGCGCGCATCATTGCCCGCTATGCGAAAGAGGTCGTCATTTGCTACGATTCCGACGAAGCCGGTCAAAAGGCCGCACAGCGCGCCATTCCCATTCTGCGCGGCGCAGGGCTTTTGGTGCGCGTCATGGCCGTGCCCGGCAACAAAGACCCGGACGAGTTCATCAACGCATGCGGTGATGAAGGCGCGGCGCGTTTCCGCAGGCTCATTGAGCAAAGCGGCAACGATGTGGAATACCGCCTTGCAAAGCTGAAAAGCGGGTATGATTTAAGCAACGAAAACGGGCGTATTCAATACCTGATGGCCGCCGTAGAGCTGCTGGCGGGCCTTGAAAACGCCATTGAGCGCGACGTGTACGTCAGTCGCCTTTCGCAGGAATTGAATGTTGACAAAAACGCCATTTTGCAACAGATGTCCGTTTCCGTGCGCAAAAAAGCGCGTGCGGCACAGCGGCAGCAGCAAAGGGACATGACGGAGCAGCTTTCCGCGCGGCGCGATACCGTAAACCCCGAAAAGCGCCGATATGTCCGCGTGGCCAACGCCGAAGAACGGCTCATCGCGTGTCTTTTCCACAATAATGACCTCGCACAGAGCCTGAACCGCCGCGTGCCGCCCGAAAAATTCGTGACGGCGTTCAATCGCCGGTTATATCAGAGCCTCCTGGGCAAGATTATAAACGAAGAAACGGTCACATCGCCGCAGATTACAGACTTTTCGGCGGAATGTACGCCGGACGAAATGGGCCGCCTTGCGAAGATCGTGCAGGAAAATGCCGGCATCACCGCCAAAGACGCGGAAGAATACGTGCAGATCATTTTGAGCGAAGGCGCGTTGACCGATACCGATAAGGTGCGTGGTGCGAACCCCGCCGACCTGCAGGCGCAACTCGATGCACTGCGCAAACAGAAAAAATAGGAACGTTATGCTTTAAAACAGAATTGAGATAAAAGGCAGCGTGCAGACGCTGCCGAGGGAATAAGGGAAAACACAGGAAAGGTATGATAAACTATGGCAGCACCCGATAAGAAAACCGTGATCCGCGATCTGATTGAGCTCGGCAAAAGCAAAGGCCAGCTCACCACAAAGGAGATCCTCGACGCCATCGGCGAATTGGATTTCGACCCGGAGCACATTGAAAAATTCTATGATACACTGGAATCGCACGGCATTGAGATTATCGATGACTTCAGCGATATCCAGATTGATGACATCGACCTTTCCAAAGTATCCGGCGCAGATACGGACGATTTTGACGCCGGCATGGGCATGGAAGGCGTCGCCATCGATGACCCGGTCAAAGTTTACCTGAAAGAGATCGGCCGCGTGCCGCTGCTTTCCTCCGAAGAAGAAGTGCGCCTTGCCATCGCCATCAAGGACGGCGACGAAGCCGCAAAGAAGCGCCTTTCCGAAGCGAACCTGCGTCTTGTCGTCAGCATCGCGAAGCGCTATCTCGGCCGTGGCATGCAGTTCCTTGACCTCATTCAGGAGGGCAATCTCGGCCTCATCAAGGCTGTTGAAAAGTTCGATTATACAAAGGGATTCAAGTTCTCCACCTACGCAACGTGGTGGATCCGTCAGGCCATCACGCGCGCCATCGCCGACCAGGCCCGCACCATCCGTATCCCGGTGCACATGGTGGAGACCATCAATAAGGTGAAGAAGGTCTCCAGCCAGTTGCTCCATACGAGCGGCCACGAGCCGACCGCGGAGGAAATCTCCGACGAGCTCGATATGCCGGTTGATAAAGTGCGCGAGATCATGCGCGTCGCACAGGAGCCTGTCTCCCTTGAAACGCCGATCGGCGAGGAAGAGGACAGCCACCTCGGCGATTTTATCCCGGATGACGACGCACTGGCCCCGGCAGATGCCGCTTCCCATACGCTGCTGCGCGAAACGCTCGGCGATGTGCTCGATTCCCTCACCCCGCGTGAGGAAAAGGTGCTGCGCTTGCGCTTCGGCCTTGAAGACGGCAGAAGCCGCACGCTCGAGGAAGTGGGCAAGGAATTCAATGTCACCCGTGAGCGTATCCGCCAGATTGAAGCAAAGGCGCTCAGAAAGCTCCGTCACCCGAGCCGCAGCAAGAAGCTGAAGGATTTTCTGGATTGATCCCGAAAGGATAGGCACATACCATGCACATGACACTGGAAGCGGACTACGCAGTCCGCATCGTGGAATTTTTGGCCGTGAACCCCGGGCGAGCAGATGCCAAAACGATCTCGGAGCGCACAAGCGTCACGCTGCGCTTTACGCTGAAGATTCTGCGCACGCTCGTTTCGGACGGCATCGTGCGCTCGTATAAGGGCGCAAAGGGCGGCTATGAGCTTGCAAAGCCGCCGAAGGAGATCACGCTGCGCAGCGTGATCGAGGCGGTGGAGGGGCCGTATATGATTTCCCGCTGCCAGGGCGATGCGTACAGCTGCCAGCGCACCTCGTGCCGTTTGCATCACATCTACGGTGAGGTCTCGCAGCTTGTGCGCAATAAGCTGGAGTCCTACACGTTTGCGTCCATCTGCGCCTGCGAGGATACCGAGGCGGACGAAAAAGGCGAGGGGAAAGAGGCAGAAGCGTAAGCGAATCCGCGTAAAAGTACACGCACGTGCATACTTAAAACGCAATAATTCGTTTTGAAAGCGGCTTTCGCTTTTTAACTTAATTTCTTCGGCGTCCAAAATTCAACATAAACAAAACAAAAACCTTCCCGGTTTCGTTTCCGTTTGGAAACCGGGAAGGTTTTGCGTGTTTTTAAGCAGTATGAATGCCGTGAGACTCTGCACGGGCAAGAGCTACGGCTCAGTTTATGCGGCTGCCGCCCCATTCCACCGCTGTGAAGCCGTCGCGGGCGGGAGCGGTGAGCGTTTGCGCGGGAATGTCGACTTTCTCTTCAAGCGGTTTCCACGCCATGAAGACCCGAAGGAGCGTGTCGGGCGCGGGGGAGATATCCAGCTGCGCCACCTGCGTATAGCAGTCGGACTGAAACGCGATGAGATTATAGGGATTTTCCTGCATCTGGGGAAGCCAGTACACGATGAATTCATTTGCTTCTTTGCGGGTGAGTCCGAGGTCGCGCAAGGCATTTTCGAGGAAAGCGGCGGTGTCGCTGCCCGCTACGCAGAAGCCGTGGGAAAGGTCGTATTCCGCGCTGTCCGTGCCTTCCCAGTACAGGTAGTTATACGTTTGGCCGTCCTCGTCCGTCAGAGTACCGTCAGGTTTCGCCGAAACATGCCAGCCGGTTTTGTAATTCGGGTAGGTGCAAGTGAGCGTTCCGTCGTACGCGAGCGTAACCGAGACGTCCGTTTCTTCTTCCGGATAAAGATAAATCACCGGCTTTAACGAGAGTTGCTCTTCTTCACGTTCACGGCATGCCGAAAGCCCGCACACGAAGCTGATTGCAAGGGCCGCGGCGAAAATCTGCTTTGCGAAATGCTTTTTCATACAGTGTTCCTCTTCAAATTAAAATGATTAGCAGCGGATAAAAATAAAGCCCGATTGCAGTTTACAAGGTCCATGTGCTATCGGGTATACGGGTCAAAATTCAATTTATTCTGCTTTGGAATTTGAGAAAAGAAAAAGGGAATAAAACTCGAAAAATTTCGGGAAAAGGCTTGACAAATCCACAGATACGGTGTATCATATTACAATGTATCATCATGGATAGATATGCCATTTCTTTCTCTGATCTGCATTATAACACAGTTCCGAAAAATAATCAAGCATAATCTATAAAATTCACATGAACGGATATTCTTTCCGCCGTTTTTAAGTGATTTTGCTTAAAAACACGGGTCAAATACTAAGAATGGAGTGGTTGAGTCAATGGTGAATGTTAAGCCGGTACAGCTTGGCAAGAACACACGCATGAGCTTCTCGCACATCAATGAAGTTCTCGATATGCCGAACCTGATCGAGATTCAGAAAAATTCCTACGACTGGTTCCTGAAGGAAGGTCTGAAGGAAGTTTTTGACGACGTCTCCGGCATTACGGATTTCAACGGAAATCTGGTTCTGGACTTCGTGAACTACAAGCTCGACGAAAAACCCAATTACACGGTAACGGAATGCAAAGAGCGCGATGCTACCTATGCGGCAGCCCTGCGCGTCACTGCACGCCTTCTCAACAAGGAAACGGGCGAGATCAAGGAATCTGAAGTCTTCATGGGCGATTTCCCGCTGATGACACCGTCCGGCACCTTTGTGATCAACGGCGCAGAACGTGTTATCGTTTCCCAGCTTGTTCGTTCTCCGGGCGTCTATTATAAGATGGAGTACGATAAAACAGGCAAACAGCTTTTCTCTTCCACCGTCATTCCGAACCGCGGCGCATGGCTGGAGTACGAAAACGATGTGAACGACGTACTCTACGTGCGTATCGATAAAAACAGAAAGCTCCCGATGACCGCGTTCATCCGCGCACTCGGTCTCGGCACCGACGAAGAGATCAAGGAATACTTCGGCGAAGACGAGCGCATCCTTGCGACTATCGATAAGGATACCACGCACACCATGGAGGAAGGCCTCTTTGAGGTGTACAGAAAGCTCCGTCCGAGCGAGCCGCCCACGGTTGAAAGCGCGCAATTCCATTTGAACGGCCTGTTCTTCGACCCGAGACGCTACGACCTCTCCAGAGTCGGCCGTTATAAGTACAATAAGAAGCTGAACCTCGCCGGCAGAATTACCGGCCGTCAGCTTTCCCGCCCGATCGTCAACCCGGTGACCGGCGAGGTGATGGCAGAGGCGGGCACCGTTGTGTCCCGCACGCTTGCCGAAGACATCGACAACGCCGGTGTGACCACCGCCTGGGTCGCCCTTGAGGACGACAAGGAGACGAAGGTCATCTCGAACGGCATGGTCGATATCGCAAAATACGTTTCCTTTGATGCAGAGGCAGAGTGCGGCATCAACGAACGTGTGCGCTACGCAGTGCTCTCCGAGATTCTCGAAGCGTGCGGCGACGACGAAGAGAAGCTCAAAGAGCAGCTCACCGCACGTCATGACGAGTTGATCCCGAACCACATCATCATCGATGATATTTTCTCCTCCATCAACTACATGACCTGCCTTGCTGTCGGCCTCGGCTTTACGGACGATATCGACCAGCTCGGCAACCGCCGTATCCGTTCCGTTGGCGAGCTGCTGCAGAACCAGTTCCGCATCGGCTTCTCCCGCTTGGAGCGCGTGATCCGCGAGCGCATGACGCTGCAGGGTCAGGATATGGAATCCCTTACACCGCATTCTCTCATCAATATCCGTCCGGTCGTTGCAGCGATCAAGGAGTTCTTCGGTTCTTCTCCGCTGTCCCAGTTCATGGACCAGACGAACCCGTTGGCCGAGCTGACGCATAAGCGCCGTCTCTCCGCTTTGGGCCCGGGCGGCCTTTCCCGTGACCGTGCGAGCTTCGAGGTTCGAGACGTTCACTACACACACTACGGCCGCATGTGCCCAATCGAATCCCCGGAAGGTCAGAACATCGGTCTGATCTCCTACCTTGCAACGTTCGCAAGAATCAATCACTACGGCTTCATTGAGGCGCCGTACAGAAAGATTGATAAGGCGACGGGCAAGGTCACGGACGAAGTCGTTTACATGACGGCGGACGTGGAAGACGAGTTTATCGTTGCGCAGGCAAACGAAAAGCTGAATGAAGACAATACCTTTGCAAACGACAGCGTTCTCGCACGTTTCAAGGGCGAGTTCATTCAGGTTGAGCCGACCCGCGTCGATTACATGGATATTTCCCCGCGTATGGTCTTCTCCGTTGCAACGGCGATGATCCCGTTCCTCGAAAACGATGACGCGAACCGTGCTCTGATGGGCGCGAACATGCAGCGTCAGGCAGTTCCGCTGCTCCGCACCGAGTCTCCGATTGTCGGTACCGGCATGGAGTATAAAGCAGGCGTTGACTCCGGCGTCTGCGTCCTGTGCGAACGCGCAGGTGTCGTTAAGAGCGTCAGCGCAGACCTCATTCGCGTGACGACCGATAACGGCGATATCGACGACTATGTTGTCACAAAGTTCATGCGTTCCAACCAGAGCACCTGCATCAACCAGGTCCCGATCGTCAACCGCGGCGACCGCGTTGAAGTGGGCGATGTTCTGGCGGACGGCCCGGCCATTAAGAACGGCGAGATCGCGCTCGGCAAGAACGCGCTCATCGGCTTCATGACCTGGGAAGGCTACAACTACGAGGACGCCGTCCTGCTGAACGAGAAAATCGTACGCGACGACGTTTATACCTCCATCCATATCGAAGAGTATGAGATGGAAGCCAGAGATACAAAGCTCGGCGCGGAAGAGATTACCCGCGACATCCCGAACGTCAACGAAGATCTGCTGCGCGACCTTGATGACCGCGGCATCATTCGTGTGGGTGCGGAGGTTCACGCCGGCGACATTCTGGTCGGTAAGGTCACGCCGAAGGGCGAAACCGAGTTGACCGCCGAAGAGCGCCTGCTGCGCGCTATCTTCGGTGAAAAGGCCCGCGAGGTTCGCGATACGTCCCTCCGTGTTCCGCACGGCGAGTACGGCACCATTGTGGACGTTAAGGTCTTCACGAGAGACAACTGCGATGAGCTGAGCCCCGGCGTCAACAAGGTCGTGCGCTGCTATATCGCACAGAAGAGAAAGATCTCCGTCGGCGATAAGATGGCCGGCCGCCACGGTAACAAGGGTGTTGTTTCCCGCATTTTGCCGATGGAAGAGATGCCGTTCCTGCCGGACGGTACACCGCTTGACATCGTTCTGAACCCGTTGGGCGTTCCGTCCCGTATGAATATCGGACAGGTTCTCGAGGTTCACCTCGGCATGGCGGCAAACGCACTCGGTTGGAAGATTATGACCCCGGTATTCGACGGCGCACACGAAGCGGATATCCGCGAGTGCTTCCGCATGGCGGGCATGAGTGAGGACGGCAAGTTCCGTCTGCGTGACGGTCGTACCGGCGAGTATTTCGATAACCCGGTTACCGTTGGCTACATGTACTACCTTAAGCTCCATCATCTTGTTGACGATAAGATTCACGCCCGTTCCACCGGTCCGTATGCCCTCGTTACCCAGCAGCCTTTGGGCGGCAAGGCGCAGTTCGGCGGCCAGCGCTTCGGCGAAATGGAAGTTTGGGCATTGGAGGCTTACGGCGCGGCTTACACCCTGCAGGAGATTCTGACGGTGAAGTCCGACGACGTTGTGGGCCGTGTAAAGACCTACGAAGCCATCGTTAAGGGCCAGAACGTGCCGAAGCCGGGCATTCCGGAATCCTTCCGCGTTCTTATCAAGGAACTGCAGGCACTCGGCCTCGACATCAAGGTGCTGGATAAGGACAACGAGGAGATTGACCTGCGCCAGAGCTTCGACGATGACGATGATGTGGGTCTCACCCCGGGCGATCAGGTCTTTGATGAAGAAAACGTCGCAACGGACGGCGATTTCGACGGCTATTCCATCGAGAACGAAGACGGGGAAGAGGACGACTTCTTCTCTACCGGCGACGATGATGAGTTTGAAGGCTCCGATAACGATTTGTTTGACGGCATCGACGACGAGTTCTAATTTCGGGTGAAAGGAAAGGATCGCATATATGGAGTTTAACGTTTTTGAATCAATAAAGATCGGCCTTGCATCGCCCGAGCAGATTCGCTCCTGGTCGTACGGTGAGGTCACGAAGCCCGAGACCATCAACTACCGTACATTGAAGCCGGAGCGCGACGGCCTTTACTGCGAGCGCATTTTCGGACCGACAAAGGACTGGGAGTGCCATTGCGGCAAGTATAAGCGCATCCGCTTTAAGGGCAAGGTCTGCGAGCGCTGCGGCGTTGAAGTGACGCGCAGCAAGGTTCGCCGTGAGCGCATGGGTCACATTGAGCTTGCAGCGCCGGTTTCGCACATCTGGTACTTTAAGGGCATCCCGTCCCGCATGGGTCTGATTCTTGACCTTTCCCCGCGCGTACTGGAAAAGGTTCTGTATTTCGCACTTTACATCGTTACGGATCCGGGTTCCGTCCGTGAGCTCTCTAAGATGCAGACGCTCACCGAAAAGGAATACCGCGACATGCGTGAAAAATATGAGGACGACTTCGAGGCGTCCATGGGCGCTGAAGCTGTGAAGAAGCTGCTCGAGGATATCGACTGCGAAAAGCTCAGCGAAGAGCTCAAAAAAGATCTCGAAACCGCGCAGGGACAGAAGCGCGTGCACATTCTCAAGCGTCTTGAGGTTGTGGAATCCTTCCGCATCTCCGGCAACCGCCCGGAGTGGATGATTCTCGATGCCGTGCCGGTTATCCCGCCGGATATCCGTCCGCTCGTACAGTTGGACGGCGGCCGCTTTGCAACGAGTGACCTGAACGACCTGTACAGACGCGTTATCAACAGAAACAACCGTCTGAAGAGACTCATCGAGCTCGGCGCGCCGGACATCATCGTGCGCAACGAGAAGCGTATGCTGCAGGAAGCCGTCGATGCCCTCATCGACAACGGCCGCCGCGGCAGACCGGTCACCGGCCCGAACAACCGCCCGCTCAAATCCCTTTCCGATATGCTGAAGGGCAAGCAGGGCCGCTTCCGTCAGAACCTGCTCGGTAAGCGTGTTGACTATTCCGGCCGTTCCGTTATCGTTGTTGGCCCGGAGCTGAAAATGTACCAGTGCGGCCTGCCGAAGGAAATGGCACTGGAGCTCTTTAAGCCGTTTGTTATGAAGCGCCTTGTCGAGACCGGTGCCGCCGGCAACATCAAGGCTGCAAGAAAGGCCGTAGAGCGCGCGAAGAGCGAGGTTTGGGACGCACTGGAGATCGTCATCAAGAACCACCCGGTCATGCTGAACCGTGCACCTACGCTGCACCGCCTGGGCATTCAGGCGTTTGAGCCGGTCCTCGTTGAGGGCCGCGCCATTAAGCTGCATCCGCTCGTCTGCACCGCGTTTAACGCAGACTTCGACGGCGACCAGATGGCTGTGCATGTGCCGCTTTCCGCAGAAGCACAGGCAGAGGCACGCTTCCTCATGCTGGCTGCAAACAACCTCTTAAAGCCTTCCGACGGCAGCCCTGTTGCGGTCCCGTCGCAGGATATGGTTCTCGGTTCTTATTATCTTACGCTCGATAAGGACGGAGAGACCGGTGAAGGCAAGGTATTCCGCAACATGGACGAAGCGTTCATGGCGTATGACGCAAAATATATCACGCTGCACTCCAAGATCAAGGTCAGAAGAACCGTGGAGTACAACGGCCAGACATATACGGGCCTTGTCGATACGACGATGGGCCGCATGATCTTCAACCGCCCGATTCCGCAGGATCTTGGCTTTGTTGACCGCACCGACCCGGAGAACATCCTCAAGTTTGAGGTCGATTTCCTCGTCGGTAAGAAGCAGCTCGGCAAGATCATTGACAAGTGCATCAAAAAGCACGGCACGGCGGTCACAAGCGAAATGCTCGATGCCATTAAGGCACAGGGCTACAAGTATTCCACCATCGGCGCAATCACCGTTGCTGTCTGCGATGCGACTATTCCGCCGCAGAAGCAGGAGATTCTTGCAAAGGCAGAGGCAGAGATCAGCGAGATTACCGCAGATTTCCGCGACGGCTTCCTCTCCGACGGCGAGCGTTACAGCGCGGTTCTGAAGACTTGGGAAAAGGCGACGAACGACGTTACGAAAGCCCTGCAGGACGGCCTTGACCGTTACAACCCGATCTTCATGATGGCAGACTCCGGCGCCCGTGGTTCTATGAACCAGATCCGTCAGCTGGCCGGCATGCGTGGTCTGATCGCGAATACGTCCGGTAAGACGATCGAAATTCCGATCAAGGCGAACTACCGTGAAGGCCTGAACATTTTGGAATACTTCATTTCCTCCCGTGGTGCTCGTAAGGGTCTTGCCGATACGGCTCTGAGAACGGCTGACTCCGGTTATCTGACCAGACGTCTGGTTGACGTTTCTCAGGATGTTATCGTTCGTCAGGATGACTGCGGTACGACCGAGGGTCTGGAAGTGTTCGAGATCAAATCCGGTAACGAGTCCATTGAGCCGCTTAAGGAGCGTATTGTGGGCCGCTACCTGCTTGACGATTACTGCGACGAGAACGGCAACGTGCTCGTTTCTAAGGATAAGATGATTGGCGACGCCGAAGCTGACCTCATCATCGGCCGCGGCACGACGCACATCAAGATCCGCTCTATTTTGAACTGCCGCACCCGTCACGGCGTGTGCAAGAAGTGCTACGGTTCCTCCCTTGCAAACGGCCAGCCGATCACGGTCGGCGAGGCGGTTGGTATCATCGCCGCACAGTCCATCGGCGAGCCGGGTACCCAGCTGACGATGCGTACGTTCCATACCGGCGGTGTTGCATCCGCAGAAGATATCACGCAGGGTCTTCCGCGTGTCAGTGAGCTGTTTGAAAGCCGTAAGCCGAAGCATCTCGCAATCATCGCAGAGATCGGCGGTACGATCGGTTTTGAAGAGGTCAAAAAGAACCGCCACATTGTCGTTCGCGGCGATGGCGACCAGCGCAGCTACCTCATCCCGTTCGGTGCACGCCTCAGCGTAAAAGAGGGCGATGTGGTTGAAAAGGGCACCCGCTTGACCGAAGGCTCCGTCAACCCGCACGACGTGCTCGCCATCAGCGGCCCGGAGGCGGTGCAGGATTACCTCATTGAGGAAGTGCAGCGCACCTACCGTATGCAGGGTGTTGATATCAATGATAAGCACATCGAAGTTATCGTTCGTCAGATGATGCGCAAGGTGCGCATTGAAGACGCGGGCGACACGCCGCTGCTCGTCGGCGCGCTCGTCGATAAGAACGACACGCTTCTTGAAAACGAGAAGATCGCCGCAAGAATTGCAAACGGCGAGACCGGCCTGCGCGAGGCGACATTCACGCCGACGCTGCTCGGTATCACGAAGGCATCTCTGGCGACCGAGTCCTTCCTTTCCGCTGCTTCCTTTCAAGAGACCACACGCGTGCTGACCGACGCCGCCATCAAGGGCAAGGTAGACCCGCTGCTTGGCCTGAAGGAGAACGTCATCATCGGTAAGCTGATTCCGGCCGGCACCGGCATGGACTGCTACACCAATGTTGAAATTGCGCCGACGGCGCCGAGCAGCTCTTTAAGCCAGGAGGCCGTAGCCGCTTTAAGCAGCTTTGAGGAAAAAACTTCCGCACAGAATGCAGAAGAGGGCTTGACAAACGAATAATGAGCGGTGTATAATGTCAAATGGTGTGTTGTGGGCATGAAATCTGAGAATTTCTGCCAGAACCGCCTTTGAAACCGCATAAAACAGACCTGTCCGCGCGATTTTTGTACGGACAGGATACTGTTTTGTATAGGCGCATGTTCTGCGGGCAATATAAACCCGCATGACATATATAGAAATTGTGTAAGGAGGTGCAATATGCCCACATTTAACCAGTTGATTCACACAGGTCGCGCAGTTTCCGAGAAGAAGGCAAAGGCGCCGGCACTGCTGAAGGGTTGGAACTCCAAGAAGAGAATTGCTATCGATCAGGATTCTCCCCAGAAGCGCGGTGTCTGCACTGCTGTTAAGACTGCTACCCCGAAGAAGCCGAACTCCGCACTTCGTAAGATTGCCAGAGTCCGTCTTTCCAACGGTATCGAAGTCTCCGCTTACATCCCGGGTGTTGGTCACAATCTGCAGGAGCATAGCGTTGTTATGATCCGTGGCGGTCGTGTTAGGGACCTTCCTGGTGTACGTTATCACATCATCCGCGGCACGCTTGACGCGCAGGGTGTTGCAAAGCGTATGCAGGCTCGTTCCAAGTACGGCGCTAAGAGACCGAAGGCCGGCGCTGCAAAGAAGTAATTTCTTTAAAGAGCCAAATTTAATCGTTACACAATGAACTTTTGACCGGAAAAGCGAAATTCGCTTTAAGGGTATTTATAATAGATAAGCTACTGATTATCGTGCGTAAATACCTTTTCTTAGCCGGCGGGAGCTTGTGCTTTCGAGTACCGATGAATTCATACTATTATGTGAAGGAGGGAAGACTATGCCAAGAAGAGGCAATGTAGCAAAACGCGATGTTTTGCCGGATCCTATGTATAATTCCAAACTGGTCACACGCCTGATTAACAACATCATGTATGATGGTAAGAAGGGCGTAGCTCAGAAGATCGTTTACGAAGCATTCGAGATCGTCGAAGAGAAGACGGGCAAGAACGCTCTGGAGGTTTTCGAGCAGGCTATGGAGAACGTAATGCCGAGCCTGGAGGTTAAGGCACGCCGTGTTGGCGGTGCGAACTATCAGGTTCCGATCGAGGTTCGTCCGGAGAGACGTCAGACCCTGGGTCTGCGCTGGATGGCGAGCTATTCCAGACTTCGTTCTGAAAAGACGATGAAGGAGAGACTGGCCGGAGAGATCCTTGACGCTCTGAACGGCGCCGGCGGCGCTGCTAAGAAGCGTGACGATACGCATAAGATGGCAGAAGCCAACAAGGCTTTCGCACATTACAGATGGTAATTTACCTGTAAACGTATTAAGGAGGATTATATGGCCCGTCAGGTACCACTTGAATTTACAAGAAATATCGGCATCATGGCGCACATCGATGCCGGTAAAACAACAACGACCGAGCGTATCCTTTATTACACAGGCGTCAACTACAAGATCGGCGAGACCCACGACGGTTCCGCTACGATGGACTGGATGGCACAGGAGCAGGAGAGAGGTATCACGATCACTTCCGCTGCTACGACGTGCTTCTGGCCGGACAGAAACGGTCACCAGAACCGTATCAACATCATCGACACCCCGGGCCACGTTGACTTCACCGTTGAAGTTGAGCGTTCCCTGCGTGTTCTCGATGGTTCCGTAACGGTTTTCTGCGCAAAGGGCGGCGTTGAGCCGCAGTCTGAGACCGTTTGGCGTCAGGCTGAGGAATACAAGGTTCCGCGTATGGCGTATGTCAACAAGATGGACATTATGGGCGCTGATTTCTACCGCGTTGTCAACATGATGCGCGAGAGACTGAAGTGCAACGCTGTACCGATCCAGCTGCCGATCGGCTCTGAAGATACCTTCAAGGGCCTCATCGACCTCGTGGAAATGAAGGCTTATGTCTACTATGATGACCTCGGCAAGGATATCCGTTGCGAAGAGATCCCGGAAGACATGAAAGAGCTCGCAGAGAAGTATCACACCGAGATGATCGAGCATGTCGCCGAGCAGGACGACGCACTCATGGAGAAGTATCTCATGGGTGAAGAGCTCACGATCGATGAGATCAAGACCTGCATCCGCAAGTCCACCATCAACAACACGATGGTTCCGGTTACCTGCGGTACTTCCTATAAGAACAAGGGTGTTCAGAAGCTTCTGGACGCGATTGTTGATTACATGCCGGCCCCGACGGATGTTCCGTCTATTAAGGGCGTAAACCCGGAAACCGAAGAAGAGGACGTTCGTCACTCTTCCGATACGGAGCCGTTCTCCGCTCTTGCATTTAAGATTGCTACGGACCCGTTCGTCGGTAAGCTGTGCTTCTTCCGTGTGTACTCCGGTACGCTTACGGCCGGTTCCACCGTTTACAACTCCACAAAGGATAACACCGAGCGTATCGGCCGTATTGTTCAGATGCACGCAAACCACAGACAGGATCTGGAAATGGTTTACGCAGGCGACATCGCTGCTGCAGTCGGTCTGAAGAACACCACCACCGGTGATACCCTTTGCGACGAAAAGCACCCGATCATCCTTGAGTCCATGGAATTCCCGGAGCCGGTTATCCGTGTTGCGATTGAGCCGAAGACCAAGGCCGGTCAGGAAAAGATGGGCATTGCACTTGCAAAGCTCGCAGAAGAGGACCCGACCTTCAAGGCATATACCGATGAAGAAACCGGCCAAACCATCATCGCCGGCATGGGTGAGCTCCATCTGGAGATCATCGTTGACCGTCTGATGCGTGAGTTTAAGGTTGAGGCTAACGTCGGTAAGCCGCAGGTTGCTTACAAAGAGACGATCCGCAAGAATGCGGATTCCGATATGAAGTACGCTCGTCAGTCCGGCGGTAAGGGCCAGTACGGTCACGTTAAGATCCGTATTGAGCCGAACCCGGGTAAGGGCTACGAGTTCGTCAACGCAGTTGTCGGCGGTACGGTTCCGAAGGAATATATCCCGGCTGTTGACCAGGGTATTCAGGGCGCAATGCTCTCCGGTGTACTTGCTGGCTACAACGTTGTTGACGTGAAGGTCACGCTGTATGATGGTTCCTATCATGAAGTTGACTCCTCTGAAATGGCCTTTAAGATCGCCGGCTCCATGGCATTTAAGGATGCTATGCGCAAGGCTGATCCGGTCATCATGGAGCCGATCATGAAGGTTGTTGTTACCGTTCCGGAGGAATACCTCGGCAACGTTATCGGTGACCTCAACTCCCGTCGCGGCATCATGCAGAATCAGGAGGCTACTCCGGGTGCTATGCAGATCACCAGCGAAGTTCCGCTGTCTGAGATGTTCGGCTACGCAACGGATATGCGTTCCAAGACCCAGGGCCGTGGTCAGTACACCATGGAGCCCTCTCACTACGCTGAAGTTCCGAAGTCTGTTTCTGAAACGATCATCGCTTCCAGAAAAAAGGCTGAATAAAGCGAAATACTACTTGATTTTTTTGCGGTTTGTTGCTACAATGGTAATAAACTCAAAAGGTTATTTTACTGAATAAAAGGAGGCAATTCCAATGGCAAAGGCTAAGTTCGAAAGAAATAAGCCCCATGTAAACATCGGTACAATCGGTCACGTTGACCATGGTAAGACTACTCTTACTGCTGCTATCACGAAGGTTCTCGCTCTGAAGGGCCAGGCACAGTTCGAGGATTACTCCATGATCGATAAGGCTCCGGAAGAGAGAGAGCGTGGTATCACGATCAACACCGCTCACGTTGAGTATGAGACGGACAAGCGTCACTACGCTCACGTTGACTGCCCGGGCCATGCTGACTATGTTAAGAACATGATCACCGGTGCTGCACAGATGGACGGCGCTATCCTCGTCGTTTCCGCTGCTGACGGCCCGATGCCGCAGACCCGTGAGCACATCCTCCTCTCCCGTCAGGTTGGTGTTCCGTACATTGTTGTATTCATGAACAAGTGCGACCAGGTTGACGACGAAGAGCTCCTCGAGCTTGTTGAGATGGAGATCCGTGACCTGCTGAACGAGTATGAGTTCCCGGGCGATGACACCCCGATCATCAAGGGTTCCGCTTACCTCGCACTCACCAGCGAGTCCAAGGACGTCAACGCTCCTGAGTACAAGTGCATCCTCGACCTGATGGATGCTGTTGACGACTACATCCCGACCCCGGAACGTAAGGCTGACCAGCCGTTCCTGATGCCGGTTGAGGACGTCTTCACCATCACCGGCCGTGGCACTGTTGCTACCGGTAGAGTTGAGCGTGGCGTTCTTAAGATGTCCGACGAAGTCGAAATCATCGGCCTCACCGACGAGAGAAGAAAGTCCGTTGTTACGGGCATCGAAATGTTCCGCAAGCTCCTCGACTTTGCTGAGGCTGGCGACAACATCGGCGTTCTGCTCCGTGGTATCCAGAGAACCGATATCGAGCGCGGCCAGGTTCTGTCCAAGCCGGGCACGATTCACCCGCACACCAAGTTCAAGGGTCAGGTTTACGTTCTGACCAAGGACGAAGGCGGCCGTCATACCCCGTTCTTCAACAACTATCGTCCGCAGT
>ERZ1673695.333-NODE-333-length-78782-cov-14.004255_pt1 | contig 78782 bp, 78 predicted proteins | sample MGYA00580225_ERZ1673695 | MGnify/ENA primary metagenome ERZ1673695 (study PRJEB41218, sample SAMN15661739) | gut metagenome | host: Homo sapiens | place: Canada: London | collected 2015-08-20/2019-03-30 | study: EMG produced TPA metagenomics assembly of... | reverse complement strand
AATCTGCGATTTTGTGGCGAATCAGCAGGCGGTTTTCCTGGGCGGTCACTACATCCTTCAGGGCAGCAGAAACAGGTGATACAGGGGCAGGCGGTGGAGGCCGCCTGTCAGCCCGCGCGAAAACCCCTGGCAGGCTGACGCCTGCCGGAAACGCGGGGTGCAGCGCCTGCGGCGCTGCCGGCCCGGCTTTCCGGTCAGAAGGTAGTGTATGGCTGTATGCAGGGAACAGGAGTGATATTCCGTGACACTGTCACCGTTTCTGGCTGTCTTTTATTGCGCCCACTTCGGCTCCCGGCTGCCTGGCGGCATCCGGTCGTCAGGCCCGACTCCGACGGGCAGCTGCTGGCGCACCCGCCAGTCTCCGCCGAACCCGCTGGCGCGGTTTCGGGCTGCCGCTACGGTCCGATGCGTGAAAACCCGGCTTGCAGCGACCGTTCCGGTCGCGCCGCCCCTGTCGCGCCGTGACCTGCGCTCCCTGCACACCTGACGGTGTGTGAGGAAACTGCGCCTGATGGCGCAGCAGTCCTCCCTCCTGCCGCCACTCCTGCGGCCTGTTTCCCGCTGTGGACTTTCCGGGGGGCAGACGTAACCCCCTCCCGTTCCATCTGTCCAGGGTGAGATGCACCGGCCACAAAATTTTTAGCCATGAACCCGGCAAAAAATTTTGCGTCCGCCCCCGGACAGCTGCCCCGTGAGGCGGTAAACGGGCCCCCATCGGAAAGGTCCACTGCGGGGAGAAACCCCTGTGAAGTGGACGGCAGGAGGAGCTTTCGCTCCTCTGAAGGGGCACATGAACGTCCCGTCGCCGGTATCCGGTTTATCTCACATCTTTCAGTCAGGAGGTTCTTATGAGTGCACGTGGTATCAACAAGGTCATCCTCGTCGGGCGTCTGGGCAATGATCCGGAAGTCCGTTACATCCCCAACGGGGGCGCAGTGGCAAACCTGCAGGTGGCTACGTCAGAAAGCTGGCGCGACAAACAGACGGGGGAGGTGCGGGAGCAGACGGAATGGCACCGCGTGGTGCTGTTCGGCAAGCTCGCGGAAGTGGCAGGTGAATATCTGCGCAAGGGTGCGCAGGTCTACATCGAAGGTCAGCTTCGCACCCGTAGCTGGGAAGATAACGGTATCACCCGTTACGTCACTGAAATTCTTGTTAAGACCACGGGCACCGTGCAGATGCTGGGACGTGCACCACAGCAGAACGCTCAGGCGCAACCGAAGCCTCAGCAGAATGGGCAGCCACAGAGTGCTGACGCGACGAAAAAAGGTGGCGCGAAAACGAAAGGCCGTGGACGTAAGGCCGCGCAGCCAGAGCCTCAGCCGCAACCGCCGGAGGGGGAGGATTACGGGTTTTCAGACGACATCCCGTTCTGATCGGGCTGACTGTGACAACCGCCCCGCCCTGTGCGGGGCATCACCGGAGATATGAGGATGAGCGAATATTTCAGAATATTTCAGGGGCTGCCTGACGGCTCCTTTACCCGCGAACAGGCTGAAGCCGTTGCCGCACAGTACCGGAATGTCTTTATCGAGGATGATCAGGGAACGCATTTTCGCCTGGTTGTCCGTCAGGATGGCACGTTGATCTGGCGCTCCTGGAATTTTGAGGACGGTGCCGGGTACTGGATGAACCAGTACATCAGGGATTTCGGGATTCTTAAGTAAGAGAGGTGCCGGACGCGCGAACGTCCGGCAGGACATAAGCAATTATAAGGGGATGATTATGCCTGTAACGAAGTGTGAACCAGAAACCACCCGCAAAGCAAGCCGTAAATCTGTAAAAACGCAGGAAACTGCACTGTCTGCCCTGCTGGCGCAGACGGAGGAAGTGAGCGTGCCGCTGGATTCACTGATTAAATCACCGCTGAATGTGCGCACGGTGCCGTATTCTGCGGAGTCCGTCAGTGAACTGGCGGAGTCCGTTAAGGGCGTTGGCCTGTTGCAGAATCTGGTCGTGCATACCCTGCCTGGTGACCGTTACGGTGTCGCCGCAGGTGGTCGCCGACTGGCTGCACTCAACATGCTGGCAGAGCGCAACATCCTTCCGGCTGACTGGCCTGTACGCGTGAAGGTTATTCTGCAGGAACTGGCGACTGCCGCATCAATGACTGAAAACGGTCATCGTCGGGATATGCACCCTGCCGAACAGATTGCCGGATTTCGTGCAATGGCGCAGGAAGGCAAAACGCCTGCACAAATCGGTGATTTGCTGGGCTATTCGCCCCGCCACGTTCAGCGAATGCTGAAACTGGCAGACCTTGCGCCTGTCATCCTCGATGCGCTGGCAGAAGACCGCATCACCACAGAGCACTGTCAGGCGCTGGCGCTGGAGAACGACACCGCGCGTCAGGTGCAGGTGTTTGAAGCCGCCTGCCAGTCGGGATGGGGCGGTAAACCGGAAGTGCAGACCATTCGTCGTCTGGTGACCGAAAGTGAAGTGGCGGTGGCGGGGAACAGTAAATTCCGCTTCGTGGGGGCTGATGCCTTCTCGCCAGACGAACTGCGCACCGATTTGTTCAGCGACGACGAGGGTGGCTATGTGGACTGTGTTGCGCTCGATGCTGCCCTGCTGGAAAAACTCCAGGCTGTCGCTGAACACCTTCGGGAAGCCGAAGGCTGGGAATGGTGCGCCGGACGTATGGAGCCTGTTGGTTCCTGCCGTGAGGATGCCGGAACATACCGCAACCTGCCGGAGCCGGAAGCGGTGCTGACGGAGGCAGAAGAAGAACGCCTGAACGAACTGATGGCACGTTACGACGCGCTGGAAAACCAGTGTGAGGAATCCGACCTGCTGGAAGCAGAAATGAAGCTGATGCGCTGTATAGCGAAGGTCAGGGCGTGGACGCCGGAAATGCGTGCCGGAAGCGGTGTGGTGGTGTCCTGGCGTTACGGTAATGTGTGTGTCCAGCGTGGTGTGCAGTTGCGCAGTGAGGATGACGTGGCTGACGACGCTGACCGCACGGAACAGGTGCAGGAGAAAGCGTCAGTGGGGGGAATCAGTCTGCCACTGCTGACGAAAATGTCTTCCGAACGCACGCTGGCAGTCCAGGCGGCGCTTATGCAGCAACCGGACAAATCTCTGGCACTGCTGGCATGGACGCTCTGCCTGAATGTGTTTGGCAGCGGAGCGTACAGTAAACCGGCACAAATCAGCCTGGAATGTAAACATTATTCGCTGACCAGCGATGCGCCGTCAGGGAAGGAAGGTGCCGCATTCCTGGCGCTGATGGCAGAAAAAGTCCGTCTTGCAGCCCTGCTGCCGGAGGGATGGTCACGGGACATGACGACGTTCCTGTCACTCAGTCAGGAGGTGCTGTTATCCCTGCTCAGCTTCTGTACCGCGTGCAGTCTTAACGGTGTCCAGACCCGCGAGTGTGGTCACACGTCACGCAGTCCGCTTGACTCGCTGGAAAGCGCCATCGGCTTTCACATGCGTGACTGGTGGCAGCCGACAAAAGCAAACTTCTTCGGACACCTGAAAAAGCCGCAGATTATCGCAGCCCTGAATGAGGCAGGGCTGTCCGGTGCCGCACGGGACGCGGAGAAGATGAAGAAAGGCGATGCGGCTGAACATGCAGAGTTCCATATGAAAGACAACCGCTGGGTGCCTGGCTGGATGTGTTCACCACGTCCACAGACGGATGCCACTGAACGCGCCGATAACCTGGCTGATGCCGCCTGATGAACAACCACACCGCCCCGCCGGAGACGGGGCGGCAGCAAGGGAGATACCGTGATGAAAACTGAACTGACCCTGAATGTATTACAGACCATGAGCGCACAGGAATATGAAGATATCCGGGCAGCCGGAAGTGATGAACGTCGTGAGCTGACACACGCCGTGATGCGGGAACTGGATGCGCCGGACAACTGGATGATGAATGGCGAGTATGGCAGTGAGTTCGGGGGCTTTTTCCCCGTCCAGGTTCGTTTCACGCCAGCCCACGAACGTTTCCACCTGGCATTATGTTCGCCGGGAGACGTCTCTCAGCTCTGGATGCTGGTTCTGGTGAATGGTGGTGGACAGCCTTTCGCCGTCGTTCAGGTGCAACATATCTTCACGCCTGTCGCGATCAGTCACACGCTGGCGCTTGCCGCGACACTGGATGCGCAGGGATACAGTGTTAACGACATCATCCATATCCTGATGGTAGAAGGAGGTCAGGCATGAGCGCACGTTCACGGGCACTGATCCCCCTCAGCGCAGAACAACAGGCCGCCATGCAGGCGGTGGCTGTCACAGAACAACGTCGTCGTCAGGGACGCACACTTTCAGCATGGCCTTATGCCACCGCTTTCTTTCGCTGCCTGAATGGCAGTCGCCGGATTTCGCTGACCGATCTCCGCTTTTTTGCCCCTGCGCTGACGAAGGAGGAATTTCATGGCAACCGTCTCCTGTGGCTGGCTGCCGTGGATAAACTGATTGAAAGTTTTGGGGAAGTCTGTGTTCTTCCCCTGCCATCCGATGCGGGGCACCGTCTGTTCCCGTCCGTGCCTTTTCGTGAAGGTGAGCGTCGTCGTCAGAAAACCACGCTGACAGAGCAGAAATACAGCCGCCAGCGGGAACGTGAGGCAGAACGACGGGAACTGGAATACCAGACATGTTTTGCTCAGGCGCAGATTGACCTTGCGTTTCATACTCCCGCCACGGTCGGAAGCTGGTTGTCCCGCTGGTCTGGTGTTGTTGAGGAGCATGATCTGGAAACGATTTTCTGGGGGTGGTGCGGGCGTTTTCCATCACTGTCATCATTTGACCGGTTTTTCTGGCAGGAGGAACCACTCTGGCGGCTGATTTTTGAAGCCGGTGAGGCCGGTCGTGGTGCACCGGTACAGGTACGTGCACTTGAGCAGTGGATGATCCCGAACAAGCTGGAGAACGTAATATGATGAAATCAGACGAAAAATACCAGGTTCCCGCGTGGATGCGACCTCTGTTGCCGTTGCTCTGCAACACCGGGGGGAACGATCCGGAAGAACTGCTGAATGATACAGAAACCACTGCCAGTGCGAATGTTGTCCGTTATGTACTGATAGTTGCTGTGCGGTCGCAGGTTGATCTGCTGCAGCTTCTGTACAGGAAAGGGCTGTTGCGCACAGAGATACCAGGTGGCTTTTCACCGGAAGAAGCGCAGGCACTCCTGGATAATCTGGTGCGCAGCCATATCAGCAAGGCGCTGTCGGGCGAGCGAATGGCAGCCCGTGACAGAAATGCCGATCTGGCCTGGATTGGACAGCAACTGGTCGATGCCGCCTGGTTTGTCCGTGCCACACTGGAAGCGCATGGGATGAGCGTCGGAAATGAGAGTCCCCCTGCTCCGCCGGAGACAATGCCGGACATACAGACACGGGAACTGGTGATGTTGATCAAGCGACTGGCATCATCGCTGAAAGCGGTGAAACCGGACAGTTGTGTGGTGCGTGAAGCGCAGGACTGGCTGCGCGACAGAAAACTTGTGGATATCACAGATATTCTCCGGTGAACCAGGCATGTATATTTTACGCAGGGACATGCCGGTCATGATCGTTTCGTTCCAGGGGTGGTCTGGAGATCATGCGGTGTGCTCCCTGCTCTCGCCGGAATAAGGACGTCGCCGCCGGCTCCGCTTTTACCCGGCCATGCGGGGCATGGCCTTGTGGGTTTTCAGTTATGTGGCCGCCGTGTCGTGTGCGGGCTGTGCCGTGCCTCCATCGTAGCCGGGCTTCTGCGGGCGGGATGCAAGGTAAGATGAACCGCTGCGGTCACCCGGTCCCTCCTTCCCGTCTGCCGTGATTTTCCGGTCGTTCACCCGCTCAGATTTCGCGGTCTCACCCTCCAACTCCCGCCAGCCGTGTGCGTCGGGCTGCGGCTTCCCTTGCGCCCTTGCATCCCTGCAGGCCCGGCAAAGATGGAGGCACGGCACCGCCCGGTGTCGCAGAACATGTGACTATGGAGGATTCGGGAATGTCTGTTGTTGCACCTGCTGTATACGTTGGAACCTGGCACAAATACAACTGTGGAAGCATCGCTGGCCGCTGGTTTGACCTGACAACGTTTGATGATGAACGCGACTTTTTCGCCGCCTGCCGTGCCCTTCACCAGGATGAAACCGACCCGGAACTGATGTTTCAGGATTATGAGGGATTCCCGGGGAATATGGCCTCTGAATGCCATATCAACTGGGCCTGGGTTGAAGGCTTCCGCCAGGCGCGGGATGAAGGCTGCGAAGAGGCTTATCGTCTCTGGGTGGATGATACCGGTGAGACGGATTTTGACAGCTTCCGCGATGCCTGGTGGGGCGAGGCTGACAGTGAGGAGGCTTTTGCGGTTGAGTTCGTCAGTGATACCGGCCTGCTGGCTGACGTGCCGGAGACGGTGGCGCTCTATTTTGACTATGAGGCGTATGCGCGGGATTTATTCCTGGACTCCTTCACCTTTATTGACGGTCATGTGTTCCGTCGGTGATTTACTCCCCGCTCCGGCGGGGGGATGGCCTGCCAGGCCCCCGGAAAACCCTGGCAGGCTTACGCCTGCCTGAAATACAGGAGGGCCGCGCCTGCGGCGCTACCCTTCCTGCCTGTCATAGTGTGAGGCATTTTTCTGTTTTGTCGTTTCTGTTGTTCTGACTCCCGGGGGCGGGGACACCCTTCGGCTCCCGGCTGCCTGGCGGCATCCGGTCGTCAGGCCCGACTCCGACAGGCAGCTGCTGGCGCACCCGCCAGTCTCCGCCGAACCCGCTGGCGCGGTTTCGGGCTGCCGCTACGGTCCGATGTCTGAAAAACCAGGCTTGCAGCGACCGTTCCGGTCGCGCCGCCTCTGTCGCGCCGTGACCTGCGCTCCCTGCACACCTGACGGTGTGTAAGGAAACTGCGCCTGATGGCGCAGTTGTCTGCCCTTCCGCCGCCCCCCCTGCGGCCTGTTTCCCCGCTGTGGACTTTCCGGGGGCTGAAGCGGCCACAACACGTTTCAGCCGTCCAGGGGAGAGATGTACCAGCCACAAAACTTTTTGCCGCAAGCGTCAAAAACTTTTGCGTCTGCCCCCGGACAACTGCCCCGTGCCGTGGCAGTCGCTGCCCCATCGGAAAGGTCCACTGCGGGGAGAAACCCCGAAGAAGTGGACGGCAGAAGGGGCTTTCGCCCCTCCGGGGGAGCAACCGGTCGGCCCGGCGACCTGATTCAGCAGAAGGAGACGTTTTCATGACAGTCAGCAGCACGATTTCCGTTTTTTGCCGCGACGGGGTGTTCCGTACCGTTTACTGCCACCTGCACGGTGAGCCGACCTGGAACGGTCGCATCCTGCATACCCACTATGCCACCGGTCAGCAGGCCGAAGCCCTGGTTGAACACGGTGATATCCGTTGCCTCGGTCCCCGTTGCGACAAACCCGCCGGGCATACGCTTCAGAACCCGGTGGACGGTGTGACGGCTTATTACGGACGTGACAGTGGTTTCCGGATGGACAGTGAGGCGCGTGAGTACCGTTCTTTCAGGGAGGCCATCGCCACGGAAAGCACTGAAGAGGTGCGCTTCCATTATGTGTTCATCGACGGCTACTGGAAGGTGATGTACCGCACGCCGGAAGGCTGGAAGATGAAAGCGCTCGCGCTGGCACTGCGTCGCTGTCCGGAATGAAAAAAAAAGCAGGGCGATAAACCCTGCCTTTCTCCGCTGGCGCTTCCCCGTACGGAAGTCCGGCATCTCATTCACTAACTATGGAGATTATGCCATGAGACCATCAATTATCTTCGCAACCGCCGAGTATGTAAAGCGTCTGCGAGAAGAGTGCCTGCGGGAGAACAAACCCCTGCACCGCCATACCCGCTTCAGACGCCAGGAACTGGCACCGGATGAGATTAACCCGGACGTCCTGGCGATGGGCGGTCATATCGCCAGACGCTGCAGTGAGCAGAAGCGGGTACGTATCCCCGCCATGAAAGTCAGCGAATGGGGCCACCTGCTCCGCGCGCTTGAAATTGAACGGGTCTGTCACTGATTAACCCCTGCCGTCTGCCTGTGCAGGTGGCAGGATGTGTTCAGGTACTTTACCAGGAGGAACCGTGAGCAAGATGAAAAACATCACGACGTCTGTGTTGCATGGTGTCTCCACAAAAAACAGAAAAGGGAAACAGATTCTCTTTCATTCAGGGCCCGGGAGGGCTGGAGATAACAATGAAGTCTTGTTTTGATACTGACAAAGCTTTTCATATGTCTTTTGATGAAGTCACTTTCAACGCTGACAGAATTCGCTCAAAACTGGAACTATTATCCGAAGAACTAATGCCCCGTTGTGGTCTTGTTTATGAGCTATATCAGCGACGTTTGAGTGCTGCTATTGATAATTTTGTGGCCACATTGCCGACAGAACAACATCTACTGGTCCTGGAACTGGCCCGTGAGGAGTTTGATTACCTTTCCGCAGAAGAGATTGCTGAAGAAATACGCCGTGACTCAGAACGCGGCTATTGTTGTCATGGCTTTGAACGCAATTGCTGTCCTCTAGGTTGTGGGGATTTGGGCGATGATTGCTGCGATGCTGCTGATTTGATGGAGGAACCGTGAGTAAGAAGAAAAACACCACAACGCCCACGCCGCATGATGCCGCGTTCCGGTCGTTCCTGGCGAATCCCGACGTCGCCAGAGATTTTCTGGAACTGCATCTTCCTGCGGAGTACCGGCAGTTGTGCGACCTGTCCACGCTGAAGCTGGAACCCGCCACCTTTGTAGAGCCGGACCTGCATCAGTACGCCAGCGATATCCTCTGGAGCGTGAAAACCACCGGGGGTGAAGACGGCTATGTTTATACGCTCATCGAGCACCAGAGCACAGAAAATCTGTACATGCCTTTTCGCATGTTACGCTACAGTGTGGCGGCGATGCAGAGACATCTGGAGCAGCACAAAACGTTGCCACTGGTGATTCCGGTGCTGTTCTATCACGGTGAGCGCAGCCCGTACCCGTACAGCATGAACTGGCTGGACTGTTTTGAGAATCCGGCACTTGCGGCTAAAATATACACAAAGCCGTTTCCGCTGGTTGATATCACTGTCGTTGATGACAATGAAATCATGAACCATCGCCGGATGGCCGCACTGACGCTGCTGATGAAGCATATCCGCCATCGTGACATGATGGAGCTGCTGGACAAACTCCCGCAGGTCATGGTGGAGATTTCAGACGAGCAGGTGCGTGTTCTGATTCATTACATCGTTAACGCAGGGGACACTGTATCACCGGAATTTATGCGGGCGCTGGCCGAGCGCCTGCCGCAGCATGAGGATAAACTGATGACAATCGCAGAACGTCTTGAGCAGAAAGGTGCGCTTGAAAAGGCCCTGGCCATTGCGCGTCAGCTTCAGAAAATGGGGATGACACCTGAGCAGATTAAGCAGGCTACCGGACTGTCCGAAGCTGAACTGAAAAAAATCATTCACTGATGAGAGCATCACAGCCCGGCAGAATGCCGGGCTTTTTTGCCAGCAGGGGCAGAGCAGTATGACTATTGCAGAACGTCTTATACAGAAAGGTTTCGACGAAGGTTTTAAAGAAAGTTTTAAAGAAGGCTTTAAAGAAGGGGCGCTTGAAGTGGCGCGGGAAATAGCCTGCCGGCTTCGGGATATGGGCTGGCCGCCGGAACGGATTCAGGAGGCAACCGGACTTTCCGGTGAAGAACTGAAAAAACTGTTTCCTGATGAGCAGTAGCCTGGCATTCAGCCAGGCTGTGAATTACGCTCACACATCCTCTGCCGTTTCCCCCAGTTCATTTTCCAGTCGCCTGATGATATCTGCCTTGCGCATCCCCTGCATGTGAGGCAGCAGGTCACGGACTGAAAGTGCCTGGGTGGTCCTCCAGACGGTGACATCCACCTGCTCCGCATTTTCCCAGGCGTGCCATGTTCTCTGTGTCACGCCAAATTCTCTGGCCGCTTTTTCGCGTGACCAGAGCATGCTTTTTCGCCAGATTCGCAGTTCCCAGCCGGTCATAAAGTGCCTTTTAAAAAGTGAAAAAACTTCACTTTATTTTATCATCATAATCACCAGGTCAGCGCGATAAATAAGCGTGAAAAAGTGAAGAAATTTCACTTTTTTTAGTTGTAGATGTCGTGCTGTTTTCTCTGTTTTCACCTGTGCGGGAGTGGGTGTCAGTGACCACCACATGCCATTGTTGTGCCGTCGTTTTTCTTCAGTCGCGCCGGATGCAGCGCTCCCTGCACACCTTACGGTGTGTAAGGCCACTGCGCCTGATGGCGCAGCTGTCTCTGCCTGTCTGCCGCCGCACTGCGGCCTGTTCTCCGCAGACGGACTTTCCGGGGGTACATACATGACCACATCCCGTTTCAGTCGTCCAGGGGAGAGATGTACCAGCCACAAAACTTTTTGCCGCAGGCGTCAAAAACTTTTGCGTCTGCCCCCGGACAACTGCCCCGTGACGTGGTGAGCGTCCCCCGTCGGAAAGGTCCACTGCGGGGAAATCCCCGAAGACCCGGACGGCAGAAGGAGCTTCGCTCCTCCGGGAAATGACCTGGCTGACCCGGCAGTCGTGACGATGAGGAGACAATGTGATGAATCAGACTTTACCCACTGCTGACCTGAATACTGCCGGCACGACAGATGTTATTCCGTCTGTGGCTATCGACCGCATCATCGCGCAGCGTAACGAAGGTATTGCACTGTTCATGCAGGCGATGGAATGCCTGGCGACAGCGCGCAAGATTCTGCTCGATGCGTCAGGTGATATTTTTCTTTACGGGTTTGAAGACTGCGTGACTGATTCCGTTCGTCGCATGGATAAGACGGAAGAAGCGAAAAGGAATATCACCCGTCTTGCCGACCGGAAAATCTGGGACCGCCTGATGACAGATACGGGCATGTACACCTTCATGAGTTCATGCCAGCGTGATGAGTGGAACAGCCAGCTGATGAGCGACACCTGTCCTGAAATCACCCTGGACAATGTACTGGCAACATTCCGCCATCTTAATGCCAGCAAGATGCAGACGTTTGAACAGGGGCTGATTGATGTCTACCGGAAATTGTCATGGGATTACAGAACCAATAATCCCTGCCGTCTGGGTAAGAAAATAATTATTGAAAACCTACTGTACCGCTGGAGTAACGGGCGTGTGACGCTGGACTGCAGCGGACGGGAGGCACTGGATGACCTGGTACGTCCGTTTTATCTGCTGGAGGGGCGCAACGTTCCTGACTTCAGGAACAGCATCGGGGCGCAGTATGGTGAATTTCTCGGGAACGGTGACAATGTCGGTAAGCTGTTAGAAGGGGAATATTTTACGGTGCGTGGCTACCAGAAAGGGACCGTACACATTGTCTTTAAGCGTTCTGACCTTGTTGAAAAACTGAATGATATTATTGCACGGCATTATCCTGGTGCATTGCCGCCACGAGTCTGATTAAACAGAAAAGCCCAGGTATTTATGCCGGGGCTTTTTTTTCTGTAATCATCATAATCTCAGAACACAATGTGACATTGTCACATCAATTGTTGTTCATATCGATGCCATCTTTCCTGCCTGAGTCTGTCTTTTTAGGTGCTGTTTTAGAGGAAGAACGGCGGGATGGTTTTTTCGATTCTGCTTCCCGAATAATGTCACGAAGTGCTTTCTCTCCTACTTCATATCCTGCATTTTTGAGCGTGTCACGAACATCTGTCAGTGTATAACCCTTTGTCCTTACCAGGATAATGATGTCATCACGAATGGCATCAAGAAAATCACGCAATGTTTTCCGTTGAGCGGTGAGGTCTGGCAATTCCGATAAAGCAGCTTTTGCCAGCTGGATGTCATCATCTGAGTAAAATTTTTTAGACGCCATTGGCACTTTCTCTCCGTTTAATGTTGAAGCCTGATTTTATCATCAAAAACTGACTCCTGGCAGGGCTGCGCCCTGCCTCTGCCGTCTGCATAAGACTATGATGCACAAAAATAACAGGCTATAATGGACTGAAAAACGGGACAGGATGTGGGAATGTCGGACCGCGCACGCGCACTCAGACATTCCCCACCTGGTCAGGGCTTTGCCCCGACACCCCGGTAAGGAGCAGACCATGAGTGAGAAGAAAACCCGAACGGGCAGTGAGAACAGGAAGAGAATTGTAAAATTCACGGCGAGATTCACGGAGGATGAGGCTGAAATCGTAAGAGAAAAAGCGGAGTCAAGTGGACAGACGGTTTCAACATTTATACGAAGTTCTTCACTGGATAAGGTGGTTAACTGCCGTACTGACGACCGTATGATTGATGAGATTATGCGTCTTGGCCGCCTTCAGAAGCATCTGTTTGTGGAGGGAAAACGCACTGGTGATAAGGAGTATGCAGAGGTTCTTGTTGCCATTACTGAATATGTCAATGCTCTGCGAAGAGACTTAATGGGACGCTGAGATAACTGCTGATGAATGCCATTATTCCGCACAAAAGACGTGACGGCAGGTCTTCCTTTGAAGACCTGATTGCGTACACGTCTGTGCGGGATGATGTGCAGGAAAATGAGCTCACAGAAGACAGCGAAATCAAGAGTGATGTCCCTCACCGCAACCGTTTCAGACGGCTTGTTGATTATGCAACACGCCTGCGTAACGAAAAATTTGTCTCCCTGATTGATGTGATGAAGGACGGCAGTCAGTGGGTAAATTTCTATGGCGTAACCTGTTTCCATAACTGCAATTCACTGGAAACAGCTGCTGAAGAGATGCAGTACAAGGCGGACAAAGCTGTTTTTTCCCGTAATGATACAGACCCCGTTTTCCACTACATTCTTTCCTGGCCTGCGCATGAAAGCCCGCGTCCTGAGCAGCTTTTTGACTGTGTGCGTCACACACTGAAATCTCTTGAACTCTCAAAACATCAGTACGTGGCTGCCGTTCATACGGACACGGATAATCTGCATGTGCATGTTGCCGTGAATCGTGTACATCCTGAAACTGGTTATATTAACTGGCTTTCCTGGAGCCAGGAAAAACTCAGCCGTGCATGTCGTGAACTTGAACTTAAGCACGGATTCGCGCCTGATAATGGCTGCTTTGTGCATGCACCCGGCAACCGTATTGTGCGCAAAACAGCGCTGGTACGTGAGCGCCGTAATGCCTGGCGACGCGGGAAAAAGCAGACGTTCAGGGAATATATTGCGCAGATGTCGATTGCCGGGCTGCGTGAAGAGCCCGCACAAGACTGGTTGTCTTTGCATAAACGGCTGGCCAGTGATGGTCTGTATATCACGATGCAGGAAGGGGAACTGGTGGTGAAGGATGGCTGGGACAGAGCGCGGGAAGGTGTTGCACTCAGTTCGTTCGGACCGTCATGGACAGCTGAAAAACTGGGGCGGAAACTGGGGGAATATCAGCCTGTACCGACAGATATTTTCAGTCAGGTGGGGACACCCGGTCGTTATGATCCGGAAGCCATAAACGTTGATATCCGGCCGGAAAAAGTGGCAGAAACGGAGAGTCTGAAACAGTACGCCTGCCGTCATTTTGCCGAACGCTTACCGGAAATGGCGAGAAATGGTGAGCTGGAAAGTTGCCTGGATGTGCACAGAACTCTGGCAAAGGCTGGATTATGGATGGGGATCCAGCACGGGCATCTGGTACTGCATGATGGATTTGATAAACAACAGACACCAGTACGTGCAGACAGTGTGTGGCCGTTAATGACGCTGGATTATATGCAGGATCTGGATGGTGGATGGCAGCCTGTACCGAAGGATATTTTTACTCAGGTTATACCCGGAGAACGATTCCGGGGACGTAATCTTGGTACTCAGGCTGTCAGTGATTACGAATGGTATCGTATTCGGATGGGGACAGGTCCACAGGGAGCAATAAAGCGCGAACTGTTTTCCGATAAGGAAAGTCTGTGGGGGTACACGACTGTTCAGTGTGAGTCGTTGATTGAAGATATGATCGCGGGCGGGAATTTCAGCTGGCAGGCGTGCCATGAGATGTTTGCGCGTAAAGGGCTTATGTTGCAGAAACAGCATCATGGTCTTGTGATTGTGGATGCGTTTAATCATGAGCTCACACCAGTGAAGGCCAGCAGTATCCACCCGGATTTGACGTTATCCAGGGCTGAGCCGCAGGCAGGGCCATTTGAGATTGCAGGTGCAGATATATTTGAACGGGTGAAGCCTGAATGTCGCTACAATCCGGAACTTGCTGCCAGCGATGAAGTGGAGCTCGGCTTCCGGCGCGATCCTGTACTGCGTCGTGAACGCCGTGAAGCCCGTGCAGCTGCGCGGGAAGATTTGCGCGCGCGTTATCTTGCATGGAAGGAGCACTGGCGTAAACCCGACTTACGTTACGGAGAACGGTTACGGGAAATTCATGCTGCCTGCCGTCGGCGCAAGGCGTATATCCGTGTGCAGTTCCGGGATCCACAATTGCGTAAGCTGCATTACCATATTGCAGAAGTGCAGCGTATGCAGGCGCTGATCAGGCTGAAGGAGAGTGTGAAGGAAGAGCGGTTGTCACTGATTGCGGAGGGTAAGTGGTATCCTTTGTCCTACCGGCAGTGGGTGGAGCAACAGGCGGTACAGGGAGACAGAGCTGCATTATCACAGTTACGTGGCTGGGATTATCGTGATCGTCGCAAAGACAAGCGACGAACAACGAATGCCGACCGCTGCGTGATTCTCTGTGAACCGGGAGGAACTCCACTTTATGAAGACACTGGCGTTCTCGAAGCCCGTCTGCAGAAAGATGGCAGTGTGCGTTTTCGTGATCGGAGGAATGGCGAGTTAGTCTGTGTGGATTATGGGGACCGTGTGGTGTTCTACCATCATCAGGACAGAAATGAACTGGTGGATAAGCTGAATCTGATTGCTCCTGTATTGTTTGATCGTGAGCCAAGAATGGGTTTTGAACCGGAAGGCTCATATCAACAGTTTAATGATGTATTTGCGGAAATGGTGGCCTGGCATAATGCAGCTGGAATAACCGGAAGTGGACACTTTGTAATCAGCCGCCCGGATGTGGATTTACATCGTCAGCGTAGTGAACAGTACTACCACGAATATATCAGGCAACAGAAAAGCATATCCGGGGGGCATGGCGCATCTTATGCTCCAGTTCAGGATAATGAGTGGACGCCACCATCACCTGGAATGTAGGGATGAGGAGTGGATATTAAAAATCTTAACTTGTATTAGTTAAGATTTTCTTTGCTCTGACAGAGCTATGGTACTGAGATCTATATGGATTGAGGAGCAATATATGGGGGTAAAGAAAATCGTTATGCTGGCTATTTTAGTCAGCTTTGTGGCGGGATGTGCGCCATTACATCCTTCAAATTGCCATAAAACTACAGCCCTGGGTAGTTGCAGTTCAGGACGTTGGGATGATCAGGATGAATGGGGGGAGCAAGCACGGGGAATCAGGGATGCAATTAATGCTAAACTTGATGATCCGCAAAAATGGAAAAGGAAAAAATGCAGGTTGCATATGGAATTCTCCCGGGATGGCACGGCGTTAAAAATATCAACCAGTAATGGCGATAAAGCCTATTGCGAAGCGATAAAGTCAGCAGCCCATAAAGCTAAATTCCCGGCCTTCAACAATCCGGAAGTTTATAGAGATTTTCAAAAATCCGGCTTTGACATGCGCGGTTAGCTCCACGACATATCTGTAGGGCTAACAGAAGACTGTCAGGTTGGCTGATTACTACACTGGAACCTGAGGTACTTTGCCTCAGGTTATGTTGACATACTCAAAAATAGATTCTTACATTATCCCGGTAACGGCGTCCTTCATCGGCCTGCCAGTTACCATCAATGGTATTGGTACCCTCGTTCTTTCTGTCTGTGATGTTAATAAGGGCAAAATTAATCAGCATGTCTGGCAGGAGTGACGGGCACTGGCTGGCAATGTCTAGCAACGGCAGGCATTTCGGCTGAGGGTAAAAGAACTTTCCGCTAAGCGATAGACTGTATGTAAACACAGTATTGCAAGGACGCGGAACATGCCTCATGTGGCGGCCAGGACGGCCAGCCGGGATCGGGATACTGGTCGTTACCAGAGCCACCGACCCGAGCAAACCCTTCTCTATCAGATCGTTGACGAGTATTACCCGGCATTCGCTGCGCTTATGGCAGAGCAGGGAAAGGAATTGCCGGGCTATGTGCAACGGGAATTTGAAGAATTTCTCCAATGCGGGCGGCTGGAGCATGGCTTTCTACGGGTTCGCTGCGAGTCTTGCCACGCCGAGCACCTGGTCGCTTTCAGCTGTAAGCGTCGCGGTTTCTGCCCGAGCTGTGGGGCGCGGCGGATGGCCGAAAGTGCCGCCTTGCTGGTTGATGAAGTACTGCCTGAACAACCCATGCGTCAGTGGGTGTTGAGCTTCCCGTTTCAGCTGCGTTTCCTGTTTGGGGTCGTTTGCGGGAAGGGGCGGAATCCTACGCTAAGGCTTTGGCCAGCGATATTCTCCGGTGAGATTGATGTGTTCCCAGGGGATAGGAGAAGTCGCTTGATATCTAGTATGACGTCTGTCGCACCTGCTTGATCGCGGCCGCGATAGCTAGATCGCGTTGCTCCTCTTCTCCATCCGCGTTCCAAGCTGCGGAAAGGCACCCATAAGCGTACGCCTGGTCGAGCAGGCGACGCGGATCGACGTCCAGCGCACGAGAGAATGCGTCCGCCATCTGTGCAATGCGTCTAGGATCGAGACAAAGGTCGTCTCTGTCAGCCGGATCGTAGAACATATTGGCGGCGCCAAAGCCCACTTCACCGACCAGACCGACGGGATCTATCACCAGCCAGCCGCGACTGGAGAACATGATGTTTTCATGATGCAGATCGCCATGTAGCCCACGCAGTTCCGAGGCATTGCTCATCATTTGATCGGCTATAATCGCCGCGTGGACGTAGTCAGTTTGACAACCTGCGTTTTGATCATCGCGCGCCCGCTGAAACAAAGCTGCAAAGCGATCCCGGATCGGGAGAAGGGCAGAAGGCAGGGGTTCCTCAGATGCGGCATACAGCTTCGCCATTAGTTCCGCTGCAATTTCGGTCGCCTGGTAGTCGCCGTGCTCGGCAACGATGTGAGAGAGCATTCGCTCCCCGGCATATTCGAGCAACATCAGATTGTTCTCACGACCGAGCAACCGGACTGCTCCCCTCCCATTGCGCCATACCAGATAGTCGGCCCCGCGCAGTTCATCAGCAATGTCTTCTATAGGTTTCAATCCCTTGACGATTGCAGGAGTCGGGGTCTGACGCTCAGTGGAACGAAAACTCACGTTAAGCAACGTTTTCTGCCTCTGACGCCTCTTTTAATGGTCTCAGATGTCCTTTGGTCACCAGTTCTGCCAGCGTGAAGGAATAATGGCCGAGCATATTGATATGTCCGTGGCAAAGCGGGGAGAGGCGTGCGATATCTTCATCATTCAGTGTTTCACCCTGCGCCCGGAGATGATCCAGGGCTGCCTGCATATAAATAGTGTTCCATAACACGACGGCGTTAGTGACCAGCCCCAGTGCGCCCAGTTGATCTTCCTGACCGTCGGTATATCGTTTTCTTATCTCACCTTTTTGACCGTGACAGATGGCTCTGGCAACGGCATGGCGACTTTCTCCCCGATTAAGCTGGGTCAGAATGCGCCGGCGGTAATCTTCATCATCAATATAATTAAGCAGATACAGCGTTTTGTTGATGCGCCCCACTTCAATGATTGCCTGAGTCAGTCCGGAAGGACGTTCACTTTTCAGCAATGAACGGACCAGCACTGAAGCCTGTACTTTGCCCAGCTTCAGGGAGCCAGCGGTCCGGATCATTTCGTCCCACTGAAGGACTATTTTTCGGGGATCTGATTGCCCTCTGGCAATATCATTCAGCACGCCATAGTCGGCATCATGGTCCATTCGCCAGAAAACCGAAGCACCGGCATCAGCCAGGCGTGGAGAAAACTGGTATCCCAGCAGCCAGAAAAGGCCAAAGACAAGTTCGCTGGCACCTGCTGTATCGGTCATAATTTCGGTTGGATTCAGCCCGGTCTCCTGTTCCAGAAGACCTTCCAGCACAAAGATAGAGTCCCTCAGCGTCCCCGGTATAACGATGCCATGAAAGCCGGAATACTGATCGGACACAAAGTTGTACCAGGTGATCCCTCTGTTATTACCAAAGTATTTGCGGTTCGGTCCGGCATTGATTGTTCTGACTGGCGTAACAAAGCGCATTCCATCTGCAGATGCCACTTCTCCTCCACCCCATATCTGTGCCAGTGGCAGCGTTGCCTGAAAATCAACCAGTCTGGCATTAGCGCTGGTGATAGTTTCAGCCCGCAGATAGTTCGCTTTTGTCCAGTTCAGCCGGTGTCGGGTCAGTGCAGGAACATTTGATCTGATCAGTGGTTCCAGACCGATATTGCAGGCTTCAGCCATCAGCACGGCGCTGATGCTGACGGGCAGATCATCAACTCTGGCACTGGCTTCACTAGCATGGAAAAACTCATCAGCAAATCCGGTATGGGCGTTAATTTCGAGCAGCAACTCCGTTAAATCCACCGGAGGGAGTAGATCACTGATCATTTTGCTCAGTCGTTTCAGACTGTCCGGCTCATCAAGACTGGCGAGGGGAGAAATTGTCAACCGGGGCTTCGGGCCAGAAACATCGAGTTCGACAGCCTCATTTTCGCAAAGACGTGCAGCAACCTGTCTGTAACGACTATCAAGCTGATGACCCAGAGATTTTATTGCTTCCTGCGGGTCTGTCGGGTGCCCCAAAGAACGATAAACCTTAATCCGGTTTGCCTGCCAGTCAGCACCCTGTAGTAATCTTGCACGAGGATCTCCCCACCGGTTACTGCCGGTAACGTAGACATCCCTCCGCCTCAGACTATCCTGCAGTTTACTGAGAAAGCAGAGCGTGTATCCCCTGCGGGTGATATGTTTTTCCTTGTTAATCACCAGCCGTTTCCATGACCGACTGATAATTTCCGTTGGTGCGTCGTCAAAAAACTGCCGCCGTGAGCTGAACTCCCGGCTGAGGTAGTCACAGGCATTCAGAGTGGTAACCCCGGCAGGTGCGGATGAAAATTTAACGGTATTCAGCAGATGGGGCAGGAAACGACGAACGCGCCCGTACTGCTCCACCATTTCTTCATGAAAATTATCGTCTGAGGGCCGGGCAATTTCACGGACAAGCGTGATGATTTCAGCCAGCTTTTGCCTTGGGATGTAGCTGAACACCTCAGCACGAATCGATTCGTCCGGTGTTTCTTCTTTCAGCAGGTACGAACATGCGCTGGCGAGCGCCAATGCAGATTTATCCAGATCCTTCAGCGAGCGGAGCCGTTTTTTCTGCCCAATCTTTCTGGCGTCACGGATGATAACGGCCAGCATGGCGTCCAGAACGTCCAATGCATCATCCAGCGCCAGCGTTTCCCATGCAAGGACAAAGGCAACCAGAACCGCCATCCTTTTCTGCGGTGACATCCTGGCAATATTGAACACCGAAGTCATACCAGCATAACGTGCGAGATTTTTCAGGCGCACAGCCGGGAGTGTACTCAGGTTTTCAGCATGCAGGCCAAAATCGTTCAGAGTTTTCCAGCGTTCAATTGCTTCATTAAACGCCGGACCACTGATGGTCACAGGGCCCTTTTTCAGTGATTCCAGTAAAGACAGGCGGCTGCAATCAGTTGGCCCCAGCAGCATCTCCAGCTGTGAACGCTGTTCGGCTGACGGTATCAGTGCCAGTTTGTTCCACAGGCGCAACGTCGCCTTTTCCCTTACCTCTGAAATCAACCGGGTCAGCGTAGTGGCTCCGGGGAGAATAATACGATGTTGCATAAGCCACCCTGTCGCCAGATCGAAAAGCAGGCCAGGACGTTCGTTGCTTATCCAGCTCCGGGTATATAAAAGACGGGTAAGGCGAAATGTCCAGGGCCAGGCAAATTCACGATACTGATAGTGCTGACGTATCAGCGCTGCATGCTCACGGCGGGTATTTTCCCTCTGACCGTATTCTGCAAGAACGGTGATATCACGAATCCCGAGCTGTCTGGCGGTAAAATGCCGGACGCCGGAAGGAATATGATTCATATCGGTGAGGAAGGTGCCCAGAAAACGGACACATCCAATTTGCAGGGCAATGCCCAGACGGTTGTGATCACCTCTGCTTTTTCCGATAAATTCCTTGTCTGCTTCATCAAGGTGAAAATATCGTGCCAGCTGAAGCTCATCCGGTTCACCGGTGAATCTGCCATAGCTTTCAGTCTGCTCAGTGGTCAGAAAGTCAACGGGCATATCGGCCTCCCTGCCTGACGGGCATTTAGTAACATTTTTGCAACCGTACGAAATGTTATAAATTATCGGACATCGTAAAACTGTTACATTAATATGTCTATTAAATCGTAAATTTGTAATAATAGACATGAGTTGTCCGATATTCGATTTAAGGTACATTTTTATGCGACTTTTTGGTTACGCTCGGGTCTCAACCAGTCAGCAGTCTCTTGATCTTCAGGTCAGAGCACTCAAAGACGCAGGTGTGAAAGCAAACCGTATATTTACCGATAAGGCATCCGGCAGTTCAACAGATCGGGAAGGGCTGGATTTGCTGAGGATGAAGGTGGAGGAAGGTGATGTCATTCTGGTTAAGAAGCTCGACCGTCTTGGCCGCGACACTGCCGATATGATCCAACTGATAAAGGAATTTGACGCTCAGGGCGTGGCAGTCCGGTTCATTGATGACGGGATCAGTACCGACGGTGATATGGGGCAAATGGTGGTCACCATCCTGTCGGCTGTGGCACAGGCTGAACGCCGGAGGATCCTAGAGCGCACGAATGAGGGCCGACAGGAAGCAAAGCTGAAAGGAATCAAATTTGGCCGCAGGCGTACCGTGGACAGGAACGTCGTGCTGACGCTTCATCAGAAGGGCACTGGTGCAACGGAAATTGCTCATCAGCTCAGTATTGCCCGCTCCACGGTTTATAAAATTCTTGAAGACGAAAGGGCCTCGTGATACGCCTATTTTTATAGGTTAATGTCATGATAATAATGGTTTCTTAGACGTCAGGTGGCACTTTTCGGGGAAATGTGCGCGGAACCCCTATTTGTTTATTTTTCTAAATACATTCAAATATGTATCCGCTCATGAGACAATAACCCTGATAAATGCTTCAATAATATTGAAAAAGGAAGAGTATGAGTATTCAACATTTCCGTGTCGCCCTTATTCCCTTTTTTGCGGCATTTTGCCTTCCTGTTTTTGCTCACCCAGAAACGCTGGTGAAAGTAAAAGATGCTGAAGATCAGTTGGGTGCACGAGTGGGTTACATCGAACTGGATCTCAACAGCGGTAAGATCCTTGAGAGTTTTCGCCCCGAAGAACGTTTTCCAATGATGAGCACTTTTAAAGTTCTGCTATGTGGTGCGGTATTATCCCGTGTTGACGCCGGGCAAGAGCAACTCGGTCGCCGCATACACTATTCTCAGAATGACTTGGTTGAGTACTCACCAGTCACAGAAAAGCATCTTACGGATGGCATGACAGTAAGAGAATTATGCAGTGCTGCCATAACCATGAGTGATAACACTGCGGCCAACTTACTTCTGACAACGATCGGAGGACCGAAGGAGCTAACCGCTTTTTTGCACAACATGGGGGATCATGTAACTCGCCTTGATCGTTGGGAACCGGAGCTGAATGAAGCCATACCAAACGACGAGCGTGACACCACGATGCCTGCAGCAATGGCAACAACGTTGCGCAAACTATTAACTGGCGAACTACTTACTCTAGCTTCCCGGCAACAATTAATAGACTGGATGGAGGCGGATAAAGTTGCAGGACCACTTCTGCGCTCGGCCCTTCCGGCTGGCTGGTTTATTGCTGATAAATCTGGAGCCGGTGAGCGTGGGTCTCGCGGTATCATTGCAGCACTGGGGCCAGATGGTAAGCCCTCCCGTATCGTAGTTATCTACACGACGGGGAGTCAGGCAACTATGGATGAACGAAATAGACAGATCGCTGAGATAGGTGCCTCACTGATTAAGCATTGGTAACTGTCAGACCAAGTTTACTCATATATACTTTAGATTGATTTAAAACTTCATTTTTAATTTAAAAGGATCTAGGTGAAGATCCTTTTTGATAATCTCATGACCAAAATCCCTTAACGTGAGTTTTCGTTCCACTGAGCGTCAGACCCCGAGTCCCGTCTGGCAATGAAACTTTCCAAACGAGGCTGGAAAAGGTGTCCGCAATGAGAACAGGTTGCGAAACGTGCCAATGAGCAGGAAAAACAGGCGGCATGAACATCAACCCCAAGTCAGAGGGTCCAATCGCAGATAGAAGGCAAGGCGTTCGCGGTCGGGGGCTTCGATCCCCAATACATTGAATAGGACAGCGAAGGCGCGCTCTGCTTCATCTGGCGCTGCCCAGTTCTCTTCGGCGTTAGCAATCATGAGTGCCAAATCGGCATAGCGATCTGCTGTTCCGAGCCGCCCAAGGTCGATCAGACCCGTGCATTGAAGAGTTTTAGGGTCCACCATGAAGTTCGGCATGCAGGGATCACCATGGCAAACAACCATATCGGTGCGCTCTTGGTCGAGCCGCACCGGTAGCTCTCGTTCGACACGAGCCAAAAGATCGAGCTGCGGCGTACTCTTGTCCTCGTCCGGTAAGAAGTCGGGATTGACGGCATTGCGGGACACCACATCAACGGCGCGTCCGAACATTCGCGACAGCCTGCGCTCAAACGGACATTGATCAACCGATAGGCTGTGAACAGCGCCAAGTTGCTGCCCCATTGACGGCCACGCTTTGAGCAAATCCGCTCCAGACAGATCAGCCGCCGGTACTCCCGGAATTGCCGTTATCACCAAGCATGCACCCTCCTGTTCCTCCTGCCAGTTGATGACCTCGGGGCAAGCCACACCTCGACCTTTGAGCCAAATGAGGCGGTCACGCTCTCCAGCGAGCTCACCGCGGCGGGAAGCAGGTGCGATTTTCGCGAAGGCATGCCCGTCACCACGTCGAAAAACAAAATCACCAGATTCTCCGCCTCTGACAGGCAACCAGTCAGAATGCGATTCACCAAAAAAAATATTAGTTCGATTCAATGGAGGTTCCTTCAGTTTTCTGATGAAGCGCGAATATAGAGAAATATCCCGAATGTGCAGTTAACGAATTCTTGCGGTTTCTTTCAGCGCCGCCAATACCGCCAGCCCGTCGCGCAAGGGGCGCGGCTCGTGTGTGCGGATGAAGTCAGCTCCACCTGCGGCGGCGGCAAGCTCTGCAGCGAGTGTCGCGGCCCCGACATCCCCCGGACCACGGCCTGTGAGCGCGCGCAGAAAGGATTTGCGCGAAACAGACAGAAGCACCGGCAAATCGAAGCGCAGCCGCAATTCATCGAACCGCGCCAGCACCGAGAGCGAGGTTTCGGGAGCAGCCCCCAGAAAAAACCCCATGCCGGGATCAAGGACAAGGCGGTTGCGTTTGATACCGGCACCCGTCAGCGCCGCGATGCGCGCGTCAAAGAACGCCGCAATGTGATCCATGATGTCGCCAGCGGGTGCCTCGCGCCGATCTGCCTGCCCGTCTTGCACCGAATGCATAACGACGAGTTTGGCAGATGATTTCGCCAATTGCGGATAGAACGCAGCGTCTGGAAAACCGCGAATATCATTGAGATAGGCCACACCACGCGACAAGGCATAGGCTTGCGTCGCGGGTTGATAACTGTCGAGCGAGACGGGAATGCCATCTGCCTTGAGCGCGTCCAGCACCGGCGCGATACGCGCGATTTCTGTGTCGGACGAAACAGGCGCGGCGTCGGGATTGCTGGATGCCGGACCGAGGTCGATCACATCTGCCCCCTCGGCCATCAGCTTACGCGCCTGCGCAATGGCTGCGTCTGGCGCCAGATACCGGCCTCCATCGGAGAAACTGTCCGAGGTTATGTTGACGATGCCGAAAATGATGAGCGATTTATTCATGGGGGCTTCTATAATAATAATAATCGAGCATGAGTCTCATACGGATGCTCGGGTCGAAAGGGAATCCCCAGGCGAGTAACCTGTTTGCGGTGATCCATTAGCTGCAGGAGCAGAATAGCATACATCTGGAAGCAAAGCCAGGAAAGCGGCCTATGGAGCTGTGCGGCAGCGCTCAGTAGGCAATTTTTCAAAATATTGTTAAGCCTTTTCTGAGCATGGTATTTTTCATGGTATTACCAATTAGCAGGAAAATAAGCCATTGAATATAAAAGATAAAAATGTCTTGTTTACAATAGAGTGGGATCTGGGAATTCATACCAATATCCATAGAAGTGAATCTATTACGAACGTGGGGAACCCTGGCACCATTTTTTGTGCTGCCCATATTTGTTTTCATGTATAATTCATAATCAAAGCGTTCATCCTGATTTAGCTTAACTGATTAAAATCCGTAGATTATGATTTTATCAGTTTTGTGACTTTATTTATTATGGGGAGCTTACCCAGTATTTCGAAATTATCGGGAGAACACTTGTACCATCTGTTTGAGCCTGCAAGTATTTCTCTGTCCCATCGTCTGACCCTCTCCCCGTTTCTGAGTATGCATATCATATAGTTTTCGGGCACCATCAGTGTCCGGGCTGCCAGAAGACTATTTTTAAACGTCAGGGAAGTGATATTGATATCTTCTCCGGAATTTTTACGATAAATAACAGACCATGAGTTTGTTTCCGGGCTACTAATACACATTTATTGTACCTCTGGTGATGGATTGAAATCCTGAATCCTCCGCTTACTATGGTGAGCGGAGGAGATTAATAATCGCGTAAAGGTTGTTATTAAAATCAGCCATACAGGTGTTATCAGAATCTTTTTTTACGACTCTCTTGTTTTCCACCTGATGGTGTCTGAGCGACATTTTTTTTATGGGGCGGGGATGCAGTTAGATCCGGTACAGGTAACAGCATCTCCAGGGGGAGCAGAGTATTCAGAATCGCCTTCACTGAAGGTATATCTTCAGGACCGGAGTGTTCCTCTTCCGGACGATTCAGTGTGATATAACATACCCGGCGTTCTTCCCTGGTTGTGTTATTGATAGTGTGCACAGCCTTTTTCCACAGTTCGTTTGCCCGGGATTCGATATCTGTATCATATTGCGGAAGCAGATCCAGTGATGTCTGCGCTGTTGCCAACTGGCGCTGGAATGTATCAATGATACGGTAAGGCTCTGTACGGTTTTTACGACGTTTACGGGATGGTTTTGCTGTCAGTACACCGATGATGCTGCTGACATGCTCCGGTGTGGGGAGCCTGCGCTGCACTGTCCTGGGGACGAGACGGCGGAGACGCTCCAGCCGGGGGGCTTCAACGGAAATATAGCGGTTGATGACCACCGGATCACTGTCGCAACTTTTCTCGCTGTCCGGAATATACACAGAGGCTGACGGCACCACATCCCCCTGGAAAACGGTAAAGAACTCACCAGCATTCAGTCTGATCAAATCCTGCACGTCGATTTTGCTTTCCATCTGGATGGTGATCTGGTTACCGTCCACCCAGGACTCACCCATCACACCATCGTGGCGCTGCAGGCTGCCCATTCTGGCCCGTGCCTCTTCACCGGCGGCATTTTTCACCGTTCTTGCCGTTTTGTCGTCACTGACAATGCGTCCGGCGAATTTGGTGCCGGCGTTCTGCATCAGTGTGGCGGTGTTGGTGGCGGAGGTCTGCCCTTCAATTCGCTCCTGATCCTGCGCCGTCATTATCAGGGAAAACTCCAGTGAACGTACCTGGGTGGCCTCCACAGCAATGCGGTCTGTGTAGTAGGCACCGACTTCGTCAAGGATACAGATATAGGGGAAGCTGCCTTTGTATTTTTTGACTTCCAGGGTCTGTGCATCTGTGCCTTCCAGCCGGTAGCCCAGGTCACGGGCGAGGAGCATGCTCTGCTGGGTGACGAACATACGACCGAGTGCCGACGTGGTATGAGCCGATGTGTCCAGTGCAGGGATCATCACAATCAGAATGCGGTCGCTGTGAATACTGTCGCGAATATCGATGTCGCCGGCATCTGCCGCAAAGACGTCCCCGAAGGTTTCGGCAAAGGTTGTGAACGTTTCCGAGAACTGACCGGAGAGATAAGCATGCTGTTTACGGGGCTCCTCAGTCCAGGCTGACGGCGTTCTCACCAGTGACATATCGAATCCCGGGACATCCTGCAGGTAGTTTCGCAGTGGTGCGATAGCTTCTTCCGGCCACTGGTCATCAAGGCCACGGCAATAGAGTTTTGCCATCCCTTCCAGCGTCATATGTTCCCGTAACATCTGCAGGGACATGGTTTTACCTTCCCGGACGCACCAGAATTTTGTGCCAAAGACCAGGGCCTTGTTCATGGCTATCGCCCGTGACTGCCATTCACCGCCCTGAACGTTCTGGGGCAGCATGGACTGCATGGTTTCGGCGGTGAAGGCTTCGGTGCTGAATGCGAACGGGTTCCAGGTGTTTGACTGTGGGCGGGATTTTTCGCCGCTCTGAATGATTTCACTGCGGGATTTTCCGCCGTTCATGAAGTTGATGACTTCGATATCATCCTCCCTGCCAAAACGTCGGGAGAGATACCAGATTGTCCTCGTGGTATCGTTCTGTGCCTTTCCGTCAACAAAGGTAAAGCCTCTTCCCCAGCAGAGCGGGTTGAGCAGCCAGGCAAAGGTGGTTTCTGTTTTACCGCCACCGGTGGTGGCAAAAAACATGACATGCCGGGTGAGGTCATCCATGCTCAGCCAGAGCTCACGACCGATATCGTTGATACGGCGGTAACCGACATAAAAAATCCCCCGGGCGGGGAATGTTTCATCCGCTTCATACTGAAACAGGGTGGGCCAGAAGCTGAAGAGGCTTCTCCTGACCTTTCTGTCCTGGGAGGGGTCATCAAGGCTGAGTGTCATGGGCATACGCAGGGGGCATCGCCAGCGTTGCAGCATGAATATCACGGAGGTGACCAGGGTGAACAGCAGGCAGACAGGAAGGGCCAGTGGCCATATCAGCGCCGTAATGATACTGCCGGCCAGACACAGACCAGTGATGTTCAGGTTATGCAGTGCATTCCACAACGGGTTTCCCCAGGCCGTGCGGTGTATGAGGTCAGGATTAACGTGGTGCTGGCTCATTGTGATACTCCTCGCTATCTGTTGCTTTCAGGAAGAGGCGAACGGAAGTGGCGTCTTTCAGGATGCCGGACGGCAGGTGCCAGCCGGTATCTGATAACACCCAGGGGGTTCCGCCAAAACCGAACTGGCGGAAAGCCTGGTTATTGACATCGATGGCAGCACGTGCGGCGGTCAGACACTGTCCATCCTGTGCGGCCGGTGCATCGCCGGTGGGGGCCATACCACTGTCAGCGGAATACAGCTGATGCCATCCGGTCGCCCGTTTTTGTGAGTCCGGTTCACACAGCAGCGGAGCAGTCCGCTTTGTACTGGACTCCCCGCCAATCACGGAGACCGGATAAATCACCACGCTGAATTCCCGGGCCAGTTGCTTAAGCGCGGGTTCCAGCAGACGGCAGTTGATGCATGCGGGGTCAAGGAAGGCGTACAGCGTGCGTTCATGACCAGTGGACAGGTTAATGGTGAACATCCCCCGGTCTGCGTTGCGTTTAAGTACTGTGGCCAGATTACGGCGGGCCTCAGCGGCCTGAACGTGTTGTTCTTCCGTCACTGCCGTCGGGGCGGGGGCAGAAGAAGGTTCCTGCTGTGTGGGAGCCGGGCGGGCCGGGATGCTGTTAACATGATGTTCCGTATGTGGGCGTGGTGTCTCTGTGTCGGTTACTGGTTCAGCTCTCCATTCCTGAGATGTAGGGTAAGCCAGCGTGGAAGGGGGCTCTGCCTTCATCCAGTGGTAACCTGCAACTGTCGCCGGCAGAGCAATTCCGGCGATAAAGCCACACATCAGTGTCCGCCAGAAGCCATTTTTCCGGGAGGGATGTTTTCCTTTTCCGGCATATTCGGCATCCAGGCAGGCATCAATCGCTGAGAGCATTCTGCCGATGTGATGTCCGGGACGTTCTGCATCAACGGTATCAACAAGCACCGTTTCGGTTATTTCGCGAAAAGGGGAACTGAAGGACAGGTGCATCAGCCTGTTATTACGGTTAATCAGTGCGCCCAGTTCTGTGACTGGCAGGATGGCAATCACCTCCCGATTACCGTCAGGGTACAGGGCGATCAGGGACAGGTGTTTATTATTCAGTGTTGCAGTGTAGTGGATGGTCATTGTTCTTTTTCCTTGTCGGCGGGATGCTGTTTTTCGGTGGTTTCGGTGGTTTCGGTGGTTTCGGTGGTTTCACCAGTGTCAGTGTCTTCGTCGTTATCATGGCGGCGGGGTATCACGTCATCCGTGAGTGACCAGCGGGTCCTGATCTGACGTTTACGATCGCGATCTGGCTGAGGTTCGTCCCATATCAGGCCCAGCCCCAGCATGTCCCGTCGAAGCCCTTCAATGGCCTCTTCCACACAGGGTTCCGGGCAGGGGAGGCCGAGACGGCTGGCTTCATTTTCTGCCCGGGCAACGGCCACCACGCCGGCCCCTTCGATGAAGCCTTTTGTGGTGTTTGCCCGGTGAAGGGCATAGAAGAGCGTCCGGTCAACGCCCTTGAGCCACAGCCAGTTCGGAGGCGTCAGGCGCAAATCATGTGCGTAAAGCCAGACCAGACCGCTGCGAACGTAACGGTGCTGCCTGAGCCACTGTTGTGCGCCTTCTGTTTTGATGACCCGGATAAAGGCGTTTCTGGCCAGTGAATACACCGGCGTGCTGAAACGCCCCTGGTCCCGTTTACTTTTGAGCCTGCAGGAGAGATTGAGGTTGTTCATCAGGGCTACCGCTGCTTTCCGGTCACCGAGGAAGAACTGCAGGCCAAAGATGGCAAAGAGCGCTTTTTCATGTGGGGCCATGTCTTTCCAGCTGGTCAGTGGTTGCCCCAGTTGCGCCATGAAGCACTGGCGTGTGGACGCAACATCGAGCTGCATGTTGCGGATAAGGTTGTTCTGCTCCACAAAGACTTCGGGGGTTAGTGCGACACGGCGCTCGGGACGTTTTTGTCCGTGGAAGAGTCTGTTGTTGTCTCCATCAGCCAGAACGGGGGCGATCGCCGGTGACAGAGCTGAAAAAATATGGGGCAGTGTGTGGATATTCAGTGGCCTGCGGGTAAAACGGGGCTGGGCCGGATGGTGAAACCACATCCACAGAAAGCCGAATGTCATGGGAAGCAGAATCAACCAGAGGATCCCCACTGTCCGGGACATAACATCCAGCCACTGGCCGAAAGTGATGGTTGCCGCGTTGTTAGCAGTGATGGCCAGCAGGTTGTAACGGGGGGCGGCAAAGTTGTGAAAGGGCCCCCAGTCAATCATGCCCCACAGTGTGTGCAGGATCAGGCAGGAGGCGAAGACGATTTCAGGTAAAAAGCGCCAGATGATAATCGCAAAGAGCAGGCATATGGCACCGACGATATACCATATAGCCATTGGATCTTCGGCGGCAGACGTCTGTTGGTAAGACACGGGGATTCCTCCATCGATAAATAGATAAATTTCGGGATGAGGCTGAGTGGAATTAATGCGAACAATCGCCGGTAATGACTGGGCAGGGCTGAATTCAGCAGGGCATTTTCACAGGAACAGCAGAAGGTGGTGAGAGACAGGCACAAAAAAGCCGACTGGTGAGGCCGGCTTTTTTGCGATCCCAGGGAGAGTGGGTGGCTCTGGCCCGGAGGAAGTCTCTTTTCAACTAACGTTACCAGAATATCGTTATATTCACCTGATCGCAATCTGTTCGTTACAGTCTATTGTTCCGGGAGTAGCGATATCGCCTGAAACAAGTATAATCAGCAAGTTAGCCTTGTCTGGAGACTTACCTTCGCATCAATCCATCGGGACTATGGATCTGTGCTATTCAAAGACCTGGCCGGACAAACAGGTGGTGCTGCGTCTGGTGCTCTGGCCGGAGGAAGTCTCTTTTCAGCTAACAATGAAAGAGCTGTTGTGACAGGCAATGTAAGAGTAAACAACAGTGATTTCCTCCATTGATGGAGAAACGGATGATTAACCTGTTAATCATCGTTCTCAGGGCGGTTGTTGCTGTGGCTAACGCAGTGATAGCAATCCTGGAACTGATCCGGGAACTGGTTGACTGATAATCCCGGAAACGTACTTAAGGGCAGAGGGTCACCGCCCTCTGCCCTTTAATAATCTACGGACAGATTACTTTCTGTACTTCCAGAGCCTGTTTCTGTGAGTCAAACATGAGCTGGTTTTTACCGACTACACCCAAGTAAATATATTCGATATCTCCCATTTGCCGTATTTTCGTAAAATTCAACAGGAAATATTCAACGGGAGTGAGAGAACTGCTGTCCGGGGAGGAGGTACAGACGCAAAAAAACCGACTGGTGAGGCCGGTTTTTTTGCGATTCCGGATCGAAGTTGGTAGCCCTGACCGGAAGATAACTGCCTATAACTGACTATGAAATAATACGGCTGAAATAATATTTCTGCAAGCACAGTATAAGTATATACTCGGTGTGTCAGCTTTGAGGCACGTTCTTTCCGGCATATCGTTCACCGGGATGAACAGGTTGCAAGTCCTGGCCAAAACATCAGGTGGTGCTGGTTTTGGTGCTCTGGCCGGAGAAGAACTGTCTATAACTGACACTATAGAAAACGTGGCGACAGGCAATGTAAGGGCAAACCACGGTGTTCTTTCTCCATTGATGGAGAAGCGGATGATTAACCTGTTAATCATCGTTCTCAGGGCGGTTGTTGCTGTGGCTAACGCAGTGATAGCAATCCTGGAACTGATCCGGGAACTGGTTGACTGATAATCCCGGAAACGTACTTAAGGGCAGAGGGTCACCGCCTTCTGCCCTTTAACAAAATATGCTCAGGTTAAAAATCGAAAACCTTCCTGCACTTCCTGTGCCTGTTCCCGTGAGTCAAACATGAGCCGGCTTTTACCCGGAACTCCCCAGGAAATATATTCTACATCCACCCACCATTTTCCGTATTCTTCATACGGTCCGGATATCACTTTAGTGACAAATGCATCAACCAGGTTCATTTTTACACCTTTCTGTTATTCTGCTTATTACGACCAGCAGACAGCAAATATTAAAAATAACGCGGCGGTAAAAATGGCAATTTTTTCCATGCTGTATTTTTGCCATTTATTTTCTTTGAAATGGTTTTTTTCTTCATATCAGCAAATAATTATTTCTTATTCTGTTTTCTCCAGGTCCATGGTGGTACCGGATTTTTATCTGCCCATAATCCCCGCTTCAGGGCGCGGGCATCACGCTGGAGCGGCGGGAGAGTATAGTCATTATTGTAGTCCGGGTACACCCAGGCAGCGCCGTTACGGACCTGCCAGCGATTTGCTTCTGTGCCGTCAGCGGTATAGACCCGGCCGAGAATACGGCCATACCTGTCTGTCTGCGCGTATTGCACGGTTACGGGCTTTCCGGCCACCAGGTCCTTCAGCTGAGTGGCTGACCAGCGTCCAAAGGGCTGTTTCTTTTCCGGTGCATCAATATTAGCCAGACGGACCCTGACAGGCTTTTTGTCCTGTAATATTTCCAGCGTATCACCATCAAGAACGCGGATGACGTGCCCCTGAATCTGTGCGGCACAGAGAGAGGCGGAAAAAATAATGGTGAGTGAAAATATATATTTTATCATTTCATCGTCTCCTTTTTATTTATGAAAACAGGTGCAATTAATATTGCGAAATAATAACGTTCAGGTGTGTTTTTTTTGGCAGTGTGATACTTCACGCAGGGCATGAATTCCAGTACGCTGATATCCGTGATGATACGGCAACAGATATCCGGTGACGGTATGCAGGAACATATTGATTATCAGATTGAGAAATATCAGTTCAGGGCCAGGAATGAGTCACCGCGACTGATGCGCCAGTGGGAAGATGTCATGCGTGAATGCCGTGATACCGGAGCAGGAGCCAGGGAGCGGCTGCGGATTGCCTTACTTAATGTTGATTATGTGACCAGTTTTGAACTGCCGTTTCGTCTGCTGTTAACCCGGACACCGCAGATGATTGACAGCGTGCGGCGGGAATGGCAGCTCAGCCAGAAAAAAGTTGTATTCAATGAGCGGCAGCGGGGATGTGTATACAGTCTGCAGAATGACTTATCCGGCGTGCCGGATAGCTTCAGTTACAGTCTTGCGACGCGAATACGGCGGGCGGACAGCTATGGCATGACGACGCGTTGTTTCACTGATATAGCCGGGCAGGTTAAAGCCCCGACAGCACGGCTGAAACTGGCGCTGGAAAGCGGGTTAATTGTCACCGCGCTGGATGGTCTGTTCTGGCTTGGTATTCAACGTATTGCCGCAGATGTGCAGCGGCTGCGTCAGTCCGGAATGACAATCATCACCCGGGATGTTGAGGTCTCAGACTCGCTGACCGGAACCACACGGGTTGTTTCCGGGTACAGCCTTTGATTTATGCAACAAAGTATCGCAGCGTCGAATATGAGCTATGGCCAGATTTTTGTTAATCGTGGTTGTTGCAACATGTAAGGCGAATGACCACACTATTCTGGCACGCTCGTAATCATGCTGAAATTCTGCTTCCTGTCCTGCCGTGATGAGTTCCGACCAGGACATACGGCGAAGTGTATGTCTGTCAGTAATATCCGTCATGAGCTCTCAGCCTCCTCCTTCGTATTTCCGTCAGAAACACAAACGCCCCGCAGAGAAAATTCGCCAACATTCTCCTTTTTAATGGCGCGCAATGCATCGCGGCAGGCCCGTTCGGTATGAAAGGCCTGGCTGTGCACCGCCAGTGTGGGCTGACGGGCATCACCGGAAGAGACATTAAAGGGCGATGAAAGCCAGAAAATCAGTAGCCACATGCGTCACACCTCGTCCTTTTTATGCGGGTATCTGGACAGAATATTGAGCGCCTGTAATGGCGCTTCATGCATTTCACGGATACAACGGGCATCGGTGATATTTTCCCGGTAATGTGTGGTTTCCAGCATCATATGATGCATATGGAGCATCCGGGCCAGGGCTGCGCGGAGTTCTTCAATATGTTGTTCATGGGAATGCTGGCGGGGCTGTATCCGGCAGAGAGGGATAACCTCCACATCATCCGGGTGCGCGCGAAGCCACGCGTCAGTGACTGCAATGTCGTCAGTGTAAAACCATGTGCCGGATGTCCCGTTGGCCAGAAAACGCATTTTCCAGGTTTCTGGGGTGGCGGTTGTGTTGTTATCTTTCATGGTGCCACCACTCATTCAACAGGCTTAATGCTGTCCAGGCGCAGTCTGCTCAGACTGTCGTGGCTGCCACAGCGGCGTCCAGTGCTTTTGCTGTAGCACTCCTGCCCCCTGATACACCATGCCGTTGGCGTTTCGTAGAGGCTGACACGTCGGGTTTTATCTTTAATGATGAGAAGCCCGGTGTGAGTTTTTGTCTTTTTCATCGGTGGGGTACAAACGCAGAAATTTTGTTGTCATCAGTTTTTGCCTGCAGAGGCCTGAAAAGACAGCGTTTTCAGGCCCTGTTCAGGTTAGTGAATATTCTTGCCTGGCTTTTCGGCAATATCAATCCCCTGAAGTTGCATGGATATCCCATGCCCATTGAGCATCTGGCTGTCCATGGAATGGATACCGCATGTCATCATCAGGTTGTAACAAAGCGTACTCAGCATGGTGAGCGCCTCTTCTGAGGATTTACAATGTGTATTCATAAGGGCCAGAAACTGCTCAACAACATCCGGGTTAATGCTGGTACTGTGTATTTCATCCTTCATGATGTGTCCTTGTTTTTTATTATTTTGCATTTCAGAAAATAACACGATGCCTGCAGCCCGGAAAACAGATGTGTGCACACGTAGTCACTTTCCGGCTTTATTTCTGTCCCTGACACAAAATACGTGGTGGCATGAAAAGGATTGTGGCGGACAGGAAAACGATTAGAATAGCGGCGGGCGCTTGAGGCTGTATGCCGAAAGCGTTTTGTGGACGGCATGTAGCAGAAAGCCCCAGGCGATTTTTTTATCAATCAACCCAGGGCCCACTGTAATGCCTAGACAACATTATAGTAGCCCGATGACGGCCGAAAGGCAATGGAGGGGCTGCGATGCCACAACGAACGTTTTTAATGATGTTAATCGTCGTCTGTGTGACGATACTGTGTTTTGTCTGGATGGTGAGGGATTCGCTTTGCGGATTTCGTATCGAGCAGGGAAATACGGTGTTTGTGGCAACGTTAGCCTACGAAGTTAAACGTTAACGGGCAACACGGCGGCAAGACATCTGCCGCCGGATTGTTGCGAAGGCTGACCTCAATGCGCCTTGTTTGTCTTTTTTACCGGACGACTGCTGGATGCTGCTGTCCGGCAGCTATTATTTTTTCCGTCCTGTGCGTCATCAATTATGACAGTCGCTCTCATTTGGTTGTCTCTGGTTAGATGTATTATTAGATATTTTCGGGGTAATTCGATAAAAGTTATCCACTTCAGCACCAGACTGAATGATATATGCAATAAGATCTAAACGATGAATCTCGTATCGTGTACGTAACTCCATCATTTCACGCCATGCTAAAATCCTTGATGTTTTCAGTTCAGCCTCTATAAGTTTCCATGTGTTTGTTGAGATGGCATGTTCTTCCAGCTGACGTAACGAGAACCTATCACTAATGACCAACCATCCCCATCCTCGAGTATGTGCCCATTTGCGACCTGCATTACTTTTTATTCTCGTGAGACTCAAGGTCATTCGGTCTGTTGGCTTCACTTCCATAAGTAGGCACCGACCATCAACTGTCGCAATGAGTAAATCTGGATAGTATTTTTTTGATTTGTTTTTAAAACAATATGGAATAGAAAATGGTTGTTCTTGATAGAAAAGAACCTGATCGCAACATTCTAATAGATTCATTATTTTAAACTCAAGCCCTGATTCGTACTGGACTGTACGACCTAATTTTTGAGAGTAAAAGAATCCAGATATGTCAGTATCATTAACCGCTCTCTGTGAACATAGCTGTTCTACGGGGGGAGGAGGTGCGATATATTTTGGCCAATGTGTATTGTCTAGCCATTTACTGAATATGAACTCAACTCTTTCTTTCTTTCTTGATTCGGGCTCTTTCCTGAGCGCGAGCGTGTGCTAATTCTGCTCTTCGTTCACGTAACCTCTGCTTTTGTAATTGTGATATTAATGAGAGCGAACTTTTTATTTCATCTCGTCTTGCTTTAGGAATGCCTGCGGTAAAAATAATGAATTTGGCGGCTAAGTCAGAGGATGTAACGAAATCCCGATGAACAATACGATAAATCCATACTGCTATATCATATGGTGAATTACCTATTGAGTTAATAAGGGCTTTAAGGCAAGCTCCAGGTGTCCCTTCATAGCGAGATTTAGCAGCTAGTAAGCCAAGGGCTCGTTCCTGAAGTTGTCTTACCCTTTCACGGGAAATTCCTAATTTGACGGCAATATCTGCCAGAGAATGAGGTGAATCATCTGTGCCGAGTCGCATTAGAAGAATATATTGATGTCGTTTATTAGATAAACTTTCGATAGCAGAATGAATTAGCATAATGACATCATGTTCATCGGCTATATAATCTTTAAAATCTGTATTGGGTTGGCAGAGGGGGAGTGGGGTATTTTGTTTAAAACTATTCTTTTGTATTTCAACTTTATCATGAGCAATTGTTTTTGCAGTGCTCAATGATATTAAATTATTGATGATACTATTGTGTTCTTGGCGAGGAATCTTGTTGAAGTAATTGCTGAGATCATTCACCGTGTTTATATCGTTGAACTCAAGAAACTCAGAAGGAAGCAGGCGTTTGATTGCTCCACGTATTCCCCCGGACGATCGTTGATGTGTTTGAGTAAGTTTTTTTAGCGAGACGCCCTCCGCTATGGATACGAGAAGACGCTGTAACTCTTCAGTATTCCATGGAGTACCATGTCGTGCTGGAAAATTGCTGCGGGATTCAGACATGATTTTATCTTTATGTTTTCTAGGTACTGCCTTGAGTGTGTGGATATGATAATTATTTATAATGATATTGTTATCTTTTATAGATAACTGATATGCAGAATTGTATTGATTTTGTCTACAGTGGGCAAGACAGTGCTAAGAATTTGTGGGGAAAACATAGAGACTCCATGCGGCGTCCTGAGATAGACGGCAGACAGGCATTCTGCCTGAAAAGAAAAAGCCGGTTCAGAGAAAACCGGCTGACGGATTATCGTCTAACAGTTGATAGCTACCTCAAAATACTTCTGCAACAGGAACACCGGCAACTTTTTCCCACTCTTTAACCCGATACCGGATCATCTGTGGGAAACGTTCCTTGTACTCATATCCACGTGCAGCCATGGTGTGCATGGTGTTGGCCAGCGTCCTTGCTGAGATGCCGGAGATCTCAAGAGGAATCATCGGCAGACTCACATAGGTGGTGTGGATTTCCAGCTTGCCGTCCTCAGCAACCGTGCGGGTAAAGTTGTGAATATCCAGACCAATCACATCCATCACATTGTTCGGATAAATGCGCACATACAGCATGGTGCCGTTTTTAATGTCGATCCCGAAATAACAACTCTTTGAGAATGACAGTTGCTCGTAATCGCTGGTCGGCGCAAAGGGACTGCTTTCTTTTATCTGCTGAACAACCTGCTGGACTTTCTTTTTCTTCGCTCTGGTTCTCAGATATAACCAGAGCGGAGGAATGAAAAGAAGAAAATAACATCCATATGCCAGAATAAAAAGACTTATTGAATGTCTTAGATTATCATCTAATAAATCTGATGTATAAGCGGCTGAGTATAAAAGTAAACACGGTATTCCTAATAAGAAATAAGCGTTGCGGGCCAAGTGGTAATATGCCCACCAGGAAGGATATCTGCTTTTTGTTTTGTTCATAATAAACCTCCATATTCACCTGAATATATTTTAAACTCTTCAGGTGAATATGGCAATGCTGTTTTATTGGTTTTTCTATGTTTTCATTTTATTGTTTTATTCCGTCTTTATCATCTCTATTAATATTTTTCAGTCTATCTTCCCGAACGCCAGGTGTTCTGCGCATATTGGTATTACCTCCGGCAATAATATCTTTGACTGAAGAAACCATATTTCCCAGCATATTAACACCGTCACGCCCGCCCAGAAAATTAATTACATGGTCAGGCAGATAAGCCTGAAGTGCAAAAATGGCCGCAACCAGCGTGGTACAGGCTCGGGCATAAATCATCAAAAATCCCGCCATGCTGAACACGCCCGTCACAGAGTTTATCTGGACATTCATCAGCGCAGCAGCAAACAGCGCATTCAGTATTGTGCCGCCGGCCACGATGGCGACCGATGCAAAAAAGAACCCGAATACCATCAGCAGCGGTCTGATCATGCTGTCTATCAGGTAGATGTAACCGTAAGCGGCCCGGCTTCCCCTGTCCTGACTTGTTCCCAGATGGGTGGCGGCCCACAGGGGGCCAGCAGCACATCCAATCAGTACGCTGACTATCCAGTTGCCGATGCCGGTCATCCAGAAGATAAACGGGATAAACGGCAGGTAAATAGATAACGAAAAACCGGCACAGAACAGCAAAAACAGCAGGAAGTAGAGTGGTGGTGCGGAGGCTTCCAGAAAAGCCTTTGCTGCATCAGATAAGCCGCTGACGGCATTGACCAGTCGGCCAAAAACGGAGTTGCTGCCGGCAGTAGAAAGCACCCTGACGGTGGTATAACCCGCCCAGATGGTTTCGGTTGTGACCATGGTGTAATCACCAATGTCCTTCATCTTCAGCAGAGGATTTGCCTGCTGACTCGTTGTTCCTGTTCCTGAATGTATGGTTGCTACTTTATTTGAAAATCGAGTTAACCCTGGCCCTATGAACTCTAACAGGGCTGATTGAGGATTTTGAGTATTAGATGCGTGGTATTCACTGGCAGAGGTGGTTGTTCCCAGTGCAGGAGTATACGCTGAGTTCTGTAGCTGTGCCTGGTAAGCCCCCTTGACTTCCTTCAGGAATTCCGTATCCCCGGCTTCGCCCAGTGACGAGACGCCACTCACTGTAGGAGCACGGTCGGCCAGTTCAGCCAGTCGCTGGTTGGCGGTGGCAAAGGTCTGGTACCAGGCGCCCAGGGCAACCCAGCCGTAGGTGGTCAGGTAGGATTTCAGCTGCTCCCTGCGCTCAGTTTCTGCGTTATCTGTTGGCAACGCCTTCTGCACCGTTTCTTCATACCTGTTGGCAGCCTTCTGAATACGGCTTTCAATATCCGGCAGGTTGCCGTTACCCGTGTCGCGCCGGGTCCGGTATGCCGACACAAATTCCTGCGCCGCGCTGTCCAGGTCACGGAGCATGGTATCCATGGCGGAGCGTTGTGCCGTCAGAACCCCCTGATATTCCGTTTCAATGAAGGGATTGAAAAAATGGGCCAGCGCGGACTGCTTGTTACTGCCGTTTCCTTTCACGGAGAGACTCACACTCCCGCAGGTGGCGCTGCCATTTGAGACGGTGACGGTATATCTGCCATTCTCTGTCCGTGAGGATTCGCTCATGGGCGGCGTTGATGAACGTGCGGTACGGTTAAAGTCATCGAGGCCCGTATTCATGGCGTGTTTGCACAGTTCCATCTCCAGAATTCCCCGTGCTGCCGTGCGGGTGGAGACATGTACTGGCTGTACGGTCATTGAATAGCCTTCAGCAATGTTTTCTGCCGCTGTCTGAACCATGATATTGGCGGAACCGATGCCCATGATGGATGCGCCCCACAGCATGACCAGTTGCGCCAGACTCCAGCCGGAAGCGGTGGGCACAATCATCAAAAATCCACTCACGACACTGAGTATGCCGACGACGTCCCGTCCGTTGTTAAAGACACTGCCCTGGTGTCCCGTGCGGACAGCATGACGGATACCAATAAACAGAAACCAGACTATCCCCATCGTGGCGATAATTGCGTTAAACACCATGAACAGGTTGCCAATGATGGTGTTGCTGCTGGCTGTCAGGGGATTTGTGACCACATCACCAAAAATGGTGACCAGTGCCTGGCGCGACAGGTCATCCGGATTGGTGGCGGCACTCACAATGTCCTGATAGGTGACGAAAGCCTGTGCAGGTACGGCAGCCAGCGCCAGACCTGCACTCAGTGCTCTGGGTATGATTTTCACGGTAACTCCGGAACCGAAGGGGATGCCCGGGCATCAGCCCCCGGAATGAGGAAAAGAAATTGCAGACCGGACAGTCAGTACTGCCGGTGGGTAATGGCCAGCCATGTGGCCTGTTTCCAGCCGTGCCGGGCCTGCAGGTAATCGGGGAATGTGCCCTGTTCGTCCTCGCTGACCCGACGTTCATTCAGCTGCCAGAGGCGGTATGACGCAATCAGGGCTTTTGAGGCACACAGTGCTGCAATGGTGCTCATCAGTAACAGGCAGACCAGGATACGTATCAGGGTGATGACCGGCAGTGCGGTGGCCGCAAGGGCCATACCACACAGCAGAAGTACCGGTATCATCATCAGCCAGAATCCTGTCCGCCAGAACATCCTGCGACGTCGCAGACGCCGGTCCAGTTCGTCGACCGTCAGTCCGCTGGCCCTGACCGCTTCCTCCCAGGTCATACAGACCGGACTCTCCGGTTGCCGGTCGGGCATGAGGCGCTTCAGGCGCGTTTTATGCTGGTCCAGCATATGGCGGCAGCTGCGCAGCATCCAGCGGGTTTCGGCCAGTGGTGCGAACAGATTTATCCCTATATCACCGATGCGGCGGAGACGGGGGGCCGGTTTTTTTTCGTCGATGCTGTTGTCGTCTTTCATCTTACGCTCCCCTGGCTCATGGCCTGTGACAGTTCTCCAAGGCGCTGTCCGTAATACTGCCGTGCGGCCAGCGCAAGTTGCTGCCCGGCGATAACGTTACCCTGACGAATCTGCTCTTTCAGATCGTTCATCTGCCAGTTCAGCAGGGCGGTGGTGCGCAGCAGCTCACGGAGAAGGTTATCGCCTTCCATGCCCTGCAGATCCTGCTGCCAGTCGGTGTTGGCATACCGTCTGCCGGCTTCAAAGGTCTCAAACTCCCGCTGGCTCATGTGGCCACGGGTGCGGGCTTCTGATGATGCGGTCCGGTCAAAATATGCCGCAGCTGACGGTGACTGCAGGGCTTCAGTCAGTGCCCCACGGGTGGCTTCATTAGGGGTACTGTCAGCAATCAGTGACAGCTGCGGATGAGAGGCGGCATCGATGATGCCGTTGTATTCATTCTGCAGGCCCACATACGTGCGCCCGGTCTGTGTGCCCACTTCTCCTTTCCCCGGGGCACGACCCGCTGACGGTCTGGCGGTGTTTTTCATATAAGCCGTCGCGGCATCAATCTGTTTCTGATCCCAGGTGAGAGCGGCCGGGGTATCTGCTGTGCCTGCGCCCTGATAGAGCGATCGTACCTGGCTGTCTCCGCCCGGCAGATCGCCCACGGCAGGGCAGACATCAGTTCCGCCAAAGCGGGCATACTCCGCTTCCGTGCAGTAACCGGCGTGGATGCCGGCACTGTCATACGCCTCGCGGACCGGGGAGTCCGCAGCCCGGGAGAGACGTTCACGGATGGGTTTACTGCTGACCCCCCCCCCCTGACTCAGACGTGCCGCTGCAGACGCTGCTGCCCGGCGGCTTTCTGCTGCAATGCCGGACGCGGATTCACTGCAGATGGAGTCCGGCACGCTGAAGCTTTTCCTGGCCTCCTCGAGGCGGTGTGTTTCATTACTGAATATCATCTGCTGACGGGTGGCCTGCCCGTCCTGGGCAATGACGGTGGCCAGTTTTTCTGAGTTCTGGGTGATGGCTGTGCCGGTGGCCGTCTGCATACGGACCATTTCCTCCATGATGCCCTGTATGGTGGCCAGCTCCGGCATGATCTGTCGGGTGACCGGCTGACTGGACACAACATTCACAGAGTAGGCATGGGTGGCAGGGATAACCGCACAGCCTACAAGGAGTGCAAGCAGTGTGGTTGCAGATTGTCTTTGCATTCTTTTTTCTCCGTTTTCGGGGGATACAGGATGTCTGGTACGCGATGACTGAGTGATTCCGGCAGCGGAGCCAGCGGGAAACACTGGAAGCGGCGCGTGATCCATCCCTGACGGTTACGGTTATCGATGAGCGTGAAGGTACGACGCTTCACGCGTTTCAGTGTCGGGGTGTCGCTTTCCATGACCGGCCAGTCTCCGGCTGTGAGTGCCGGTGTGCCGGGGACATCCGGCCACAGCCAGGTGTTGTCAGACATCAGCGCAGTGAGTGGTGCGGGCAGAAGCCAGTGAATGACATGCTGTATATCAAAAGGCGGTCGCTCCGGCACGTTGACCTGCCAGGTGGCCGTTGTTATCAGCGTGCCTGTCTCTCCGGGCAGAGCCAGGCGAACGCCACTCATTTCCCCGTCAGCCCGTCTGTCACTGGCGAAAATGACCCGGGGATTGGGGGAGGGACGCAGCGTGAAGCAGGCGGACGGCAGGGTGAAGCTGAAACTGTCACCGTCCACGCGCAGCGTTTTCAGGAAGACCTGTCCCCGTGCAGGACGCCGGCAGCGGGGAGTGATGTGTATGCTGTACATCAGAGGTGATATCCCTGCTTACGGATGAGTTCTGCAGCCAGATCATGGATGACGTTTTCACTGTCATGTGTACGGGCGCGGTGTTCTATCAGTGAGGTGGCTGAACCACGGGGAAAGTGTTCTGCCAGGATCTGGCGTGCCCGCAGTGACCCGAGCTCCTGCGTCAGCGCACGTCTCAGGGCGCTGTCTTTGGGTGAGGAATTCAGTGCCCACAGCTCCAGTGGACCGAGAGTGAATTTCAGGATCCGGGCCAGCGTACCGTTTTTTACACGGAACACAGCCAGTACCGGGACACCGCTGCCATCCGGTGCAGCCCCTTCCGGCATTTTCAGGAAGCGCCGCAGGGTGACTTCAGGGACACCAAAATTATCCCGCAGAAACGGAATTTCGTCAGGGCGGTAACGCAGCAACCAGAGGGTGTTGGCGGATTTGAGAACTGCCGGTGGATAGTCCTGCAGTAGCTGGGTGCTCAGTACTGTGCGTATCCCGAACTTACGCTGCTCCAGCTCCTGGGTGTCCAGGGCTTCCCAGATGAAGTTGATCCCTTTTGCATTGTGCAGTTCGTCATAGACTTTGGTCTTGACCTCCTGATCAAGCTGTTCAATGCGGCGGAAAATCACCTCATGGTAGCGTGGGTCGAGATTTTTCCGTATTTCCTCCTGATACTGCGGCAGGACAAAATCCCCGCCGGCGATTTGTCCTGCCAGCAGGTACATGATGCCGGTGCGCAGACGCCCGGCAGGTGTCTTGTCACCGGCCACATTGTTCAGATCAACGGCCACAACGCGGGTGTCGGGGCTGAGCATAAACCGGGTACAGCCGGACATCATCGGGTAGTCACTGTGTCCCTGATCGAGGGCACGGCGGATGTAGTCCAGTAACAATTCTGCTGAGTTATCGCGCTGAACTGTGCCGAACACATCCCGGATGGATGGCTGTCCCAGCAGGGCGGACATTTCAGCCAGCAGGGGCATGGCCTGGTAGTGTGCCCGCTGGGCTGCGGGGATATTGCCAGCCATATGCAGCATGTCCCTGATTTCAAACCAGGTGGCAGCATTCCACCATCCTGCGTCATGTTGTTCTGCGATGCCACTCTCTTCCAGGGCGAGATCCACAAGGGGCTCTGTTCCTGCACGGTACAGTCTGGGGTTGTTTTCGCCATACTCCCTGAAGGCCAGATCCACCAGGTTGCTTATGATTTGCCGGGTGTCACCGGGATTACAGGGCTGACCGGTGCCGGTATCCACGCACAGTGCGCAGAGTACAGATACCATGAAGTTCTTTTCCGGGGTGGCGGGTTTTCTGGCACCGTACATCACATCAAACAGGTTACGGGTGTGTTCCGGATCATTGCTCAGAATGATCCCCACGGCTTCGTCCTTTCTCTGCTCCGGCAGGCTGTCACGGATAAGCTGTACCAGTCCCTGTGCACTGAATCCCTTGTCGATATAGGCAATGAAAGGCAGGTTCTTCTGGGCTGAGGCTATCTGGATCTCCGACAGTGCGTTGATGAGTACCGATTTGCCCAGACCGGGTGCGCCGGGCGTCAGTTCCGTGTGCTTGTTCTGTTGTGACGATGCCAGCGCGACCTCCCATGCAGAGCCGTCCTCGGTGTGCATCATCAGATTTCCCTGTCCCCGCCAGACAGAGCCGGCCCTGTTCAGGGGAAACAGGGAAAGGGCGTGTGAAAGGGGCGGGTAAAGGGGGACTGGACCGGAACCGTGGGAGGCCGCCAGAACCGTGTTCACCCAGGCACGTCTCGGATCACCGAAGGTGGTGGTGGTGCCGCATACTCCCCAGCCTTCCAGCGCAGATTTCAGGAGAGCCTGGTTGCGGGTACAGACTTCCCGGCTGTTTCCCCATGTGGTGGCAACAATGGTCATGATACAGACCGGATCATGTTTGTTGATGTCATTCAGCATCATCACCGAGTCATACATGGGCCGGAGAGGGGAAATAAAGCTGCTGTAGGTTAGCAGGGTTTTCTTGACCCCAAGCGCCTTCATGCCGCCGGGCATCAGATCCATCCGGATACGCCAGGGGATTGCGCGGGGCACATCCCTGACCAGCTGGTTGAATGTCCGCAGATTCTGGGGTGGCAGGGTAATGGCGACCATACCGTGCCAGAGGTCACCGGCCTTTATCAGGCTGCCGTGTGTTTCAGGCTGTGTGGTGAATAACTGCAGATTCAGCGACGGTGCGTGGAATACAGAGGTATCCTCACCCTGTCGCCAGCCGGCAGGACGGGCATCTTCAGGCAGATGAGGCTGCCATACTGCAGGTGTGCTGTTGCGCTCCAGTTGACGGCGGATTTCCCGTCCCACTTCATGAATATCCATCAGGCGAACCAGCAGACCATCAGAATCATGTGTCAGGGCCTGCTCCAGCGTGTCCAGTAAGGCGTCATGCCGTATTTTGAGTGCGGAAAGTGTCCAGCGCCATGGATCCTGCGCAAATCGGGCTGGCGGAGCGTGTTCAGCGAGTTTCCTGATACGGGTCTGGTGGTCCTTGCGATCGGTCCGGCTCAGCAGTTCTTCAGAGCTCCAGACGGTCAGCCAGCAGCGTTCCCGGACAAGCCAGGGGGTGAGCGTGGTGACTTTTTCATCCAGAACGTCCTGAAGCAGGATCCCCGTGCGTGCGATGGATTTTCGCTGGGGTAAGAGCATGGCTTCGATTTCATCCCTTCCACGCTCCGGATCGCGTTCGAAAACAAAACTGATTTTGTGACCGGAATTTTTCCAGGCAGTGTTCATTCGCTCTGCCAGCGCTGTAATCAGTGATTCCAGTGTGCCGGGGGCTGTCAGGTCCGGGTTTTCATCCATTTCTTTCAGGGCACCGCTGATTTCAAAGACGGAAAGGTAATACCCCTGTTTTGTGGTGGCAATGTAGGGGGCTTTCAGCCAGGGGCGGCGTTCGCGGTCCTGCTGGTCCAGACCGATGACGGTGTGCAGATCACAGTAATCGGGGAAGAATGCGGAAACGGAATACCGTGACAGGGTACTGATACAGTCTTCAATGGCAAAAATAATGCGGTTGATATTCATGGCATGGGGCACTCCGGTAAGGATGAATCATCACGGTCTTATATTTTTTGATGCCACAGCAGGGGATGTGGCATGAAAAAACAGCAGAGAAAATAAATAATCTGTTGAGGGGCAGGGGCGTATTTCTGTGTGATTACACCCGGATAAATAAACTGCTGGCGGCGAATGAACCGGGCAATCTCTTTTTCATCTCCGTCAGGCGGAATATCGTCAGTCAGCGACCGGATAATAAAGTGCCGGAATGCATCTGCGGAGAACTGATATCCGGCAAAACGTCACCGGCACCGGTGTGTGTCACATGACGTACTTTTTGTCAGGAAACGAATCCGGCAGCAGAATGAGCGCCACCCCGTCCATTTTCTCCCTCAACGTTTTACGCTGTGCCGGCGGCCAGCGGCGCAGGGCATCTGCAAAATCCGCCGGACGCCAGGTGCGGAATTTCTCCTCAACGGCCAGACGGTTCTGTACCAGGGCATTCAGGACTGCCCGTCCCTGCCTGACCCGCTGACGGTTATCGCTGAAAATCTCCTGCAGTGCCCGCGCATTGAGGGCAACCACCGAGGCCGGATGCAAATCGGGGAGCCAGACCATCACTCCCTGTGCGGCAGCGTAGCCGTTCAGACAGTGCCAGGCGTGGCAGAAGGCACAGAGATGAAAGGGCGGGCCTTCCGGCTGCAGCAGGTCACTTTCATTTTCGCTGAGTGCATCCGTTGTGACGATTTGCGACTTTTCCACATGACGCAGGGCCAGTCGTCTGGCCGACAGGCGGGCCTGTGCCAGGGACCGCTCCGCATCCTGCAGGGTTCGGGTGTGTTTCTTTTTTTCGTCAGCGTTTTCCGGTACCGGACGTTTTTTCAGGCGCATCACCCGGGTGAGGTTTTTTTCCAGCAGGACGATCGTATCCCGGCAGGTGTCAGCCATCTGCTGTAATGGCCATGAATCTTCCAGAATGAAGCGGTGGGTGACGGTCCTGCGACAGCAGGGGCAGCGTCCCTCTGTTGAGAGCACTGGCGGTGGTAACAGGGCTTCACCGCTGAATACCGTGTCCGGTTGCGGGAGCGGGAAAAGCCATCGTTCCCGGACCGGGGCGATGAGTGGCGGGGTCTTTTTCATACGCTTTTCTCTCTGTATACAGGGTGACGGCAGCCAGAATCAGTGCTGCTATAGCGGTGGAGTAACACTCTGCAAACACAAACTCCTGATTATCCCGGTTGTCGCGGGCAATCACGTTGCCGTGCTCTGTTCTGAGCAGGGTGAAAGGGGGTAGCTCACAGGACATGGTCTGGTCCTCCTCATTGTGTGAAGACGGCACCGGTTTCCCGGTGCCTTTGCGGATTAACTGATTGAAACCGGAGAAAGACCGAGCGTTTTCTGTCCGCTGCCCATCAGTTCCGGTACGACGGCAAGGCAGACGCCGACCAGAATTGACAGCAGGCAGGCCAGCCCTGCACCGGGTTTTTTACCGATTTGTTTGAGGCCAAGCAGTCCGCCGATAAAGAGCACCAGGCCAATAACCTGACCGATAGCCACAAACGAACTGCTGGAGCCTCTGGCACCATCGCCAACGGTTTTAATCATATCGAAGAGGGTATTTGCCATTGCGGTGTGGGGCAGCAGCATCACGGGAAGCAGCAGTAACAGGCGTACCAGCCGGTCACGGCAGGCCATCAGGCATAACTGAACATAAACAGATGCAGCGCGCAGACGCGCCGCCATGGCACGAAGTCGTGACATAGTGTCTCCTTTATTAACAGATTGATTTACTGAAAAAATACAGGGGTCAGAAGGCGATACCGAGGCTTGCCAGAGTGGCATCGATAACCCGGTCGTTGAAAACCAGCAGAACGCCGGCCACAAACTTGACGTTCCCTTTACTGATGGATTCACTGGCGCTCAGGGCGGTGTGCCCGTCCAGCAGTGATTTGCGCCAGATGGATATGCCGTTCATGACAAAACCGACGCCGGCCAGTTTTGCCAGTGAGAGAATGGCATTGACGGCACCGGCAGCGGCACCAAAGGAGCCCGGCTGCACGTATGCGATGGGGGCGAAAGAATCTGCCCTGAAGCCCATCTGGGTACCACCGGCATTGATCATTGAGGGCAGACTGACCAGCATGCCGCAGATGAAGATACCGGCAATAAATTTTCCCGGTCCCATACTGTGACGTCCTTCTGCCCGGGCGCGCATCAGATGACCGATAAGGCCGATAATCCCCAGCAGCTCTCCCCAGGTAAAGAGAAACTCCATGCCTGCACTGAAAATACCGCTGGCAAAGTTCTCTATGGCTGTCAGGGCATCAATGCTCATCATCGTAATGTACCGGCAGAGGTGATGACTGCCCGGCTGGACGGGTCAATCCGGGTGATGGTGATGTTTCCCAGACTGTCGCCTTCCCGTACTGCCCAGGCACTGCCCTGCCAGCGGATCCAGGCCATGCCTTTCTCCACCGACATGATTTTCATGCCCTGCAGAGGTGAAGGCAGGGTTTTCGCAGGCTGTCTGTTATTCCCGGTCGGGGCTGGCAGTGCTCCCTGCATCTGCAGGGTATGCACCTGCTTACGGGTCTCCTCAAGCAACTGACGGGTTTCCTGTGCCCAGGCCTCATCCTTCTGAATGGCGTTACTGAGGGTGGTGATACTGTCCTTCAGCATGGTCAGGGTGCGCCGGATTTCCTCATCCCGTCTGTCCAGCTCTGCTTTCAGATCACGGGCAAGTTGCTGCATGTCTGCCTGTGGGGTAACCGGCGGTGCGGGCATGTTGTTTCCGATCCCGGACTCCGTCATGGTCATGGGCTCTGCCCAGCTCTCAGCAGCGGGCGGTGTGACAGCAAAGCCTGCATCTGCAGGGGGCTCTGAGGGTGTCCGCAGAAACTTGTACCAGATGGCGACCAGGATGATGAGGGCACAGCCGGCCCAGACCGGCAGGCTGTATCCCATATACTGGCGTTTCAGGAAGGATTTGCCGGATGCCGGTGCCGTCGTTTCGCCAAAGCTGCCGGGATCTTCATGTTCGTTTTTCATGGATAACTTTCCTGTTGTATGCCGTAGCGTTGCTGCATTTCATTCTGTTTACGGAGGACCGCCGCCCGGATCCTGTCAGAGGCCTGGTGCTCTGCCTCCGCCTGGGTGAGCGGACGTCCGGAGGAGGGGGACTCAGAAGGGGCAGTGCCGGAGGACGGCGTACTGATATCGTTGCTCATGACCGGCTCAACAAACAGAATGGAGACGACCTCGCCCCGTGATACTGTCACCTGACGGTAAGGTTCGCTCTCTGCCTGGCGGGTCAGCAGCTGGCTGCCCCGTTCGGCCATGCCACCTGCAATGACGCCGGCCAGCACCTCTCCATCAGGCATTCCCACCCTGCCGGTAATACTGCCGTAGTTTCCCTGAAGGATCTGTGTGTTGGCGTCTTTGTAAAGACTTCCGACATTGCCCACCCCGCCAAGTACGGACGGCAGAACGATGTGCTTAAACCAGCGGTGGTTCACGTCGCTGGCCACGGTTGACATTCCTGTTCGTTCATTCAGGGCATATGCATTCACCTTCAGAAACATGCCCCGCCACATCATCCGGTCAAAGTGGATATCCATTCCCTGACCTGCGAGTCTGGCGTCCTGGCTGTAGAGGACGGCCCCGGCCCATGGGCCGGCAGGTACGGAGGCCACCACACGGGAGACCGCATTGTCAGAGTCCACTTCGGTGTCGATGTAAGCCGGTACGCGGGTCAGTGCCGGTATCAGCTGGATCCCCTGACGTGTAGCCGGTGTTGCCAGACTCGTCTCCTGCAGACGGGGATGCTGTGATGTAACGGTACCGGACGGTGACGCATGTGGGGCTGTCCCGGGAGTGCCGGTGGTGCTCCACATGGCTGCTGCCACTACCGGTGGCCGGGCATCCTGATGCTGTGTATTGATACGGGCAAGCAGTTTCTGTAATGCCTCACGCCGTTTTTCCCGGGCAGTCTGATCTTCCTGAGGGGGGGATGCGTTTTGCCCGGAAGTGCCTGACTGATCATCGGGGGGATTATCCCTTTTCTGATCGTTTCCGGTATCGGTATCCAGTCCCCGGGGCAGACTGGCGATAAACGTCTCGTTATTACGTAACGCTTCTGCAGCACCACGTTCATTGTCAGCCCGCAGTAAATCCCGGTAGTGCTGTGTCTCCATCACGTTCCGTCCGCCGCCGGACGTTGTGCTGTTGATATTGACTGACGAGAGCGATGCAGCGTTTTCGGGGGACAGCCAGGTGAGCAGCAGGTATCCGCCCCCGATGATAATCACGCCCCCCATAACCAGCAGGGCTGACAGCTTTTTGCCGGATTTTGCGGCTGTGTCCTGTTCTTGTTCTGCGCTCATGATTTACTCCAGTTCCGGGGTGACGTGAACGGACTGACCATTCACGGAGAAGGTGAGTAAGGGGGTCACCGGCAGTTTCCACAGCCGCGTACCATCAGCCGATGCCAGCGTCTGTTCAAATTCATCCCGCAGCATGGCCCGTGAGCGCACGAGAAGATCATCGCCGTGTTGCCAGATGGTGGTGTCCGGGACGTTACCGGAGAATTTCAGGCGGCGGATGGCGGGATCATCCGGTGGCACACCGTCCAGAAAGGCCTGCAGAGTGGCGTCATGCAGGGCAATTTTTTCTGACGGTATGGACACCACCGGGCTGGCAGGTCCCCGCCGGGGAATGCGCAGATCCAGACGACTGTCGATTTCCTGACTCAGGGTAGTGGTGTCCGTTTCACCACTGGTGATATTCAGGATGACCGGTACAGACAATCCTTTGAGATAGACCGTCACATTCCCGGCAGCCCAGGCGCGCAGGGGGGTGACGGACACCATATTGCCGTTGAACTGCACGTCAAAGTGACCGGGCGCAGCGTTATAGGGCGGATCCGACTGTGGCCACGGACTGCCGTTGACGTCCGTGAAGGTCACCACGCTGACGTTATGCAGAGCGGTACGGACAAGGGGCAGGCTGGCCCCCGGAGACAGATTCACCGTGAGGGAACTGATACGGGGCACCACACTGGTGAGCGGGGCACTGATGGCCCGTTCGTTATCGGCCATTATCCCACGGAGTTCACGAATTTCACTGGCATTCAGGGGAGAATCCAGCGATGCGCCTTCCTGTACAAGAGCAGCGCCGGGAGGCGGCAGGTTTCCCGGGAGTTGTGCGGCTGGCGGGGGACCGCCTGCCGGGGTGTTCCCGGTTGCCTGTGCGGTCTTTCCGCCGGTCTGCGGGCTTCGTGCATTTTTCCAGCCCGGGTTATCTGCAGCTGTGACAGTGCCGCACACAATAAGCAGTGCGCCAATAAGATGATGTATGTGCATGATATGAGTCTCAGATTCCTGCTGCGGCGTTACGGGAAACCATCTGGCTGATTTCCATGCCGCCGGGTTTGATGCGGGGGTCAACGCGCCGGACAGTGATTTCAAAGGTGAAGGCCTGTTCGGGGCGGGTGCTGGTCTGACCGACCAGGCGCATCCTGACCGGATACTGGAATTTCCAGAACCAGACGCCGTTCTCCATCTGTCCCTGGTTGACCAGGGTACCTGCCCCGATAGTGGTTGTGAGGTTAAATTTCTCCTTTTTAATAGTGTCGAGAATGTTCGAGGCCTGAAGGGCATTCACATAGCCGGCAAAGCCGGCTTCGGAAAAGCGGGGGGCCTGTGTCGTGATTTGTTTTCGGTAGTGGACAAAATCGAGATTGAAGGCTTCGCTCAGCGTCATGCTGCCAAAGTTCATGACGTCGCTCTGACTCCAGGCCGGCTGGCTGGTTGGTGCCAGACGGACCAGTCGGCCATTGTCAGTGGCAAAGTATTCGCGCGTCACGCCGGTGGCATGCCAGTACTGTATGCCATTAGCCACCAGGCTGATGCAGAGTGCTGCGCCGCTGTACAGCAACGCCCTGACCAGACCGGGTACCAGCGCGGCCCGTTGTTCTGACTGTGCGATGGTTCTGAGCACGGGGTTATAAATATCTCCGCTGTTATCCGCTTCCGGTGAGACAGGGGAGGTGGGTTGTGCTTCGCTCATGGTGCTCCTGTTCAGAGGTTGTAGTCTTTCCAGGGGTCGATATTCCCCGGAAGATGGTCATTCACCCGATCCACGACGGCATCACAGACCTGGTTTTCCAGGTCGCGGAGGAGCTTGTCCAGGCTGGGGAACTGCGGAAGAGTGATACTGATGTCCTTGATGCGGGACAGGCAGGACTGCAGGGAGGAGGCGACGTCATTCTCCCGCTGTGACCATGCCTGGCTGGCTGTGCGCGCCCGCTCCCAGGCGGCTCTGCTGCCGGCTTCGGCAGCGGCCCCCGCCCGGCAGGTGGCGGCACCTGCCACCGGTGATGCCAGGGTGATGCCGGTCAGTATGACCAGCAGCGTTTTTTTCATGTTCATGGTCGTCCTTACCGGCTCATCGGCCGGGGCTGTGGGATTGTGCCTGTTGCAGAGTTTTTTCCTGCCTGTCCTCCGCCTTTTGGCTGTCAGACCACTCTTTCCAGGTCTGCTCAAAACCCAGAGAGCGGAAAAGCTTGTCCGGTTGCTCTTCCGGTTTGTGGATGGCGGCAAACAACGGGGAGTCCTGTTGCTTCAGGTGAAACTGCATTATTTGTGGGGACGGACGCTGATGATTATTCTCATCATGGTTAACAGCTTCACCGTAACCGGCAAACTGCAGACCGTTATCCGTCAGGGCATTGATAACCAGCTGACGGTTGTCAGCTGACGGGGTGGCCAGTGCCGGGTAAAGGGTGCCGTTCAGGCGGACCACGCCCTGCAGATGATCATCTGCGCTGTGGACCAGCAGAAGATTCAACTGACGATTGTCCTTATCGGCAGAGGCGATGGCTGGTATCAGTTCATTGGGGGCATTACCAGCGAGGGGGAGTCGCATTGATTGATCCTGAGGTGCTGATGCAGGTTGCCTGTCTTCACCAATGTACAGATTATTGGGAGGATTTTTGGGGGAGCGAACTTCCTGCATTATCTGTGGCCAGTGTTGTTGCATCTGTAACATCACCTGGCTGAATGTTGCCATCGGAAACTCCAGGGTATGCTGACCCGCATGAGGTTGGTCATTATTAACGGTAATGCCGTTACTGACCGGGGTTATGGCCCAGATATTACGGATACGATCCCGCGTTTCACCGGACAGCCGGAATGTTTCTCTCGCCTGCAGTGTCAGTGTGACGGGGTCACCCTTCTGATGGTTTTTGACCAGTTCTTCCAGGCCGTTTCCCCAGTATTCCCGTTTGCCACTGCGGTTGGTGAGTTCCACAAAAAAGCAGCGCCCTTTTCCGGGCGCATACTCTTTTTCTCCGTAGTTTGTCAGGACGGCAGTCACACTTTCACCGGGGCTGAGCTTGCCGGGCGGCTCTTCCTCCGGTGTGTCGGGTTGCTGCGGCTGTGCACTGACAGGGGCTTTTTCTGGCGCAGACGACGGGGCGGCGGGTTGTTCCGGTCTGTCGGCCCGGGGGGCTTCAGCTTTTGCCGTGACCGGCGCTTCCGGATGCGGTGTTTCAGCCGTACTGCCTGCTGTTTGTTCAGCCTCTGCCTTCGGTGACACAGGGGGAGCCGGTTGGGCCATTGTTGTCTCTTCCGGTGACTGGCGGTTGAGTTCCGGCGTGGGTCTGTGGGTGACAATGGCATCATGCGCCATCTCTTTTTCCTTGCGGATTTTTTCCAGTGCTGCCCGCTGGGCCGGGAGTTTCATGCGAACCTTGATGTCGTATTCGACAATCAGCTGCATGGCTTTTTGCTTAAAGGCATCACTGCCGGTCAGCTCGATAACGCCGCCATAGAAGTTGGTGGCCACAGCAAGGGCAGCCAGGACCTTTTTGTCATCCGCGCTGGCGCCATCCACCATTTCGAGACAGTAGAGTCTGTCCAGGAAGGCGGGTTCACCGTCAACGCTGTAGAGCGCAGTCCTGTCGGGAAACTCTTTGTGTGTAAGATTTTTAAGGATCTCGTCCAGGTTGTGCCGCTGCGGACTGTCGGGACGGCGGGGTGCAAAGATAATCGTGTCCGGTTCCGCTGACGATGTGTCTTCCGGGCTGGTTTCCGGTGGTGATGGTGGTGCGACCTCCTCTGTTGCTGTTTCAGCCTCCGTGGGCTTTTTCTCCTGAATAACGGAAGGTTCTGAGGTGCGTGATTTCACACCGGTCAGAAAACGGCGCAGACGGCTGAAAAGCGATGGCGTTTCAGGGCGGGCTGCTTCATTCGCTGTGCTGGTCTCAGTGGCGGAAACAAGACGCTCTTCCTGCAGTTTATCTTCAGCCGTCGGTTCAGCGGTGGCCTGCCGGACTGGCTGAGTTTCTGCAGGTTCAGAAGGTGAGGCTGTTTCTGTTGTGCCGGTGTTGTGAACAGCAACCGTGGCATCGGCATTGAGCTCCTCAGCGGGTGCGTTCCTGTTGTCATCGGTGATGTCAGAGGAGTGCTCTGCGCCGGTCTCAGCGGCAGACGCAACGCTCTTTTCCTGTGCTTTATCTTCTGCCGTCAGTTCAGTGGTCACCTGCTGAACTGGCCGCATCCCGGCCGGTTCAGAAACTGTGTTTGTCTCCGCGTTGTCGGTGTTGTGAACAGTGGGGGCCCCCGGAGTGTCAGCGTTGAGATCTTCCGCAAATGCGCTCCAGTCGTCAGCGCTGGCCATGGAAACCTGCACTTGTTCTTCAGACTGCGTTGTGGTGGTGTGCTGGGTCCCGGCCGCGTCGGAGAGGGAGGTTTCCGGTGTGTCTTTACTCCGGGGATGTTCTTCTGCCTGCGTGCTCTGGTTGTCAGCGGTGGTGGCAGAGGCATTTTCTTCACCGGTATCAGCGGTAGCCACAGAGGCATTTTCTTCTCTGGTATCGGCAGCGGAAACAACGTTCTCGTGTGGTTTATCTTCTGCGGTCGGTTCAGTGGTTGCCTGCTGCACGGACTGCATCCCGGCAGGTTCAGGAAGCGTTCCTGTTTCTGCTGTGTCGCTGTTGTGAGCGGTGTCTGTACCTGTGGCGTCTGTATTGAGGTCTTCCTGGTCGCCAGCGGTAGGCACAGAGGTATTCTCTGTGCCGGTATCAGCGGCAGACGCAATATTCTCCAGTGGTTTATCCGGGGATAACGTCTCCGCAGTTACTGATTGCAGGGATGCATAGGCGGCATAGTCATCTTCATATGCCTGGTTTTCTGTATCGTCGGAGTGGGTGTCATAAGGCGTATCCTGTGTCGCCAGCTCCGTTTCCGGGGCTGTGCTCTGTCTGTTTTCAGGGGACATTTGTGGCTTCTCATCTTTTACCGGTGTGAATATCAGGTTGTCGATCACGACAGCCTCACGATGGTCGGCAGTGTCACTGTTGGGTGTGGGGATACCGATATGTTTTAACTGTGCATTCATGGCATTCTGAAAGTTGTCCCGTCCCCGGCTGGCGTCCAGGTCATTGAAATCGGTCAGTCCCTGTGCTTTTTCCGCCTCCGTAAAGGCCGGAATAATGACTTCGCCATTCGTGACTTCTGCGGCCTTTGTTGCACTAAAAACCCCTTTGTTAATTTCCCGTTGATGATCGTTGTCGGCACAGAAGACAAAGGGGCTGTCAGTCCAGATTTGGCGGGCATTTTCTGCCACGGCAATCATATTGCTGGCATCAACTGTCATCAGAACCGGAAGGCCGGTTGCTTCGTGCAGGGAGGCGGCAGTAGCGTAACCTTCCGCAAATAACAGGGGGCGGCCATTTTCCGGGGTTCCGAAGGTGAACCAGTTGCCGGTTTTCTCGGAGTCTTTCAGAATGCGGGCATCCTTCCCGCCGGTGACCGGAATACGCTGGTACGAACGTATTTCTCCCCGGCCGTTGCTGAAGGGAATAACCAGCTCATTTTTATTGTTCAGCCGCACGCCAGGCGCGGCCCGGATGCCCTTGCGCGTCAGGTATTCATGTGCTGTTGCCTGTGGCAACCTGTTAATATAGGAGCGGGCATAGCCGGCCTGTTTGTTATACTGTTGCTGCAGTTTACGAGCGTTATCATCGCGCTGTTGCTGAGCGAATGCCCGCAGATGCAGTCTGGCCAGAGGATCGTGTTGTTCTCCGCCGGAAAATACCCAGTTTGTGGGACTGTCATCGGCGCTCCGGTAGTCGCGGTACCAGCCGGCGGGACGACCATCAAGATAGGCCCTGTATGCGCCACTTTTGGCCCCTTTTTTGTCATCCCGGGTGGCCACTCTGTGTATGGCTCCGTCCATCTGTGGCAATCCCTGAATAACCAGCCCGGCGTTTTCCAGGACCTGAGCAAATTCAGTGACCGGATCGCCGGCATCCATCGACAGTTCCTGTGGCCGGGGTAACCAGCGCTCCAGCAGTGAAAGTTCGGTACCCGCCCGGGCATACCAGAGCTTTTTTTCTGGATCCCATGCGACAGCTTTGCGGCCATTTAACGGGGGAACTGCATTTTTTACGGCTTCTGTCTCCTCAGGCGGGACAGCAAGCCAGGTTCGATATCTGGACTTCATGTCGTTCTCCGGGGATTAAAGATGAGGGCGTTGTGATACGCCGGGATGATGAACAAAAGAGGGTTATTCCGTTCCGCGCCATTCACGGGGTAATTCTGTGCGATGCCGGTACCACCAGGGACGGCCTGACGCCTGTTTACCCTGCACCAGGCTGTACAGACGCCGGCAGAGCGTCCGGACAGTCCATCCTGAGTACCCCAGGAGCACAAAAAACAGCAAAATGCCGCTGCACACCCAGAATGTTGTTTTTGACGGATACGGAAACAGCAGCAGGTAAATCATGGTAAACGGCAACGGGACACCATAAATATTCAGTGGCGGAGTGACATCCCGCCAGAAGCCTTCGCGTTTCATTTGGGGAATTCTCCGGCCGGGATGAAGAGCGCAGCTTCTGATGCCTCAATGCTGCCCGTCTGATACATGGTCAGAACCTGATCCCGTATCCGCCGTTTTTCCTTGCGAATGATTTCATCAATGTAATGCCCCCATGTCGCATGGGACTGCCGGGAGAGCGTATCACGCAGTTCGTCAGTTATGACGATGTATTCCCGGACGGCCTGTCTGCCACCGTCATTTGTTCTGACCAGGACCTGCACCAGAATGAACTGCACCAGGGAAAGGGTGGCGGCTGCCATTGAATCCCTGATTTCCGGTGGAAATAACCCCAGCAGCCGGGCAAAGGTTTCACCGGGTGATTTGGTGTGCATGGTGCCGATGCAGAAGTGACCGGTGTTACCTGCCTGGACGGCTGCATCTGCCGTTTCATAATCCCTGATTTCACCGATACCGATGATGTCCGGGTTACGGCGAACGGCAGAGCGAAGTCCTGCCGCAAAACTTTCCACATCACGCCCGATTTCGGCCTGATGGGGTGGCAGAAGGTCATTCTCTCCCCCCAGAATGTATTCCACCGGATCTTCATAGGTCACCGTTTTGCGGTCGGGGAAATGCGTCTGAATGTAGCGGTACAGTGCCGCTGCCAGTGTGGATTTACCGGAGCCGGTCTCTCCGCAGATGAAACCCAGACCGGTTTTCCGGAGCATGGCATCCAGCAGGTCCGGTTCAATATTCATGGTGAGGATGTCCGGAATATCGGACGGGATCACCCGCATGGTGACGGAGATTACTTTTTCTTCTGTTGCTGATGTTCCCTGAATCAGATGACAGCGCAGGCGAACACGCTGCCCCCGTTGCAGACCGTAGCGACCGGAGGCATCACCGCTGACCTGAATGGTACGGTCCACGGGATGACCGGACAGCACCCGGGGAAGGACTTCCCGTCCAAACAATTCATCACTCAGCGCCATCATGATGGAGGACGGCAGAGGATGTGCGGACGAACGTACCCGCCGTCCAAAGCGACTGACAGATACCGGTGAGCCGCCTGTCAGATCGATATCACTGACGCGGTGTCGGGCACACCAGGCAAAAAAATAGCGAAACTCTTCGGCCGTGAAACGGGCGAAAGGGAATGTGCCGAACTCATCGGGTAATTTCATCGGGGGCTCCTTCCGTGCTGACGACCGGACGCCAGCGTGATTTCTGCAGGGTGAATTCCGCGTGTGTCTTCAGACGGCGGACGTGGTCTCCGGTGATGAGTTTCCTGCCGTTACCGGTGACGGTCTGCCGCTGTTCAGTCACATCCGGGCGTGTGATCATGCCCTGACGCCAGAGCAGGGCATAAAGCATCATTCCCCGGTAATCCCGGGTCAGGCGTTTCTGGTTGGCTTCCAGGGTGAGGTCAGCGTTGTCACGGCCTTCCTGCCAGCCCTGGCGGAGTGCGTTTTCCCAGAGTCTGCGCTGTGCGCGGTCTTCCGGTACAACACGGCCCTCAGTTCCCGGGGTGGCGGTAGTGGAAAGCCCCCGCAGAAGCCAGTCACGCCAGCCCGGCGGGTTACTGACAAAACGTTCGGGGCGCAGGATGGTCCAGACACGGGACGCGGTTCTTATCTGGTCAGGCTGAATGTGAGCAACATCCTGCGCTTCATCAATAACAGGGGGTAGCCAGCCTTCCCTGCTGATAAGGGGACGGAAGTCATACAGGGCATTCAGTGTACTTTCCCGGGCATTCAGTGCCTGAATCAGTTCCCATGAGCGCTGTGCTTTTCCGCCACGGAATCCCAGCGTTCGTCCGGCGTCCGTGAGCATCTGGCGACGGGTGTCTGAAATGCCGTCATCCTGGTTGTCAGTGGGCGTCAGCCATGCCCGGAGATCCGGCGGTGGTAAATTGCCTGCCATACCGGCAGGGGGGCGATGGTGCTGTCCGGCACAGCCTGCCAGCAGGAGCCCGGACAGCAGGAGACAGACCTGTTTTTTCATTTTTTCTCCGTTGGCATATAGGAAAGATGTAAACGCCCGGCTGACTGTGAGAGGACTGCCCGCCAGGCAGTCTGGGCCTCTGTGAGACGAAGGGCATCAGCGAAGGTCATATCGCGTACATGGAGTGAGACGGGCAGGGGAAGACGCACGCCGCTGTAACTGAACTGTTGTCCGCGCAGACGGGCCAGCTCGCTCAGGAGCTCCAGAGCATCGCCTTCCCAGTCAAAGGAAACCCGCCCGCTGTGAGCCTGCAGGCTGCCTCCGGGCTGGCGGGAAGGCAGGGCTGCAGAATACGTGCCCTGCTCCCACAACTGATACTGTGCATGTCGTGTGACAGCGACTTCAGAAGCTGCACCGTACTTCCTGGCCGGTGCGGTATTATCCGGGGGAAGATGACAGCCGCTCAGACAGAGCATGGCAACTCCCCCTGCAAGGGTGATACGTTTTTTTTGCATGGTTTTATCCGGAAAATAATGAACAGGACTGGCGGTGAGTGGCCAGAAGAGCGGAAACGAGCAGATTCAGGTCAGAAGCCCCGGGCGTCCCGGGGCGTGATAATCAGAAGGTGAACTGTAACTGAGCAATGGCACCGTAGTTGTTGTCGGTGCCCACGAGGCCGGCGACATCAATGTGAATCACATCAAACGGTGAGAGCCCAATCCCGGCAGTGAATGCACTGCCGTTGTTGCTGGCCAGATTCTGGCGGTAACCGGTACGTAACTGTGCCCATTTCCAGGCATTAAACTCAGCACCTACGGCGGCAAACTGACGTTTGCTGTCTGATGTGAAGCCGCTGGCCGGGGTCAGATCCACATCCAGTGCCGTGGTGAACATGTCGTTGTGCCATGATACGCCGGTTGTTACTTGCGGACGGATCCTGAAGGTTTCAGTGACACCATGTACCTCTTTGGTCTCAATGCTGCGTGGGATCAGGTTCTGTGCGACCAGACCCAGCGTCCAGTTGTCATCCAGGTCCATGCTGGCACCGATATCAGCGTTAATACCGTTTTGGGTGTTGTGGTAACGGTCACCTTTGAATGCGCTGCTGTCATAGTTTTTGATCAGCGTATTGTAGTTAAACAGGTCAACACGCTGGAATTTTGGTGTGAAGCCCAGTGACCATTTTTGTCCGGCCGTTTCCAGTTCAGTGGCCAGCGCAACGCCCACATCGGTGATCAGTGCGGCACGGGCAAAAGCCTGTGAGGTCAGTCTGTTTTTATCCACATCCTGGCTGCCACTGTCTGCAATGCTTTCCAGATAGTTCAGGTCGGCATCGCTGACTTTACCGTCGACGCTGACAGTCCCGAGCGTTTTCAGCATCAGTGCAGCAGCGAGGGTATCACCGGGAAGGGCCGCCACAGCAGATACCCCGGCCTGTGCGCTGGCATGGGTGTTCCGGAAGTCCTGCAGTCTCTCTTTCAGGCGGGCCGCTGTCTGCGGTACCCCGGAGTGGCTGTCGACGGCACGGTCGAAGGCTTTCCAGTCATCGCTGATTTTGTCGGCGTTGTCGGCGATATTACCCGGATCGGACAGCTGCGCACCCACGGACGGAAGCAGAAGACTGAAGTCATCTTTTGCACCGGATTTTGTCAGCAGTGCCGGGTTTGCCAGTGGGGCCACACCATAGTGAGAGGAGGCAACCCCCGTTCCTCCCATCGCATCATTGCGGGCTTCAAAATATGACGTTGCTGCAGTCGAATTAAAGGAAAATAAAACGGCAGACGCGATGAGAGTACGGGTAATATGCTTTTTCATCATCATTTCAGTTTCCTGTATTGAGGTATTTTGGGTATAACAACAGAGGGCACGGCTGTGCCATTAAAAACAGTTGGTGTATTATTCCGGTTTATTGCTCAGTATTATTACCAGGGGGATAACGGAACCCTGAATAACGCAGTGGGTAATATTTTTCCTGTTATCAGATATTCTGCCTGTGCCGGAGTGAGTGTTACGGCGCGAACAGGGATATCCGGAGATATTTTTCGGGCCATCTGAAACCAGCCTTCTTTTTCTATATCCATTCTGGCCGGATATAACGAAAGTACCGGATAAATAATGGTGTTATTAATTTCTTTTTTCTGCCTGAGCAGAACGCCGCAATATTCTCCGGAATGCGTTCCGGCAAACGGAAAACCATGCCAGAGAATAATGTCCATATTCTCGCGGGCTGAAATAATCCTGCAGAATATCTCCTGTGTGGCTGGCCAGTCTCCCGGACGATACAGTGGATAATGCACCCTGCCGTTCAGCCATTCCGGACTGAGATAAAACCAGTCAGCCAGTGCTGCAAGAATCTCCCCGGTCAGATAGTCAGTGAGTCTGTCCGGCTCCCGGAAGACGGCAGGGCGGATATTCCAGGGGGCCAGTAATGCAGCCATCGTTGTTGCGCTGATATCATGTGCCTGCATGATGTGCTCCATCCTGCTGAGAAGACGGCGGACGATGTTATCTGCAGGAAGAAACATTTCACTTAACGCGTCTTCGACCAGGATACGCGTCAGGTCAGAGACGGAAAGAGAAAGCTGTTCGCTCATGATACCAAGGGCATCCCTGACTCCCTGCGGATAACGAACCTGCAGGGGTGTGGACTGCAGCTGGCGATGACTGAGCAGGCATTCGCAAATTCGCTCCCTGTCCAGGGAGAGCATCATACGGGCGGCAATACCTGTGCTGTCAGTTTTCATTTCACCTCCATGCGGGTCAGCGTGTTTTGTTCATAAATTGAGTCTAAAGAGAGTGTTTTTTAAACGGAAGCGAGTTATTTCGATCGTTATGATCGAGTGTGTTTCAAGAGTGTTTGCAACTCTGTTTTAAGGGCGAATGAAAAGGATTCGGACAGGAGGTGACTGAGCATGCTGGCATGAGATATTGCCAGTCCCCGGGTTTCTGCACGGGTTTCAAGGTCGAAATCGTGCAGTGTCACGACAAACAGCCCGTTTCTGCACCCGACAGTTGCAGGGTAGGGAACAAAATAAGGGGAAATTTTGCTGGTCTGTTTACGCCTGGCATCGAGTTTGCTGACCAGCTGATATGCCCGGAGATTTATTTCATTTGCCGTGCCAGTGGGAGCGTCATATCAAATCATCTCCAGACCAACACAAAATTACGCCTGTGGTAACGGTGTTTTCTCTGTGTATACCTATCAGATGTGAGTCCCTAGCTGGCTTTAACAATGTAGTTGAATGCAATGTTTTTGGGACGCATTTCTGTGGTACTCCCCTGTGCCCAGTATGGCATACCACTATGATGCCCTTTCAGCCATCCGCCACGTTCGTGATAGACGCCTGATTGATCGGCCTGATAACTCAGGAGCTGTCTGTTCCGATCACCATCAAGTCCCTTCCCGTTATCCCAGCCACGGATAAAAACACCGCGCAGATCGGGTAACTTACAGCTAGGATAAGCACGGGCAAGCTGAGGATACCGGGAACAGGAAAACGACTGGCCGTTCATCAACAGATAGCCTTGTGGAGGAGTGGCAGATGGCCACGGGATAGGGCTTCCCACAGGGTAGGATTCAAAGCCAACCCACACACCGGATTGGCACGAAAGTATTGCCCCTTTGCTGTCGCGGCCTACAAGTCCATCTGGTGAACACTTTGTATTTGCTACGGCTGTTTTATCCAGCTGTAAATACTCACCTGTGGAAAGGCGACCGTCAGACCGGACTGTCCCCCCACTGACTTTTCCTCCTTTGATTTCCCCTGTGGTTATAATTCCTTTACCACCGACTGCGCGTATCCACTGGCTGTCTGTCATCGTAAAACCGCCACCATAGGTGATGTTCTTCCAGCCTTTATCATTTTTGGTGATTAACCAGCCGTTTTCGCTTGTAACATCACCTTTCAGTGTTGCACTTTGTCCATTGACGTTTCCTGCATTGTTCAGGTTGTTCCCTCCCATATTGATGGCCGTGTTCATCTGGTTCAGCTCCGGTCGTCCCGGTACCTGAAAGCGATACAGGCGATCGCTTTCCTGCAGGTCATCACCCATCATTACGATGGCGATGTGCCCGCCATTGCAGCTGAGTCCATAGTCGCCGGGTTTATCTGTCCATCCACCAAAAACACCGGTTGCTGTGCCATTTTTTCCTATAAATCCGCCCAGACCGGGGAGCAGGCTGGCGATACTGCGCAGGGCATCGTCTTTGATATTCTCCCCTCCGGTGGAGCAGGTCAGGGCCTCCAGACGACCGGTACTCGTGTTACGACGGATGCCGGTGGTATAACTCTGCCCAAAGGGCGAGCGGTTAAGACCCTTCAGATATCCTTTCCGGATTAACTCATCCGCCGTGAAGGTGGCAGGAAGCGTTCCGCTATGCAGGCGGGCATTGTTATCGGCGATGTAGGTCCTGGCTGCAGTATTGTAGGCATCTGCATGAAATGCGGCGCTCTGGTTGCGCATTTCATTCAGGTAGTCTTCAATGTAAGACCAGAACAGCGGCATGAGCAGGCTGATGACAACCAGTCCTCCCAGAATTTCAAGAAGTGCAAAACCTTTATCGTTGTCTTTTTGCATAGTCGTTCCCTCCGGTATTACCAAAGGCCACCGGGATAAAAAGTAAATGCGTACTGTGACGCGCAGAGAAACGGCCCAAAGGGAAGTTCTCTGGTAATGCGTCGTTGTCTGTTACACCACAGATAAAGTAAGGCTCCGCCTGCTGCCGTTGCGACAATCCAGGGGATGTCTCCCGGCGGGGACCAGATGGCAATACCGGCAATCAGAAAAACATCGCCCAGGCCTATGGTTTCTGTTTTCCTGCGGTAAGAGGTGTATTGCCTGAACAGAAGCAACAGCAGGAACCAGAACCCTGCACTGCACAGGCCTGTCAGCCAGTCTCCCTGCCAGAGACGAAATGCGCTGCCGCTTATCAGATACATGATGGTGAAGGGCCGGGGAAGACGGCAGGATGCAGCATCCGTCAGGGTCATCAGTGTCATACATCCGGTCATTATCGTCATAAACAGCACCCCGACAGCGCTGTCATTCTGATAAAGACGCAGGATAATGGCGGCAGCTGCAAGCATCCCGCTCATCAGCGCCAGCCCATGGTGAGGGGGGCGGGCATTCATCCGGGAGAGTCGATAGCGACTCATCTGAACGGCCAGACACTGTATTACCACGGTTATGGCGACCAGCAGTGCCGGGATTATCTGGAGCATGGCAGTTCTCCCGGACTAACGTCCCTGCATGTAAGCGCTGTAAATCTGCCGGGCGTATTTCATCCGGCGGTGAGTGTTACTTTTACTGAAGCCGGCGTTATAACTGCCGAGGCATTCCCAGTTTACGCCGCATCGCTGAAAATGCCGGGCGAGGATCCATGCTCCGGTCTGAATATTCAGGCAGACATTATTCAACAGATCTTTCTCACTCCGGATAATGCCCATTTTTTTCAGCCCGGGAATATGTGTGGAGTTAATCTGCATTATCCCGTAATCGGTACTGATAATTTTTCCTCTGTCATTCCTGTTATGATTAATGGCCCGGGGATTCAGACTGCTTTCCCTGCGGGCAATAATTTTGAGTAATCCTGGATCAATGGAATAACGTTTTCCGGCGGTAATAAAACAACGATCATATTGTTTGTCCTGTGGGGATGCCTGTGCGGAAGGAAGTGAGCATAACAGTGAAAAAATCACTGTCAGGATAAATAACCTGTTCATACAGTGACCTTAAATAAAGCGCCCGGGCGGGCGCTGATGAATGATTAACTGTTGGTTTCCAGTTTGATAGTAGTTTTATCTGCGTTACATACTGTAGACGGGTCAACTTTATTCGTCACATTGCCGTTGATTTTTGTAAACATGGATGAACTGCGCAGGCTGGTGACCAGATCAATACAGTTTTTCTTCGGCACATTGCTGGATTCAATAACGTAGGAGTATTTATCTGAACTGACTTTGATGGTTACCGCACCACCCCAGGCATTTTTCGCCTTATTACCACCGGCGATCATATCGGCAGGCAGGCCACCACTTTCGGTCAGGATTTTGACGTAGTCAGTACCTGTATACTGCCCCTGGAATTTTTGGGCTTTCATTTTGGTGGCGATTGTCTGCAGGTTTTTGAGTTCCTTCTGGTTGTCTGAAGAGGACAGGGTATCGGACATCAGTCCCATCACGGCACCAATAACAATGGCAGCGACGACCAGAACACCGAGAACTTCCAGCAGGGTCATGCCTTTATCATCGTTCTGAAGGTGACGAATATTATGTTCTGAATACGAAGAGGTTATGACGCTCATATTAGCTCCTGAGATTGGTAAAACAGAATTTGGATCGAGGGGAATATAAAGGATGCTGTGTTTACTGCTTCAGCATGTCACTGATGCCGTAAATGGCACTGACCATATTGATGATGAAGAGAAATACCAGCAGACCTGATATAGCAGTAATAATAATGCCGCTTTTTCTGACATTCTTTTTTGCTTCTTCCAGCCAGCGGTCTGCATAAAGCGCCATACTGGCAACACTGTCCTCCCTTTCTGAATTTAAAAGAAGATTATTCACACAGGATTTTGACGGAAAGTCATAACCACAGTTTTTCATGGCCAGTGCCAGTGACTGACCGGATAAGACATTTTTTCTGATAGCACTTATTCGTGATTTTAACCATCGGTTATGTTCTGCATGTTTTTCTATTCTGGTAAGGGCATGAGATAAAGGAATATTTATCTGCAGCATGGATGAAATATTAAAAAGGTAATTCACGCCATGGAAAGTCTGATACAGGGACCATGGCGGGATGCGATCAAGATACCGTCGTCGGGGACCGGTATACAGACTGAATGACATCCTGATGAGAATTGCCAGCAGCAGCAGTCCTGCCAGCAGCCACAAACCATAACCGATAACCAGTCCGGAGGATTTGGCCAGAATGACCATCTGTACTGACCAGCGTTCTTCCGGTGCAAAGGCGCTGATCATCGGAATAACCCGGGTATGAACGTTATACATATTCACCACACAGAGTGTCAGCAGGATGAGCGGATAGAGGCAGACACTCACCAGACTGCTAATCATCTCCTGTCGTCCTTTTGCCGTTTTGACGACCTGAAACATGGCTTCAGCGATATCACCTCGTTCTTCACCGTTACGGATCAGGGCAATTTCATCTTTGGGTACCCAGTCCTTCAGGGCCGGAGAGAGCTGACCACTGCTGCGTATGCTGGCGATACAGTCTGTCGCCAGAAAATACAGGCCGGACTGCCCTTTCTTTTTACCAAAATCCGTTTCCACATCGCAGATGAACTCCAGTGCCCGCATAACCGGTGTGCCGTCCCGGATCATGCCTGCAAGGGACTCGTAAAACGTAGTCCGCCTGAACGTCTTTTTGCCCAGCCAGCGGTTAAGGCCGGACAGTTCCAGTTCCGTATTGTTGAGTCTTTCCAGAATTTTCATATCAGTGCAGCAGCGTATAGCTGTCCTCGTCTACAGGGGATATGTAATGCGCAGCCAGCGGATCGACCTGACCACTGTTGATTTTGCCCAGCAGGTGCTGATTTCGTGTCATACCGCCGAGCTCCCGGTGCCAGTAGGTTTTTGCCTCAATCCGGCCTTTTTCCCGGTAAATCTGGAAAAACTTCGCATCCGGGGAAATCACTTCTGCAATGACGGTCCGGCCGTTCACTCCACGCCAGCAGTGTGGGCAGCCGTTATGGTTACGAAGATACACGGCATCGGGCTGGCAGAAGTTTTCCACCAGGCGTCGTTCTTCATCCGTCCGGGAGCTCTCCACCTCATGCCAGGGGAGGCGGCAGTGGGGACATATCACCTGAACCAGACGCTGGCTGAGCAGGCCGATAAATAACTGCGGATCTGCAATCATCCTTGCCTGAACGCCCTCCATTTCCAGACGCTCAAGAATATTTATCGGGTCGTTAGCATGAAGGGTGGTCAGCATCAGGTGACCGGTCATGGCGGCTTTTATCGCCGTGATGGCGGAGGCATGGTCACGTATCTCCCCGTTCAGGATAGCGTCAGGATCAAGGCGCAGGGCGGACTTAACAGAATCGACCCAGCCCTGAGCGGTATCCATAACGGCCGTCTGAATTGCACCGGGGATACGCCCCTCTGGTGGTGATTCTATTGTGAACAGACGTCGCCGGGGGAGCAGGATCCCTCCGGTATCGTTGAAGCCATACTGTTCCAGATAGGCGGCAGAAGCCGTCCTCAGCGTGGTGGATTTTCCGGAACCGGTGGGGCCAGAGAGGATCACGATGCCCTCCGGTCGCTGCAGCATCCTTCGGACAGCGCGCTCCTGCTCAGGGTGATACCCCAGCATACTGAATGTCGGTATATGCTGACTGTCATCCTTGATCAGACGCAGTACGGCATAGAGTCCGCCCACACACGGATAGTGGGAGTAGCGCGCACCAAACAGTCCGGCCAGTTTCAGGAATCTTTCAGCCAGACGGGCATCCTGGGGGACACCGGGATCAAACTGTGTTCCCTTTATGACGTCAGTCATTCCGGAATAGGTGGCCCCCAGTAATTCCAGCCCCTCATCTTTTCTGACGATATCGAGCAGCTCCAGCTCTCCGTGGACACGGGCCTCCAGATACGTGAAATCCGTACTGTCACGCCCCGGCGTGATGTGAAGATCTGAGGCGCTGAGGGTGGCCGCATGGCTGATATACCCGAGCATTTTTTGCTGTACGGGGTTAATTCCGTTTTCCACCCCGGAAATGACCGTCTCCTGCCTGAGTCGGGCGATCACATCAAGTGTGGTGAACTCAAACGGGGATACTTTACCCGGATAGCGGGAGCACAGGCGGGTCAGATAATCCTGGACGGCACGAAGGTGTTTTTTTCCTTCCACCACTCTGACATGAATTTGTCCTGTTTTATCTGTATCAACAACCACGTAATCCAGAATGTCATCAGGTGGCTGGTCTGCAGGTGCCAGCATAAAATCTCCTTACGGGCAGCGGTACCCGGAAACGATTTTTTTTGTGATTAAGGGCCGGGGGAATAATCTATTCCGACAGCCGGCTGTAAATGGCGGCACTGAGTCAGGGTTGTAGTGTTGTTCTGATACCATTTTGTTCAAGGACAACACTGTCAGTGGTGATCTTTTCCACGCGGAATGTGGTGCCGGGAATGTGTTGCCCTTCTTTTACATCAGCAGTTTGTCCGCCCGGCAGTTGTATCCTGGCGGTTATCTGGGGGTGAACTCCGGATATCTCTGTCAGCCGGGGAATACCGGTAATGGGGGCAGGGGTATCTGTCGTGACGGCTGAACTGCTTTCCTGTGAATGCACAGGCTCAGCTGGTTCTCCCTGCTCCAGGGTTCTGAGTTCATGTCGCACCTTTTCTCTTGCCAGCATGGCTTCATACAGTGCAGTTTCTTCCTGAATCTGTTCCACCTGGAGTTGCCGGTTATTCTGTTGCATGTTGCTGATGGTGCTGGCCGCGACCGTTGTCGGCAGGATCAGGACGGAAAGCAGAAGAGCTTTTGTTTTACTGGACATAATATTTACCTGTGAATTGATAACGGAAACGACCCTCTTCCAGTTGCCTTGTTACGGAGATAAAACGGACGGAGGGTTCACTGAAATGCTCTGCCACCTGGTGCGCCGGAAGTGTCGTCAGTATCTGCAGGTCATACTCCTTCCAGGGGGGCTGGATGGTATTTCCGTCTTCATCGGTGAAGCTGTTGCTGACTTCCTGCCAGTCCATTTTCAGCTGCATCGACCGGGCGAGTGTGGTCAGCCGTTCCTGCAGGAGGGTGTTTTCCGGTAATGCCTCAACGGCAACGGGAGTTTCAGGCATACTGAAGGTGACCGGCAGGGCAAAACCACCGCTATTCCCGTCCGGCATAACCATAAACGGCCGGATGCTGAAAATTTCCCTGACCCGCTGGCTGAATGCGGTCACTGTCGTCCCGGCGATGTTTGTATATGATGCACGCAGATTGCCGCTGTTCCCGGTGGCAGCACACTCGGCGAGTGAATATCGCCAGCCGGCGACCGACACCGGCAGGCGTGACCATACGTCACTGCATCCCCGGATAAAATCTCCGGTTTCCGGCATACTCAGCCACGGTGGTGTGATCCGTTCCTCTGCGGCTTTTTGTGCCGCTTCAGCAAGTGCTGCTTTTTCTGCCTTCAGGCGTTCATAGTACTGCCAGCCATACCATGCAGTACCCAGAAGGGTGAGTATGAGTAATACCGGAATAAGCTGTGGCCCACGGGATACGGGGTGAAGGCGTGCTTCTGCCGGATATTTCCCTGCACCTGTCAGGGTTTCCAGTGGCAGGGGACCTCTGCCGTCAGGCCCGTTAAACGAGGGCGGTTCATAACATGTCCAGCCGTGTTCAGGCGCGCTGTTAATGGTGAGGAATATTTCCCGGGCCTCCCTGATTTCCTCCCGGGTTCCCACCAGGTCACTGACCAGGATGCCGTCAACAGCAGAAACAAAACCATAAAGTTCTGTATCGTTTGCCTGTGACAGTTCAACGATAGCGTATCCTCCTGGCTCGAGCAGAGGCAGGATAAGCATGGCGAGAGAGAAATACCTGCGGCTGCCTTTGGGGATTGTATTCTGGCTGACGGCTGCAACCATGATGTGACGATCGGTATCTTCCGTACTGAGATACTCACAGGAAATATAGCGTACTGCCCCCAGACTGCGGGCAAACGTCCGGGGGTTTTTATGGCTTGCGGGCAGTGTTTTCCAGTCCATTCCGGCAAGAAATACATTCCGTCCTGCCGTCAGCGGAAACACCTGTCGCTCTGTCGGTGAAATATCTGTCACGATAGTCCTCCTTCTGCAAATCAGATGATATTGGGCGTGATCAGCACCACGAGAATGGTGTCGTCGTTTTCACTGTTGATCCCACCGCCAAGACCGAAGAATCCCGGTGTGCCGACACCCTGTTTTCCACTGCGACGCCCTGACTGCTGGAAGCCACTGATAATGACTGTCTGCCCGGATTTCAGGTCCACTGTCTGGTTGATGGTTTTCAGATCCACATTCGGCAGCTGGGCTTTGCTTCCACCACTCTCGTAATTCTCAATAACCGGTTTGTCGGAGAGACTCATGGAATAGAGCAGCTGCAGTGTCTGTGAGTCCGGGAGAATGAACGGCAGAAGGGTCATATTAAAACCGGTGGTGATGGTGGCCGCATTCAGGGAGGTGGATGAGCCGACATTGGCGGTGGTATCCGTCGTCACACTCTCAATGTAGCTCTGCTGATTGGCAATCTGCATCGGTACCGGGGTCAGGTTTTTGGTCACGGCGGAATTCCGGGTTACCACACTGACATCTCCCTGGGAAGAGAGTGCTTTCAGGAAGGCTTTTGAACCGGTGAGTTTCCCGTTCACAATGGAAACACCACCAGTGACGGTATCGCTGGCTGCACTGGTGAATGTGCTGCCGAGGCTCAGTCCCAGCGTTCTGTCGCTGAAGACTGCGTTCCAGTCGATACCTGCCTGCTCATTACGGGTTTTCCGGATACTCAGAATTTCCACATTCAGCACCACCTGGCGCTTCATTTCTTCATTGCGTTTTTCAATGAACGTCCGGACCGTTTCCAGTACCTGTGGGGTGTCCGTGACGGTGATAAAGCCCGTCGACATGAACATGCGACCAATACCCGGCGTCAGCATTGATGAGACAGCATTTTTCACATCCTGATACAGCGCAGATTTCATATCCACGGTGGTGGTCTGGGTATTACTGGCATCACCGGAAATGGCATCCGATGCTGTCCCACCTGATGAGCCATTTGATGACATGGTACCGCTGACCACGGTGGCATTATAGGCAACCTGGCTGTCCATATAGGTCACCGGGAAGGTCCGGGTATCAAGATAATAGAACGTGATATGTGAACCATCATAACGCCAGGAAATCCCGAGACGGGAAGCGACCGCATTCAGCAGTGATGTCAGTCCTGAAGCCTTCAGTTCAGGAAGTGACGCCGTATTTCCCTGCAGGCGGGGAAGTGTCGTGTCAGAACTGCCTATGGCGGCCAGTGGAACCATACCGCCGGTATCCGGCGGTGGTACTGTGCCCTGGATTTGCTGCGTACTGCCGGAGGTGGTCACGCTCAGATACGCCTGTACATCAGGGGTGATCCTTACAGGAATATGACAGTTTTGCGAGATCCGCTGGGCCACCTGCTGAAGGGTGATGCTCTGCCGGGTGTTAATGATAATCGGACAGCCGGGCACCGCATTACCGGGGTTTTTATCCGTGACCGGACGGGGATTGATCCACTGACGTGGGGATTCCTTTACAACCGGTGTCCGGTTTCGCAGCTCAGCGATCATTTCCCGGGCCCGTTGTTGTTCAGCAACGGCGTCTTTTCTGGTGTTCTCTGCCTGTCGGAAACTGGTACATCCCTGCAGCAGAGTGGCTGCAATCATAATAGCAAGAAGTTTTTTGTTCATAGATAAATCCGTGAGTTATTCAGAGTCCGGCCTAATTCATCCAGATGATGACCTGATCGGGGATCACAGCAGGGAGCGTGATGGAAATACGCCGCCCACGGGTGTCCAGGAGGCGACCGTTTTCCACTCTGGCAAGCAGGGCCGAATCACCACTTTGTTCCAGGAGGGCACCCATAAGGCCGGGTTTTTCTTTTGCCCAGACAAAAACGCGCTGCTGACTGATGAGGTGGCTGACGTTTTTCGTGGCGGGCAGACCGAGCTGTGCTGACGTGAGCTGACCACCGGCAGCACGTCGTTCAGGGTGCTGATACAGGTAATCGTTGATGGCATTCATATAACGAATAAAGTCTGCAGCCTGCTGTGTGATTTCAGCGGTCTGCTGATGGTGCACAGTACGGCTGAGGTGACTGTGGAACCAGAAATTACCAATGGCCATAATGACCATAATGAAACCCGTAACCCATCCCATAGGTTATTCCTGCGGGCGGTCTGTCACACGGAGCAGGCATTGTGCAGTGCTGGTCCGGGCATACAGCGGTTTTTCAGCCGGGGTATAGAGTGCAAAGAGCTGCTCCAGCGCCTGGCGGAAACTGCCGGTGAAAACCAGAGGGGCATCGATGCTGTAGTTGACAGGTGTTTCCCAGCGCAGTGTCCATGTGCCGTGCGGGCATTTTTCGGATGATGTCCAGCGGGCCAGTCCGTCTTTCAGGGTGGTCCCCTTTTCCATTTTCCACTGCCGTGGCGGTATGACCTTCTGCTGTGGTGGCACTACCGGTTTCGTGGCCACCGGGGCTGGCGTGGTTGTTCTGCTCTCTGGAGTTCCGGATGTCCCGGTGGTGGTCTGAGCCCGGGAAACGCTGACGGCAGGTGTCACTGGTGTCGGGCCTGCCGGCGTTGCGGTGCTGCCCCTGAACGGATTACGCGGTGTATCAGCAGCTTTCTGTGAACCCTGCGGTGCCGTGACGTCGACCGGCGGTGTTGCAGAGGTCGTGACAGTCAGTATTTTCCTGTTCCAGTCCATATGTCCGTAAAGCTGCTGGCCGGCCAGCAGCGCATTCAGTGCCCGGTGCCACTGGTCATTAACGGACCAGACGGGGAGGCGTTTGTTCAGTGCCGGTATGGCAGCGTTCTGTTGCCGGAACTGCCAGCCGGGTGGTAGCAACTGGCGTATCCAGTCACTGACGGAGCGCTGATGTGCCTCACGTAAATAAACGACGGATGACTGACCGGGTTTACCGGTCATAACCAGTGCGGGCAGCTGTGTGGCCTGAAGGAGCGGACGGGGAGGCAGTGCGGTACTCTGGCTGCTGACTGCGGTTGTGGGCGTCGCTGTTGTTGTCGGGCGGGGCGGCGTCACAGGGCGGGTCACCGGTGGCGGAAGCAGACGTTTTTGCGTATGGGCGATAATGGCAGCGCTTTCGCGAATTTGTCCGTCGACGAACACCAGAGCCGGAGGCGTGGTGTCAGGAACAGGCGTGGCATTAAATGCCGTACAGCCGCTGAGTAATGACGGCAGAAGGAGTGTAAGTGATTTCTTTTTCATAGAATAAATCCGGTATGTATCGGGTTACGGTATAAGACAGGTGGCTGGTAACAGGTCTTCAGATAAATATAATTTCATCAGGATATTGATGATGAACATTCATGTTCGGGGTGATTATGAAAACTAAAACATTCCGGTTCCGGAAATATAAAAAGAAAAACGTCCTGCTGCAAATGATAGTTTCCAGAAAACAAGTGATATTGTTTTTCAGAACTGGAACATTATTTTATTTCTTGCCTGTTATTGAAACATGTCCGGTTATGATCTCCGAATGGCAGGTATCAATAAAATCACTTTTCCCCGATTGTGTGTCAAAGTCAACGTGGGTGAATCTGTGTACATCCTGCCATATGGTGAAACAGACAGGACAGGTAACAGGTAGTTTACCTTCAGCTATTTTTTCGCAGCTTTCAACCAGTTGCTGCGCCTTGTTGTATCTGACGTTATAGCCATTTGTGCAAAGCGTTTCATACCCATGAGCTCCTGTAACTATATGTGTGGCGATTCTTTCGTGGACTCTCCCATTAATTAATAATTGTTCACGTGTTGTGATTGTTCTCATGCCTGTTTCTCAATTGGTCATAACAGAAAATAATCTGCATTCCTGAAAAATATCGCGGTTGTGAAATATTTAATTTTTACCCCCTTTTATGGGGGATGAAAAGCAGGCTGTCAGGCTATAACTGAACGCGGTTTCTGGATTTTGGTGCTAATGTCACATCTTTCCATTCACAGCTGCTTCCGGGAATACGCTCTTTGCGTCGTATTATACGGGAGTTCTGACACACAATAATTAAGCCATTGTCTGCCGTCTGAAATGGCATTATAGCGATGTTTATATCTTCTGTTGCAGGAATATAACTGACTTTCTTTTCACATGTATTGGTGTATATGACAACTCTGAATTTTTCTGCGGACATTTTCAATCCTCTTTTAAACCAGAATATCCCGTGAGGGCATTCTTTGTGAAAAAGATGCCGGAAAAATTCCGGCACGGGGATTAAACCTGTTGTGGTTCTGAGTTATCCGGAGCGGTTACCGGTTCGCTGACATCCGGAACCTTTTCCGGGGCAGGCATGACCAGTGGACGTGTCAGGGCTGTAAGTCCTTCACCGGATAAACCCACCTCTTTCAGCAGGGAGTCGATGAGCGGAGCCTGTGTACGGTAAGCCAGAGCGGCGGTTACTGCCTGTTCAGCGAGATTTCCGCCACTTATGTCGGTTGTTGCTGTTTTACCGCGGGTAACACCGCCATTCAGACCATCCACCTGAATGATTTTAATACCGTCAATGGATTTCATTGGTTCTGTGGACTTCTCTATGACGGCAGGTAATGCATCCAGCAGGGCAAGACGGAAGCGGAGGCTGGTCTGCTCATCCGAAAGCACGTTAATGGCATCGTTCAGTGCGCGCTGTGCTTCTGCTTCTGCCAGACCTTTCTGACGGGTGGCCTCCGCCAGTTCAATAATTGCTGCTGCCTGGAGTTCGGCTGCTTCTTTTTCAGCCTGTGCGCGAACCGTCAGTTCAACCGCTTTCGTTTCAGCTTCCTGAGCAGCAGCAATCAGGGCAACCTGTTTGGTACGGTCGGCCTCCGCAGTCTGGCGGGTGGTTTCCACATCCTGCTGGGCCTGTACGGCCTCAGCCAGTGCTTTACTTGCCCGGGCTTCTGCCTGTGACTGCTCTTCCGATTTTGCCGCCACGGCAATGGCTCTGGCCTGGCTGGCGATTTCGGTTGCCTGCTGTTGCTCAATTTCCCGTATGGCCACTTCCCGTTCGGCTTCGACTTGGCGGGTACGCACTATCTGCTGTCGTTCGATTTCGGCTTCCTCTATCTTACGTTCAGCCAGAATTCGCGCGGATTCTGCTTCACGACGTCGTTCAGCTTCAATAGCAGCAATACTGGCACTCTGCTCTGCCGTACGGGTTTTTACCCGTTGTTGTTGCTCCAGAGTCATGAAGGCTTCCTGCTGTTCAATCTCCAGACGTCGGGAGAGTGCATCCCGGTTTTTTTCCCTGATGGCCACTTCAACATCCTGCTCAACTTCGTTGCGTTCGCGACGACGACGTTCTGTTTCCTGGGTCAGAAGGGTCAGGCCTTCAGCATCAAAGGCATTGTCAGGATTAAAATGTACCCGTGCAGTCTGGTTGAAACTTGTCAGCGACACACTTTCAAGCTCCAGACCGTTTTTGGATAAGTCTTCCGCAACGGTGTTCTGCACACCCTGAACAAAGTTCTCGCGGGCATCCTGTAAATCCTGCATGCTCATTCTGGCCGCCGTGGCCCGTAGGGCATCAACAAATTTATCCTCGACCAGACTACGCAGATCTTCAGGTGTGAGCGTGCGTTGTCCCAGCGTCTGGGCTGCAGTGGATATTCCTTCGGCTGATGGTTTTACCCGAAGAAAAAAGGCAACGGCAACATCAACACGCATGCGGTCGCGGGTTATGAGACTTTCAGCCGCTGCACGACTGACTTCCAGCTTCAGGGTGTTCATGTTGACGGGAATTGTTTCGTGAAAAATGGGCATAACAATTGCACCGCCACTCATTACCACTTTTTGGCCTCCCAGACCTGTGCGGACAAAGGCCTGCTCTGCCGATGCCCGGCGGTACAGGCGGGCAAATATCAGCCCGATAACGAACAGGGTGAGGACCAGCGCTATAACGGTAAACAACCATCCCGGAAGATTAAACATAGTGAGAACCTCTGTATATGTCGGGATTAAAGAACATCCGGCCAGGGATTCAGTTCGCCCAGCCAGCGGGAACCGGAAAGACGGCAGACAATAATCACTTTGTCTCCTCGTCTGAATTCTTTCCCGGCCTCCGGCTCCAGCAACAGGTAATGAACCTGCCCGAAGCGGTCTGTGAAGCGACCTTCACAGGGGGAACCCGCCACTGCGTGATAACCAGTGATGGTGGCCATACAGCCGATGAATGCCTCCTCGGTGAGCGCCGTTGTTTCATCACGGGGTAACCAGGGGGCAATCAGTCTGCCGGTGCGGTGTACGAGAGGACATGTCAGCAGCAGGCAAAGTGGTGCAAGGAGAATGTTCGGAGCAGGAGCCTGCAGCAGATGAATAATAAGACCCTGCAGGAGAATGCCGGATATACCAAAAAAACCTGCCAGCATACAGAGGACGATCAGCAGGGGGATCCGTCCGATGTTCAGCCAGTCCAGCGCCTCTCCTGTCAGACCCTCCGGTAAATCAGGTGTATCCATAGCTGAAGAGAGGGAGTGTCCGCAGAGCAGGGCGATAAGTTCAGCGATACCAGTAAGCAGAACAAAAGTCAGGGCTGCCAGATAGGGTGCGTTATACGCGGTAAGTAACGTCAGTGTCATTTTTCCTCCTGTGGCAGGTCAGTCAAACAACATTATGGCGTGAAGCTTCCGCTTCTTTAATTGTCAGAAGAAGCATATCGTCAGTCATCAGAAGACAAGGGGATGTCTGCAGGAGGGGATGATAACAACAGAAGCCTCACGCCGGAATGCGCTTTATGACAACCGGAGAGGACGGATAATCAAAAATGGGACATCCACATCAGCAAACCGCGATTTGCGAAAAAAAGTCAGCGGAGAGTGGCTGCCGTTGTGGCTGTCCCGGTATTTCAGTGTAAAAGCAGACTGTTGTCCATGCCCCATTCCTCTTCCGCTAAACCTGAATGGCCCACATGAAGAATGCGTGACAGCATATTTCTGCCGCTGCCGTTCAGACTGCATTCGCGCCCGTGTGCGAGCATAAAACCTTCATCCCGGAATATCTCTTCAACCTCAGACGTGTTGATGGTGGCCGGATGGATTAATGAAAATGCCACCGGTCTGATCATTCTGCCCGTGGTGGAAAAGGTGTCCCCGGTGCTGTTCAGCTGCAGGATATGACGTTTCCCGGTCTGTGCGCGGGAAAGTGTCTCACTCAGTAACTGGTCATTCCATGCGCACGTGCCAATCTGCCATCCCAGACTCCTGCACGTGGCAAGAGCCGAGCGGAAGCGGTACAGGTCGTATAATGCTGCGTTATTGCCACTTTCCAGCAGTGATTTCAGGGTGTTTGCTACCGGTATGTCTGAATTGGTGGCCAGCAGTTTTCGCAGGGTAGTGAACTCTTCAGCCATTCCTCTGAACTCGCGCATCTGACGGGCAGTGTCAAGCCAGTTCAGCAGGTAACGCCGGCGACGCCGTTCGTTGTTTATGTTGTCCGGGGCGGTGGAGAGTGCTTCGAGCATATTCTCCAGTAACAGAATGACAGGGTTTTCCTGGGATAGAATGGTCATAAAGGCGTCCTGAAAAAATGCCCGACAGCCGCTCTCCGTACACCCTCAGGTGTCACCGGTGCCGGGCATTGTGGAAACAGAAGGGAAAAAAATCCCGGCCATAAAGGCCGGGAAAAGTCGTCAAATTAAGACAGCAATTTTCATGTCAACGCTCCGTCATCAGATACCAGGTGCAGGAGCAGGGCGATCCTCGACTCCGGCAGAGGCTGTGCATCAAGCCGGAGGAGGTACTGGTAACGCGCTTTTGTCAGCCAGAGGGTGGAGGCAGCATCCAGCTCCTCCCTGGCTGCCGGATTGAGCGCAGGATCCGGGTACACTTTCATCAAAGACTGAACGATATCCTCCCTGACGGTTTTGATTTCACCGGCCATTTTCACGAAGTCCAGAAAGGCACTGTGACGGCGAAGGTGAGTGAAGCTGTGGCTTTCGGGGTCTGCTTTCAGGAAAAAGTAACCGGGAAACACGGCGTGTATATGTCGACGGTAACCACAGACTTTATCCGTGCGGCGGACCTTTTTCAGTATCAGGGGTGTCCAGGGAAGGACGTGTTGTTCGGAAAGCCAGGAAAAGAGATGTTCGCGGTTTTTGCCGGCAGGGATGTACTGTGCCAGATACCAGTTGCGTTGATGTAATTCACTGATATTCAAAATCCGGAACGCTCCGCGAAAATCGATCCCCGCAGGGGGGCTTCGATGTTGTTGTGAACGGCGAATACATAAAGCATGTGTCGGAAACAGCGGCTGACCCACGTTCAGCCTGGCCTGCAGTTCTGACAGGCACATGATTTACGCACTCTTGTAAGCCTTGTGGACGGTTTCGAGGCGGGCGAAAACCGACAACTCCTGCAAACAGGATTAATGGCTGGAAAATATATCACATAAGGATGTATCTGTGGCAAGAGCGAAGATAAGCAGTTGAATAGATCGTTATATTTGATAAGACAGAATATTATTCTGTATTTGATGTTGTGTGCGGGATATTAGATCGTTTAAAAAAATTCGGCGATCTCTTCTACTGGAAAAGAAGAAAAAAGCAGCATAAAAGATCGTTTGTGAAATTGTTCATTTTTTTGACAGAGTTCAAAAAAACGACGCTTTTTAGGGGGTTAAAGAGGGCAACTGTAACTCTGAGAAATCGTGTCGGCTTTTCAAAGCGGTGGAAAAGGGGTATATTGCGGATCGTTATTCAGTGGCTTTTGGGATCCTCGCGGTCCGGAAAGCCAGAAAACGGCAGAATGCGCCATAAGGCATTCAGGACGTATGGCAGAAACGACGGCAGTTTGCCGGTGCCGGAAGGCTGAAAAAAGTTTCAGAAGACCATAAAGGAAAACCCCCACTATTTTTCCTCGAACTTGGCGGAACGCAGAAAAATAATGGGGGCCTCACAGAATACGGGATAAGTATATATGAAACCGTACCAGAGATTCAACCCTGTGCAGTGTATAAATACACGGCACAATCGCTCCGCCATAAGCGACAGCTTGTGGCAGGTCTGAAGAATACTTCATATAACGCAGTACACTGGAGTCAGTTAGCACCCGAAGAGCAGATCCGTTTCTGGGAAGACTATGAAGCGGGAAGGGCGACCACTTTCCTGGTTGAACCGGAAAGGAAGCGCACGAAGCGCCGTCGCGGTGAGCACTCCACCAAACCCAAATGCGAAAATCCGTCCTGGTATCGTCCTGAGCGCTATAAAGCGCTGAAAGGGCAGCTCGGGCACGCCTATAACCGTCTGGTGAAAAAGGACCCGGTGACCGGCGAGCAGAGCCTGCGCATGCGCATGTCGCGGCATCCTTTTTATGTACAGAAACGGACGTTCGTCGGTCGCAAATACGCTTTCCGGCCGGAAAAACAACGTCTCCTCGATGCCATCTGGCCGGTTCTGGTCAGCTTCAGTGATGCCGGCACACATACCGTGGGGATGAGCGTCACTCGGCTGGCTGAAGAAATCAGCCCGAAAGACAGCGAGGGACATGTTATTCCGGAACTGGAAGTGACGGTCTCCCGTCTTTCCCGTCTGCTGGCCGAACAGGTGCGCTTTGGTGTGCTGGGGGTGTCAGAGGAAACAATGTGGGACCGTGAACATCGTCAGCGTCTGCCACGTTACGTCTGGATAACACCGGCAGGCTGGCAGATGCTGGGCGTCGACATGGTAAAACTTCACGAACAGCAGCAGAAACGACTGCGTGAAAGTGAAATCCGCCAGCAGCTCATTCGGGAAGGTGTTCTGCGTGAGGATGAAGATATCTCCGTTCATGCGGCCAGAAAACGCTGGTATCTGCAGCGCAGCCAGGATGCCCTGAAGAAGCGCCGAGAAAAAGCCGCAGCCAGCAAGCGTGCCAACCGCCTGAAGAAATTACCTGTTGACCAGCAGATTTATGAGATGGCTGAGTATCTCCGGAAGCGTCTGCCGCCGGATGAAGCCTATTTCTGTTCCGATGACCATCTGAAGCGACTGGCCATCAGGGAGTTGCGTCAGCTTGAACTGACGCTGGCTGCCCCGCCACCGCACTAGACAGCATCATTCCCTCAGCACTGAATCATCGCCAGCCCCTCCGGGGCTTTCGGCGCAGATTCCGCTCAGCCCAAAATCCTTAGTAGTCACCTTAAATCCCCTCAGAGGGGCATATCTGCCCATAAAACCACGCATCAGTCATCAGAACGTGGCCACGTTGTTTCAGTTATCCACATAAATCCGCAAACAAAGAACTTTAAGAAGCTGCAAACCTGAAACAGCAAACCTGCAATATATTCTTAACCCCATCATTTAATCCCCTGCGTTGCTTCGCCGCAGGGAAAGTCTTTATCTCTGAAACCACTGTGAACAAATACAAAGAGGCCTTCGCTTGCAGCGGCCAAGGCCGCGCCGCTCAGAATCTAAAAGCACCTCCCACGCTGACGCGCGGGCCCCGAACCTCACCGTTCTGAAACCACAACAAAAAGACATCAGGAATAAAAACACCACACAAACGCAGCACCGTGCCTACCCCTCATAACTGAAAAGCGAGGCCGCCCCCGCCCAAAGGGCGGGAACAACATCGCTTTTAATTATGAATGTTGTAACTATACTCCGTCATCGCTGTCAGTCTTCTCGCTGGAAGTATTGAGTACACGCTCGTAAGCGGCCCTCACGGCCCGCTAACGCGGAGATACGCCCCGAC